>Ga0256829_1000033_pt1 | contig 192127 bp, 204 predicted proteins | sample 131447metaG_FD_185979 | JGI IMG/M metagenome (GOLD analysis project Ga0256829, IMG submission 185979) | Hydrothermal vent microbial communities from Lau Basin, Pacific Ocean - 131-447 | ecosystem: Environmental > Aquatic > Marine > Hydrothermal vents | place: Pacific Ocean: Lau Basin... | reverse complement strand
GGGTAGGTAAAGTAGGCGTGATACATGCGCCGTTTTTAGGTGAAACCTTTAGTGCAGCAGAGGGCCTAGGCGCATTCTGCAATCAGCAGCCGATTCAGCCGAGCGGCGCTGAGACCCTTGAAAGCACGCTGGTAGGTACCGGCTTTCCCTATCAAAAAGAGCAGCGTAAAAAACTTCTGCCACGCTTAGAAGCAGTACTCACAGGCTGTCAGGATGTCCGGCGTAATGGTTCAGCGGCGCTGGATTTGTGTGATGTGGCCTGCGGCCGTTTAGATGCCTACTACGAAAGCGTATCGCCCTGGGATTTTGTGGCGGGTTGGGTCATTGCTCGTGAAGCAGGCGCGCGGGTGGGGCATTTAAGCGAGGTGCCTGACGGTGTACCGGCAGACCTCTACCCGGAGCAGTTGCTAGTAACTACCCCTAAGGTTTACGACGCCATGGCGTCCTTATTAAAAGCAGCCGACCACGCTTAGTGGCAAGCGATTGAAAAGAAAGCGCAAAAAGTGCTTTTCATTTGGCGTATAAAACGCTAGTATACGCACCGTCTTGAGGCAAATGCCAAACAGACATCGGAGTGTGGCGCAGCTTGGTAGCGCGTTGCAATGGGGTTGCAAAGGTCGCAGGTTCGAATCCTGTCACTCCGACCAATACTAAAACGGTCGCTTGCGTTTATCGCAGCGGCCGTTTTTTTATGCCTGTTATTTCGGCTCAAAAATTGGCCCCCAGCGATAGGGGCCAAGGCGTGTTTGGGACTGTCGTACTAATTACTCCCAGTTACCTCGCTCGAGGAATGCTGTTTACCCATGTGCTCCGTTGGGGAAGGGCCATTAACCTTGCGCTTTATGGTCGGCGAGTGCTGTAGCCACCGCTTCTTCCCATTGGCCTGCGGTAATTCCCCAATGCTCCATTTCCGCTTGGTCGGGTGAACCTTCCGCAGCGCTATTGAGCTCTTCTGCGGAGTAGCGCTCAAAACAGTGCTTCGCAAAAGCTTTGGTTTTGCCATCTTGCAACTGGTTAATCATTTCCATGTATGACTCCTTTCCTTGATAAGAATCTGCCAATAATCGCGAGTGACTGCGCGGTTATTGCAGGCTTCAGTGTAGCGGCTCTCGCATCATTGTGCAGAGTGTTAACGCAATGATGTTATGTCAGCAGGGCATCCAAGATGATTTTCAGTGCGATGCTCGCCAACAAACACATAATGAGATTATCAAACCAGCGGTGGGGTAATCGCCTGCCAAGTTGTGCACCAATAGGCATGGCGGCGAGTATCACAAGTAATGCGCCCAGGCTGTAGAGCGTGCGCTCACCCGTAAGAATGCCAGCACTGAGTAGTGCAGGTATTTGTACCAGGGTAATGGCAACGAAAAATACCGAAATTGAGCCAATAAAAACGCGACGCTCAAGCTGCATGGCATTCAAAAAAGTGACTGAGGCAGGGGCTGACATGCCCGCAGCGCCTTGAAGCACACCCGCCAACAAACCGACGGGGAGTACAATTCGCTTTGCGACCGTAAAGGGTAGCGTTGCGGTACGCTTGGCCAGCTTGATGATGAGATACAAAAGGATTGCTGCAGCGACGCCTAGCGATAGCAGTGTTGGTGAGAGCACTACTAGCCCCCAGGTGCCAAGTACAATGCCAGCGCCACCGGCTACGGCAAATGAGAGTAGAAAGCGCAGGGGGAGAAGGTGCTGGCGGTACTGCCATACCTGAAGCGCATTGCTAAAAAGATTGGGGGCTACCAACACTGCAATGGCCAGCTTAACGTCATAAAGCATGGTCAATACAGGTACAACGACCACCGGCACTCCCGAGCCAATTGCTCCCTTAATAATCCCCGCAATGACGAAAGTGAGCAGTGTAATAATCACAGCGAGTTTCCTTGAGCAGGCATCATGGGCGATACCTGCTATGGGTGAAGCGCTAAGGGCCTATCTAAGCACGTAGCAGGGCGTATAGGGTTGTCCATCAAGCTTCATGCGCCCTTGGGCAACAAAGGAGCTAAGCAACGCGTCTAAACGCTGCATCAATTCTGGCTCAGCGGTGAGCTCGAAGGGGCCATGAGCTTCAATGGCGCGAATGCCCGGCTCTTTCACGTTACCCGCCACAATGCCGGAGAAAGCGCGCCTTAGGTTGGCGGCCAGCTCGTGGGTGGGCTGCTGGCGGTGAAGGGCCAGGCCGCGCATCGCTTCGTGGGTGGGCTCAAAGGGTGCTTGAAACTCACGGGCGATGGTTAAGCGCCAGTTGTAGTAGAAGGCGTCTTGATGTTGGCGGCGGAAATCGGCAATTTGGTCAATGCCTTCGCGCATTGTGCGAGCAACGGCCACCGGGTCGCCCGTAATAATGGTGTAGTAGCGGCGAATCTCTTCACCGAGGGTGTATACCAGGAATTCATCGATTTTCTGAAAGTAAGCCGCGGAGTTGGCAGGGCCGGTAAAGATGAGGGGGAAGGGGATCTCCCGGTTGCTGGGGTGCAACAGAATACCCAGCAAATAGAGAATCTCTTCTGCGGTGCCCACGCCACCGGGGAAGACAATAATGCCGTGGCCTAGACGCACAAACGCTTCTAGGCGTTTCTCGATATCCGGCATGACGACGAGTTCGTTAACGATGGGGTTAGGTGCTTCGGCAGCGATAATACCGGGCTCCGAGATGCCCAGGTAACGGCCATCTTTACGGCGCTGTTTGGCATGCGCTACGTTGGCTCCTTTCATCGGGCCTTTCATAGCCCCAGGCCCACAGCCGGTGCAGATATCTAAATCGCGCAAGCCCAAGTGGTAGCCCACATCCTTGGTGTACTCGTACTCTTCGCGGGAAATAGAGTGCCCGCCCCAGCACACCACTAAACTAGGGTCACGACCAGGTTTAAGAGTGCCCGCCTTGCGCAGGATATGAAACACCGCATTGGTGGTGCCTTCGCCCGTACTGAGATCAAAGCGCTTGTGGTGCTGAATTTCGTTATAAACATACACAATGTCGCGAATGATGGATGAGAGATGTTCGCGAATACCGCGAATCATGCGTCCATCTACAAACGCTTCTGCGGGCGCGTTAGTCAGCTTTAGGCGAATGCCGCGATCTTGCTGCAGTACTTCAATGTCGAAATCTTTATAGGCTTCGAGAATGGCCAAGCTGTCATCAGTAGCGCTACCGCAATTAAGTACGGCAAGCGCGCAGCGGCGCAGTAAATCGTGCAAACCACTTTTAGACGTGCTCTTGAGCCGATTAACCTCATGCTGCGAGAGGACTTCAAGGCTTCCTTCAGGAGAAATAATGCTGGAAATCGTGGCACGAGGCGCTGGGGTTTGCGTCATTAGTCTGGCTGTCCCTAAGAGTGTTAGTAACGAACCTGCATACTAGCACGGCGCTTGGCGCTGTTCAGCAATGCGGCTAAGCGCCCGTCTTAGCAGCGTTTGTGCTACGCTAGGAGCCTGCAAGCGCACGCGGCAGCGGGTGCGATAGCACGTCACAATAGTGCTTCACGTCAGCGCCTTACGATGATGGATAATGAGGATGTTGCTTAAACCCTATGTTTAATGCCCAATACTTTCGGACGTTTATAACGTTAGTGGAAACCGGTAGTTTCACACGAACGGCGCGTCGTTTAGAGATGACGCAGCCTGGGGTTAGCCAGCATATTCGTAAGTTGGAGAGCTATCTTGGCAAAACGCTGTTAGAGCGCCGTGGCAGAAGTTTTACCCTGACCGAATCGGGCCGCCGTGCCTATGATTACGCACTTAAGCTGTTTGCCGAACATGAGCAGTTCCGGCATGGCTTGGATGATGACTCGCTGGATAGCGGCGAATGCCGGATTGCATCCCCAGGCAGCGTAGGGCTGATGTTTTACCCGTATATTCTCGGTCAACAGCAGATGCACCCTAACCTGACCGTTAACTATAGCTTTGCGTTTAACCATGAGATCGTCAACGACCTGCTTGAAGGCCGCTACGATATCGGTATCGTGACCGAGCAGGTCAATCACCCTGAGCTCACTTGCACGGTATGGCATAAAGAGCCGCTCTGCTTGGTCGTGCCTGCCGATTTCGCAGGCAGTACGCTGTCAGAGTTAATGGGTATCGGTTTTATCAACTACTACGATGGGATTAACCACGCCAACGCGCTGCTGCGGGCGAACTATCCCGATGAATTTCGCTCCATGACTCATTTCCGTCATCAAGGGTTCACCAATGAAGTGAGCATGGTGCTGGACGCAGTGGCGAGGGGGCTTGGCTTTACGGTGGTCTCGCGCTTAGTGCTCGAAACATCGCCGTGGCAGCGGCAGGTGAAGGCGTTAGCGCTTCCCCAAGCGATTAACGAAGTGCTCTATCTTCTTCGTCGGCAAGATTCTGTCCTACCTAAACGCTATGAAAAGCTGTTGAACGGCTTTCATGATCAGCGTCTCCAAGAAAAAACGCCCCTGATACCCGAGTAAACGGGCCAGAGGCGTTTCCTATCGCGCTATGGGTTCTGCTTAACGGCGATACTCGTCAATGCTGGGGCAGGAGCAGATCAACTGCCGATCACCAAAGACGTTATCGACGCGATTCACTGAGGGCCAGTATTTCGACGCCATCACTGCTTCGGTGGGGAAGGCACCTAGCTGGCGGTCATAAGGCCGCTCCCATGCGCTATCCATTAGGTCGGCTTGTGTGTGTGGCGCATTCACCAGCGGGTTATTATCCAGCGGCCACTCGCCGCTCTCTACTCGTGCAATCTCTTCACGAATTGCAATCATCGCATCGCAGAAGCGGTCAATTTCGTAGAGTGATTCAGATTCCGTGGGCTCAATCATCAGCGTACCCGGTACTGGGAACGACATGGTGGGGGCATGGAAGCCGTAATCCATCAAACGTTTGGCGATATCTTCTTCACTAATACCAGACGCGCTCTTCAGCGGACGAATATCAATGATGCACTCATGGGCGACATTGCCGTTCTGGCCGCGATAGAGAATCGGATAGGACGCTTCTAAACGCTTGGCAATATAGTTGGCGTTAAGAATGGCCAGCTCGGTGGCTTCACGCAGGCCACGGGCACCCATCATCTTAATGTACGCCCACGAGATCGGCAGAATGGAAGCGCTGCCAAAGGCTGCCGCCGACACCGCGCCGCTCTCTGGGTTAACGCCGTTGATGGGCGTCACCACATGGTTAGGCACAAACGGGGCAAGGTGCGCTTTAACGCCGATCGGGCCCATACCTGGACCACCGCCTCCGTGGGGGATGCAGAATGTTTTGTGCAAGTTCAGGTGAGACACGTCGCCGCCGAAGTCACCAGGGCGAGTGAGGCCAACCTGAGCATTCATGTTAGCGCCATCGACGTAAACTTGGCCGCCATGCTGGTGCACCACTTCGCATACTTTGCGAACGTGCGACTCAAAGACGCCGTGGGTGGACGGGTAGGTAATCATCACCGCTGAAAGCCGCTCGCTGTGCTGCTCAGCTTTGCGGGTCAAATCCTCTAAATCTATGTTGCCGTTGGCATCGCACTCCACCACCACCACTTCCATGCTCAGCATGGCGGCAGAGGCCGGGTTAGTGCCGTGGGCGGAGCTTGGAATCAAGCACACATCACGGTGAGCTTCACCTTGCGCTGCCTGATAGCGGCGAATCGCCAGCAAGCCCGCGTATTCACCCTGCGCGCCTGAGTTAGGCTGCATCGAGATATGGTCATAGCCGGTGACTTCGACTAAGAACGCTGCCAGCTCATCAATCATCTGATGGTAGCCCGCCACCTGATCACGCGGCGCAAATGGGTGCAGGTTGGAAAACGCAGGCCATGAGACAGGAATCATCTCGCTAGTCGCGTTGAGCTTCATGGTGCAGGAACCTAGCGGGATCATGGCATGGGCCAGCGACAGGTCTTTGTTCTCAAGACGCTTTAGGTAGCGCAGCATTTCGGTTTCGCTGCGGTAGCGATTGAAGGTCGGATGTTCAAGAAAATCGCTTTCCCGCTGGTAGGCGGCCGGAATACCGCTCAGCTTATCGGTCACTACCTGGTCATCCAACACTGCCACGGCCAGACCATGCTCATCGCCCAGCAGGACGTCGAATAGGGCGGCGACATCGTGAGCGGTGGTCGTTTCATCCAGGCTGATACCCACATCGCCATTGGCGAAGTAGTGCAGGTTGATGTCGTGGGTCATGGCGCGGCCGTGAATTTTGCCCGCGTCTACCTGGGTTAGGCGTAGCGTATCGAACCAGGTGTTATTCGCTAGTTGCACGCCGGCTTGCTGTAGGCCAGTAGCCAACACAGTAGTCAGGCGGTGAACGCGACCGGCAATTTTGCGTAGGCCTTCTGCGCCATGATAGGTGGCGTAGAAACCGGCAATATTGGCTAGTAGCGCTTGTGCGGTACAGATATTCGACGTCGCTTTCTCACGGCGGATGTGCTGCTCGCGGGTTTGCATGGCCATGCGCAGCGCGGTTTTGCCACGGCTGTCTTTAGAGACGCCGATAATCCGTCCTGGGATCGAACGCTTGAGTTTGTCGGAGGTAGCGAAGAACGCCGCATGCGGGCCGCCAAAGCCCATGGGCACACCAAAGCGCTGCGAGTTACCTACGACAATATCCGCACCCATCGCGCCCGGCTCTTTCAGCAGCACCAGGCTAAGCAGGTCGGTGGCCACGCAGGTCATAATGCCGCGCTCTTGAGCCGCCTTTAGCATCGGGGCTAAGTCGCTGACGCTGCCGCTGGCAGAGGGGTACTGAACCAGAGCGCCAAACACATCGTGTTCGGCAAGGCTTTCGGCGGGGCCGGTGATCAGCTCAAAGCCAAAGAACTCGGCACGGGTTTTGACGACATCTAACGTTTGCGGAAAGAGGTCGTCAGCCACGAAGAACGCGTTCGACTTGCTCTTTTTATTGCCGCGCTTACACAGCGCCATGGCTTCTGCGGCGGCGGTGGCCTCATCCAGCAGGGAAGCGTTGGCAAGCTCCATGCCGGTTAAATCCATAATCACCTGCTGGAAGTTTAGCAAGCCCTCCAGACGGCCCTGGGAAATTTCGGGCTGGTAAGGCGTGTAAGCGGTATACCAACCGGGGTTTTCCAGCACGTTGCGCTGAATCACTGCGGGCATGTGGGTGTTGTAGTAACCCTGGCCAATATAGCTTTTGCTGACGCGGTTCTGGCGCGCTAACTGGCTCAAATATTCAAGGGCTTCCGCTTCACTGCGGGGGTCGTCAAGGGCAAGTTCGCGACCTAGGCGAATATCGCTAGGCACGGTTTGCTCAATCAGGTCTTCCATGCGCTGCATATTGAGCGCTTTTAACATGGTGGCGACATCATCGGGGCTGGGCCCGTTATGGCGTTTGATAAAAGCATCGTGGTCGGCCAGTTCGGCCAAACGGCGTGATTCAAAAGGCATGGGGGGAGATTCCGGACGTAATGAGAAAACCGTGCAGAGGCGATAATAAAGCGCCTGCCGCAGGGGCAGGCGCTTTGGCTACATGACTTAGGCGTCGGCGCTCAGCGTCGCTTGATACGCATCGGCGTCTAAGAGATCTTCAAAGGCTTGGTCGGTAACACGCACTTTCATAATCCAGCCGCCTTCATAGGGGGCGTCGTTCACCGTTTCGGGAGCGTCTTCGAGGGCTTCGTTCACTTCAATTACTTCGCCATTGACCGGCGAGTAAAGGTCAGAGGCCGCTTTCACGGATTCAATGACGCCAAACTCTTTCCCTTTGCTTAGGGATTGGCCAACTTCGGGCAGTTCAACAAATACCACATCGCCTAGCGCTTCTTGCGCGTGGTCGGTGATGCCGATGGTGACGGTGCCATCTTGATGATCAAGCACCCATTCATGGCTGGCAGCGTAACGAAGATTGGCAGGAAGATTGCTCATAGTGATTCCTTATAAAATCAGTGGACAGAACGAAAGCATACTAGCGCTTGTCGTTCGCCTTGGCGACTGTGGCCAGCTCGCAGTGAGCGTAAGTGGGTATATGGTACCGTGTTTCTTATCGGAAACAAATTTCTTCATTGCCTCCAAAAGGCTAAAAATGGATGCTAGTTTTCTGTTGTTTCAGTGCGCCAGCCAGTTTCAAAAAGAGCAGCTTTCTCTATCAGCAGGCGACATTGGCATGGAAGCGCACTAAGAAAATAGTGTAAAACATACCCATCATCCGTTTTTCCAGCGTTAATTAAGCGCTATGGTGGGAACGCTTGGTGATTCCATCTGCTATCGGATGGAGCGGGTGAACAACCTAACCTTCATAACAAATGCATTAATCAATTGGGTAAGGAGAGTCGTGTGGAAACGTTAACAAGCCTATTAGGGGCCATTAACGGCGTGGTGTGGGGCCCGTTAATGCTGATCCTGCTATTGGGGGTGGGTATCTACCTGCAGATTGGCTTGAAACTGATGCCGATACGTAAACTCGGCATGGGTTTCAAGCTAATGTGGCAAGGCCGCGATGCCAAGCCATCCGATAAAACCTCTGCAAAACCCAGCGATGAGGGGGAAATTTCTCCCTTTAACGCGTTGATGACAGCACTGTCTGCGACGATTGGTACCGGTAATATTGCCGGTGTGGCAACGGCCATCGCATTAGGTGGCCCAGGTGCTGTGTTCTGGATGTGGATTACCGCACTGGTGGGTATGGCGACCAAGTTTGCCGAGGCAGTGCTGGCAGTACGCTACCGGGAAACCGATAGCACCGGCTATCACGTGGGTGGGCCGATGTTCTACATCAAAAATGGTCTGGGCCGTAAGTGGCTGTGGCTGGGCGGTCTGTTCTCGTTCTTTGGTGCTGTTGCCGCGTTCGGGATTGGTAATACCGTGCAGTCTAACTCTGTGGCTGACGCCATGGATGCCACCTTTGGTGTTCCTCACTGGTTAACCGGCGTTATCATCATGGTACTGGCCGGTGCAGTGATATTGGGTGGCATCAAGCGCATTGCCAAGGTGGCTGGTAAGCTGGTACCGGTGATGGGCATTGCTTATGTGATTGCGGGCTTGCTGGTGCTGATCGTTAATGCGGGCCAAATCGGTGACGCCTTTGGGCTGATCTTCTACTACGCCTTCAACCCCATGGCAGCAGCCGGTGGCTTTGCCGGTGCTGCGGTAATGGCCGCCATCCGCTTTGGCGTGGCGCGGGGTATTTTCTCCAATGAAGCAGGTCTGGGCAGTGCACCGATTGCTCACGCTGCTGCGCAGACGAAAAACCCGGTTCGTCAGGGCTTGATTGCCATGCTGGGTACGTTCATTGATACCATCATCGTGTGTACCATCACGGCGCTGGTGATCTTGACCTCTACCGTGTGGATGGAAGGCGAAGCGGGCGCTTCGCTCACCGCGCTCTCCTTTGATGCGGCGCTGCCTGGCTTTGGTAATCAGATCGTGGCCATTGCGCTAGCAATCTTTGCTTTTACCACCATTCTTGGCTGGTCGTTTTACGGTGAGAAATGCTGCCAGTTCCTGTTCGGTACGCGCTCTATTATGCTGTACCGAGTGCTGTTCGTACTGGCTATTCCGCTGGGTGCAGTTGCGCAATTGGGCTTTATCTGGCTGATGGCAGACACCTTCAACGCGATGATGGCGATTCCTAACCTCATTGCCCTGGCGCTGCTGTCTCCGGTTGTCTTTAAGCTCACTCGGGATTATTTCGCTGGTAAGGACGTGCTGCCGGGTGAAGCCCTGGATCATGATAAATAAGGCCTGCCTGTAAGCAGGTAATGCACGATGTAATAGAGCCGGGAAGCCTAGTAAGGCTTCCCGTTTCTCTTTTTTGACAGAGGAAATGCCATGACTGATCTGAAACACACGCCACTTCATGCGCTTCACACGCAGCTAGGGGCCAAGATGGTCCCTTTTGCCGGGTATGATATGCCGGTGCAATACCCGCTGGGTGTTAAAAAAGAGCATGAGCATACCCGCGAGCGGTGTGGCTTGTTCGATGTGTCGCATATGGGACAGATTCTGGTCTCCGGAGAAAAGGTCGCTGAAGCGCTGGAAAGTCTTATCCCAGCGGACTTGGTAGGCTTGCAAAAAGGCCAGCAGCGTTATGGCCTTTTTACCAGCACCGATGGCGGTATTATTGATGATTTGATGGTGGTGAATGCTGGCGATCACTTCTATCTGGTGGTGAACGCGGCATGCAAAGACCAAGATATTGCCCATTTGCGCGCTAATCTTGGTAACACTCATCAAATCGATGTGCTTGATCGCGGTCTGCTGGCGCTTCAAGGGCCACAGGCCCGCGATGTGATGCAGCGGCTCTGCCCGCAAGCCTGTGAGCTAACGTTTATGCAACATGGTCGTTACACGCTGGCAGGATGTGACGTGTGGATCAGCCGCAGTGGTTATACCGGCGAAGATGGCTTTGAAATCTCTGTCGCGGCTGACGAGTGTCAGGCGCTTGCCGAAGCGCTGCTGGCCGAGCCTGAAGTAGAAGCGATTGGCTTGGGCGCGCGTGATTCACTGCGCTTAGAAGCGGGCTTGTGCCTATATGGTCACGATATGGATATGCAAACCACGCCTGTCGAGGCCGGCTTGATCTGGGCCATTGGCAAGCCGCGTCGCCATGGCGGCGAGCGAGCAGCGGGTTTCCCCGGAGCCGATGTGATTTTGCACCAAGTGGATACCAAAGATCATACCCGCAAGCGGGTTGGGCTGGTAGCAGAAGGGCGCGCGCCGGTGCGAGAAGGCAGTCTGCTGGTAGATGAAGCGGGCAATGAAATTGGCGTAGTGACTTCCGGAGGTTTTGGGCCAAGCGTCGGTAAACCTATTGCCATGGGGTACCTCGCCCGTGAGTGGGAAGCGCCCGGTACTACCGTCTACGCGTTAGTACGCGGCAAGCAGCTACCCATGAGCGTTTCCGCGATGCCATTTGTGGCCCCTGGTTACTATCGCGGTTAATTAGCGAGCGCAGTTAATTCAAAAAAGATGCAAAAGCCCCTCGCGGGGCTTTTGCATGCGGAATATGCTTACCTTAGCACCTGTCGTGGGTCGATGGGTTTCCCCCCCTGACGTAAGTCAAACAGCAGATCATAACGCTGTGTCGCGTTACTTTGTCCTACATCACACAGCTCATCACCTGTACTCACCTGGTCCCCTACGCGGACGAGAATCCGCTCGCAGAGCGCGTAAACGGTTTGCAAGTTATCGGCATGGTGCACAATCACGACATCGCCGAGCTGTCGCATGCTATCTGCAAAGCGTACTTCACCAGGAGCAACGGCCTTAGCACGAGCGCCTGCCTGAGTTGCCAACAACATGGGCTGTAGTGTGCCGCGGCTGTCGGCACCAAACTGACGAACCACACGATAATCCTCTAAAGGCCACGGCCATCGGCGTGCCGAAGCTGGCAAACTAGCGCTTGGCGCAGGGGCAGGCGTTGGTGCATTACGGTTATTGGCGCTACTAGCGGCTGAACTACTGCTTGATGATGCCGTTCTAGCGGTACTGCTAAGCGGTACGCTAATGATTTGCCCGACACGCAATGCCGTGGGGGAAGTGCCTTGGTTAGCACTCTGGATTCGCCCCGTTGTGGTGTTAAAGTGCCTGGCAATACCTGAGAAGGTATCACCGGGCCGGATTTGATAGCGATAAGGGCCGCCAGAAGGCGCTCGCTCCTGCTGGGTTGGGATCAATAGGCGCTGACCAACGGCTAAACGGCGAGAGTCAACCCCCGGGTTGAAGCGCTCTAGCCGTTCAAGTGGTACGTCAGCCCGTGCCGCGAGCTGCCCTAGCGTATCGCCACGTCTAACCTCTACCCAGTTGCCGCCAATAGCGCTGGCGCTGCTAGCGGCGGGCACCCGCTGGCTAGAGGAGGGGGCAGAGCTGGCGCAGCCAGTTAGCACGCTGGCCAATACACAAATGGTGAGCCAGTGGCTTAGTCGTGGTCGCTGAGGCGATCTAGCAAGGTATCTTTTTCCTGCCAGAGTGAGTTGATCCATGCGTGGAAGCGTTCCTTATGCTGCGGTTCGTCATGGTAGTTGGCAGTTTGCATCCATTCAGGAATGGCTAGCTGCCGGGCTTCAAGCGTAATGGGGGCTTCTTTACCGCATAAAAAACCCATAAACGTGGGTGATGGGTTGGTATAGCTAATAGTGACGTCAAGAATACCATCCAACTGATCACCCAGCAGGCTAAGTACTTGGGCAATTCCTCCTGCTTTAGGGCGAAGCAGATGCTGGAATGGACTTTGCTGCGACTCGCGTTTGGCGACGGTAAAGCGGGTTCCCTCGACAAAATTAAAAATAGCGATAGGGGCATGGCGAGCTTGGCGGCACATGCGCTCAGTGGATTCCCGGTCAACTGTGGCTAGCTTGGGGTTATTGGCGATCTGCTCACGGCTAAAGCGACGCATAAAGGGAAACTCAAGCGCCCAGAAGGCGAGACCAACAATCGGGATCCAGATAAGCTGGTGTTTGAGAAAAAAGCGCGGCATAGGAATGCGTCGGTGCAGTGCCATAAGCAGAATAAAGATATCGGTCCAACTGCGATGGTTGGAGATTACCAGCCACCACTGCTCAGGGCTTAATGTATCTGGCACGTTGATCGAGACATTAGGTTTTAACCAGTGCCGCATCCACCACAAATTGACGCCAATCCAGTTTAGTGCGACGGCACATAGCCCTTTAAGCAGCCACTCTTTTTGCCGCCGCCCAGGGACGATGACTTTGAGCAGCGTCAGAATAATCAGGGGGACACCCCAAACCAGCGTGTTCAACGTCAGCAGCAAGATGCTAACGCCCCCTTTAATAATTGGCATACCACAATCCTCACAGCAATTCGTCTGCGTGCTAAAGGCCTTTTAAACACGCGCTTAGCGATAAATGCTAATAGATCAGCGCCACGCTGCCCAGCATAACCGTATTAAAGCGTTATGCATCAATCGGTAGGGAAGGTGCTTTAACACTCTCAAGCAACACGCTACGCAGCGCATGCGCCGCCACGGAAAGCTCTTCCTGGGTCAGGATCCCCACTCGGCAAGCGATGCTTGGCTCGACAAGTGGTACGCAGCGCGCACCCAGCTCATGCATTTGCTGAATGCACATGGAAGGCACAGCGCTGACCCCTAGGCCTTCCGCGACCATTCGTCCGACGCTAGAGAGCTGGTGGCTTTCAAAGGCGACAGGGAGGTCTATATGGCGCTTTTCAAGCTCTTGCTCCAGTAAACGCCGTACCATGGAAGGGCGTTGTAGCGTGATAAAGTCATTCTCAAGCAGCTGCGTCCAGGGCAGTGTGTCGTGGTAAGCCAGGGGCGAGGTAGGAGGAACCACGGCGACAAACTGATCCTCAAACAAAGGTGTAAAACTTAAGCTTCCCTGGCCCTCCGGCGAGAAGGCAATGCCAATCTCTACCTGTCGGGAGCGCACCATATCCGTGACTTCTTCATTGATCACATCGTGCACCGTGACGTTGATTTTGGGGTACTGTTGTCGAAACTTAACCAGTGCACTGGGTAATAGATTGCAGGCAAAAGACGGCATGGCCGCAACGCTGAGTCGCCCTAGCTGTAACGTAAACCGCTGGCGCAGGCGTTCCTCGGTGTTATCCCACTGCGCCAGCAGATGTTTGGCAAGCGGGAGCAGCGACTCCCCCTCTGGGGTTAGTCGCACGCTACGGGTGCTACGGATAAGCAGTTTGCCGCCTAGCGAATCTTCTAACCCTTTGATGGCAAGGCTTAGGGCGGGCTGTGAAAGGTGCAGGCGCTCACATGCCTGGGTAAAGCTTAGGGTCTGTGCCACGGCTAAAAATGCACGAAGCTGCTTGACGGTCATGGCGTCTCTTTATAAGTTATTAAAATAAATTGATAAGAAAAACAAACTTAACAAATATATCATCTAGGACAACACTGGCAATACTGTTCTGATCGTCATACTCACTATGTATGGCGCGACATTCCAACAAACGCTTCTTGCACACTATTCTCGACAAACGCTCTCAACACCGATACGTACTCAACAACAATGTGAGGCATAACAATGGCAGGATTCGACAAGCGTGTAGCTTCTTACGAAGAAGCAATGGAAGGCATTGAAAGCGGCATGACCGTCCTCGCAGGTGGCTTTGGTCTGTGTGGTATTCCAGAAAATCTGATCGCAGAAATCAAACGTCGTGGTGTGAAAGACCTTACTGTTGTCTCTAACAACTGTGGCGTCGATGGTTTTGGCTTAGGCCTTCTGCTCGAAGATCGGCAAATAAGCAAAATCTTCGCCTCCTACGTAGGCGAAAACGCGCTGTTTGAGCAGCAAATGCTGAATAATGAAATTGAGGTGGTACTGACCCCTCAAGGAACGCTGGCAGAAAAAATGCGTGCTGGCGGAGCGGGCATTCCCGCCTTCTACACGGCTACAGGTTATGGCACCCCGATTGCAGAAGGCAAAGAAGAGCGTGTGTTCGATGGCCGCCACTATATTTTAGAAGAAGCCATTAAAGGCGATTTTGCGATTGTGAAAGGCTGGAAAGCCGACCGCTATGGCAACGTGATTTATCGCCATACTGCACAGAACTTTAACCCCATGGCCGCCACGGCAGGCAAGATCACCGTTGTAGAAGTTGAGGAGATTGTTGAACCAGGCGAACTGGAGCCAAGCCAGATTCATACGCCGGGTATCTACGTGGATCGTATTATTCAAAGCACATTCGAGAAGCGTATTGAGAAGCGCACGGTGCGCAGCTAAGTGCAACAACGCCAACAATCAACTAACTGCTAAGACAAGAGGTGGCACCATGGCTTTAACTCGCGAACAGATGGCACAGCGCGTTGCCCGTGAACTGCAGGATGGTTTTTACGTCAATTTAGGCATTGGTATTCCTACCCTGGTAGCTAACTATATCCCAGATGGTATAGATGTCATGCTCCAGTCTGAAAATGGCTTGCTGGGCATGGGGCGCTTCCCCACTGAGGAAGAAGTGGACCCCGATATGATTAACGCGGGCAAACAGACCGTTACCGCTCGTCCTGGCGCTGCCATTTTCTCATCCGCTGAGTCGTTTGCCATGATTCGTGGCGGACATGTGGACTTAACCGTACTGGGTGCGTTCGAGGTTGATCAGGAGGGCAATATCGCCTCTTGGATGGTCCCCGGTAAGCTCATCAAGGGTATGGGTGGAGCGATGGATCTTGTGGCTGGCGCAGAAAATATTATTTGCACCATGACCCATGCATCCAAACACGGTGAATCCAAATTGCTGGAAAAATGTAACTTGCCGCTCACTGGCGCCGGGTGCATCAATCGAGTGTTAACGGATCTGGCTTACCTGGAAATTAAAGATGGTGCCTTCATCCTCAAAGAGCGCGCGCCCGGCGTTAGCGTTGAGGAAATTGTCGAGAAAACTGCAGGCAAGCTGATCGTTCCTGACCACGTTCCAGAAATGACCTTCGACGAGTAACACTGAAAGCGAGCATGGTGAAATGGCGTGGGTCTTGGCTCACGCCATGCTTAGCTGTTTTTGGGTGAGTGCCAAGCCTCCCAAGTAATCCGGTAACAGTCAAAGCCTGAGTTAAGCGTCACCAGCGTTAAATATTCAGCAGTGGTGCTAAGAGGCCATTAATTGCTTATCACGGACAAACTGGTCGAATTCGGTAAAGCCGCCAATGTGCTGCTGGTCGACAAAGATTTGCGGTACGGTATGAATGGGTTTGCCCGCAGTTTTGGCGATATCTTCCTTGGTAACGCCTTCTGAGGGCATGTCTACATAGCGGTAGCCATCAATTTTGCCGTTACTCTCGAGGTGTTCGGCAAGATGCTTGGCACGTACACAGAATGGGCACGACATGCGCCCAAAAATGACCACAAACATGGCAACAACTCCTTTACGATACAGAAATAAGTAAGTGCTTGAATTAGGAATCAGCGCCCATTGTGGCGTAGGGCACAGGTTTTCGCCAATAGCACCACACTACGTGCCCTATAAAGCCGCACAATGAGCAATGGAACAGTAGGAGAAGCCATGCAAACCCTGGCTCCGCATGAATATGGTTATTTAGCTGAGCTTGCTAAGTGCTACCGCGATGAGCACTTAGCAGGACTTAAGCAGCAGGCGCACTTCAATCCGCGATTAGGCGTTGATGCGCTCTGTTTTCAGCATATTGAGTCGCGCATTAGCGGCGCCAGCGTGATGGCTGGCGCTTTAATTACGCCTTGTGAGCTATGGCTTGTCGCGCTGCCAGAGCAGTCTGCTTTACAAGCGCCGCTTGAGTCACAGTGTGCGTTAACGCTTCCTTCAGGCCGTTACTCACTGCAACTAGAGCGTTTGCCCGCGGGTATCGAGCTTTATAAGCGAAAAATCTTAGAAGATCTAAGCGATCTTGAAACGCTTCAAGAGACAGCACGATTAGCACAGCGCATGATGGAACAGCTAATGACCCCGAACGCTGTACCGCAAGGGTAGAGTAGGCAGAAGCTACCGGCGACTCCTATACTCATGAGCGTTTATACATTCATTACCGTGCAGTTAATAAAAGGACGTCTGAATGTCATCCCAAAAAGCTTCAACCCCTCGGGTTGCCGTGGTGACTGGTACCAGCAGTGGTATCGGTGAAGCCGTTGTTAAACACTTTTACGAGCAGGGCCACCAAGTCCTGGCCGTCGATTTTAATCCTGCTGGAAAAGAGATTGCAGAAGCGGCAGGCGCGGCGTTTTACCAAGCGGATCTCACCGACGCAGATGCATGCCGTGGCGCGATTGCTGAGGCAGTGAAACGCTTTGGTAGCGTGGATATTTTGGTGAATAATGCCGGAATTCAGCATGTCGCTTCTATCGAGACTTTTCCCGAAGAGAAGTGGCGGCAAATTATCGACCTGATGCTGACCGCGCCATTCCTTCTCACCCAGGCCGCTTGGCCTTATATGCGTGAAAAGGGCTGGGGGCGAGTGGTAAATATTGCCTCAATCCATGCGCAGGTGGCATCGCCGGGTAAGGCGGCGTATATCAGCGCCAAACACGGCATGATTGGGTTAACCAAAACCGCTGCGCTGGAAGGCGGCGAACAGGGCATTACCGCCAATGCGATTTGCCCTGCGTATGTTAAAACCCCGTTAGTAGATAACCAGATTGCCGATCAGGCCAAGCTGCATGGTATGGATGAGCAAGAGGTGATCGAGAAAATCATGCTCAAAAACGCCGCGATTAAGCGCTTAATCGACCCCTCCGAAGTTGCTCAGTTGGTCGCTTACCTGACGTCAGATGCGGCGGGCGCAGTCACTGGCGCTAGCTGGAATATTGATCTCGGCTGGACAGCACACTAATCCAACCCCCCGCCTGTTACGATAGCTAGTGGAGCTTGATAACGGGCGGGCTCAGCGGCGAACCGGGCGTTTTTGCAACTTGCGCTGTAGTGTGCGGCGGTGCATGCCTAGCGCCCGAGCCGTGGCGGAAATATTGCCATCATGCTCTTGCAGCACTTTTTGGATATGCTCCCAGGTAATCCGGTTGATGGAAGGGGGATTATCCGCCAGCTCGATATTGGGGTCAGCGTCAGGGTGTTCAAAGGCCGCCATCACATCGTCGGCATCTGCCGGTTTACACAGGTAGTTGATCGCGCCAAGTTTGATAGCTTCTACCGCCGTAGCAATGCTGGAGTAGCCCGTGAGCACAACGATGCGACAGCTTGGTACTGCGGAGAGCAGTTCAGGCAGCAGCTTAAGGCCAGAGCTATGCTCCAGCTTTAAATCAAGCGTGGCCATGGTGGGCGTAAACTGTGCCGCGATATTCAGCGCTTGGTCGGCGTCGTGAGCGACCATCACTTCAAAGCCGCGGCGGGTCAGTGCGCGGCTTAGTACGTGGCAAAACATTTCATCGTCATCGACAATCAGCAGACGTTGCTCTTGGTTCTGCATAGTACCCTCATTTGTCTAAATAGCTGCCGTCTCACCCTAGGTTGGTGCTGAGCAACGCGGCAGGGTGACCTCGGTCAGCGTTCCACCTTCTGGATGGTTATAAAGGCTAACGCCGCCGCCGAAGCGGTTAATCGTGGCGTGGGTGAGAAATAGGCCAATGCCCATGCCTTTGCTTTTAGTGGAGACAAAGGTATCGCCTAGCTGATCCGCAATTGACATCGCCACGCCTGGGCCGTGATCACGAATATCAATCACCACCTCCTCGTCTTGCCAATCCAGGCGAATAGCAATGTGCTCGGGGTTGGCATCGGCGGCGTTATTCAACAAGTTAGTCAGTGCTTGGTCTAAGGTGGCATCAACTGCCAGCCAAGGTCTGCCGCGGCGTTCAGCGACTTCAAAACGATGGCTAACATCGGGCCGAATTACGAGCCAGCGCTGTACCACGCCTGCCAGCCATACTTCCGCATCGAGTATTTCAGGTTCGGCCATGCGCCGACGGTCAGCATTGCTGACCAAGTGCTGCAGGCGCGATTTACAGATATCCACCTGCTGGCGCAGCAGCGCAATGTCTTGCCCTAGTGAGCTCTCTTGCTCCGCGTCCGCCTGCATCTCTTTCAATAGCACGGCCATCGTAGAAAGCGGCGTTCCCAGTTCATGAGCAGTACCCGCTGCTTGGGTGGCCACGGCGAGCACTTGCTCGTTGCGTAGCGCAGCCTCCCGGGTGCGGGAAAGCGCTTTATCCCGGCTGCGCAGGGCGTGGGCCATTTTATAAATAAAGAAGGTGACTAGGCCGGCAGAAAGTCCGAAGTTCAGCCACATTCCTAGGATATGTAGACTTAACGGGCCATCGCTACTGATATGTCCTAGCTGCGGTATCGGGTGGTAGTAAAACATCAGGAAGCTGTAGCCTGCCATGGCGCAGGCGGCGATGATCCACGCGTGGCGCCAAGGTAGGGTGGCTGCGGCAATAGTCACCGGCACCAAGTAGTAAGTGATAAACGGGTTGGTGGAGCCCCCTGAAAAGTAAAACAGCAGCGTGAGCCCTGCGATGTCGGCTAATAAATGCGATAAATACTCGCCATGGCTAACGGCTCTAGGCCTACCCAGCCGCCACCACGTGGCAATGTTCAACATGCCCATGGCAATGACTACGCTGACCACGGCTGTGACGGGCAATTTAAATGCTAGTAGTTCGATGCCTACAATAATGGCCATCAAAAACCCCGTCCAGGTGATCCCCCGAACGATGGTGAGCCGTACTAGATTGCGGTTAGGCGTAGAGAGCGGCAAGGGCAGAGCAGTAGGCATGAGGCGGCTTATTTACTTGATGTTTTGACGCTATGGATAACGAACTTAATAAATAGGGTCATGACAAACGTCATCCAACCCGCAGAGGCTAACAGGTTAAACAGCAGCATCTTAGGAGGGAGCCAGGCCGAGCCGAGCAACGCTTCCAACATAATGTGGAAAAACATCGCCAGTAGCAGCGGGAGCGCCAGCGTGTGAATCCACATGTCAGTGCGGCGCTTACGAATGTGGTAACGGCGCAGTAAATAGCGCATAGGTCGATGTGCCCAGCTAAACAGGACCAGCGTTGCCACCACAAATAGCATCGCCAGAGTAGGTTCGGTGCTTTGACGGTGCATTGATATAGAAATCGACCATGCGAGCCCCAGCCACGCCAATCCCTCGATGCTGGCGATAAAATCCGCATAGCGTCGTACGTTCTGCATAAACAACTGAATCCTTGATCTTACAGCGTGCCGCCATGATACGACACTTGCGCTTATCTGTGGGGGTGACGCGCAGATTTATCCTATCGCCGTATTGAGTATACTGTGGCAGCTCTCTGAACTCCCTTACCCAAGATCAGAATAGGATTTGCCGTGGACGCTATTACCATTACCCGCCCCGATGATTGGCACCTGCATTTACGTGATGACGAGGCGTTAAACGCCGTGGTGGGGCATACTGCTGCGCAAATGGGGCGCGCTATTATTATGCCTAACCTGAAACCGCCGGTGACGACGACAGAGCAGGCAATAGCATATCGCGAGCGAATCCTGGCAGCGCTACCAGAAGGTAGTGCGTTTGAGCCTTTGATGGTGCTTTATCTGACGGATACGACGCCACCTGAAGAAATTGAGCGCGCGGTAAAAAGCGGTATTGTTAAAGCCGTGAAGCTCTATCCAGCAGGGGCGACGACCAATTCTGCGTCAGGTGTGACGGATATTGCTCACTGTGACGCCACGATTGCTATGATGGCCAAGCTAGGCATGCCGTTATTGGTGCATGGAGAAGTCACTGATCACGAGATCGATATTTTCGATCGGGAAGCGATGTTTATTGAGCGGGTGATGAAACCGCTGCTGGCGCGTCATCCTAGTTTGAAAGTGGTATTCGAGCACATTACCACTCAGCAGGCCGCTGAGTTTGTGGCCAGCGCCTCCGATAACGTAGCGGCGACTATCACCGCTCACCATTTGCTGTTCAATCGCAACAAAATGTTAGCGGGCGGCATTCGTCCTCACTACTACTGCTTGCCTATTCTCAAGCGTGAACAGCACCGCCAAGCCCTGCTGAAAGCGGCGACCAGCGGTAGCCCGAAATTCTTTTTAGGCACGGATAGTGCACCCCACGCGAAAGGCGATAAGGAGTCGAGCTGCGGCTGTGCAGGTGCCTATACCGCTCCCGCTGCCATCGAGCTATACGCGACGGCGTTCGAAGAGATGCAGGCGCTGGATAAGCTAGAAGCGTTTGCTAGCCTGAACGGCCCACGCTTCTACGGCTTGGCGCCGAATACGGATACGGTAACCCTTGAGCGCCGCCAATGGGTAATGCCGGAGAGTTACCCCTACGCATCGGGACAAACCATTGTGCCGCTGCTGGCAGGTGAAACACTGCAATGGGCGATGAAAAAGTAACGCGCTGTATAAGTCTCAACGAAAACGGAGCCATTAAGGCTCCGTTTTCGTTAGCGCAGTTAGGCGATGACACTTACTTAGTTTCGCCCAGGGCGATGAGCATCTGATCCACCATCCGTGATGAGTGGTCGGCGGCAATATCGAGGAACTGCTCGAAAGAGAGGTGGTTGTCGCCACTGCCAGGGATGTCAGAGAGGGCGCGAATGACGACAAACGGGCAGTCATAGAGGTAGCAAGTTTGGGCAATCGCAGCGCCCTCCATTTCCACTGCCAGCATGGTGGGAAATTGGGCGCGTGTGGTGGCTACCCGCTCGGGGTCGGCCATAAAAGCATCGCCAGTGGCAATCATCCCTTCGCGTACGTTTACCTCGCCAAGTGCTGCAATCGCGCCGCGAGCGATGTCGCGCAAGCGGCTATCCGCATGATAGGCAGCAGGCATACCTGGTACTTGGCCTAGCTCATAGCCAAATACCACTGCATCGACATCGTGGTGGCGAACTTCATCGGAAATGATAACGTCGCCAATGGCTAAGTCGGTGGCAAACCCGCCAGCTGAGCCAGTATTGATGATCGCATCCGGCTGATGGCGCTCTAATAAAATCGCCGTGCCAACCGCCGCGTTCACTTTTCCAATACCCGATTGCAGAATGATTACTTCCAAGCCGTGGCGCGTACCGGTATGAAATACAAATCCGGCGTGCTCGTAGCGCTCGGCGTTATCAAGCTGCCCCGCTAAAATATTCACTTCCTGCGCCATTGCGCCAATAATTCCAATCCGTTGCACCGTCGCATTCTCCGTCGTAATTCGAGAGGTTTAATTGTTGAAACGCTCAGTGCTTAATGCTGCTGATCGTGTCGCTCGGCGGCTTCAAGAGTGTTTTCCAGCAACGTGGCAACAGTCATGGGACCAACGCCACCCGGTACGGGAGTGATATAGCTGGCGCGCTCTGCAGCCGCAGCAAAGTCGACGTCACCGACGAGGGTACCGTCATCTTGACGGTTAATGCCGACATCAATCACCACGGCGCCTGGTTTGATCCATTCGCCCTTCACAATGCCGGGCTTACCGACGGCAACAACGACTAAATCTGCACGGCTGACATGGCCGGCTAAATCCTGGGTGAAACGGTGGCATACCGTAGTGGTGCAGCCTGCCAGCATTAGCTCAAGTGCCATTGGGCGTCCAACGATGTTAGAAGCTCCCACAATGGTGGCGTCCATGCCGCGTACCGCGATACCGCTTTGCGCCAGCATGGTCATAATGCCTTTTGGCGTACAGGGGCGTAGTGAAGGTAAGCGCTGGGCCAGGCGGCCAAGGTTATAAGGGTGAAAACCATCGACATCTTTGTCAGGGCGGATGCGTTCCAGAATTGGCCGAGCGTCGAGGTGGGCGGGCAGAGGGAGCTGAACCAGAATGCCATCCACAGTTGCGTCGTTATTCAACTCATCGACCAATGCCTCTAACGCTTCCTGGGTGGTGTCCGCTGGCAGGGCATGTTGAAAAGAGAGAATGCCAGCCTGCTCACATGCGCGATGTTTATTGCTTACGTACACATGAGAGGCTGGATCTTCGCCGACCACAACAACGGCTAGTCCGGGTGCACGAGCGCCAGCTTGCTGACGTGCAGTAATTTTCTCGGCAACGCGTTGACGGACATTAGCGGCGATGGCTTTACCATCGATGAGTTGGGCGGTCATGTAATGAGATCCCTATGAAGGTTGAAAAGCAAAGCAAACTGACAAGCGCTGGTGGCAGAACGCGCTTTTAAGGGAGGCAATTTTCGCATGGTAGGGCGGCAAGGCAAAGCGCCTATCGAATCAATCACTTTAAGTGTTGACTTTAAAATTAGAAATAGTAATATATGCCTCGCTTGAGACGGGACACGCAGCAACGTCTAAGGTAAGAAATCGGGATGTAGCGCAGTCTGGTAGCGCGCCTGCTTTGGGAGCAGGATGTCGGGGGTTCGAATCCCTCCATCCCGACCACGTACCTAGCACGGAAGGTGTTAATCTGCTTCTCCAAACTTTGGTTGTGGTCAAGTGCTCATCAGTATTCACTCTGGATACACTATGTGCGCCCATAGCTCAACCGGATAGAGCAACGGCCTTCTAAGCCGTAGGTTGCGGGTTCGAGTCCTGCTGGGCGTGCCAATCAAATACTTTTCAGTGTTTGTTCTCCAGTTGGGTATTCTCAAGTTTGCTTTTTGTCAGTGGTGGATGTAGCTCAGTGGTAGAGCCCCGGATTGTGGCTCCGGTGGTCGTGGGTTCGATCCCCATCATCCACCCCATTGACAAGGCAGCATTAAAAGTTTCAGGTTCTGGTGGATGTAGCTCAGTGGTAGAGCCCCGGATTGTGGCTCCGGTGGTCGTGGGTTCGATCCCCATCATCCACCCCATTAACCTGTAATTTACTCTCTTATATCTCCTCTTCTTTTACAAAGCTCTCCAGCGTCTCTGCTAGTTAAATAAGCATTTCTTTTTGGCTTTTTTAGCCATTGTCTGTTTTATACCCCTCTATCGCGGCATCACTTTAATCTGGTTACCTGCTGTAGCGGTAATAGGCTCCGGTTTGCCCAGCAAATACCCCTGTGCATAGTCAATTCCTAATGAGCGCAGCTTGTCCAGCGTTGCTTGATTCTCTACGTATTCGGCAACTGTATCGATATTGAGCGCTTTGCCAACGGCGTGAATCGCCTCTACCATGGCGCTATCAATCGGATCGTGGTGGATATTGCGGATAAAATTGCCATCAATCTTCAAATAGTCGACTGATAGCTGTTTTAAGTAGCTGAAAGAGGAGAGTCCGGTGCCAAAGTCGTCCAGCGCGAATCGGCAGCCGAGTGCTTTCAGCGCTTGAATCAGTTCGCCCACCTTTGAAAGCTGCGCAATGGCTGCACTTTCAGTAATTTCAAAACATAAGGTGCCTTCAGGTAACCCGGCGCGACGTACCTGCTGTACCAACTCCTGACAAAAATCGCTGTCTGATAGCGAATCCCCAGATAAATTAATACCCCAGTGGCCTATGGTATGGTTCTCCGCGCAGCGATAACGGTCCCCCAACCACGCTAATGTGTTGCGAACCACCCAGCGATCAATTCTCACCATAAAGTGATAGCGTTCGGCGGCGGGTAGAAAACTGCCGGGTGTAATGAGTATGCCGTTCTCCTCCAAACGCAGTAAAATTTCCCGATAGCCCGGCCCGTTGCCGCATACGGCGCTAATCGGTTGCGCGTAAAGTCGAAAGGCGTCGTTATCTAGGGCATTTTGTAGCCGCTGAACCCACTGCAGTTCGCCGTGACGTTCTAGCAGCAGGTGGTCGTTAGGTTGATAGCAGTGAATGCGGTTGCGACCAGCCTCTTTGGCGGTGTAGCACGCACGTGATATTGCCGCTGGCGTCGCAGGTAATAACGCCGTCGCCAATGGAAGCCAGCGTGGTACGGGCTGACGAAAACCAGCGCAGCTGCCCACAGTACCCAAAGCATATCGATGAGTGTTGTATCAAAGCTGTCGGTCATTGGCGTGATCCTTGTGCTGATCTGGTGCAAGGTGAACACTGACATGGTGCATTGTTAGGAAAGATGTCTTCTATTAATGCCGCGCTGTGGCTTCTGTCGCGGAAGGTTTCTGGGGTGTTAAACGCAGTGTTAACTGAGATTAAGCAAATGTTATGCCGTGCTTAGCAAAGTCATCCTTAATTAAGCTTTTTGCGTCATGAAAGACTAAAAAAATGTCTAAAAATAGTGTTTATAACTGTGCAAAAGCTGTTTGATTGGTGATATTTTTCAATATGTTACTTGTGTGATTAACAGCATATGGCTGGGCAAACAATAGAGCGAGAGGAGTGCATCATAATGGCGCGTCAAACGGTGGTTTTAGGAGCAGGCATGGTGGGTGTCAGTATTGCTTGGCAGCTGCAAAAGCGTGGCTATCAAGTAACGCTGGTGGATCGCCGCCAGCCTGGACGCGAAACCTCGTTTGGAAACGCGGGCATTATCCAGCGTGAAGCAGTTAGGCCTTATCCGTTTCCCCGTGATATGAAAACGATATTGAGTGTGCTTCCAAACCGTCGGGTCGATATCCGTTACCGGCCTGCCGGTATGGTCAATGCGGCCTCGCCACTGCTGAGTTACTGGCACCACTCTTCGTCACGGCTCTACAAAAAAATCGTGCCTGAGTACGCCTCGTTAATTCAGCTCTGTTTGGACGCCCACGCGCCGATGATTGAGGCCGCTGGTGCTGAGCATCTAGTGCGTAAGGAAGGGTGGCTTGAAATCTATCGCACGCCGGAAAAGCTCGCTAAGCGAGTTAAAGAGGCTGAAGAAGCCCGCGAGCTTTACGGCGTACAGTTCACCGTTCTTGATCGCGAAGCGCTGAGTGAGAAGGAGCCGCAACTAGGCAATAAAATCATCGGCGCTATTCACTGGCTAGACCCCTGGACAGTCGCTGACCCGGGTGGCTTAGTGGCTGCCTATGCGGCGTCGTTTGAAGCGATGGGCGGACAACTGGTACAAGCGGACATCACTGGTATCACTCAGCAAAATGATCGCTGGAAAGTGACGACCAGTGCGGAGTCGTTTGAGGCTGAACAAGTTGTCATGGCCCTTGGCCCCTGGGCTGGCCAATGGATGAAACCGCTGGGTTACCACTTCCCCACGTTTGTGAAACGTGGCTACCACATGCACTACGCGACACAGCCAACGGCCAAATTAAACTACTGGTTGATGGACGCCGAGATCGGTTATTTGCTGGCACCGATGAATGCTGGTGTGCGGCTGACGACGGGGGCAGAGCTAGACCGCCTTGAATCTCCCGCGGATGAAGAGCAGCTGGGCGCTGCCGAAAAAGTGGCGCGGACAATTTTCCCACTAGGTGAGCGAAAAGATAGCGCGGCGTGGAAAGGCGCACGGCCTTGCTTGCCAGATATGAAGCCCGTTATTGGCCCAGCGCCACGCCATCCTGGCCTGTGGCTAGCGTTTGGACATGGCCACCAAGGGTTCACCCTCGGTCCGGCGACAGGCCAGCTGCTGGCGGACATGATGGAAAACAAACCAACCGCCATTGATATGGCACCGTTTCGGGCAGACCGGTTTTAAATATGACGCCGCAGCCTGTTACATAATGAAAAAGTACAAACATGGCCTAGGAAGGCTGGGTTTGCTAGGCTGAATGAGTCACTCAATAGATTGAGGTGCAATAATGGATGTCGCCGCAAGTAATGCAGTTAGCACGGCACTGTATATGAACCAGGCGCAAACTGCTGAGCAGGCACAAATGCAACTGTTCAAGCAAGCACTGGATATGCAGTCCGAACAAATTACCGAGGTGCTCGCCTCTGCAGATACCGGGGCACAGCCTAGCTTGGCTCAAGAAGGTAGTGTAGGCACCCAGGTAAACACCTACGCTTAACCCTTCTGTTGCTAGAGACCCCAAACGCCGACCCTGTCGGCGTTTTTTATATCTATCGGCACGGCGCCCCGCATGTGATGGTATGCCGTTGAAGGCGAGTTGCGTTACCATAGGCACACACAACGCCGAAGGTTTGGCGCTACGTTTTAAGTCATCACGTTGTACCATCTTAGAGAACTCCATGTCTGACGCCCAATTAGCGCGCGAAGCTGAGCTACGCCGTACCTTTGCGATTATTTCGCACCCTGATGCCGGTAAAACCACTATTACAGAAAAGATGCTGCTGTTCGGGAACGCGATTCAGCTGGCGGGTTCTGTGAAAAGTAAACGCAATGATCGTCATGCTACGTCTGACTGGATGAAGATGGAGCAAGAGCGCGGCATCTCGGTGACCACGTCGGTGATGCAGTTCCCCTATGGTGGGCGTATCGTCAACCTACTGGATACGCCGGGGCACGAAGACTTCTCTGAAGACACCTACCGCACGCTGACGGCGGTTGATTCCGCGCTGATGGTCATCGACGGCGCGAAAGGCGTCGAGGATCGCACCATCAAACTGATGGAAGTGTGTCGTCTGCGCACCACGCCTATCCTCACGTTTATCAACAAAATGGACCGCGATATCCGCGATCCTATTGAAGTGATGGACGAAGTAGAAACGGTATTGAACATCCAATGTGCGCCCATGACATGGCCCATTGGCATGGGGCGTCACTTTAAAGGGGTTTACCATCTCTATAATGATGTTATTCATCTCTATACCCAGGGTCAGGGCAGTCGCATTCCTGATGACAAGCGTATTGAGGGGCTAGATAACCCAGAAGTTGACGCCGTGCTAGGTGAAGAGCAGGCGGAAGAGCTGCGTATGGAAGTAGACTTAGTACGGGGTGCTTCCCATGAGTTTGACTTGGAAGCCTATCGTCGTGGTGAGCTAACGCCGGTCTATTTTGGTACCGCTATGGGTAACTTCGGTGTGCGTGAAATGCTAGACGGCTTTGTCGAGCACGCGCCGGCTCCGCAGCCACGTGAAACTGATACGCGTGAAGTGACCGCCCACGATGATCGCTTCACTGGATTCGTATTTAAAATTCAGGCCAATATGGACCCGAATCACCGGGACCGTATCGCCTTCCTACGGGTGTGTTCCGGCAAGTACGAAAAGAACATGAAAATGCGCCATGTGCGCATTGGTAAAGACGTCAAAATCGCTGACGCCCTGACCTTTATGGCCTCAGACCGCTCTCAAGTGGAAGAGGCATGGCCGGGCGATATTATTGGCCTGCATAACCACGGCACTATTCAAATTGGTGATACGTTCACCGTGGGTGAAGATATGCGCTTTACCGGCATTCCTCACTTTGCGCCTGAACTTTTCAAGCGCGTGCGCCTGAAAGATCCGCTCAAGATGAAAGCGCTACAGAAAGGCCTGCAGCAGCTGTCGGAAGAGGGTGCCACCCAGGTCTTTATGCCGATGGATAACAACGACCTGATTCTAGGGGCGGTTGGTACGCTGCAGTTTGATGTTGTCGCTCACCGCTTGAAGGAAGAGTATAAGGTCGACTGTATTTATGAAGGCGTCAACGTGCAAACCGCCCGCTGGGTGTATTGCAACGATGCCAAAATGCTTGAAGAGTTTAAGCGCAAGGCCAGTACTAATCTCGCCATTGATGGCGGCGGTTACCTGACCTACATCGCGCCTACGCGGGTTAACCTGCAAATGACCCAGGAGCGCTGGCCGGATATTCGCTTCCAGCCTACCCGCGAGCATTAAACCCCTTAAAGAGGGCAATATGCTGATAGACGCCCACTGCCATTTGGATGTAGCGGAGTTCGACACGGATCGTGATGCCGTGATCGCCGTCGCCCAGGCAGTGGGCGTTTGCCGTTTTATTGTACCTGCCACGGTACGCGCGCGTTGGCAAAACGTGCTGGCGTTGGGTAAGCGTGACGATGTCAGCATCTGCTTAGGGCTTCACCCGTACTTCATTGAGCAACACCAGCCAGATGATTTGAAAGCGCTCGAAACCCTCATACTTCAGCAGCTTGCTGGCGCTTGCCCAGCCCGGCCAGTCGCCATTGGCGAATGTGGTATTGATGGTCGCTTTACGGATAGCCTGGACGAGCAATGGCACTACTTCGATGAGCAGTTAAACATCGCTAAACGCTGCAAGCTGCCTGTGGTGGTGCACTGCGTTAAGGCAAATGATACGGTCAGCAAGCGGCTTCGTCAGCAAGCGCTGCCAGCTGCCGGGCTCATTCACGCCTTTTCCGGTTCTTACGAGCAGGCCGTCAAGTTTTTGGACCTTGGTTATGTGCTGGGGCTTGGCGGTGCTGTGACCTATGAGCGCGCTCAAAAGTTACGCCGTGTGGTGGCAAAACTACCCGATGATGGGTTTGTGCTGGAAACCGACAGCCCCGATATGCCGTTAAGCGGTTATCAGGGCCAGCGGAATGAGCCTTCTCGGGTAATGCTGGTGGCTCAGGAGGTGGCGAGGCTGCGTCGGCAATCTTTTGATACCGTGGCAGCGCTGAGCAGTGACAACGCCGCACGAGTATTTAAGTTAACAGGCGATGAGACCAATTCCTGACCTCAAGCAAGCTGAGCCGCGATCAGCTCCGGGTCCAAGCGCTCAATGGGGTAGGGCATCTCATACAGCGTGATAGGCTGCTGTTGCCAATAAACTGCTAAATTATCTTCCATGACCTTGGTGTTCATCACCGCTAGCAACTCTACCTGCTGCTTGCCGCTAAATGCGCTGCTGACCACTTCTCCCAACGTCTTACCGTTGTCATCAAGCAGTGACTCGCCAATCTCAGGAAGGGTGGCCGCATTAATACTAGCGTGAACTAAGCGTTTTTTCACTTGGCCACGAAAGTGAGCGCGGGCGACGACTTCTTGACCTGTATAGCACCCTTTTTTAAAGCTAATGCCGCCTAATGCTTCCCAGTTCAGCATTTGGGGGAGAAAGTGATCCTGCTGTTTAGCGGTAAGCCAAGCAAGACCGCTGCGAATATCTGCAAGCTGCCACTCGTTGTGTAATGCATCATCACTGTTGACGAGGTCGCTGGCATCCTTTTCAAACATCAACAGCCAACGGGGTTTGCCGGGCATCCGCAACGCCGTTCCCTTTGAACTGGTAGTGTGGGTATAAGGTTGGTCGGGCAGCGTGATGTCTAGTTGATTGGCAAGCGTATCTGCAGGCTCGCTGGCGCCTGCAAACGTAACGCTGCCTACCACTGAAAGCTCTGCTTTATAGAAAGCGGCAAATTTTTTCAGATGGGTGAGCAGTCCGTCCGCAAGAGAGGCATCTAGTACCAAGCGGAAATGGTCGCTGCCGAGCCTCAATAACTGCCCATTGGCCAACATGCGCCCTTTAGGGGTGCAGAAGCAGGTGAGCGGTGCGAAAGTACCATTCGCTAATCCCACCTGTGCGCTAGCTTGGCCCTGTAAGAATTTCTCCGCATCGGCCCCTTTAATATCGAGCGCGGCATACTGGGTCAAACGTACGGCGCTGGGGGGCTGCGTGTTCGCGGTGGCCATAGTCACTCCTGGGCGTAGTCAGTGAGATGTGTCAGTAAAGCGTGCTTGTAAAAGTGTGGGCAGGATAGGCAGATTGCAAGGCCTTGGGAGCATGCTAGACTCTTTGTTCTGTATCAGGTTTGCATAGGTAATTTCCTGTATACAGTCCCATTGTATGTGAGTTGACAATTATTCAGCAAAGGACGCGGCATGGCAGTTCAATCATTAAGCTTTCAAGGCGTCACTACCGCCGAACAAGTTAACAAAATCACCACCGCACTGATGATGCTTGACGGCGTCGATAGCGCCGAAGTGGGGCGCTATGGGGCGGAAGTGGAGGGTCGTGCTAAGCGAGAAGCGCTAATTAAAGCGGTTGAAAAACTTAATCTTCGCATCAAGGTATCGTAATGCATCCGCCTATCGTGGTGATTAGCGAACGAAATAGTGTTTTTCGTCAGCGTATCGAGGTAAGTGGTATGGAAGATCTCTATGCCGACGTACCCACTGCGGTGGGGGGCGATGATAGTGCCCCGGACCCCCACGACTATTTCGATATCGCGTTGGGAACCTGTAAGGCAATTACGGTCCAAATGTACGCCAAGCGCAAACAGTGGCCACTGGAAGGCATCACCGTCAAGGTTCAACGTGACGATAGCGAGGAGCGCAAAGGCGTTTACAAGCTAGATGTGACGTTAGAATTGCATGGCATCAGCGATCCAGAACAGCGAGCAAAGCTGGAAGACATTAGCCACCGCTGTCCGATTCAGCGCCTGATGACCCAGGCAACGATAGAGATAGCGACCCATACCGCGTAGGCCTACTTCCTCAACAGGAGCAACGATGAGCAAGGAATTTCGTCTGCAGTCAAAATTTCAGCCTGCGGGCGACCAGCCTGCGGCCATACGCGGGTTGATCAGTGGTTTGGAATCCGGGCTTGCCCATCAAACGCTGCTCGGGGTCACCGGTTCAGGTAAAACCTTCACCATGGCCAATGTGGTGCAGCAACTTCAGCGGCCCACCATCGTGATGGCGCCGAACAAAACCCTGGCGGCACAGCTGTACGGCGAATTTAAATCGTTTTTCCCCGATAACGCTGTTGAGTACTTCGTCTCCTACTACGACTACTACCAGCCCGAAGCCTATGTGCCCTCGTCAGATACGTTTATTGAGAAGGATGCCTCAATCAATGACCATATTGAGCAGATGCGTCTTTCCGCTACGAAAGCGTTACTGGAGCGCCGTGATGCGCTAATCGTGGTATCTGTATCGGCGATCTACGGTTTGGGTGATCCAGACCAATACCTGAAGATGCGGCTGCATTTCACTCGTGGTGAGCTGATTGACCAACGCGCCTTCCTACGTCGCTTGGCAGAGCTTCAGTACACCCGCAACGATATGGATTTCCGTCGCGGTACTTACCGCGTGCGCGGCGACGTGATTGATATCTTCCCGGCGGATTCGGATGAGGAAGCGGTGCGCGTTGAGCTTTTCGACGACGAAATAGATTCTATCCGTTTATTTGACCCGCTCACTGGCGATGTGCGCGGGCAAGTCCCTAGGATGACGGTTTACCCAAAATCCCACTACGTGACGCCTCGTGAGACCATTCTAGAAGCCATCGAATCCATCAAAGCAGAACTCAAAGAGCGCTTGGAGTGGCTGCGTAAGCACGAGCGTTTAGTAGAGGCCCAGCGGCTTGAGCAGCGTACGCTTTACGATATTGAGATGATGCTGGAGCTGGGGTACTGCAACGGTATTGAAAACTACTCTCGCTACCTCTCTGGCCGTGCACCTGGCGAGCCACCGCCCACGTTTTTTGATTACCTGCCGGATGATGCGCTACTGTTTATCGATGAGTCACACGTGAGCGTGCCCCAAGTAGGCGGGATGTACAAAGGCGACCGTTCGCGTAAAGAGACACTGGTCGAGTATGGTTTCCGCCTGCCGTCAGCGTTGGATAACCGCCCCATGAAGTTTGAGGAGTGGGAGGCTATATCGCCACAAACGATCTTCGTATCCGCAACACCAGGCAACTATGAAGCTGAGCACGCAAGCCAGATCGTCGAACAAGTCGTTCGGCCAACAGGGCTACTGGATCCGCAAGTTGAAGTACGCCCGGCCAGCACGCAAGTCGATGATCTGCTGTCGGAGATCGGTTTGCGAACAGCGGTAGGCGAGCGGGTGCTCGTTACTACTTTAACCAAGCGCATGGCAGAAGACCTGACTGATTACCTTGATGAGCATGGTATTCGCGTGCGCTACTTACATTCCGATATTGATACGGTCGAGCGGGTGGAAATTATCCGTGACCTACGCCTGGGCAAGTTTGACGTGCTGGTGGGCATCAACTTGCTGCGGGAGGGGTTGGATATCCCTGAAGTCTCTTTGGTGGCGATTCTGGATGCCGATAAAGAGGGTTTCCTGCGCGCCGAACGCTCGTTAATTCAAACCATTGGTCGTGCAGCGCGTAACGCCAACGGTAAAGCGATTTTATATGGCGACCGCATTACGGACTCCATGCGGAAAGCAATTGATGAGACCGAGCGTCGGCGCCATAAACAGATGGCGCATAACGAGAAGCACGGCATTACCCCCACGACGGTTACCCGCTCGGTTGCAGATATCCTAGAAGCCGCGCAGACGCCAGGTAAGAAGAGCAGTCGGCGTAAGGGCAATGAGCGTAAGGTGGCCGAGCTTAAAGGTAGTTACGATGTGACTGCCATGAGTAAGCAAGACTTGCTCACGGCCATTAGTAAGCTTGAAGATGCCATGTTTGAAGCGGCTCAAAATCTCGAGTTTGAAGAAGCGGCGCGGTTGCGCGACCAGCTCCATCAAATGAAAGAGAAGCAGCTGGCGCTAGGATAAGCGATGTCTGAAGATCCAGAGATTCGCCGCGCAGCGATCGCATTGAAAAACAGATTGGCGGTTCAGCGTATTTGAGCGCGCCGGGCTCTCGTGCCATCGTTGCGGCAGTGTGATTGAGCGCATGATGGTCGGGTCTCGGCGGCTATACTCTTGCCCACAATGACAGCCTTCTCCTTAGGATAAATTTTATACCGTTATCTTAATAGCTATGTTCAAACAATCAGACCAAAGCGCTACGTAACAGCCAGCGGTTACTCGGTGCATTGGCTGCCGCGTGATTCTCAATACGGTATACTTCCCGCACACTTAGACGGCCGCGAAGGCTGCAGCCAAGACGATAACCGAGGAGCTGTTAATCCATGACCGTGATTCGCCAGGACGACGTGATCCAAAGCGTTGCCGATGCTCTGCAGTACATCTCTTACTACCACCCGAAAGATTTCATCGATGCAATGGCCGCCGCTTACGAGCGTGAAGAGAACCCCGCCGCAAAGGATGCCATCGCTCAGATTTTGATTAACTCGCGCATGTGCGCAACAGGGCACCGCCCAATTTGCCAGGATACCGGCATCGTGACAGTGTTCGTTCACGTAGGTATGAACGTCACATGGGACGCCGAGCTAAGCCTCGACGACATGATCAACGAAGGCGTGCGCCGCGCCTACCAACTGCCGGATAACGTACTGCGCGCCTCGGTTCTTGCCGACCCGGATGGCAAGCGCCAGAACACTAAAGACAACACGCCCGCCATCATTCACCACAAAATTGTGCCGGGCGATAAGGTCGATATTCATGTGGCAGCGAAGGGCGGCGGTAGCGAGGCGAAATCGAAGTTTGCCATGCTCAACCCCTCCGATAGCGTGGTCGACTGGGTGATGGAACAGCTTCCCAAAATGGGTGCTGGCTGGTGCCCGCCGGGTATGCTTGGCATTGGTATTGGCGGTACCGCTGAAAAAGCAATGGAAATTGCCAAAGAAGCGCTATTAGATCCTATCGATATTCAAGAGCTTCAGGCCCGTGGCGCAAGCAACCGTGCCGAAGAGCTGCGCCTTGAGCTGTTCGATAAGGTGAACAAAAGCGGTATTGGTGCCCAGGGCCTAGGTGGCCTGACCACGGTACTGGATATCAAAGTCAAAGATTATCCGACCCACGCTGCCAATAAGCCGGTGGCGATCATTCCCAACTGTGCAGCCACCCGGCATGCGCATTTCACGCTGGATGGCTCTGGCCCAGTAGCTTTACCGGCTCCGAAGCTGGAAGACTGGCCGGAGATTACCCGTGAAACGGGCGATAACGTCAAGCGTGTCAATTTAGACACTGTCACGCCCGAAGAAGTCAAAACCTGGCAGCCCGGTGATACACTGCTGTTAAACGGCAAACTGCTGACGGGCCGCGATGCTGCCCACAAGCGTATGGTGGATATGATCGCCAAAGGCGAGCCGCTGCCGGTCGACATGAAAGGGCGCTTTATCTATTACGTTGGCCCAGTCGACCCGGTCGGCAATGAAGTGGTTGGCCCTGCAGGCCCCACCACGGCCACACGCATGGATAAGTTCACTCGGACGATGCTGGAGGAGACTGGTTTGCTGGGTATGGTCGGCAAAGCAGAGCGCGGCCAAGCTGCCATTGAGGCGATCCGTGACAACCAAGCAGTGTATCTCATGGCGGTGGGTGGCTCTGCTTATCTGGTTGCCCAAGCGATCAAAAAGTCACGCGTGGTGGGCTTTGAAGACCTGGGAATGGAAGCCATCTACGAATTTGAGGTGGAAGACATGCCGGTCACGGTAGCGGTAGATAGCCAAGGCACCTCTGTTCACCAGACAGGCCCGGCTAAATGGAAAGAAATTATTGCCGAAAAAGCATGATACGCTGAGGTGATATAGGCGTTGCTTAACCACAGGAGCCCCGTTCTAACGGGGCTCCTGTTTATGGAGTAGTCAGAAATAACAGGTCCTAACGGATGGTGAGGAATAGCGAATGGCCTCTTGGTTGCTAGGGACAGGGATCATGCTGATTCACGTGCTGGGAATGATCTCGGCGGTGATGGCATTAATGTCGAGCCGTACGTCACAGGGTGCAGTGGCGTGGATTATCTCACTGCTAACCTTTCCCTATGCGGCGGTGCCAGTGTACTGGCTGTTTGGCAGGCCACGTTTTTATGGGTATGTGACGGCAAGAGGTGCCAGGGATTCGGTGTTGCGCCGAGTGCTCGTTCGCTATCGACATAACGTAAAGCCCCATGTCGCTATTTCCGACAATACCGATATTCAAGCGGTTGAACAATTAGCGATGATGCCGCTGACGAAAGGCAATAGCACCGAGCTGTTAATTGATGGCGATGCCACTTTTGACAGCCTATTTGCAGGTATTAATCAAGCGCAGGATTATCTGCTGATCCAGTTCTTTATCGTTCGCGATGATGAGTTAGGCAGGCAGCTCCAGCAGCATCTGATTGCAGCGGTTAAGCGCGGTGTGCGCGTTTATTTTCTATATGACGAAATTGGTAGCCGTAAACTAAATGACGGCTATTTAAATGAATTAAGTACAAGTGGCGCAGAGGTCACACCTTTCCGCTCATCACGCGGGCTAAAACACCGCTTTCAGCTCAATTTCCGTAACCATCGAAAAATTGCCGTAGTAGATGGCAAGCAGGGGTGGATAGGCGGCTTTAACGTCGGCAACGAGTATCTTGGCAAAAGTGCTAAGCACGGCCCTTGGCGAGACACCCATTTGAAAGTGCAGGGGCCGTGTGTACTAGGGCTGCAAGAAGCCTTTTGGGAGGATTGGCACTGGGCAACAGGCGATGTCATTACCTTGAACTGGCACGCGGAAAGTCACCCACAGCAAGATCAGCAAGTGGTGATTGTGCCTTCCGGCCCAGCCGATAAGCAGGATACGGCTGGATTACTTGTTCAACAGCTGATTCATAGCGCCAACCAGCGGTTTTGGGTTACGAGCCCCTATTTCGTACCTGATCAGGGCGTCCAAGACTCTTTACGATTGGCAGCTATGCGAGGCGTCGACGTGCGCGTCATGATCCCGGAGCGCCCCGACCATTTGCTGGTATTCCTCTCTGCGTTCTCTTTTTTACCGGATATGTTAAAAGCGGGTGTGAAAATATACCGTTATCAACCTGGGTTTCTACATCAAAAAGTCATGCTTGTCGACCATTCATCCGCCACTGTAGGTACGGTAAATCTGGATAATAGGTCGTTTCGGTTAAATTTTGAAATCACTGCGTTCATTCCCAGCGCCGATTTTGCCAACGATGTTGCCACCATGCTGGAAGCTGATTTTTCCAAGTGCCGCCGAGTGACTCTCGATGAAGTGAGTCAGCGCCCCATGTGGAAAAAAGTCGTGTCCCGTGCTGCTTATTTGATGGCACCCGTACAGTAATCGTTTGCCCCAACCAAATGACGCAAGCCATCAACGTTCAAATAACAGGAGTCATGGGTGAATCTAGAAACAAAATGGCTAGAAGACTTCGTCGCACTGGCGAATACCCGCAGTTTTTCTGCCTCTGCCCGACAGCGCCATGTCACCCAGCCTGCGTTTAGTCGGCGTATTCGGGCATTAGAGCAGGCAGTTGGCGTTACCTTAGTGGACCGATCAACGACGCCGATTGGCTTAACCTCAGAAGGGCAGCTATTTTTGGTGACCGCCCGCAACTTAGTTGAACAGTTAAACGAATCGCTCAGCCATTTGCGAGGGCTCTCCATTGCCAACGAAGCATTGGATATCGTCGCGGCGCACTCGTTAGCGCTCAGTTTTTATCCACCGTGGATCTCTAGGCTACAAAAAGGGCTAGGGGAGTTGCCAACGCGTTTGGTTGCCATGAACGTCGGTGAAGCCATTCATGTGCTGCGTGAGGGGAACTGTGACTTAATGCTGGCTTACTACGACCCTTTCGCCACAATGCAATTAGATGCGGAGGTATTTCCTTCGTTTTCGATCGGCAAGGTCAAGATGCTTCCTGTTTCGCTGCCTGACGAGCATGGGAAACCGTTGTTCTCTTTGCAGCGCGATAGCTCCATTCCTTATCTGGCCTATACTCAGGGGGCGTTTCTAGGTCGCAGCGTGCGGATGCTGCTGAAAAACGACCCACTGCGCATGAAGCTTAGAACGGTCTACGAAACCGCCATGGCTGAAGGTTTGAAGGGCATGGTATTGCAGGGCGTAGGGGTTGCCTGGATTCCTGATTTCTGTATTCGTGAGGAGCTAAAAACCGGTAAGCTTGTGCGAGCAGGCGATGAGAGTTGGGACATTCCACTAGAAATTCGCCTCTATCGCTGCTCGCTGGTCCACAAGCCGGGAGTAGAGCGCTTATGGCGGCAGATGATGAAACTGCCGCGTGATTTCCTGCAGGCTTAAAGAGAGCCAAAATCGGCGGGTAAGCCAAGGAAATTCTGAATAATAAAGAAGTGATCCTCAAAGAGGCTCTCTGGCTCCAAGTCGGCGAGTGCCACCCAGCGGGCATGGTCGCCGCCCTTAACGGGTTTAAGGCGCGGCAGCTGCTGGTCAGGCCGCAAAGCAAAGTAGAAAGCTTCGGCTAGTGTGCGACCTCGCCAGCTACGGTGGGGCTCATCAAACAGCCGCTGGCCACGCAGAGAGCCTTTCAATACCGGTTCTGGCACTTTTAAGCGCAACCGTTCGCGCAGCTCACGCAAACAGGCATCTAGTAATCGCTCATGGGGATTGATAAACCCACCGGGCAGCGCGAATAGGCCTTTCCCAGGAGCCGCAGTACGCTTCACCAGTAATACGTGCCCTGATTGCACAACAACCGCGTTAACGGTGACAAAGATAGGGGTGTAGGGCGCCTGTGACCATGCTTGTCGATACTGATCGAGCAACTGCTGCTCTTCCAATAGTCGATGATAGGCCTCGCCTTTGCAGAATTTACCCACGCTTTCTACCACGCCAGGGGGCAAGTCATGGTAAGCCCCCGTACTGAGGTAATCATCGGTTGAGCCAGGTGAGCGGAAAAGCCGCTCCCTAATTTGGCTGGCCGAAATGCCCTCCACGAGCGGTACGCTCACCGACTCCCATTGGGGAAAAAGCGATAAATAGTAGCTGGACTGCCCACGACTTGCGCCGATTAGACCAATCCTTGGCAACCGTGCATTGGCGGGAGCTGCTAAATCGCGCACTTTCCGCTGTACGTCCCTGACCCATACATCGTCGTTGTAAAGCGCATCCAGAAGCGGAGTGATTTCAAGTCGTTGATTATCCGCATTATCAAATCCTGAGCGGATCATGGCTTGGCGCTCATCAAAATGCCACGGGTTACGAAGCGAGCGCGCCTGCCAGGAGGAGCCCACCATGACGATTACCTGTCGAGCCTGTTTAAGGGCTTCGCAGATGATGGCAAGGTGGCCTAAATGGGGAGGCTGAAAGCGACCAATAAATACTAAGCAATCAAAGTCATAAGGCGTTACAGACCGAGCTGCATCTGAGTTCATTGCGTGTCCTTGATTGCTGAAAATGTGAGAATAAAGCGTTGCCATTATGGTCGGCCCCATCAGCCTCTGCAACGCAATCATACCTGCGCTGAGCGTTTTCATTGGGTATGCTTATTGATTAATCAGTATATAAGCGTTGTATGAAAACTCTGTGATTTGCTTTTAAGGGAATGATGATGCTTAAGTGCACGCTCGTTTTTTGGTGGAAGGTAATTCAAGATGCAACGTCACTCTGGCTTGAGCGTAACGCGTTTAGCTACGCTGGGTCGCTGGCGTTCTACACGCTGTTCTCGTTAGCTCCCACGGTGATTATTGCGGTTACAGTGATTGGCGTGGTCCTCGGCGAAGAGGCGGCTCATGGTCAGATCGTGGCGCAGTTACAAGGAACCTTAGGCACAGAAGCTGCCTTGGCAATAGAGCAGGCGGTTGCCCAGTCTCGCATTGAAGAGTCGGGGGTTCTGCCCACAATTCTTGGCTTTATTGCCCTTGTAATCGGTGCAACGACCGTATTTGCGCAGATGCAGTTCTCGCTGAATACCATTTGGGGGGTTAGAGCGAAGCCAAATAGCAACAGCGCACTTATTTTTATCAAAAACCGTTTGTTATCGTTAACCGTTGTACTGTCTATCGGCTTTATTTTGCTGGTGTCGCTAGTGCTTGGAGTGGTGCTTCGCGGCATGCTAGACGCGACAAACGACCTGTTGCCATTTGCAAGCCTACTAACCACCACCGCCGAGTCGTTAATATCACTTGCCATGGTCGCTCTGCTGTTTGCGACTATTTTTAAAGTGCTGCCCGATGTAGTGCTTCGCTGGCAGGATGTATTCATTGGTGCGGTGGTGACAGCAGTGCTGTTTACCATTGGTCGCAGTGTTATTACCATTTACCTCGCCTACACGGCCACGGCATCCACCTATGGTGCGGCGGGTTCGGTGGTTATGATTTTACTATGGGTATACTACAGCTCGCTTATCTTACTCTTTGGTGCAGCGTTCACGCGCTCGTTGCTACTACGACGTGGGCGTCCACTGGTGCCCCGCAATAGCGCTGTTCTGGTTAAGCATGAGCTGCTTTAACGACGGAGGAGTTTGTCATGGCCCATTGCTGCGTACGTGCCTACATAACAGGAAAAGTGCAGGGAGTATGGTACCGGCGTGCCACTCAAGAGCAGGCATTGATGCGTGGCTTAACCGGCTACGCTAAGAACCTGCCTGATGGCAGGGTTGAAGTGCTAATGTGCGGGCCCTCTTCAGCCGTTGCCGAGCTTAGCCAATGGCTTTGGCAGGGCCCAGAAGGGGCGCGGGTGACCCATGTCACACTTGAAACACTGGATGCTCATCACCACGCTCCTGACCACTTTTCGACCTATTAGGCACACGTTTAGTGTGCCTAGCTGGCAAGTTAGTGATTCTCTGTCTGCCACGCACGAATATTGTCGGCGGTTAAGCCGACGATGTTTTGCCGTGCTTCGGGCGTGATCCACGCGTTGTGCGGCGTTACGATCAGATTGAGGGGTTCTGCATTCGCCAGCGCATCTAATAGTGCGTGTCCATCTTTGGGTGGTTCGACAGGTAGCACATCGACGGCTAGACCACCGATGCTACCGCTACGAAGCGCTTCCAGCGCGGCTTCTTCATCAATAATACCGCCACGAGCGCAATTGACGATTAGCAGTGACGGCTTTGCTTTCGCTAGACGCTCTTTGTTGAGAAGGTGCTTAGTAGCATCGTTCAGTGGGCAGTGCAGGCTTATCACATCTGCCGAGGGCAGTAGGTCATCCAGCGAAGGTCGCTGATCGTTTTGCTCGTTGCCAGGACGGGCGGCAAACGTGACCTGCATACCAAACGCCTCTGCAAGCCGAGCCACTTCAGACCCCAGCTCTCCTTGACCCACCATCACCAACTGCTTGCCAGCAAGCTGGAGTGTTGGGTGATCTTGTAAGCAGAAAAAATCACTCGCTTGCCATTTCCCATCGGCAATATCCGCTTGATAGCGGGGTAAGCGATTCGCCAGTGATAACATCAGCATCAGCGTGTGCTGCGACACACTAGCGGTGCCATAGGCCGACACGTTTTTAACTGTAATGTTGTGGGCTTTGGCAGCATCTAGGTCAATGTTATTCAAGCCAGTGGCCAGCACGCAGATCAATCGTAACGAAGGAAGCTGTGAAAGCGTCTCAGCATCCAGCCTTACTTTATTGACGATGGCAATTTCGGCATCTGCTAGGCGTTCACGCGCCTGCGCTGTGGTGCTTTGCTGATGTGTTTCTAAGTGCGTGACGGCATCACGAATAGCCGTCAAATCAATGTCAGGGCCAAGGCTTTGGGCATCCAGTATGACCGCATTGGGCATTTTATTTCTCCATTAACTGCCGAAAGCCGCTTGGCCTTGCTCGGCAGGGGGCACAAAAGGGTATAATGACCGCTCTATCGACCGCAGTCTTGGAATTTATCTCGACAGGCCACATATTGTCAGCCTGGTAACATTAAGTTTGCCACGACACTGTCAACATAAAACCTGTCGGAGTTGAGCTTTTCAGGAGCCATCAACATGCCCATCTATGAGTACGAGTGCAAGGCCTGCGGCCATCGCATGGAAAAACTTCAGAAAATTAGCGCCGATCCGTTAACAAGCTGTCCTGCGTGTCAGCAAGATGATCTAGAGCGCTTGGTCTCAGCAGCCGGGTTCCGCTTAGCGGGTGGCGGTTGGTATGAAACTGATTTCAAAACAGGTAGCAAAAAGAATTTAGCTGCCGACGGACAAGCAGCGGGTAGCGCGAAAGGCGATGTCAGCAGCACGTCAACGAAAAAAGGCGCCGCGGCGTAGCCGCGGCTGTCAGGGCCTTTAAAGGCTCAAGACAACTTAATTGCCACGAAACAGAACAGGATTAGACATGCGCAGCCATTATTGCGGCCAGCTTAACGAAACATTGGTGGATCAAACGGTCACCGTTTGCGGTTGGGTTCACCGCCGTCGTGACCACGGTGGGGTTATCTTTCTCGACATGCGTGACCGTGATGGTATCGCTCAGTTTGTCGTAGACCCCGATACCGCCGAGGCGTTTGCTAATGCCGACCGTGCACGCAGCGAATATGTTCTGCGCATTACTGGTCGTGTTCGGCTGCGTCCTGAAGGCACCCAGAACCCCAACATGCCCACCGGCATGATTGAAGTGCTGGCCAAAGAAGTTGAAGTACTGAATAGCGCAGCGACACCGCCTTTCCAGCTTGATGAGCATGGCAAAGTCGGTGAGGAAGTGCGTCTGAAACACCGCTATATTGATCTACGCCGCCCGGATATGATCGAAAAACTGCGGCTTCGTTCGCGTATTTCTCATAACGTACGTGCTTACCTAGAAAACCAAGGCTTTCTAGATATTGAAACGCCTGTGCTGACACGAGCCACGCCTGAAGGTGCCCGGGACTACCTCGTGCCTAGCCGTACTCACGCGGGCAGCTTCTTTGCACTGCCACAGTCTCCCCAGCTGTTTAAGCAGCTGCTGATGGTGGCGGGTTTTGACCGCTACTACCAAATCGCAAAGTGCTTCCGCGATGAAGACCTGCGCGCTGACCGTCAGCCTGAATTCACACAGATCGATATCGAAGCCTCTTTCGTGGAAGAAGACGACATCATGGGTATTACCGAAGCCATGATTCGTCAACTGTTCCAGGAAGTGCTGAGCGTCGAACTGCCGGAATTCCCGCGTATGACCTGGCAAGAAGCCATGGATCGCTTTGGTTCGGATAAACCCGATCTGCGTATTCCGCTGGAGCTCACCGACGTTGACGACCTGATGCAGCAGGTTAGTTTCAATGTGTTCTCAGGGCCGGCCAAGGCAGAAGATGGCCGCGTGGCGGCTCTTAAAGTGCCGGGCGGTGCCAAGCTTTCCCGTAAAGAGATCGACGAATACACCAAGTTCGTAGGCATCTACGGCGCTAAAGGCCTTGCCTGGATCAAAGTCAACGAGCGTGCCAAAGGGCTAGATGGCCTGCAGTCGCCGATCGTTAAGTTCATGGAAAACGTGGTCGAAGAGCTGCTTGATCGTGTCGGCGCTGAAGATGGTGACATTATCTTCTTCGGTGCGGATAAAGCGCGTATCGTCAACGAAGCCATTGGTGCGCTGCGTGTCAAGCTGGGTGCCGACCTGAACCTTTACACTCAAGCCTGGGCGCCGCTGTGGGTCGTTGACTTCCCCATGTTCGAAGCCGACGACAATGGCCGTCTAAGCCCGCTTCACCACCCGTTTACAGCGCCCTCCTGCTCGCCGGAAGAGCTGAAAGCAGACCCGGCTAAAGCGCTTTCTCGCGCTTATGACATGGTGCTTAACGGTACCGAACTGGGTGGCGGCTCTATCCGTATTCACAATCAAACCATGCAAAGCACCGTGTTTGAAATTTTGGGTATTGGCGAAGAGGAAGCGCAAGAGAAGTTCGGCTTCCTGCTGGATGCCTTGCAGTACGGCGCACCGCCCCATGGCGGCTTGGCCTTCGGTCTGGACCGCTTAGTCATGCTCATGGCCGGTGCGAAAACCATTCGTGAAGTCATCGCCTTCCCGAAAACCCAAAGTGCTGCTTGTTTGATGACCGATGCACCGGGTGAAGTCAGCGCTGATCAGCTCAAAGAGCTGAACATTCGCTTACGCCAAAAAGCCAAAGCGGAAGCAGCGGGCGAGTAAGACCGCCTTCACGTTTTGACGAGTACAACACCGACGCTTAGCGTCGGTGTTTTTGTTTTAGGCAGTGCCAAGAGAAAAATCCATGGACGAAAAACAGCTGGCGACCACGGTCAGAATTTTAGGCATTGACCCAGGCTCACGTATCACCGGTTACGGCGTGATTGATCTAATAGGCGTGAAGCCTCGCTATGTGGCCAGTGGCTGCATTCGTACGGCTGATGGTGCACTGGAGCAGCGTTTGGCGCAAATATATGCCGGTATTAGCGAAGTGATTGGCCTGCACCGCCCTGATGCTGTTGCAGTAGAGCGGGTTTTTATGGCTAAAAATGCTGATTCGGCCCTCAAGCTAGGCCAAGCCCGCGGAGCAGCATTGGTTTGTTTGGCTAACCAAGGGCTGAGTATCGCGGAGTACGCCGCTCGGCAGATTAAGCAAGCGGTAACCGGGCAGGGCGGCGCTGATAAAAGCCAGGTGCAGCATATGGTCACCACGCTGCTCGGCCTGTCGGCGACACCCCAGGCAGATGCCGCCGATGCACTAGCCATTGCACTGACCCACGCTTTTGCTGGCAACGCCCTGGTGGCGGCGACTCCTTCACGCAGTAAGCGCCGCTCATCAGGGCGATGGCGGCTCTAGGCATTACTGGTCATCTGTACAGAGTGGCTTTATAGTGGCTGCTGTTTTGATTGGCTGCGAGGCATATGATGATTGGACGTTTAACCGGCCTGTTGTTGGAAAAACAGCCGCCCTGGATGGTGGTAGATGTGCATGGCGTTGGTTATGAGCTTGAAGCCTCCATGAACACCTTTGTAGCGCTGCCCGCTCCCGGCGAGCAGGTGTCACTCTATACCCATCTCACCATCCGTGACGATGCGCATTTGCTCTATGGGTTTGGGCGAGAGCATGAGCGAGCGCTGTTTCGCGCCTTGATCAAAGTGAATGGCGTAGGGCCGAAACTTGCGTTAGCGATCCTGTCGGGCATGGATGAAGATGCCTTTATGCGCTGTATCAGAGATGACGACAGCAAAGCGCTGACAAAACTGCCAGGCGTTGGTAAAAAAACGGCGGAGCGGTTGATTATCGAAATGCGTGACCGCTTTCCTGAGTGGGAGCATGGCAACGATGCGCCGTTGGCTCTTGAAGCGACAAGCGGGCGAGCTGCTCCAAGGGATCATTTGGCGGATGCCGAAGCAGCCCTGGTGAGCTTGGGTTATAAGCTGACAGAAGCGACGAAAATGTTAGCCGACGTCGACCCCAATCAAACTACCGAAGCTTTGATTAAAGCCGCGTTAACCAAACGCATGTCCGGTTAGACCAGCACGAGTGCAATAGCGTGTACTCATTAGTCAGCACTCTAGAAGAGTCTTTATGTTAGAACACGACCGATTAATTGCCGCTGAGCCAGAGCAGGGCGAAGTGCGCATCGACTATGCTATTCGTCCGAAACATCTCAAAGACTATATTGGCCAGCCTCGGGTTCGCGAACAGCTTGAGATTTTTATTGGAGCAGCCAGGCTACGCGAAGAGAGCTTAGACCACACGCTGGTGTTCGGTCCGCCAGGCTTAGGTAAAACGACGTTGGCGAATATTATCGCTACTGAAATGGGCGTGGGACTTAAATCTACTTCTGGCCCGGTGCTGGAGCGCGCGGGGGATCTCGCCGCTATGCTGACCAATCTTGAACCGGGCGATGTGCTGTTTATCGATGAAATCCATCGCCTCTCGCCCGTGGTGGAAGAGGTCCTTTATCCCGCGATGGAGGACTTTCAGCTCGATATCATGATTGGCGAAGGGCCCGCCGCACGTTCTATTAAACTTGACCTGCCCAGATTTACGCTGGTGGGCGCCACCACTCGTGCGGGGTTGTTGACCTCGCCGCTGCGTGACCGCTTTGGTATCGTTCAGCGTCTTGAGTTTTATAACCTGGAAGAGCTGACCGAGATTGTCGCCCGCTCAGCACGGCTACTAGGCGTTGAAACCAGCCATGAAGGTGCCATTGAAGTCGCGCGCCGCTCCCGTGGTACGCCGCGTATCGCCAACCGACTGTTGCGCAGAGTGCGAGACTACGCCGAAATAAAGGGCGATGGCGTTGTGGATGTGACATTAGCGGATGCGGCGCTCAATATGCTAAATGTCGATCACCACGGTTTGGATCACATGGACCGCCGTTTACTGCTGGCGATGATCGACAAATTCGATGGTGGCCCGGTGGGCGTTGACTCACTCTCTGCCGCCATCGGTGAAGAGCGCGATACCATCGAAGATGTGATTGAACCTTATCTGATTCAGCAGGGGCTAATGATGCGTACACCAAGAGGCCGTGTGGTGACTCGTCAAGCCTGGCTACACTTTGATAAGACGCCCCACGAACAGTCAATTGATGTTGAGGGAGAACGTCGGCCATGACGGGCGAATTTAGCATACCAGTGCGTGTTTACATGGAAGATACTGACGCCGGTGGAATTGTCTATTACGTTAACTACCTGAAGTTTATGGAACGGGCGCGCAGCGAGTGGCTAAGAGAATTAGGCCTTAACCAGCAAACGTTGCTAGACGAAGGTACACAGCTAGTGGTATACCGCATGGCCTGCCACTATGCCAAACCCGCACGATTGGATGAGGCACTGACGGTAACTGCCAACATTGCGGAAAAAGGTCGTTGCCGGATGACATTTGAACAACAGGTTCGGCGCGACGAGGAACTCTTGTGCTCCGCAACAGTCGAGATAGCCTGCTTAAACGCTACGACACTGCGTCCAAAAGCGTGGCCATTGTCGCTTAACACCACACCCCAGTCGAAAACGACATTAATTGATTGATGAGGGCAACTGTGAACGATAACACCATGTCCATTCCCCACTTAATAATGAGTGCCAGCATTGTGGTACAGCTGGTCATGCTGCTGCTAGTGGTGGGGTCAATCCTCTCATGGGTGGTGATCTTTCAGCGCAGCATTGCGCTACGCCGAGCCAAGCAAGAGTACAACCAGTTTGAAGAGTCGTTTTGGTCAGGTGTTGACCTAAACGAGCTCTACCGCGAAATTCCTGCTGATGCCCCTCGTCATGGAGCGGAGCACATTTTCCAGGCAGGTTTTCGGGAATTTAACCGCCTAATGCCTAAAACCCGCAGTGCCGATACGGTACTGGAAGGTGTCCAGCGCAGCATGCGAGTCGCCTGGTCGCGGGAAGAAGACCGCCTGACCCAACATCTTGTTTTTCTGGCAACGGTTGCCTCCGCCAGTCCTTATATCGGCTTATTTGGTACGGTATGGGGCATTATGGGCTCATTCCAATCACTTTCCATGACCCAGCAAGCGACACTAGCGACTGTTGCACCCTGGATTGCAGAAGCGCTGATTGCCACGGCAATGGGACTTTTCGCAGCGATTCCCGCTGTTATTTTCTACAACCGTCTATCCAATAACGCTTCTCGCTTACTGGGTAAATATGAAGACTTTGCTGAAGAGTTTCACGCAATCTTGCACCGTAACTTGCAAGGACGTGACGGCAAACCTAGCGCTAGTTAAGGGAGTCTGCCATGCAAGGTCCGTTCAATCGTAGTGGCAAAAGCAAGCCGATGGGGGAGATCAACGTTGTCCCTTTTATCGACGTGATGCTGGTACTGCTTGTCATTTTTATGATTACTGCTCCCATGCTGACACAAGGCGTTCAAGTAGATCTGCCTCAAGTCACCTCTGAGCCTATTGAAACCCAGGAAGATAATGACCCGATCATCATCTCGGTAGATCGCGATGGCGGCTACTTTATTACTCTGGGAGAAGATTCGACGGCGGTTTCTCTGGAGCAAATGTCGGAGCGAGTGACTGCTATTCTTCAGCGTCGTCCCGGTACGCCTGTGATGGTGCGCGGAGATCGCAATGTGCCTTATGGCCAGATTGTGCTGCTGATGAGCACACTGCAGAGTTCGGGTGTCGCCAACGTAGGGCTGCTCTCAGAGCCGCCCCAAGATGGTTAAGGGCGAGTCGCACATGGCTGTAAAACCACCGCGTGACCCACAAGACGTTGGCTACACGTGGCCAACGATTTTGGCTGTTGCCGTGCACTTGCTCGTGGTTATCTTTAGCTTGGTCAAGCTGCCCAGCATGTCGGCGGAACCAGACTCTTCTTCGATCGTACAAGCGACGTTCGTGAGCACGGAAACGTTCACTGATCAGGCCCAGCAAGTCACTGAGCAACAGGCCGCAATGAACAATGCCTCAGAACCCGAAGAGCCCGATCCAGAGCCGCCTAGCGATGAGCCTTCCGCGGCGGAGCAGCAAGCTGCCGCCGAGGCAGCCCAGCGCGAAGCAGAAGCTGAGGCAGCGGAACAGGCTCGCGCGCTAGAACAAGCCCAAGCAGAAGCCGAAGCCGAAGCCCAGCGTCGCGCAGAAGAAGCTGAGCGATTAGCCGAACAGCAAGCGGCAGAAGCCCAAGCACGTGAAGCGGAAGAGCAGCGTGCGCAGGCAGAGGCCGAAGCCCAGCGCCAGCGTGAAGCGGAAGCAGAGCGTGCACGGGCGGAAGCCGAGGCTCAGCGCCAACGTGAGGCTGAAGAGCAACGCGCTCGGGAAGAAGAGGCCCAACGTGCCCGTGAAGCAGAAGCCCAACGCCAGCGCGAAGCGGAAGAACAACGTGAGCGTGAAGCCGAAGCACAGCGCCAGCGGGAGGAAGAAGCTCGTCGCCAACGGGAAGCGGAGGAGCAGCGCGCTCGCGAAGCAGAAGCCCAGAAACAGCGTGAAGCAGAAGAGCGTCGTGCTGCTGAGGCAGCCGAAGCGGCCATGCAACGTCAGTTAGCAGGCGAGGCAGAAGCGGCCGCTAATGCACAGCAGGCCCAACAGGCGGCAAACAGCTTTATTAACATTGTCCGGCGTGCTGTAGAGCAAGCGTGGGTTATCCCTCCAGGAGCGAGCAACGCAATGAGTGCTACGATACAAGTGAGGCTTGGTCCATCGGGTGAGCTACTAGCGACCTCTGTCGCTTCATCCAGCGGTGATAGTGCTTTTGATCGCTCAGCTATGCAGGCGGTGGAACATGCAGCACCGTTTGGCGAGTTACGTGACTTGCCAGCGGAACAGCAGCGTACTTTACGTCAATTTAATCTGCGATTTACCCCGGGGGATGTTCGCTGATGCAAACGTTAAGCAAAATGTGGCTTTTTTGCGTACTGCTACTAATCAGCAGCGTAGCAAGCGCTAATTTAACCATTGAGATAACGCGTGGTAGCGATCAGGCGTTGCCTATCGGGGTCGTGCCATTCGCAGGCAGCGAAGGCCTACCTGAAGATGTCGCGCAAATTGTACAAGACGACCTTGAACGCAGCGGATTTTTCGCACCGCTAGAGCGTAGTGCTATGTTCGACCGTCCAAGCCAAGCGTCTGACGTAGAGTTTGGCACTTGGAGATCGCTGGACGTGCGTTATCTCGTCGTTGGGCGCGCGCAGCAGACAGGCAACGGTTATGAGTTGCAGTTCGACCTGGTCGATATTAGCGGCCAACGTCCCATGATCAGTGAAACCGTGACTGCCAGTGGCAACGACCTTCGTGGTGCGGCGCACTACATCAGTGACCAAATTTTCGAGGCGATTACCGATATTCGCGGCGCTTTCTCAACCCGCATTGCTTACGTTACGGCTCAGGGCCTAGGCGATAACATGCAGTTTGGGTTGTATGTGGCTGATGCCGATGGCCGTCGAAGCCAGCAGGTGCTGACCTCGGATCAGCCCATTATGTCGCCCGCTTGGTCGCCGGATGGCCGCAAGCTGGCGTATGTCTCTTTCGAAACAGGCAAGGCGTCTATCTACATCCAAGACGTTAATACAGGTCAGCGCGTTCAAGCCACCTCATTTGGTGGTATCAATGGTGCGCCAACATGGTCGCCAGATGGCCGTCGTATCGCCATGTCGTTATCCAAAGACGGTCAGCCAGAAATTTACGTGCTGGACGTAGCTAACCGTTCGCTGGACCGTATTACTAACAGCAACAGTATCGATACCGAGCCCGCGTGGTCTCCTGATGGTCGTAGCTTGATTTTTACGTCGGATCGCAGCGGTGGCCCGCAGATTTATCAAACCTCGTTAGGCAGTGGAGAGACCAACCGACTGACCTTTACGGGCAATTACAACGCCCGTGCACGCTTTTCGCCAGACGGTGAAGAAATCTTTTTGATTCACCGTTCCAGCCGCGGTTTCCAAGTGGCGAAGCAGGATCTTGAGGGTGGCCGCTTAGTGGTATTAAGCGAATCAACAAGAGATGAATCTCCTAGTGTTGCGCCGAACGGGACCATGGTAATCTTCGCTACCCAACAGGGTGGTAGCGGAGTACTAAGTGCCGTTTCAGCCGATGGCCGCTCGTCATTTAGGTTGCCCGCAGCACAAGGTGATGTACGTGATCCCGCGTGGTCACCTTTCTTAAATTAATAGATGAACAGCACTAACTTCTGTTTTCAGGCAAGGAGTCTGATTATGCAACTTAAGCCGTTGGCTCGCTCATTAGCAGTCGCTTTATCTATCGTAGTTATCGCTGGCTGTTCCAGCACCGGCGGAACCCAAGACGGAGACTCGTACGGAAGCCAGGATGGCAGCAGTATGGGGTCTAGCACGTCTGGTGTTGGCACTAGTGGTCAGTATGGCTCAACGTCAGGTTCTGGCGCTGCTGGTCAGCAGGCGGATTCTCGTATTCCTGAAGTACGCACTATTTACTTCGATTACGATCGCGATACCATTAAGAGCGAATACGAATCTGTGGTAATGGCTCATGCGCGCTACCTGCGTGCTAACCCGAACGCCCGCGTTGTTCTTCACGGTCACACCGACGAACGCGGTACCCGTGAATACAACATGGCGCTAGGTGAGCGTCGTGCGGGAGCCGTACAGCGTTTCCTGAATACTCAGGGTGTATCTCCTTCACAAATGAGCGTGGTTAGCTACGGTGAAGAGCGTCCGGCAGTGAGTGGCCAAAACGAAAGCGCCTACTCGCAAAACCGTCGCGTCGTCTTTAACTACTGATAGTATTGGCGTGCCCTGGCACGCCAACTGTATCACTCGGAGCTATCATGAATCACAGTCTCAAACGCTATTTTGAGAGGCTGTACGGTGCGGGAGCCATAGCGCTCCCGCTGTCCGTATTGCCTTTATCCTTTCTGTCAGCATCCGCCTTGGCGCAGCAGCCGCTGGTCCAAGACCTCTCCTCAGGTTCGTCCAATAGCTTTTATCAGCAAACTCAGCGGCAAGAGTCGTCAGGCGGTAATCTTGTCCTGTTTAACCAAGTGCAAGAGCACCAGCAGGAAATTCAACAGCTGCGTGGCCAGATTGAAGAACTGCGTCACCAGTTAGAGCAACTGCGAAACCAATCGCAGCAGCAATACCTGGATATTGAAGACCGCTTGATGAGCAGCGCGCCCAGTCAAATTGAGCAGGCAACGCCTCAAGTTGAGCCAGAAGTAGCGGAGCAGGTTGTGCAAGCGCCTTCCACTCGTAATGTAAGTGAAGACGCACAAGCGGCTTATCAAGCTGCATTTGCCCACGTTCAGGCGCGCCAGTTTGAAGATGCTATTGCGGCCTTTGAGTCCTTTGTGGCCGACCACCCAGAAAGTAGCTTGACGGCGAATGGCCATTACTGGCTGGGCGAACTTTATGCTGCAGAGGGTGAGTTAGATGCAGCTGATCAAGCCTTCACGCGCGTTATTGAGCAGTACAACGGTAGTACCAAAGTACCCGATGCGCTCTACAAACTCGGCTTGGTTAAGGCGCGTAAAGGCGAAGCAGAGCGTAGCCGCGAGCTGTTGGAACAAGTGCGGGATGACTATCCCCAAAGCAGTGCCGCTGGGTTGGCCAATGACTTCTTACGCCAGTCGGCGGGTTAATACCGTTTACTTTTTTAGCTTCAAGGAAACCTCATGAGCTGCAAAATCGACTATCAACCAGCGCCCAATCTGCTAGAAAATCGCGTCGTGTTGGTAACCGGTGCGGGAGATGGGATTGGCCGCGCGGCGGCATTAACCTATGCCCGTCATGGGGCTACCGTTATATTGCTAGGCCGCACTATTGCTAAACTTGAACGCGTTTATGATGAAATTGAAGCGGCTGGCGGGCCACAGCCGGCTATTTTTCCGCTCAATTTTGAAGGGGCGACACTCAAAGATTTTCACGATATGGCAGAAACGCTGGATAAAGAGTTTGGCCGTCTAGATGGGTTATTGCACAACGCTGGGCTGCTTGGCCGCATTACTCCGTTCGAGCAGTATAATCCCGAACTGTGGGGTCAGGTAATGCAGGTCAATATCAATGGTCCCATCTGGATGACTCAAGCGCTGCTGCCATTGCTCCAGGCGTCTGATGATGCATCGGTTATCTTCACTTCCTCCAGCGTTGGCCGTAAAGGGCGTGCGTATTGGGGTGCCTATTCTGTGTCAAAATTCGCCACAGAAGGATTTATGGAGGTGCTGGCTGATGAATTAGAGAATCAGACGAATGTTCGGGTGAATACGCTGAATCCAGGCGCTACGCGTACCCAAATGCGCCGCACTGCTTACCCAGGTGAAGATCCGTTTACACTGCGTACGCCTGAAGAGGTTATGCCCACTTACCTATGGTTGATGGGGCCTGATAGTAAAGGCGTTAGCGGCCAGAAGTTTGATGCCCAGCCGCCACGCGTCTAACGTTTCCACACTGGCGCAGGCTAATCAGTGCGGTGGTCATGAAGAGCGGCTACCAGCTCATCACACGTTGTAAACCACAGGTCGGCAGGCCAGCTCTGGTAGTCGTCTTCTTCACTGATATAGCCATAGCCCACGGCGACAGCCGTCATACCGGCTGCTTTAGCCGCTTGCATATCGCGAATATGGTCGCCGATATACCAGCACGCCTCGGGGGAAACACCGAGGCGTTTTGCTGCTTCCCAAAGCGGCTCAGGCGCAGGTTTTTTAACACTTAAGTCATCAGCGCAGAGCAGCGCCCCTGGCGTTAGCGCCAGCGCTTCCAAAAGCGGCAAGGTATAGCGCCGCGGTTTATTAGTCACAATTCCCCAAAGTCGCTCTTCACTGTGCCACTGCGTTAGCCACTCATTTAACGGCTCGAAAAGCTTGCTATGGACCGCCACCGCTTGCTCGTAAGCATCCAGCAAGAACTGCCTTGCCTCATCATGCTCGTCACTACCGCTTTCAAGGCCAAGCGCCAGCGTGACCAGGGCGCTGCCACCATTAGACACTTGCCCACGTATTTCCTGGAACGGCAGGGCCGCTAAGCCGTGATGGGCTCTTAACGCGTTAGTTGCAGCAGCCAAGTCGGGGGCGGTATCTACCAATGTGCCATCTAAATCAAACAGTATCGCCTGGGGGGAGGACATCAACATTTACTCGCTCGCTTTGCGGCAGTACATCATGTAATTGACGGATACATCATGAGGAACCAGACGATAGTGCCGTGTAATAGGGTTATAAGTAAGTCCCGTTTGCTCACGCACCTCAAGAGATGCCGTACGCGCCCAGTGTGCCATTTCGGAAGGGCGAATAAACTTGGCGTAGTCGTGGGTACCACGGGGCAGCAGCTTCAACACGTATTCGGCCCCTAGGATGGCAAAGGCGTAAGACTTCGGTGTGCGGTTAAGCGTTGAGAAAAATACATAGCCTCCAGGGCGAACCAGTGTACTGCAGGCACGGATAACCGAAGCGGGGTCGGGTACATGCTCCAACATCTCCATGCAGGTCACCACATCATAGTGCCCGGGCTCTTCAGCGGCTAAACCTTCAACGCTGATATGCCGGTACTCTACCGTAACGCCACTCTCTTCAGCGTGAAGCCGCGCCACCCCTAGCGGTGCTTCCCCTAGGTCAATGCCCGTCACGCTGGCTCCTCGATGGGCCATCGATTCGCTCAAAATACCGCCACCGCAACCTACATCCAGCACTTTCTTACCAGCCAGCCCAGCCCGAGCATCGATAAAGTCCAAGCGCAGAGGGTTAATATCGTGAAGCGGTTTAAATTCGCTCTCTGGATCCCACCAGCGACTGGCAAGTGCTTCAAATTTCGCAACTTCTGCGGCATCGACATTGTCTTGATAGCGGCGAGTGGTGCTATCCTGAAGTGTCACTGACATGGTGTAACCCCCATCGGCAGTTGGTCTTGAGTGAAATGAATATGGTTTGCCATTTCGCGGTGGTTAGCGGCAAGGTGGCATCCACTCAAACGTTGAGTATTATGGTTATTCTAACCACTCCTGACGCGAAACGCATGGAAAGGAACTCAGCATGACGCCTAACACTTTATTTTATCGGCGCTTATTGGCCAGGGAGAGTATCTGAATGCGTGTATTGCTGCATGGTAGTGAATTAAGCGCCGCAACTGCGGCGGCGGCGCTTGCTTGGGTAGGTCATCACGTTGACTGGTTACTCCACGAGAGCGTTCCGTGGCCAACGCTGGCCAGTGCTGACTGGCTACGCCGAGAACCATCGCTGATGGCACAGATTGAGCAAGCCATGGCAGCAGGCAACTTAACCATCGTTGCTACTCCTGACGTCTCTGAAACGCCTGATATTGTTTGGTTAGCGCTTTCTCCTAGTCAGCGTCAGTCAGCCAATTCGCTTTTACAACACCCAATGTTTCAGGAGTACAGCGGCGCGGTGCTGGTCAATAATTCAACATTCCCAGTGGGCGAGACCGAGCGTTTGCATTCGCTAATGGGACACCAGCATAGTCGTGTGGCACTGCCTGACACTCTGGAAGAAGGGCGAGCCTGGCTCTCTTTTACTCGTCCAGTGCGCTGGCTGCTCGGGTGCGATGACGCCATGGGTGAGCAAATGACAAGAGAGCTACTGCGTGCCTTCAATCGTCGTAGCGAAGTGTTTCAATGCATGCCTTGTCGTGCCGCTGAACTGACCAAGCTGGCCATCAATGGTATGTTGGCTACCCGTATCAGCTATATGAATGAAATTGCAGGTCTTGCCGATACGTTAGGAGTGGACGTTGAGCATGTACGCCAGGGTATGGGCGCAGATACGCGGATAGGGTTTGAGTACCTTTATCCAGGATGTGGCTTTGGTGGCCCTAACTTCTCGCGTGATTTGATGCGCTTAGCCGATGTTCAGTCATCCAGTGGTCGCTACTCGGCGCTGCTTGAGCAGGTGATGGACATCAATGAGCAGAAAAAAGAGACGCTGTTCAGAAAGTTGTGGGGATTTTTTGAGGGTGATTTAGCAGGCAAAACGGTAGCGATATGGGGTGCCGCGTTCAAACCAGGCACCGCCCGGATTGATCATGCACCGGTGTTAACGCTGCTTGAAGCGCTCTGGGCACAGGGAGTCACGGTCAAACTACACGACCCGGCGGCTATTCCAGCGCTCTACTCGGCGGTTGGGCAGCGGAATGATTTAATGACGTTCGAGGATGATCCTTATCTTGCCTGCCAGGGTGCAGACGCCCTGATGCTAGTGACCGAATGGAAAGCCTACTGGAATCCTGACTGGCACCGCTTAGCCTCACTGCTACGCGAAAAGCTAATATTGGATGGACGCAATATCTACGACCCCACTTTTGTAGCCAGCTGCGGCTTACATTATCGGGGAATTGGACGACGCGCCGATCCAACGACGCCCTAAGGAAAACATATGTCCGATGTCACTTCATCTCAGCGTATTGTTCCCGACGTGGATCAAAGCCTGACAGCACAGCACTTACGCCATCGCAGGGGGCCGCGATTATGGCCGCTTTGGCTCGTATTGATTCTGTTGATGTTGCTATTAGGCGCAGCAGCAGTAGGGGTTTGGTACGAAAGAGAGAGGTTGCTAGCAGAAGTGCATCGTGTGAGTGGTGAGGTGTCTAATCTTCACGCAAGGCTCGACTCTGATGACACAGAGGCCCAAGATGCGATAACCTTTGTACAAGCTCAGATGTCCACTCTATTCCAAGAGCAGGAACAGCTGGCTGTGGCATTGACTAATACGCGTGAAGAGCTCTACGGGCTTCTCACAGAAAATGAAGAGCTTGTATCAAATGAGGCGCTTGAGACATTTTCACAACGATTCGAGCAATTTCAGGAGCAAGCAGCCCTTCGTGATAGCCAGCTAGCCGCTATTCGGACATCGCTAGATGCCTTAGAGCAAGCGGGTACCTCTGGTAGGCAAAATTTAGTGGAGGAGGTTACTCATTTAGAGGAGGTCATCAACCAGCGGCTCGATACCATGGAGCGCCAGGTAGCCAGCGACCGAACCGCTACTGAAGAGCAATTGAGTATCTGGCGGGAAAATATCGAGCAGCAGTTAACGCAGCTCTCTTCTACTGTCGCTGAAGTTAATACTCAAGAAGAGCCTGCTAGCCAAGCTGAATTAACAGCGCTGGAAGCGCAGTGGACCCAGCGCTTAAACACGCTTGAGAGCGACTTACGGCAGGTCCGGCAGGCGCAGCTAGCCTTTAGTGCGCAGATGGAAATGCTGCGCAATTAAATAGCAGCATCACGATGTGGAATAAACAAGCCACTAAGCCGGTGATAGGGTTAGGGATATAACGGTATGGGAAGACAACGGCGGTGGCCTACGGCCAAACAAGTGGCGTATTTACTGGTGCTGCCGCTAATGTCTGCTTCATCGGTCTCTTGGGCCCTTGAAGCAGACATCAGCGGTGTTGATGGGCGTGTGCTAGTTAATATTGAGGCCTATTTAGAAAATATTGAGGCCGACCAGTACACCGATGCCCGCTTGGAAGGTGAAATACGCCAGCGCACGCAAGAAGCCATGCGAGTATATGGCTATTACGAACCTGATATTACTGTCGAGCTAGATCAGCCGCCCATCGCCGTGCGTATTGAATCAGGGCCTCAGGTAGTGATTGAAGTACTCGACATCAGTATTACAGGGGATGCGAACAATGACCCCCCTTTCCAAGACGCGCTTGATGATTTTCCTTTAAAGCAGGGGGAACCGCTGCGTCATGCCCCCTGGGACAGTCTACGTAGCCAGTTTGCCGGTCTAGCTATTGAGCGGGGCTACTTCGACTGGGGGTTTTCAGATCGACGGATGGAAGTGCGCCCTTACTTGGAAAGCGCTCGCCTCTATATGGCCTTTGATAGCGGGCCACGCTATCACTTTGGCGATACATTTATTACGGGCAGCCATATTGAACCTGAGCGGCTGCGACAAATGCAGACGTTTCGTGCTGGTGAGCCTTACCTAGCGGAATCCCTGGCCCGCTATAATCAGCGTTTAGCTGAAACAGGATGGTTTAGTTCTGTCTCCGTACGGCCCCGGCTGGAGACAGCTCAAGAATTGACAATCGCTCCGCCGAGCGGAGGGTCGCCCTGGTGGAACGAAGCCACTGCATCGCAGCCTGAACGCTCTAGAGTAAGTAGCGCAGCGCTTGCCAGTGCTCTCAGTATTAACAGCCGTGACGATACCCGCTTGCCCATCGATGTCAGTGTCGAGCCGGCAGATCGCCACCAGTTTGAGGTAGGTATAGGTTATGCCACAGATGTAGGCCCACGCCTGCGTTTTGGCTGGCAGCAGCCATGGATCAACCGGTTTGGTCACAGTCTGGATCATGATCTCTATCTTTCTGCCCCTGAACAGCGTTTTACGGGGGTATACAATATTCCGCTAGAGGACCCGATACGGGATAACTACCGCCTGCAGTATGGCGTGCGCAATATTGACGATGGCGACACAAAATCCTTGGAAGGCACCGTAGAAGTGGCTCGGCGTTGGGAATTTGAGAACCGTTGGGTACAAACGCTCTACTTCCGCACAACGTATGAAGACTTTACCCAAGGCGGCCAAGCTGATGAGGTTTGGCTGTTTTATCCAGGGATTCAGTGGTCGCGAACCCGCACTCGTCCTCAACGTTTTCCTCTGTGGGGCGATCGTCAGCAGTTATCGATTGAGTACTCTGACAGAGCCTGGGGGTCTGACGCCAAATTCACCCGGCTAACCGGCGATACCGAATGGATTCGCACCATCGGTAATGACAACCGCTTTTTAGCTCGATTAAGCATTGGCGCTATCGAGACCAGTGACTTTGACAAGATTCCGCCATCGCTGAGTTTCTTCGCAGGCGGTGATCGCAGCGTACGCGGTTACTCCTACAAGAGCTTGTCACCGCGTAATGAAAAAGGTCGCTTACGTGGCGGCCAACAAATGCTGACCTCCACATTAGAGTATCAGCGTCGTGTTACGGGAGACTGGTGGGGCGCCACCTTTATTGATACAGGGGATGCGTTCGATAATTGGGGCCCGACTGGCCTTAAAACAGGCGCGGGCGTGGGCGTGCGCTGGGTGTCTCCCGTTGGCCCGATACGTTTCGACATCGCACATCCCTTTGATATCGACGACGCTTTCCGCGTGCACTTTTCGATTGGTCCAGAATTCTAGGAGAGCTCTTTGGCTAAGGTTGATTCAAAAGCGCCCCAAAACCGTCAGAGGCTCTCACCTAAGCGCCGTACTTGGTTAGCATTCTGGAGCCTGTTACGCCTTATCATCGTATTGCCGTTATGGCTGTTTGGGTTAATTGCCTTAGTTGCCGGGGTAGCGCTCTCCCCCTGGGGAACCGGGCAGCTGTTTTCCCAAGGTGAACAGCGTGGTTTTTTCACCTACGAGCAGCAAGAGGGCGCGCTACTGGACAGCTTCCGACTGCAAGACTTTCAAATGGCTGTTGGTGGCACTCAAATTACGCTAGCGGATTTTGAGCTTGCCTGGGCAGAAGATTGCTTGCTATCCGGTCAGTTATGCTTAGACACGCTACGCGTTGAAGGTGCAGATATTCGCTTAGCTGAAAGCTCAGCAACCGAGGAGCCGCCACAGGAAAGCAATACACCGTTCAGCATTTATCTGCCGTTTCCGATTGAACTGCGCGATATCGCTCTCAATAACGTACAGCTGACGCTGGCCGACGGTACACAAGTGGGCTGGGAAGCATTTGCTACTTCCATAACCGCCGAGCAGCAGCAAGTCACTATCGCACCTACCACACTGGAAGAGCTTTCTCTCTACTTGCCGCCATCTCCCGGCGTGCTGTTGACGCAAAAGATAGATACACCGCTAAACGCCGCTGGTATAGACGGCGCTATTCAGCTAGCTCATCCGGCGAAGCCTGCGGCTGATAATGAGGCTATTGCCCCTAGCGAGCGTGAGCGGCTTACGCTTCCCGAGATTCAGCTGCCGATTAACGTAGAGCTGGCATCACTGTTAGTCACTGACGTAACAATAAGTGGCGCTGCTGAGTATCAGGTTGAGCGACTGCTTGTAGAAGCTCGGGCCGAGGGCAGCGACATAACGCTAAGCACTCTGGAGCTTGCCACACCTGATGCTGACGCCACCTTATCTGCCAATGTCACTCTAAGCGGCGACTACCCACTGGATGCTGCGGTTCGTGCAGAACTATGGCTACCCGAGTTATTCCCAGCACTTAGCGGTGAGCAGGTGGCACTGAATCTTTCTGGTAGCCTTGCTGACCTGACCGCGAATCTCAACGCAACCGGGCCCGTGAATGCGTCATTGACTGCACAAGTAGATTCGTTAGCTCCCACGCTCCCATTTGAAGCGCAACTAGAGAGCGACCGTTTGCAGTGGCCGCTAGTTGACAACAGCGAGATTCCAGAGGCGTCATCGGAAGAACCTGCCACTACAGCTGAGAGCTACGTGCTGGAAAACCTTATCCTTGGTGTCAACGGTAGCCTGGAGGCCTATCAAGTAACGCTTGAAACGAATGCCGAAGGCCCACAAGTGCCTGCCACCGCCATCCGTTTGAGTGGAGAGGGCGATTTAGCCTCTTTCCATTGGTCACCTCTCACCCTCACTATTAATGATAGTGAGCTTAGCAGCGAGGGCCGGGTAAGCTGGGAAGAAGCGATTGAGGTCGATACCAACGTGCGCTTGGATAATGTAGATCCATCGCTGTTTGTTCCGCAGCTAGCTGGCAATCTAAGTGGTGATATCGTCGCCGGCGTACGCCAGCGCGGTGAGCGCTGGGACATTAGCCTGCCGGAGCTAGATATCCAAGGGCAGCTACAGGAGTACCCACTCACGCTCCAAGCTTCTCTTGAGGCTAACAGCGAACTGGAAGTTGATATTGAAGAGCTGCTCTTTACCCAAGGTGATAACCGTCTAACGGCATCAGGACAACTCAGCCAAGAGGTGATGTCTCTTGAGGCCAATATCGCGTTGAATCAGCTCCAAAGCTTACATCCTGATCTAGCAGGGACATTAACCGGTGATATTCAAGCCCAAGGCAGTTTCTCCCGGCCAGAAGTGGTAGTAGAGCTGAATGGTCGCAGTTTACGCTTTGCTGAAAATAGGCTAACTACGCTCTCTCTATCGGGTAATGTCGAGGGTCTTGACGACCCCGATCTCAATATCGAACTGGATCTGCAAGGCGTTAATGCAGGTGGGCAAGCGCTCGCGTCGGTCGCCCTTGACCTCACCGGGCGACTTTCCGAGCATGCCTTGCAACTCAGTACCACAGGCGAAGCCGATAACGTTCTGAGCCAAGCTAATTTGGCCTTAGACGGGCGCTTTAACCAGCAGGCTCAACAGTATCAGGCGCGATTAACCCCGCTGGAAGTTGATTCAGAAGCAGGGGACATTCGCTTGGAAGCGCCGCTGGATATCACTTACAACCTTGCTAACGGCCAGGCACGCTTAACACCTTTCTGCCTGCGTCGGTTGCAGGGCGGCCTCGTATGCTCTGAAGAGCCCATTACCGCGTCATCCGACCAGGGGCGTGCAGTGCTGAGTGTTCGCGAAGTACCCATGGAGATGCTGGAACCTTTCTTGCCAGAGGAGTGGAGCTTTGAAGGTGATACCACGGCGGATCTAGTAGCCAACTGGGGGCAGGGAGGCGCCCAGTGGCAAGCCAATCTTCAGCTGCTCAGTGAGTTAGCCATCACGGCAGTCAATGATTACGGTCAGCCAGTAGAGCTTCCCACTATTAATCTGGATGCGAAAATTGAAGCCAATCAAGCACAGGCCCAAGCGGATGTACTGCTTGCTCTGTCGGAAGCAGGTGAGCTTACGCTTAATCTAGCGGTAAACGACCCATTGGGTCAGGGAGCGCTTGATGGTCAGCTACGGGCAAATAACATCACGTTAGCTCCCTATCGCCCTATGTTGGTGGGTATGGATGAGCTTGAAGGCGGCTTAAATGGCAACGTGCAAATTGGTGGCACCACAAGCCAGCCTGATTTACAGGGTGAACTAGCCTTACGCAGCCTGCGTATTAGCGGGCCCGATATTCCCATTACTATTGTGGATGGCGAGCTGGCGGTAGCCTTTGATGGCGAAGAGGGAAATATAGACGGTTTTCTCGCTGCCGAGCGAGGCCGGCTTTCGATTAGCGGTAACGCTTATTGGCCTACCGATGAAGCGTGGCGTATTGGCATAGACCTAAACGCAACTCAAGAGCCTTTGTTGGTGGTATTACCGCAGTTCGGTCGCCTGGAAGCCGCGCCAGATATTCGCATTCGTATTACCCCAAAGCGTCTGCAGGTACGGGGCAATGTGGATCTTCCCTGGGCTCGCTTAGAGGTGGGTGATCTACCTTCGTCAGCAACATCGCCAAGCCCGGATGAAATTATCATTACCGAGCGCGATGATCGTGAGGCTGAACGGCAAGCACGTCTTGCGGCAGAGGCTGGGAATGATCCCAGTGCAGCTGATGAACTGGCAGACACTGGCATGGCTCTGGATGTGCTGATTACACTGAATCTTGGGCGCGATATGCAAATTGCCGCCTATGGCCTGGAGTCAGGATTGGGCGGTAGCCTGGAGATTCGTCAGGATAGCGGAGCGCTTCAGCTGTTTGGCGACGTCAACTTAGTAAATGGTCGTTTCCAGGCATTCGGGCAAGATCTATTGATTCGTCGTGGTCAACTGATCTTTAGTGGTCCTCCGGGCTTGCCGGTGCTAGATTTTGAGGCCATCCGCAACCCGGATGTCACCGAAGATGATGTGATTGCAGGGCTGCGCGTAACAGGCAATGCCGAACAGCCCAATGTGATGATCTTTTCAGAGCCCGCGATGGACGAGACCCGTGCGCTATCATATTTGCTACGCGGCCGCGCGCCGGATGCTTCAGGCGGTGGTGTTGATAGCGCACTAACCACTGCGCTCATTGGTATGTCCCTTGGCCGCACCGGTGGGGCCGTTGGCTCTATCGGAGAAGCGTTTGGAATTGATGACCTGGCACTTGATACCACCGGGGCGGGTGACGACAGTCAGGTAGCGGTGAGTGGCCAACTGTCTGATGATCTTCGCATTAGCTATGGCGTAGGTATTTTCTCCCCGATTGCAGAACTAACCTTACGCTATACGCTATGGCGGAACCTGTATCTACAGGCGGTGTCTGGTGCTAGCCAAGCCGTTGACCTAATTTACACGTTCACGCGCTCAGGCGATCCTTATATTTATCCGCAGCAGTAGAATAGAAGAGGGTGTTATGACGCTATTTACGAAACAGCAAGCACCAGAAGGGCGCGATACCCCCATTGAGACCAGCGACCTTCATACCATTACCGGCCACTCTATACACCCACCGTTTCCTGAAGGTTATGAGGAAATTGTATTGGGTATGGGATGCTTCTGGGGGGTAGAACGGCTGTTTTGGCAGCAGCCGGGAGTCTATGTGACGGCAGCGGGCTATGCTGGGGGCATCACGCCCAATCCAACGTACAAAGAGACTTGTACAGGCTTAACAGGGCATACCGAAGTGGTCAGAGTGGTTTATGATCCGAAAAAGGTAAGCCTTGAAAATTTACTGCAAATCTTTTGGGAACAGCACGACCCCACCCAAGGAAACCGTCAAGGTAACGATATTGGCAGCCAGTATCGCTCGGCCATTTTCACGACTACGGAGGCACAGCTTGCCGCTGCTCAGAAGAGTGCAGAAGCTTTCCAAGAGGCCCTGCAGCGTGCCGATAGAGGCCGTATCACGACGGAAATTAAGCCGCTTGACGTTTTCTATTATGCCGAGGCGTATCACCAGCAGTATTTAGATAAAAATCCAGGCGGTTACTGTGGCTTGAAAGGTACGGGTGTCACGTGTCCGATTGGCTGAGGGGTGAAAAGATGCTTCGTTGTTTGCAACCCCAACGCCTTACGCAGGCTACGTTAGCTGCTGCGGTGTTAGGCTTATTCAGCATAGGGGCTCACGCTGAGCAAGCAGCCCCGGCAATGCCGCAATCTGTTGACGAGACGCCCTTTGCTAGCGAGCGTGAAGCGGTCATCTGGCGACAGGATGAGTTGAAAGATTTAGAGCGCCTGTTAAGGCAGCTGCGCTTTGACCTAGTGAATAATCAAGATGCTCAAGGTGCCGCCCCCCGACTAGCTGAGCTGCAAGAAAAAGCGACGCAAGCACATTTTTTACCTGCGTTTATCGCAGGTACCCATGGGCGAGGTTCAGATGCGAAACCAGAGATCTGGGAAGAATGGGATCAATTTGCGACGGGCTTCACGGACTTAGAGCAAAAGGTGTCCACGCTTGTGGAAGCAGCTGAGCAGGAAGATTACCGGGCAGCCACACGCGCTTTTTCAGAGGTTGGGTTAAGCTGCCGCAGCTGTCACCGCGCCTACCGTTACGATTAGGGCAGGCGAAGCGCTTAAATCAGTCGCTTGGTTGCACGCGATCAATACGATAAAGGGTCGCCACTTGCTCCAGGCCACTGATGGTGCAGTTTAAGTCTTTAACGCGGCCATCGCTTAGGCCATAAACCCAGCCATGCACTGAAATTTCTTGGCCTCGCTGCCAGGCACGCTGCAGAATTTTGGTTCGACACAGGCTGTTGACCTGGGCTTTCACATTTAGCTCGCACATGCGATCAATCTGATCTTCCATGGGCAGATGCTCTAGCGTGTCGCGGTGGCGGTTGTACTGTTCACGCACTGAGTGCAGCCAGTAATCGACAATGCCGCACTCGCCACCGGTGACAGCAGCCTTGATGCCACCGCATCCGTAGTGGCCAACAATCATGATATGTCTGACTTTAAGAACGTCCACCGCGTACTGCACAACCGATAGGGCATTCATATCGGTGTGATGCAATAAGTTAGCCACGTTACGGTGTACAAAGACTTCACCCGGTGGTAGCGCAATAATCTGGTTAGCCGGTACACGGCTGTCCGAACAGCCAATCCATAGATAGTCGGGGTTTTGCTGGCTAGAAAGGCGTTTGAAATAGTCCGGATCCTCTTCACGCATCCGTTCAGCCCAAACGCGATTATTATCCAGCAGCGTAGCAATTTGATCAGACATCGAATCTCCGTGAGATAACATTATTCAGGGGTTGAGGGAGTCCATGCGTAGCGCAGCAGCATTTTTGTTACAAGGTAGGGCGTTTTAACCCCCCTTGCACAGAAGGTCAATCTTAGCGCTTACCTTAGCAGAGGGTAAGCACGGCAGTGGATAGGAGATAACCATGTCAGCGGATGCTGCATATGACTTCGATTTATTTGTAATTGGAGCGGGCTCAGGTGGGGTTCGCGCGGCACGTATGGCAGCAGCTACCGGCGCACGCGTTGCTGTTGCGGAAGATCGCTATTTAGGCGGTACTTGTGTCAACGTGGGCTGTGTACCCAAAAAGCTATACTCGTATGCTGCTCATTTTCATGACAGCTTTGATGATGCGGCAGGTTTTGGCTGGCGGCTGGCCTCACCAGCAACCTTCGATTGGCCTACGTTAAGAGATAATAAAACCAGCGAAATCAAACGGCTTAACGGCATCTACCAGCGCATGCTAGAAGGCGCAGGGGTAACACTGTTTAACGCTCGGGCCCGCATTGTTGATCCACACACAGTGACACTAACCAATGCAGATGGCGAAGTGAGCGTCAGCGCCGAAAAAATCTTACTCGCGACAGGCGGCTGGCCCTGGGTACCCGAGTTTCCCGGGAGCGATCTTACCTTAACCTCTAACCAAGTATTTGACTTAGATAGCTTTCCTGAAAGGTTTTTAGTACTGGGTGGTGGCTATATTGCCGTCGAGTTCGCCAGTATTTTTAACGGATTGGGCAGCGAGACACATTTGATTTATCGAGGCGACCTGCTTTTAAAAGGGTTTGACCAGGAAGTCCGCGAGTTCACGCGTGATGAAATGGCCAAAAAGGGCGTTAACCTCCATTTTTCTGCCAACATTGCGCGCATTGAGCGGACAGAGGGTGCTCTGCAGGTTGAGCTAACCACTGGGGAAACCTTAGAAGTGGATGCGGTGCTTGCCGCAACTGGGCGCAAGGCGAATACAAGCGGCCTGGGTATCGATGTACTGGGGATTGAGCTAAACAGCGAAGGCAAGCTGTCCGTGAATGAGCGTTATGAGACGCAGATTCCTTCAATACTAGCTTTGGGTGACCTAATCGCTGGGCCTGAATTAACGCCCGTCGCCCTGGCAGAGGCGATGCAACTGGTGGATATTCACTTCCATAAAAAAACGCCTAGGCCATTGGACTATGACACCATTCCTACTGCCGTTTTCTGTCATCCCAATATCGGTACGGTAGGCTTATCTGAAGAGGCGGCTAGGGAGAAGTTTTCCAAAATACGGGTCTACCGCACTGATTTCAGAGCCATGAAGCACACGCTTTCCGGTAGCCAGGAGCGCATGTTGATGAAACTGATTGTCGATGACGCCAGCGATGTTGTTGTCGGTGCTCACATGGTAGGTGAAGAAGCAGGCGAGCTGATTCAGGGTATTGCCATCGCCGTTCGAGCAGGCCTTACCAAAGAAGATTTCGACCGTACGGTAGGCATTCACCCCACTGGGGCCGAAGAGTTCGTCACCATGCGAACCCCCGCGCGCTATTAACCTTATTGATCAACAGCAATAGGCGAGCTTCGGCTCGCCTTTTTTGTCTCGCGCATCGGTATCACTGATCTAAACTCTGATGGTAGCGCCCAGAAACTTGATGCTAGAGTACGTAACGCTCGTTTGATAACCAAAAATTATAGAAGATGCGAGGATGAATAATATGGTTTTTGAATTGCTCATAATCAGCTGTTATAATGATTCTCAAATTCGCTACAGCGAAGCATAACCATGAGTACGCCTATTAAGCCTTTTACACCTTCTGCCGAGCTGGCTCGCCCAACCGTTGCTGATGCCGTGGTAGGCCATGCCGAAATGCCGCTTTTTATTCGTAAGCCCAATGCTGATGATGGCTGGGGGATTTACGAACTCATCAAAGCGTGCCCGCCGCTCGATGTTAATTCAGCCTACGCTTATCTGCTGCTAGCAACGCAGTTCCGCGATACCTGTGCTGTGGCTACCAACGAGGAAGGTGAGGTCGTCGGGTTTGTATCCGGTTATGTCAAAGATAATGCCCCTGACACCTATTTTTTATGGCAAGTCGCCGTAGGTGAAAAAGCTCGGGGCACAGGTCTGGCACGCCGTCTGGTGGAAGCGATTATGTCGCGCCCTGAACTTGACGACGTTCACCACTTAGAAACCACGATCACCCCTGACAACCAAGCATCGTGGGGGTTGTTCCGTCGCCTAGCTGCACGCTGGCAGGCACCTTTGAACAGCCGTGAATACTTTTCGACAGAACAGCTTGGGGGAGAGCACGACCCGGAAAACTTAGTACGTATTGGGCCATTTCAAACCGATCATATTTAACGGTTGGTAAGTAATACCCTATAGGCTTGTTAAACCGTTTTCCCGCTCGTGTTGCCTTAGCTATCACTGTTTTACTCGCTTGGCTTACACACTTGATAAGGAGGTCGCTAATGCAGACCCAAACATTCGAACGCATGGAATCCAATGTTCGTACCTATTCACGCTCGTTTCCTGTTGTCTTTACCAAGGCACAGAATGCGCGGCTGACCGATGAGAATGGTCGTGAATATATAGATTTTCTCGCCGGTGCTGGCACGCTGAACTACGGTCATAACAATCCGCATCTAAAAGAAGCGATGATTGACTATCTCTCCAGTGGTGGGGTGGTTCATGGCTTAGATATGTGGACAAGCGCTAAGCGTGACTACCTGGAAACCCTAGAGAACGTCATTCTGAAGCCCCGTGGACTTGATTATAAAGTCCACCTGCCTGGCCCGACCGGCACAAATGCAGTGGAAGCGGCCATCCGTCTGGCCCGTGTTGCTAAAGGTCGCCATAACATTGTGACCTTCACCAACGGCTTCCACGGTGTGACCATGGGCGCCCTGGCAACCACCGGTAACCGTAAGTTCCGCGAAGCGACGGGTGGCATCCCTACACAAGGCGCAAGCTTTCTGCCATTTGATGGCTACATGGGTGAGCATGCCGACACGCTGGACTACTTTGAAAAGCTCTTAAACGATAAGTCAGGCGGCTTAGATATCCCAGCGGGCGTGATTGTTGAAACTGTGCAAGGCGAGGGCGGTATCAACGTCGCAGGCCTGGATTGGCTCAAGCGCCTAGAAAGTATCTGTCATGCGCATGACATCCTTCTCATTGTGGATGATATCCAGGCAGGCTGTGGTCGCACGGGTAAATTCTTCAGTTTCGAGCATGCAGGCATTACGCCAGACATTGTCACTAATTCGAAATCGCTCTCAGGCTTCGGTTTACCGTTTGCACATGTGTTGATGCGCCCTGAACTCGATAAGTGGAAGCCTGGCCAGTACAACGGTACGTTCCGTGGCTTTAACTTAGCGATGGTGACGGCGACCGCAGCGATGAAAAAGTATTGGTCTAACGACACCTTTGCGCGTGATGTTCAGCGTAAAGCGCGTATCGTCGAAGAGCGCTTCCAAAAGCTGGCCGCTATGCTGACAGAAAATGGCATGCCGGCGACCGAGCGTGGCCGTGGTCTGATGCGCGGTATTGACGTGGTATCTGGCGATATCGCCGATAAGATCACCAGCCATGCGTTTGAGCACGGTCTCATCATCGAAACCAGTGGTCAGGATGGTGAAGTGGTGAAGTGCCTTTGTCCGCTAACCATTCCGGATGAAGATCTGCTGAAAGCCTTAGATATCCTTGAAGCGTCAGTTAAGTCTGTTATTAAGGCATAGTGTAGCGTTACGCTAAATCGTCACACGCCATTACGTCCCTTACAGGAATAGGCAGCCAACAGCTGGCTGCCACGCAACGGAGCACGTTTATGATCGTTCGTAATCTCGAAGAAGCACGTAAAACAGATCGCCTGGTCACTGCTGAAAACGGTAATTGGGACAGCACGCGCCTTGTTCTGGCCAACGATAATGCAGGTTTCTCTTTCCATATCACCCGCATTTTTCCTGGCACTGAGACGCACATTCATTACAAAAATCACTATGAAGCGGTATTTTGTTATGAAGGTGAAGGCGAGGTAGAGACCCTGGCCGACGGCAAAATCTGGCCGATCAAGGCGGGCGACATCTACCTGCTGGACCAGCACGATGAGCACCTGCTGCGCGGCAAGGAAAAGGGCATGACCGTAGCTTGTGTCTTTACTCCGCCAATCACTGGTAACGAAGTCCATCGTGAAGACGGCTCCTACGCAGCGGCAGACGACTAAGCACTACTGTATGCTAAGTACTACTGTATAGTCCGTATGAAAGCAGCCTAGCAAAATGCTAGGCTGCTTTTTTTGCTAAGTATTGATCAGCCGACCATCCGGCTGCAGGTACATCCAGTCATCCATGGTGAAACTTAATAGACGCCCAGCTACATCAATATCGAGCGGGTAGCGCATATGGTTTGCCAGGTAATGGGCTTTATTTGCTCAAGCAACTGATCAGCAGAGTTCGCATAATATATATTATGTTAAATCAGCTAAACTAGACGAATGAAAAACCGCAGCCATGTTGGACAAGCGGTCACCCTTCTCCTTATCATTCGTGCTCTTATTGTCCAAGGATATCCCTCGTTATGCGCTCAGGTGTTTTATGGCTAATGGCCGGTTTGTCGATGTCGTTTGCAGGCTGCGCAGTGACACAGCCAGAGTCAAATGAGCCACCGCCGTTAAGCGAGGCGTCTTTTAATACCCGCATCCTTGAGCTTGAGACATCACTGGCCCAGCAGTGCGACGCCTCTACCGCGTTCATTGAGCAGCAGCTCAGCCAGCAGCAGGTACTGACGGCAGATGTTCGTGAGGTGGGCAGCCTGCTGCGCCATTTACGTCAAGAAGTTGCCAGTTTGGAAGCGCGTAGCGAAGATCCCGTCATTATTCGCGAAGAGTGCCGTGTTGAAGAACCCGAAGATAATAAAACACTGCTTGGCCGCAGCGAATGGGTGGGCCTGCCTAGCATTGGCACCTATTTAAAGGCGCGGGTCGATTCAGGAGCCAATACGTCATCCTTATCTGCTTCTGAAATCACTCGCTTTGAGCGTGATGGTGAAGACTGGGTGCGCTTTAAGCTGGCACTGAATGAAGATGACGTGGTTGTAGAGCAGATTCGCGACGAGTGGATTGAGGCGCCTATTGAACGCCGCGTTAAAATCATCCAAGCATCTGGCGAAGAGTCCCGCCCGGTAATTTCACTGTTGATGACTTTAGGGCCAATTCGTGAAAACGTCGAGTTCACTCTGAACGACCGCTCGCATCTGGATTATCCGGTACTGCTTGGGCGTCGTTTCATGATGGATATAGCAACGATCGACGTTGCTGAAACCTATCTGCATGACCGCCCCGAATTCCCGGGTGGCGAACCCTCTGAAGAAGCGGCTGATGATGAAGCGGCCGATCAAGACGATACTGAAGAGTAATCACACTCCCCCGCCGCTTTACGCTGAAAGGAATCACCATGTCACGGTTGCCATTTTATTTTATCGTTGGATTGCTGCTGCTGGTTGGTATCGTCGCCAGCGTGCATCGCCATTTGCAGTTTGAGATTCCCTGGTTTCCAGGCGAGCAGCGTCAAGTATGGGAGATTGAAGCGGTTATTAACTTCAACGCTCAAAATGGCCCGGTACAGGTCGATCTAGCGCTGCCATCCCACCAGGCAGGATTCCGTGTATTGACCGAAAACACGGCATCTTCTGGCTATGGGCTGGCTTACCTGGCAGATGAGCTGGGTCGGCGGGCGCAGTGGACCATCCGTGAAGCGGTGGGCAGCCAGCAGCTCTATTACTCCGTTCAGATGCTGGTATCACCTGACTCTCGCGCTCCCATACAAACGCCGCCCGGCATCCCTGCTGTTACTCCCTGGGAAAGCCCCTACGATACGGCCGCTAGCCAGCTAATTGATCGTGCTTGGGATCGTAGCGCCAATAACGCTACGTTTGCCCGCGAGTTAATTCTCGATATTAATGGAGAGCGTCAGGGAGAAAATGCGCGCCTGCTGCTAACCCAAATGCAACCGTCAGCTCTGATTGTGCGCTTGCTGAATCAAGCAGGCGTGCAGGCCAGAGAAGTAAGCGGCTTACTGCTGGAAGATGGTCGTCGCCGTCAAACCCTCAGTAGTTGGATTCAGGTGTTTGACCAAACTGCCGAAGAGTGGACGCTGTTTAACCCAGCGACCGGCGAACAGGGTCAACCCGAGAACTTGCTATTATGGGAAACTGGCGGTCGTGCGGTGCTTGAGGTTCAAGGTGGCACGAATTCCCGTGTTTCCTTCTCAATGCTAACCCACTACCAGCCTGCTTCGGCGGCGGTGCGTAACCACTACTCCGACGACACGCTGCTAAACTTCTCGATTCACAGCCTGCCGCTGGAAGAGCAGGCGCTATTCCAGACGATCCTGTTGATCCCGATCGGTGCGCTAGTGGTTGTATTCCTGCGCGTACTTGTGGGTGTGAAAACGTCAGGGACCTTTATGCCTGTACTGATTGCTCTGGCGTTTATTCAAACCAGCCTACTGACCGGTTTGATTGGTTTCCTGCTCATCGTGGCGGTTGGCTTAATTATCCGTAACTATCTCTCGTACCTCAATTTGCTCTTAGTCGCGAGGGTCTCGGCGGTCATTATTACGGTCATTGCCATCATCTCGATCTTTACCGTGCTGGCGTACCGCATGGGCTTGAGCGCCGGGTTAACGGTGACGTTCTTCCCGATGATCATCTTGGCGTGGACCATTGAGCGGATGTCGATCCTTTGGGAAGAAGAAGGTCCCAAACAGGTATTGGTACAGGGCGGGGGCAGCCTGCTAACAGCGGTGCTGGCATTCCTTGCAATGAATAACCCGTGGGTACGCCACATCACCTTCAACTTCCTGGGTGTGCAGCTCATCTTGATGGCCTTTATTCTGCTATTGGGTAATTACACGGGCTATCGCCTGCTGGAACTTCGTCGTTTCAAACCCATTACCGAAGATGAGAAGCCTTCATGAGCTGGCTAAAAAACTGGACGTGGCCGACCCGCCTTCGGGATAAAGGCATTGTGGGTATGAACCGGCGTAATATTCGTTATATTGGCCGGTACAATGCGCGCCGGTTATATCCTCTAGTGGATGACAAGCTCAAAACAAAGCTACTGGCTCAGCAGTATGGCATTACCACGCCCGAACTCATCGGTACGGTGACGACACAGTTTGGCGTTAAGCATATGAGGGACATGCTTGACGGCCATCAGGGCTTTGTTGTCAAGCCGGCCAAAGGGAGTGGTGGTAAGGGTATTCTTGTTATTGAAAAGGTAGAAAATGGCCTTTTCTACAAACCCAGTGGTACCAGCCTGACGATGGAAGACATTGAGCGACACGTCTCAAACCTTCTCTCGGGCCTTTATTCATTAGGCGGCTCGCCCGATGTAGCGGTCATTGAAACGCTGATTAACTTTGATGAAAGCCTACTTGAGTACACCTACGAAGGTGTTCCTGACATTCGCGTGATTGTCTTTAAAGGCTATCCGGTGATGGCCATGATGCGCCTCTCCACGGCGGCATCCGATGGCAAAGCTAACCTTCACCAAGGGGCTGTCGGGGTTGGCTTGAATATCGCCACTGGAGCAGCGCTACGGGGTGTGCAGTTTGACCGCCCTTGCTATAGCCACCCCGATACGGGGCATGACCTGGCAAGCCTTGTCGTGCCCCAGTGGGAAACTCTCCTTCACCTGGCGGCGGGCTGCTACGAGATGACCGGCCTTGGCTACCTGGGGACCGATATGGTGTTGGACCGTAAGCACGGGCCAATGCTACTGGAGCTCAACGCCCGCCCCGGCTTGGCAATTCAAATGACCAACGGTGAGGGACTACGTCGCCGGCTGGACTTGATTGAGCGTCAGCCTGATAACGTGCCGGTGGCTAAGCGCGTAGCGTTCGCCCAGCACCACTTTGCGCGTAAAAGCGAGCTGGTCGATAACCCTGACACTCCCTCGGCAACGGCGTAGACTACACGCGAGACGTTCAACGAGTTATCTAATGACTGAAGCGAATACGCTATTGCAGCAAGCAGAATCTCAGTGTCACACGCGCGGCGTTCGGTTTACCCCGATACGCCGCCGGGTACTTGAGCTTATCGCAGAAAACGGTGGCGGCCTCAAAGCATATGATCTGCTGGATCAGCTCTCCACTGAGCATGCCGCTGCCCGCCCGCCTACTGTCTATCGCGCGCTGGAATTTCTGATCGAACAGGGGCTGGTGCATCGCATTGAATCGCAAAATGCCTATGTGGCTTGCGCATGCCCAGAGCACGCCCATGGCTTCCAGCTACTTATCTGTCGCCAGTGCGGCTACGTCGAAGAGCTGCACCTTGATGAAATTAGCGATCAGCTTGCCGCCCTGGCCCAGCGCCAAGGCTTCAACGTTGAGCGCCAAACGATTGAGCTTCAGGGCTTATGTCAAGCATGCCGATCCGTGAGTAATGCCTAATGTCCCAATTTGATGAACTCGCCCCTCAACAGCTTTTTAAGGCGTTAGAGTCAGCGACCACAACAGCTTCCCTGCCCAAGCTTGCAACGCTACTAGATGCCGTTCGCTTTAATGAAGACGGCCTGATTCCCGCCATTGCCCAGCAACATGATACGGGCGAAGTACTGATGATGGCGTGGATGAACCGAGAAGCCCTGGAAGAGACGTTAACAACGCAGCGAGTTTGCTACTTCTCACGCTCGCGCCAAAAGCTATGGCGCAAAGGTGAGACATCTGGCCAGCAACAGCACCTTAAAAGCGCAGCGCTAGATTGCGATGGGGATACGCTGCTGGTTAAGGTGGAGCAAACTGGTCCCGCGTGCCATTCCGGCCGTCGCAGCTGTTTTTATGTGTCGCTCGGTGCAGACAGCGCCAAGATTACCAGCGAGCCGCTGATTGATCCGGCCACGCTATACGGTAAAAAAGCGCCGTGAAAAATTGGCTGTTCGCCATTAAACAGGTTTTTCTTAAGCTGCTAACAGCAGTGATGGTGGGCTGTATTCGCGTTTACCAATACACCATCAGCCCACTGCTTGGCCCTCGCTGCCGTTTCTGGCCAAGCTGCTCTTCCTATACCATCGAGGCCATCCAGGTGCACGGTCCTTTCAAAGGCGGCTGGATGGCTGTCAAACGCATCGTGAAATGCCACCCAGGCAGCCCAGGCGGCATGGATCCGGTGCCCGGTGGGCGCAGCGAAGCGCTCTGCCGTGAAAATGACGACCGCCCTACTGAGCGTTGCCGCTCAACCTCCTGCCGCCACTAACGTTTATCCTTGCTTAGCCACCTGATAGATACGCTCTAACATGGCGTGCAGGCCGTTACTGCGCGTGGGTGAAAGGTGCTTATCAAGCCCGAGATCTTTCAAGAAATGCGGCTCGGTCTGATTGATCTCTTCGGCTGTGCGCTCACTATAGATACGCAGCAATACGGCAATTAACCCTGATACGATGGCAGCATCCGATGTAGCCTTGAACACCAGTTTGTCGCCTGCCTGTTCATGGCACATCCACACGTTGGATTGGCAGCCTTGGATTTTATATTCTTCCGTACGACGCTCCTCCGGAAAGTCAGGCAGCTGCTTTCCCATATCAATAATGTACTGATAACGGTCCATCCAGTTATCGAACATCTCAAACTCTTCGACCAGCTCCTGTTGGGCTAGCTCTGCGCCTGAAGTTGCCATGGCGTATCCTTTGCGTTGATGAATCACAGTCGCGGCTATTATAACGTTTCAGCCCCTGCTTTTGGGGGCGTTTTCAAGCGGTGGCGCTGCTGCTCTTGATGCCACTCATCGGCTTCGGTGTGCAAATAACGGCTGGTGGTATCTAGCTTGGCATGGCGAGCGCTTTCCGCTAAGTAACGCAGGCTAACGCCGGATTGGGCTTGATGAGTGATCGCCGTATGCCTCAGCCAGTGAGGCGTTGCTCGGCGAAGCGCATTCACATACGCAGGCTTACCGCCCTCCTCTTCTAGCACATCAGCGGCCTTGGCAAAGGTTTCCTTAATCAATCGGTAAAGCTGGTTATCGCTAATGCCTCGGCGTTTATCCAGCGCACGAATGATTGGCGCTGGCTCGTGGTAGCTTGGCAGTGCCTTTAGCCCTAGCGCTGCCCGCCATGTTTTCAAACTCTCCAGCATGTCATCAGGCACCGGTATACGAGCCTGTTTACTACCCTTGCCTATCACACTCCACCACCAGCGCCCCTCCACCTCATGAAAGTCATCCATTTGGGCGCTGGCCATCTCACTAATACGTGGAGCCAATAAATAGGCAAAGCTAAAGATGAAACGTCGACGCGCATCCTCGTACATGAGGCGAGCATCGTTACTGCTCAAAGGCTGGTTTAACCACTGCCAAAACCAGGCCCACAGCGGTTGCTCCAGATAGCGCTCTACGGCCTGCGACTGATTATTCATCCGTCGTGCTTTGTCGCGCATCAGCACAAAGGGGTTATGCCCAACCCACCCTGCCTCTACCAGCCAGCTAAATAAGCCCTGAAGAATAATCAAGCTCTGCCGGCGACTAGTGGGCGACAGTCCGTTTCTAAATGGCCGCCACTCAGGATGCTCCCTTGGTTTTGAAGGCCCCACCCACGCTGCCCGCGGCTGAGGGTCTTCTAGAAAAGCTTCAAACTGGCGCAGCGCCTCGCGGTTCATATCACATAAGCCTTTCCCTTGGCTGGCAAGCCAAAGCAGCAGTCTCTCCGCTTCTCGGCGGTAGCTTTTTAGCGTTTGCGGGCTGTCACGGTACTCCGCCAGCCATAGCCACACGGCTTGGTAGTCATTTTCCGCCTCGATTCGCGGGTACTGAGTAGACGCGAGGACAGATTGGCTTGTTGGCCAGTGCTCCTCCTCTATCAGGCTTGGCATTTCAGCGCTCTCTTCGTCGTTATTCAATGGGTTAAGTGTGGCGCTACGCCTTATAAAATTCAAGATAATGGGCGTAATCTTGAATCTATACACTATAAGATAAATAATATTACGTTTTATGTATTACGTAATTATTGTGTTTTTCAGACACAACCACGACAATAGCGCTCTCTAACTGCAAAGGATGACGACCATGGCACGCAGCGGAATTCAGTACAGTGACGTCCAGCACGCGATTGATACGCTGCTGGCCCGCGGGGACACACCCAGCGTGCAGCGCATCCGAGAAGTGCTCGGCACCGGTAGTTTTACGACCATCAGTGAGCATTTCCGCTTATGGCGTACCGAGCGTGAGCAGAACCGGGATGTACCGCCCCCCAAAGGCGTGCCTGAAGTAGTCGTTAATGTCGCCAGCGAGCTATGGCGCGAGGCCCAAGACGCCGCTAACCAAGCGCTGGTTCACTACCGTGAAGATGCCAATCGCCAAGTAGAAAGTGCTCAACAGGCAGCTGCCGAGGCTCGACAGCAGGCGGCAAACGCCGAGCAGCGTGAAAGCGCACTGGCTGCTCACTTTCGCCAGACTGAAGAGCGCCTTGAAACGCTTAATCGAGAGCTGGCAGAGAGCCAAGCCAATGAGCGCCACTGGCAGCAACAAGCAGAAAAGCTCCACCAGGAAGCTGCCCAACACCGCCATCAGCTAGACCAAACCCAGCAAGCGTTAAAAGAAGCGCAAACGCATTACAGTGAAAAGCTCGAAGAGCAGCAGAGGAGTTGGGAGCAGCGCTTAGCCCAAGAAGAGCAGCGCAACGAGGCATCAGAAGGAAAGTTGATGGCGCTATTGGATACGTTACGACAAGAACGCGCCCAGGAAGAGAGAGCGTTGCAGAAGCGCCTACAGCAGTGGGAGCAACGAGCAGATGCGCTGAGCCATGAGCTGAAGCAAAAAAATGACGCTCTTCAGGGTTATCAGCAAGAGTGTAGCTTGCTCAAGCAGCGCATCACCGAGCTTGAGCGCCAAAACGGTGAGCTGCATACCCATCGCAGCACGCTCGAAGAGTCGCTAGAGAAAGCGCACAAAGCACTGGAAACTCAGCGGCAGCAAACGCGAGACAGTGAGCACTGGCAAGAGCAGCTATGGCAGCGCATGGCTTCCTTGCAAGCGCAGCTGGCAGACCTGCCCAGCACGTTCGCCAGTAGCAGTGACGACACACCAGAGACAAAAAAGCCATCCCGATAACGGGATGGCCAATAGTGGTTAGGGCATTAAAAGATTAGGAGTAGCTGTCCAGTCGGTTAAGACTTACTGGGCTCACCGCTCTGCTCATCGGGTAACTCCCAAGTGCCCTTTTCGGTCCATGGATCGTTTTCCGGAAACTCTTCGATATTGATTTCTGGCTCATCGTAGTCGGGCTGGAAGCGCAAATCGTAGTGCGCCGCCCTAACCATAGAAACCATCAGCAACATGGAAATCAACAGCAGCGGCACACCGCTCACAATGCTAGCGGTCTGTAGTGTTTGCAGCCCTCCTAAGAACAGCAGAGACATTGGCAGCAGGGACAGCGTGAAGGCCCAAAACAGGCGGTGCCACCGCGCTGGCTCTTTATCGAGCTTCTTTTCTGCGGCAGAAGAGAGAATGTAGGCAATCGAATCAAAGGTAGTGGCAGTGAAAATAGACAGCAGAATCACCACTGCTAACGTCACCAGCCAAGAGAGCGGCAGTTGGCTCAGCACCGCATAAAAGGCCGCATTAGCTGACTGACCGTTCATCACCTGGATAACGTCCAGCGTGCCTGAAAGCTGTAGGTAAAGGCCATAGTTGCCCAGGATGATGAAAAACAGCGCGCAGCCCAGTGAGCCAAAGAAAATCGATCCGGCCACCATGGTTTTGATGCGGCGCCCTTTCGAAATGCGCGCAATAAACAGACCCACGGTTGGCGCAAATACCAACCACCAAGCCCAATAAAAAATCGTCCAGGATTGATGGAAACCGGTGTCTTCGAAGCCACTCAGATCACCGAAAGGCTCTGTCCACGTCGCCATTTGAACCAGGTTGCTGAGCATTAAGCCGATGGAGTTTAGGCCAGCATCCAAAATAAAGACGGTAGGCCCCATCACCAAGACAAACAGCAGCACGGCTAAACCAAGCCACATATTGATGTCAGACAGCATCTCGATGCCGCCCTTCAAACCGCGCCATGCACTTACCGCAAAGATCGCCGTAGTGCCTACCAGTACCGCAATTTGGCTGGTGGCATTAGGGGTGAAGGAGAACAGACCACCCAGCCCTTCATTGATCAGCGGTACCAGAATACCTAGCGACGTTGCGCCGCCGCCCAGCATGCCAAAAACAAATAGAATATCAATGATGTTGCCCAGCCAGCTTCTAGCCAGCTTCTCTCCTAGCGCGGGGCGAATGGCTTCACTGATGCGCAGCACTTTATGTTTACGCACATGCAGGAAGTAAGCCATGGGCAGTGCGGGTACAAGGTAGATCGACCAAGCAATAGGGCCCCAGTGGAACATACCGTAAGTCGCTGCCCATGCGGTTGCCTCTTCAGAGAAAGGCTCAATATGAAAGGGAGGATTCTGCAGGTAGTACATCCACTCGACCATACCCCAGAACACAACCGCCCCGCCGATGCCTGCTGCGAACAACATCGCGCCCCAGGAGAGCAGCGAAAACTCCGGCTCGGCGTCTACATCGCCCAGTTTGATTTGCCCTATATCGCTAAACACGATGTAGAACATAAAGCCCAGCGAAGCGACCCCCATGGCGAGATAGAGCACGCCAAAGTTAGTGGTCACGAAGCTTTGCGCTGCCATCACCCAGACGCGGCCCATCTCTGGAAACAGTATGAGCGGAAGCGTCACCGCAAGTAGCAGGCCCAAAGACCCGAAAAAGATAGGTTTATGGATATTAGAAAACACAGATGAGCGTTTAATGGCCGTCTCTCCATGGCACTTTGTTGGGAATTCTCTCGCCATAACGGCTTAGAGAATAGCTTTACAATAGTGTTACATGGAATAAACGTTGACTGCCAGCAGCGGCTTCTATCGTCGATCGTTTTTGCATATAAAAGCGCAACACAAAAAAGCCCAGCAGAGTTATCTGCAGGGCTTTTGCGACGCTAGCTTAAAGTATCTGAATGATGCTTTAGCGGTAATAAGCGTTTGTCGTGTCGGTATGGTCAGTCACGTCACGGATGCCTGCCAGTTCGGGGATGCGATCCATTAGCGTCTTCTCTACGCCATCTTTAAGCGTGAGATCCACCGCTGCGCACCCCTGACAACCGCCGCCGAACGCTAGAATCGCCACGCGGTCTTCTGTCAGCTCGACGAGCTTAATCTCGCCACCATGAGCCGCCAATCCAGGATTGATTTCACTGTAGAGCGTATAGTTGATACGGTCTTCCAGCGGGCTGTCGGCATTCACCTTGGGCATTTTAGCGTTGGGTGCTTTAATCGTCAGCTGTCCGCCCATACGGTCGGCATTAAAGTCGACAACCGCTTCCTCTAAAAACGCCAAGCTGTTTTTGTCGAGAAATACACCAATTTTCTCAAGCTCAAGCTTAACGTCGGTGGGCTCTTCTTCCCCAGGACGGCAATAGGCTAAGCAGGTTTCTGCATAGGGCGTGCCGGGCTGAGTGATGAAGATGCGTACAGCGATGCCTTCAACGTTCTGCTTTTCCAGCAGTTCCGCTAAGTAGTCTTGCGCACTGTCGGTAATGTTAATGCCGGGCGCTTCGATAGTCGTGGTCATAAGGGATGTTATCCTCCCGTGGTAGTGGCAGTGCCACTTCACATGTCATTTATGCCTATGGTAAGCAAAACCGCGTGCCGACACAATCCCGAGTGTTTTAGTCGGCTATTGCTCTCGCCTATGAGTGCGGCTAATAAGGATGCTGCAATAACTTCACGCCCACGCTTGCTGCCCTATGGGGCGCCCTTTGGTATGATAGCCGCCGCTCAACTAATGACGACGACGATAAAAATATCCTTTCTGACTGAGACGCTGGAGATTTCCCCCTGCCATGGCTGCTAGTGATTTGACTGCTTCCCTCACCCAACGCCTTGCCCAACGCATCCTGATTCTGGATGGCGGCATGGGCACCATGCTGCAGAATGCCCAGCTCAGCGAGGATGATTTCCGCGGTGAACGTTTCCGCGATTGGCCGTCGGATTTAAAAGGTAATAATGACCTGCTAGCGCTGACCTGCCCGGATGTCGTCGCGCGTATTCACCGCGATTATTTGGAAGCTGGCGCGGATATCCTGGAAACCAACACGTTTAACAGCACCCGGTTATCCCAGGCCGACTATGGCATGGAAGACCTGGTGCCCGAGCTTAACCGTGAATCGGCACGCTTGGCACGCGAAGTATGCGATGCGGTTGCCGCCGAGACCGATATTCCACGTTACGTGGCCGGGGTGCTAGGCCCAACGTCACGCACGGCATCACTCTCTCCAGACGTTAACGACCCCGCAAAACGTAACGTGACGTTTGATGAGCTGCGGGAAAACTACTACGAAGCCGCTAATGCGCTGATCGAAGGTGGTGCCGATCTCATCATGATCGAAACTATCTTTGACACACTCAATGCTAAAGCCGCGATTTATGCGCTTGAAGAGCTGTTTGAGGATCTTGGCCGCCGCCTTCCGGTGATGATCTCCGGCACGATTACCGATGCCTCCGGGCGCACGCTTTCCGGGCAAACCACAGAAGCCTTCTGGAACTCCGTGCGTCATGCCAACCCGCTCTCCGTGGGTTTGAACTGTGCGTTGGGTGCTGAAGAACTCCGCCCCTATTTAGAAGAGCTCTCCACCAAAGCCGATACGTTTGTGTCTGCTCATCCCAATGCGGGCTTGCCCAATGAGTTTGGTGAGTACGACCAAACACCTGAAGAGATGGCCGCCATCGTCAGCGAGTTTGCCCAGAGTGGTTTAGTCAACATTATTGGTGGCTGCTGCGGGTCAACGCCTGAACATATCCGTGCCATTGCCGATGCCGTGCGCCCTATGGCGCCCCGCAAAATACCCGAGCGCAGCAAAGCGTGCCGCCTGTCGGGTCTTGAGCCGTTTAATATCGAAGCCGACTCCCTGTTTGTTAACGTTGGTGAACGTACCAACGTGACCGGGTCGGCACGTTTTAAGCGCTTGATCGTTGAAGAAGATTTCACCACGGCGCTGGAAGTGGCCCTAGAGCAGGTTGAGAACGGCGCGCAAATTATCGACATCAACATGGATGAGGGCATGTTGGAGTCGAAGGAAGCCATGGTACGCTTCCTAAATCTGATTGCAGGCGAGCCGGACATTGCCCGCGTGCCTATCATGATCGACTCCTCAAAGTGGGACATCATCGAAGCGGGCCTGAAGTGCGTTCAGGGCAAGGCAGTGGTCAACTCGATCTCGCTCAAGGAGGGTGAAGCCGCCTTCCGCGAGCAGGCCACGAAATGTCGCCGCTTCGGTGCCGCCATTGTTGTTATGGCCTTTGACGAAGAGGGCCAGGCCGATACCTTTGCCCGCAAAACTGAAATCTGCGAGCGCGCTTACCGGCTGCTCGTCGACGAAATTGGCTTCCCGCCGGAAGACATCATCTTCGACCCGAATATTTTCGCCATCGCCACGGGTATCGAAGAGCACAACAACTACGCCGTCGATTTTATCGAAGCCACCCAGTGGATTCGTGAGCACCTGCCCCATGCCATGATTTCCGGCGGTGTTTCCAACGTGTCGTTCTCGTTCCGGGGTAACAACCCTGTTCGCGAAGCGATCCATTCGGTGTTCCTCTACCACGCCATTCGTGCCGGACTCACCATGGGTATCGTCAATGCGGGCCAGCTCGCGGTCTACGACGACCTGCCCGCCGAGCTGCGTGAAGCGGTAGAAGACGTCGTGCTCAACCGCCGCAGCGATGGCACCGAACGCCTTCTCGATATTGCCGACAAGTATAAAGGCGATGGCAGCGGTGCCGCCAAGAAGGAGGATCTCGAGTGGCGCAGTTGGCCGGTCAACAAGCGTATCGAGCATGCGCTGGTGAAAGGGGTCACCGCATACATCGAAGAGGATACCGAGGAAGCCCGAGCCCAGGCGGCCCGTCCTATCGAGGTGATCGAAGGCCCGCTCATGGACGGCATGAACGTGGTGGGCGACCTGTTTGGGGCGGGTAAAATGTTTTTGCCCCAGGTGGTCAAGTCGGCTCGCGTTATGAAACAGGCCGTGGCCTACCTGATTCCCTATATCGAAGCGGAAAAGAGCGAAGACACCCAGGCCAAAGGCAAAATTGTCATGGCTACCGTCAAGGGTGATGTACACGACATCGGTAAAAATATCGTCGGTGTCGTGCTGCAGTGTAATAACTACGAAGTGATTGACCTTGGCGTGATGGTGCCCACCGAAAAAATCCTCCAGGCAGCCATTGAACACAAAGCCGACATCATCGGCCTTTCCGGGCTGATCACCCCGTCGCTGGATGAGATGGTGCACGTGGCCAAAGAGATGCAGCGCCGCGGTATGAACCTGCCGCTGCTGATTGGCGGTGCCACCACCTCAAAAGCGCACACGGCAGTTAAAATCGAACCGCAGTACGAGCACCCCGTTATTTACGTGACGGATGCTTCCCGTGCGGTAGGCGTGGCCGGTAAGTTGCTGGCCCCCAATTTGAAATCTGCTTACGTGGCCGAGATTCGCGAAGAGTACGAAAAAGTACGCGAGCGTAACGCCAAGCGCCGCCCGAAAGCCGCCGACCTGGATTACACCCAGGCACGTAAACGGCGCTTTCGCACCGACTGGAATAGCCACACGCCGACGAAGCCGAACACACTTGGCCTGATGACGTTTGACGATTATGACCTTGAAGAGCTGGTAGAACGCATTGACTGGACGCCTTTCTTTATGAGCTGGCAGCTCACCGGGAAGTATCCAAAAATCCTCAATGACGAAGTAGTAGGTGAAGCCGCACAGAACCTATTTGCCGACGCCCAAGTGATGCTACGCAAACTGATTGACGAAAAGCGCGTGCAAGCGCGCGGCGTGATTGGTTTATGGCCCGCTAACAGCGTGGATGACGATGTCATCGAAGTTTACGCTGACGAAAGCCGCACCGAGGTAGTCGAGCGCTTACACCATATTCGCCAGCAAACCACTAAAGGTCGAGATGGCATCTGCTACAGCCTAGCCGACTTTATTGCTCCTAAAGAGAGCGGTAAAGCGGACTGGATTGGCGGCTTCGCGGTCACCACTGGCCACGGTGTCGATGAGCTATCCAAAGCCTATGAAGCGGCCGGCGATGACTACAACGCCATTATGGTGCAGGCGCTTACCGACCGCTTGGCAGAAGCCTTTGCCGAGCGGATGCACGAGCGGGTGCGTAAAGAGTTCTGGGGCTATGCGCCCGAAGAAACGCTGGATAACGACGCGCTGATTGCGGAGAAGTACCAAGGCATTCGGCCAGCGCCTGGCTACCCGGCCTGCCCTGACCATACCGAAAAGGCAACGCTATTCCGCCTGCTTAACGCTTCGGAAAATACAGGTCTTACGCTGACTGAAAACTTCGCCATGTGGCCGGCAGCGGCCGTGTCGGGCTGGTACTTTTCGCATCCGCAATCCAAGTACTTCTCTACCGGCAAAATCACCCGCGACCAAGTTGAAGTGCTTGCCGAGCGTAAGCAGATGCCGCTGGAAGAGATGGAACGCTGGCTGTCGCCGGTACTCTCTTACGACCCCAGCTAAACCGTTCTAACGAATGTCGCCAGTGGTTCATCGCCAGGGAAAGGTCATGCGTTTGGCCTTCCCTATTATGTTGGGCATGCTCTCCCAGAGCGTGCTCAACCTGATTGATGCTGCGCTGATCGGCCATCTAGGCCAAGAGGCTCTGGCGGGCGTAGGCATCGGCGGTTATGCCATGTTTATGATGACGGCACTGGTCTTTGGGCTCTCCTCCAGCGTGCAGTCGCAAACCGCCCATGCTTCAGGTGTTGAAAAAGCTTGCACTGACCAGCCATTCACTACCCAGCCGCTTCGAGCTGGATTAATGATTAGCTTAGCCATTGGCCTGCCGCTCTCATGCCTTGCTTGGTGGCAAGCACCAGCCCTCATCCAACTGATCGCGCCCTCGAAGGAGGTAACGCAGATTGCCCTTGAGTACTTCCGCTGGCGCGTTGTAGCGCTCACGGTGATTGCGCTGACTCTTTGCCTGCGCGGCTACTGGAATGGATTGCAGCAGACGCACCTTTATCTGCGTATTATCGTGTTCGTGCATGTTGTGAACGTCGCCCTCAGCGCGGCGCTGATTTACGGTGTTGGATGGTTACCAGCATTAGGCGTGAACGGCGCCGCTATCGGCACCACTCTGTCGCTTCTGCTCGGGTTATTCATCTGGGCTGTCATTACGTGGCGACAATGCCCTCCGCTAACTCGCCTCTTGCCTCCATGGCATGGCGTGAAGGTTGCTCTGAAGCTCGCGCTTCCCCACTCGCTACAGCAGCTATGGTTTGCCGCAGGCTACGTGGTGCTGTTTTGGCTGCTGGGCCAGTTAGGTACATCCAGCGTGGCCGTGGGCCATGTGCTGGTGAATTTATCTCTCTTACTGATTTTGCCGGGAGTCGGCGTTGGCGTGGCCGCCATGAGCCTTGTAGGCGAGGCCCTAGGCCGTGACGATCAGCAGGCCGCCCACCGCTGGGGCATTGACGCGTTAAGTGTTGCCGGTATGCTGCTGACTGTTTTAGCGTTACCCATGCTTGTTATGCCCGAGCCCATTTTAAGCATCTTCTTTACCGATGAGTCGCTGGTGCAGTTGGGGAGACTGCCGCTGCAAATCACCGGCTTGATGATTGTGCTTGATGCTGCCGCACTGGTGCTGGCGCAGGCATTGATGGGCGCAGGTGCCCAGCGTACCGCCATGCTGCTGACGCTGGGCATGCAGTGGCTACTCTTTTTGCCGCTGGCCTGGTGGGTGGGCATTTGGCTTGGCTATGGCCTTGTAGGTGTATGGTTGACGCAGCTCTTTTACCGGCTACTCAACTCCAGCAGCTTTTTGTGGGTATGGCAGCGACGCCGCTGGCTAGCCCACGGCTTTAAAATTGACGCTTCTAAATAGCATTTAACGATAAAAAGATAATTATATATTCTTTTGTAGAATATGACGCCCGCGTTAAGGTGACGGTACATTACCGTCCGTCTCGACGTGACCATTTCGCTTTTAGCAGGATCGTGCCCCATGTACCGTTATGATATTCACGACCAAACGCTGGTTGACGAGCGCGTAGCTCAGTTCCGCGATCAGATGGAACGCTACCAAGCCGGACGTTTGGGAGAAGAAGAGTTTCGCCCGCTACGGCTGCAAAACGGCCTGTATATTCAGAAGCACGCACCCATGCTGCGCATTGCCATCCCTTACGGGATGCTAGCAGGCGCCCAACTGCGTGCACTGGCCGATATCACCCGCCGCTACGACCGCGGCTACGGTCATTTTACGACGCGCCAAAACCTGCAGCTCAACTGGCCTGCGCTGGAAGACGTGCCGGATATCTTAGGTGAGCTGGCCAAAGTACAGATGCACGCTATTCAAACCAGCGGCAACTGTATTCGTAACACCACTAGCGACCAGTTTGCTGGTATTGCCAACGATGAAGTGGAAGACCCACGCCCCTGGTGCGAGCTTATTCGTCAGTGGTCTACCCTGCATCCGGAATTCGCCTATCTGCCACGCAAATTCAAAATTGCCGTGAGCGGTGCTGCCCAAGATCGCGCGGCTATTCAAGTGCACGATATTGGCCTGCGCCTGTGGCGCAACGATGACGGCGAGCTGCGCATTAAAGTGCTGGCCGGTGGTGGTCTGGGCCGCACGCCCATGATTGGCGATGTGGTGCGCGAAGACCTGCCATGGCAGCACCTGCTGACGTATCTTGAAGCCTGCGTACGGGTTTACAACCAGTTCGGCCGCCGGGACAACAAGTTCAAGGCGCGCATTAAGATATTGGTGAAAGCGCTAGGCATTGAAGAATTCCGCCGCCGGGTTGATGAAGAGTGGGCCTACCTGAAAGATGGCCCGCAGACCCTTAACCAAGCAGCGGTCGAGGCAGCCAAGGTGCACTTCCCTGAACCCGAGCGTCGCCCGGTAGCAGCGAGCGCCACGGAAGATTTCGACAAGCTACGCAGTGAAAACCGCAGCTTTGCGCGCTTTGTGACCAATAACGTGACCGACCACAAAGTGCCGGGCTACAAAGCCGTCACGCTGTCGCTGAAGCGCCGTGAGCACGCACCGGGGGATGTCACCGCTGACCAGATGGAAGCCGTTGCTGATTTGGCTGACCGCTACAGCTTTGGTGAAGTGCGTGTTACTCACGAGCAGAACTTGGTGCTATCAGATGTGCCGGTTGACGAGCTAGAAGCGCTGTGGAAAGAGCTGGACGCGCTCGGCATGGCCAACCCCACGGTTGGCACGCTGAACGACATTATCTGCTGCCCCGGTGGCGACTACTGCGCCCTTGCCAATGCGGTCTCTATTCCAATTGCCCAGGCGCTTCAAGAGCGGTTTGAAGACTTAGACTTCCTTTACGACCTTGGCCCGCTGGACCTGAACATTTCAGGCTGCATGAACGCCTGTGGTCACCACCACGTCGGCCACATTGGTATTTTGGGGGTCGATAAGAAAGGCGAAGAGTACTACCAAATCTCGATTGGCGGTAACTCCACCGATGATGCCTCACTGGGTAAAATCTTGGGCCCCTCTTTCTTCCGTGAAGACGTGCCGGGCGTGGTTGAGAAAGTGCTGGAAGTCTACGTGGCCGAGCGTCACGAAGATGAGCGTTTCTTGGATACTTATCGCCGCATTGGCCTAAAACCCTTTAAGGAGCGTGTTTATGCCCAGCAATGACACCCAAACCGAAGTGGTTGAACAACCCCCGGTTCATGTAGATCATTTAATTGAAAACGGTGAGCTGGCCGCTGAAAATGCCTGGTGTGTCTCATACGATGCCGAGGCGCTACCCGAGCAGCGCCCTGCGTTTGTTCCACTGGCGCTATGGCAGGCGAACCAGGACGACAACGAACTCGCCCCTCTGCTCACGAGTGACACTGAACTCACTACCGAGCTTGGCAGCACGTTGAAAGGCGCTTCTGCCATTGCCGTAGACTTTCCGGCATTCACCGATGGTCGCGGCTACACCATCGCTCGCCTGCTGCGCGAGCGTTATGGCTATACAGGCGAAATTCGTGCGGTTGGCGATGTGCTGGTGGATCAGTTGGATTACATGCGCCGCTGTGGTTTCTCCACCATGGCACTGCGTGATGACCAGCATCCAGAGGATGCCCTTCGCGCTCTGAACGCCTTTAGCGTACGTTACCAAACCGACGTTGAAGAGCGCCAAGCGCTATTTGAAAAGCGTTTAACGGCTAGCCATTAAACCGCTCTACTGCACTACAAACGCCGACAGGGGCCAGCCCTTGTCGGCGTTTTTGGTTTAACCACGCCGTTTCTGCTGGCGCTCGCGATTATTGGCTTTGGCGCGATCACTTTTACGCAGCATCACCCAGGTTGCGCCTAATCCCCCTTCCGAGGGCTGAGCCGATACATAGGCTTGCACCTCATCAAACTGAGTGAGCCACTTGGCAATATAAGAGCGCAGTACGTTGGCCGGGCTATCCAGCTCCCGCCCACGGCCGTGAACGATTAATACCGAGCGCAGGTCGTGCGCATAGGCCTCTTGGATGAAGGGAAACAGCATTCGCCGGCACTCTGCCAGCGGGCGCCGTAGCATGTGCAGTTGCGCCTGCACACTGTAGCCACCGTGCTTTAATTTATCGACGACCCCTTGTTGAATGCCCTCTCGGCGAAACTCAATAGGATCAAACGGGGGCAGCAGATCAACAAAGTCGTCGGATAAAAAATTACGCTCATCTAAGCGCTCTGCAGCGCTTTCACGTCTGGCCAGCTGGGCTTCTGAGGGCCGTTGACGTTGGGGGCCTGTGTCTGCACGGTTACGCTGGGGAAGTGGCTTCACATCGCCAACGAGTGCGCGGAAATCCATCTCATCACGAAGTGACTGGCTCATAACAGGCTCCTCCGATAGGGTCCGATGCTTAGTCTAATGCCTAAGCGACGATGCTTATCGTAGCAAAATCACCGACACTGCTTAAGACTTGTCTTACGGCGGTCAGTTCTTCACCCTAGATAGCCATTCGTTGCCTAGGACATCAGCATGATTTGGTTAAAGCGGTTAGTGGTAGTCTCGCTACTCTGCCTAATGGGAGTGGCCACTTGGCTATGGTTGACCATGCTTAGCCCATGGTTCTACGAACGCCCGGAAGAGCTGCCGGACATCGAACAGCGCACGCAACAAGTCTTTGTTTATGGCACGCTACGTTACTTGCCCATTCGATGGGTGGTGATGGGCACCTCAGGCTCGCCTAAGCCTGCCCGCCTAGACGGATTTGAACGCCAAGGGCTGGATCTTTCCCGCAACGCAGACAGTCATGTCGATGGCCTACTGCTGACCGTTTCACCCGAGGCCTTGCAGCGGCTGGACCGCTACGAGCGGCTGGGCATTCGCTATGAACGCGTTGAACAGACACTCGCGGATGGTAGTACTGCCTGGGTATACGTGCGACTCCCCATGGTAAGTGAGCTCGACATCCACCCTCCTGCCCACCGGATAGCTCTGGTAACATACGACTAGTTTTTTGTGGCCGTAGAGTCCCACCGACGGTCGCCACCCCTACTGTTTAGGACACGCCATGAGTGAAGCCACGCCGTACGTATTAATTCTGTATTACTCCCGTTCAGGAGCCACTGCAGACATGGCACGCCAACTAGCTGCGGGCGTTGAAAGCATCCCTGGTATTGAGGCACGCTTGCGCACCGTGCCAGCAGTGTCGCCAACCTGTGAAGCGGTGGATCCAGAGATCCCAGAGGAAGGGGCTGTTTATGCAGACCTGGATGACTTGCGCCACTGCAGCGCGCTAGCGTTAGGTAGTCCGACGCGGTTTGGCAATATGGCAGCACCGTTAAAGTATTTTCTCGACACCACCAGTAGCCTCTGGATGAACGGTGCGTTAATTGATAAACCCGCCAGCGCCTTCACCTCCACGTCCAGCTTGCATGGCGGCCAAGAAAGCACGCTATTGACGATGCTGGTACCGCTACTCCATCACGGCATGGTGTATGCGGGCATTCCCTACAGTGAAACCGAGCTGCTGAACACTCAGCACGGCGGCACGCCTTACGGGGCTAGCCATGTGGCAGGGGCGCGCAGTGATCGCCCGGTAGACGAGCGCGAACGGGTTCTGTGCAAGGCACAAGGTAAACGGCTCGCGAAACTAGCGCTGGCAATGCACAAGATGCGCCTGGAGGAAGCACCATGAGGCAGTGGTTAGAGGGGCTTGAGGAGAAACACGGGCTCGATAAATTAACCCGACAAGCACGACAGTTAGTAATCATCAGCTTTGTGCTGCTACTAGTGCTAGTGATTTATCGAGGCTTCTTTGTACAGGGCGATACGTTTAACTGGCGGCCAGTCGTGGCGTTTGTGCTTCCACTGGTACTGTTCTTGCCGTCTATTATTGGCCAGCGGGCTCGTGGGCACGCCTGGCTTGCGTTCGTTAGCCTACTCTACTTTACCCAAGGCGTTATGTTAGCCACGTTACCGGGGCAAGGCATGCGCGGCGTGCTGGAGGCCTTAGTAGCCCTGGCGCTGTTTACCGGCTGCATGGGCTATGCGCGCTTTCGCAGCCGCCAGCAGCGCCTTAACGGCTAGCCACTGCTAATAAAACCAGAGCCAGCCACTCACGCCTGCTGCTACCAGCAACGCGCCAATCGCATAGCGCTTTTGTGCACGGTAAGCGGCAGGCTTTTCATCGGCTGGCACGTTTGAAAAACGCTTCACACCCGTCAGCATAGCGGGCACTAAGCGCTCGCCCTGCAGTGTATGCCAAACCAAACCCACCAGATGTAAACCAATCAATATCAGCAACAGGTCGCTATTCAACGAATGCAGCCGGGCCAGCACGTCACCTACTGATGGGCCCAAAAGCCCATAAAGCGGCGCCTGAAAGAAAATATCGTCGCTCAGAAATAGTCCGCTGAGCGCTTGAAAACCCAGTGACACTAGTAGTAGCACCACCATCCACCCGCCTACCGGGTTATGGCTTGCATAGTGCGATGCACGCCGTGTCATCAGCGCTTTGGCGTACCCGGCCGTCTTCTTCGGGCCGTATAAAAAAGTGCTAAACCGAGCGTAGGGCGAGCCTACCAACCCCCAAATAAAACGAAATACCAACAGGCCAATAATGATGTAGCCTGACTGAGCATGCACTTCGATAGGAAATAAAAACGGTTGCCCCGTGGTTTTGGTGGTGTAAAACGAAATTACCACCGCCGCCAACAGGGACCAGTGAAACAAACGAATTAACTTATCCCATACGGCTATGCGTGTCGTGCGACTCTGCATCAAGCTATCCTCTAACGTTATACTGGTAGAGTTTCTCATTTATTGCTGTTTTCTCATAGAACGATTCAGCGCGCCTGCTAACGCTTTGCTACTGCTCTTATCGTTTGCAACCACAAACCGAACAACACTTGAGCTTTATCGGTAGACCAGCGAACATGACAATAATGCAACTTATCACTGCAAGGGAGCTTCACCGATGACACGAAAAATTGCCGACGTCAGGCGTGACTATGAGGGTGGGCGTTTAGAAGAAGCGCAAACCCCAGATAACCCGTTTGTCATGTTTGATGAGTGGTTCAGCTTAGCGCTGGAAAGCGAAGGCAAGGATGGCAATGCCATGACCCTCGCCACGGTGGACAGCCAGGGTCGTCCTCATGCACGCGTTGTGCTGCTTAAGGGATTCGATGAGCAGGGCATGGTGTTTTTCACCAACTACCATAGCTATAAAGGTAGCGAGTTAAACAACGTGCCTTATGCTGCCTTGACGTTCTGGTGGCCCTCCTTATCACGCCAAGTACGCATCGAAGGCCCAGTGGAGCAAGTGTCTGCAGAAGAGTCAGACGAGTATTTTGCCAGCCGCCCGCGCGGCAGCCAGTTAGGGGCTTGGATCGCAACCCAAAGCGTGGTCATTCCAGATCGCAACTGGATTGAGGAGCGTCAAAAGCGCTTTGAACAGGCTTACGAAGGCCAGGATATTCCGCGCCCTATCCATTGGGGCGGCTACCGAGTAAATCCTGAAATGATCGAGTTTTGGCAAGGGCAACCCAGCCGTTTGCACGACCGCCTGCGCTATGAGCGCCGTGATGGCGGTGAGTGGAGCCGGTTCCGTTTAGCGCCCTAATCATCTAGCGCGACATGTCATTCAACAAATGGCCTGCCGGTATTCCAGCAGGCCATTTGTTTGAGCGTGGCTTAGGCTTAATCCGGCTGGCTCTCCAAGCGGTGCCGTTGCCACTCGCTGTCGGGTTCGTTTAGCCGTAACACTGCATCAATCACCTGCTCTTCCATGTTGTACCGACAGCGGAAGCCAAGGTGCTTCATCAGTGCCCGCATCGGGTGGTTATCCACCATGATCTTGCCGATCATTTCGAGCGTGCCGATGCTGGTGCAGTAGTCGATCATCTTCTTCATCAGCAGGCTGCCAATGCCCAGCCCCTGAAGATCATCCCGAATGATAATAGAGAACTCAGTGCGGATATTGTCTGGGTCATTCCAAACCCTCACCACTCCCAGCATCTCCTTACTGCCATCATCGTGCTGATGCTCGGCAATAAATGCCATTTGCCGGTCATAGTTGATATGCGACAGGATGGAGAGGTCCCGCTGGGTAAGGTTCGACTTGTTGTGGAAGTAGCGAAAACGAATGCTCTCTTCCGATAGCTGGCGGTGGAAGGTAGTAATGAGCGGAGCATCCTCGGCGCGAATAGGCCGCACCTCCACCTGCCAGCCGTTATTGAGTGTGACCCACTCCCTGAGCTCTTCCGGATAAGGCATGATCGCAAAGCGTGCGGGGTGCCCCAAATCCATCGCAAAATCGACTGCCAGCATGCCGTCACGGTTTAGCAGCAGCGGGTTGAGCTCCAAACCACGCAGATCCGTCAGGTCAGAGGCCATTTGTGACAGCTTAACCAGCAGTTGGCAAAGGTGCTGAATATCTCGCTCGGGGTCGGCAGAGTGCTCACGAATCAATGACGCCGCATGAGTGCGGCCCACTACATCTGAGGCGAGGCTCATATTGAGCGGCGGCAGCGCCACTTGGCGGTCGGCAAGTACGTTAACCTTGTAACCGCCAATACCGAAGACGATCAGCGGCCCAAACACGGGGTCCCGTGTGATGCCTGCACAAATTTGCATAGAGTGTTTGCCACGCTGCATGGGCTGTAAGCAGTACTCACGAATGGCGTGTTCGGGAAATTTCTCTTGTACTTTATCGCCTAACCGCCGCACGCCCTCAGCGACTTGCTCCGGCGTTTCCAAGTCTTGCAGCAGCCCAGCGGAAATTTTATGCGGGTGCTTGCGATAGCGATAAGGCCGGCAGTTACCCTCATGAACCACTTTCAGCGCCTTGGGCCCCGGAAAGCGCTCGGCGACCACCAAAGCCTCTTCTGGCGAGTGCACATAGGCGCTGGTGGCGGTAGGAATGCCGTAAGCCTCCAACACTTGCGCGGTTTCAGAGTGGGTGAGTGTCTGCCTGCCCTGCTCTTTTGCCTGCTTGATCAGTGCCCGGCATTCTGCACGTATTTCCGGGCTGGTAGAAAACGGCAGGCTGGGGGGGATTTCATGCAGCAGCGCCTGCACACGCTGGTAATCCACCATGTGCATAAACGCCTTCACTGCCTTTTCAGGCGAGGTATAGGTGGGAATCCCTGCCAGGTTGCAGACATGGCGAGCATTTAGCGCTTCTTTCAAGCCCATCCAGCTAGTGAGTAAATTACGCTTAAAGGTTTTACGGTGATCGATCAGCGCTTGGGCGGTGACCTGGGAAGGCGCTAACCTCGTGGGGGCATGCACTACCAGCACGGCATCCACATTAGGGTCAGCGGTGACGATTTGCAGCGCCTCCACAAAGCGCTCTGGCGTCGCGTTACCGCCTAAGTCCACAGGGTTTTCACCCGGCTTACTCATATCCACTTGGCTTTTATGCAGCGCCGCCTGGGTGTCTGGGCTGAACTCAGCGAGCTTGCCACCCGCGCTAATCAGCTTATCGATGGCCAGCATGGCAGGCCCAAGCCCGTTGGAAACAATCGCCAAACGGTCGCCGTGTAGTGGCTTCATGCGTGATAGCGTTTCAAGCGCATCAAGCATTTCGTCAGAGTCGTTTACCCGAACCACGCCCGCACGGGCGAAAGCAGCATCGAACACCACGTCGCGATTGGCGATTCCCGGTGTAGGGGGCATGCTGGAAATATCCGACTGCGGCGTGCGGCCGCTTTTGATCGCCACCACCAAACGGTTACGGGAAGCATCCCGTACGGAGGTCATAAAGTGCTGGGCATCCGTTACCCGCTCCAGGTGCAATAAGATGGCCTGAGCAGGGGAAAACTGGTTCACATAGTCGATCAAATCAGGCAGCAGGACATCAACGCTGTCCCCTACGGTAATCAAATGGGAGAAGCCAACATCGCGACCCGCTGCCCAGTCGATCATCGCGTTGGCCAGCATCCCTGACTGGCCTAGGTAGGCGACCCTGCCGGCTTTAACCGGCTGGCTGGCGTAGGAGGCATTGAGCTTTTTGCCGGGCACAATCAGCCCCATACACTCCGGACCAAGCACACGAATGCCTGACTCCCGGGCAGCTTGCAGCATGCGTTGGCGAATAGAGCCTTTATTGTCCTCATCACGGTCAAGGTAGGCTCCACCAGAGAGCACCAAAGCTGCTTTTACGCCAAACTTTCCGAGCTTTTTAATCAGTTTGGGGACGCCCTCAATAGGCGAACACACTACTGCAAGGTCTGGCACTTCCGGCAGCTCATCAACCGTACGCACACAGTCAACGCCAAACACCGTCTCGTAGCCCCTCAGGTTAACGGCCCAGAGCTTACCTCTAAAACCACCCTCTTGAAGGTTGCCCAAAACCAAACCACCCAAGGACTCAGGCTTTTCAGAGGCACCGAACACGGCCGCCGAACGAGGTTCGAAAAAATGATGCAAAAAACGTGTGCTCACGAATGTGCCTCCCCTGGAGTGAATGACTACTGTGTACGACTTATTGACACTGTCGCGCAAGTCCCCGTGGCGATTAAGGTAGCTTTATTGTTATCGGAGCGCTTGCATGATCACTGCCTACCTTACCCACCCCGACTGCGCATTGCACCACATGGGGCCAGAACACCCTGAAAGCCCACTGCGGCTGGAGGCAATTCGTGCGCGCCTATCACTCTCTGGGCTATTGCAGCAAACCATGCAAGCCGATGCGAAAGAAGCCTGCGATGTGGCCTTGGCAAGAGTACACCCCCTTCGCCACCTAAATGCGCTGGAAAAGTGCCTTCCCAAAGAGGGGATTGTCACGCTGGACAGCGACACTATGATGAACCCAGATAGCCTAAAAGCCGCACGAGTAGCCGCAGGTGCAGTCGTGCGTGGTGTTGATCAGGTGTTTAAACGCCAGGCAGATAACGTATTTTGCGCCGTTCGTCCGCCTGGGCACCATGCAGAAGCTGCGGATGCGATGGGCTTCTGCTTTTACAACAACATTGCCGTGGGAGCCGCTCACGCAAAGGCCAAATACGGCGCTAAGCGCATCGCCATTCTCGATTTTGATGTGCATCAATGTAACGGCACTATCGATATTTTTAAAAATGACCCCGAAGTACTGATTTGCACTAGCTTTCAGTACCCCTTCTACCCGTGGCGTTACCTGCGCAGCGAATGGCAGAACGTAGTGAACACGCCGTTAGAAGTAGGCACGGCAAGTCAGGAGTACCGTCGCGTGATAGAGCATCAGTGGCTGCCCGCACTGCACGCGTTCAAACCCGATCTCGTGATGCTATCGGCAGGCTTTGACGCACATAAAGATGACCCTATGGGCGACATCTGCCTAGAGGATGAAGATTTCTACTGGGTAACACACTTGGCTATGGAAATCGCGGCGCTCTACGCCGATAACAGAGTCGTGTCTGTGTTGGAGGGTGGCTACAATCCCACGTCATTGGCTAGCGGTGCCGAAGCACACCTGAAAGCGCTCTTGGGCCTGCCCTTCACCAATGTTCCCTAGCCGCACCCGCGGTTAGGGAGCTGTGGTACTATGCAGCCACTATGTTGGCCTCCATTCTACGTGACCGTTATGACCGCCACTTCTGAAGAGCACGCAGCGCTGCGCATCGCGTCAGGGCGCAAACCTTTTGTCGAGCCGTTACGCCTGGGCGAGCGCCTCAAGCAAATTCGCCTTGCCAATCAGTGGACGTTGGAAGATGTGAGCCAGCGCACCGGCATTGCTCGCTCCACGCTCTCCAAAATCGAGAACGATCAGGTGTCGCCGACGTTTAGCGTGGTGCAGAAACTGATTAGTGGTCTCAATATCGACCTGCCCCAGCTCTTTACGCCACCCAAACGCGAACGCTACACCATGGGTAGGCGCGATCTCACGCGGAAAGGAAAAGGGCAGTTGCACCCTACTCCCACCTACGAGCATGAGTTGCTGGGCCATCAGCTTGCGCAAAAGCGCATGATTCCGTTTAAAACCATCGTACGGGCGCGTAGTTTCGAAGAGTATCACCAGTGGGTGCGTCACGATGGCGAAGAGTTTTTGATGGTGCTGCACGGCGACATCATGCTTTATACAGAATTCTATGCGCCGCTGGTACTGGCCGAGGGCGACAGCATCTACTTCGATAGTGACATGGGCCACGCCCTAGTCTCTACCAGCCAAGACGATGCTGTCGTGCTATCGGTGTGTACCCGAGGGGATTTGGTTTAGCGCTAAGGTTGCTTACTACAAGCAGTTCGTGGGCTTCGGCAACCCAGCAATACGAGCCAAACGTTTCGGCGGGCTGCCGGGGAATAGGCTCATTAAATAGACCGAGCGCCCTTTTTCCTCGCCTAATGCTTGCTTGGTGGCTTTGACTAGCGGTCGCATCGCTGGTGCCATTTCATAGCGGGCATAAAAATCCCGCACCACGCGAATGAGCTCCCAGTGCTCCTCTGTAAGTGTTAGCTCTTCATCCTTAGCTAACAAATCGGCAACCCCCTCGTCCCAGTCCCCTTGCTTTACTAAATACCCCTCAGGGTCGAGTTTGATTTGTTTATTAGCATCAAGATAACGGTATAAATTTTCATCACTCATTGATATTAGTACCATGACAGAATCTTAGTATGCTGCTCAGTCAGTTCGACAAAGCCTTCCATATCCACCAGGATTGCTTGGCTATTGAGCGCAGCTCCGCTTAAGCCGCGAGAAGCCGCATCCTCTTTTAGCACACACACGCTCACATCAGCCGCCGCATCCCAACCTTGCCAATCAGCATGCAGTAACGCCTGTACGGCATCTTCAATCAGTAAAATACCATCGCCCTCCGCAACGATAGAGAGCATCTGCGCGGCCGCTTCGCTGTGCGGGGGCTTGTTCAGAATATGTAACATGTCGCTGCCCGTTTAAAAATTCATGACATAGGAGTAACGCTGTACCAATTCGGGTAAGGTATCGTCGGCCACCACCGTCGCCCCATCCACTAGTTGGGCTGCTTGCAAGTTCAACGCATCCAGCGCGCTTTGAGGCACTAGCAGCTGATCGATATCATACATCTCCAGCATATCAATGGTCGGTAGCGTTGCCTTTTGTCCTGGCGCACCGGCTGCCTGCTCTTTGAGAAGCGCCAGCACTCCCTGGCCAAGAAACAATAGACTAACCGTTTGGCCAAAGGCCGCAGCGACCAGCGCTACATCTAGCCCTTCTCTCAAGGCATTGGAGCTATAGGGGGCATGGCGAATAATCACTAGCCGTTCGTGTTCATGACTCATTGGGCGCTCTCTCTAGGCAAATGTGATTAAACGGTCACAACGCTGCTGAAGCGTCAGCAGTTGCCCTAACCCGGTTAACTCAAATGGCGCATCCAGATTAAAGTGCGCTTGCCCATGGCGTTTTGCCTCAGCTTCACTCATTACGCCACGGCGCAGCGCCGCCGCTATGCACACGTCCAGCATCACGCCATGCTCATGATGCAGCGCTATCCAAGCGTCGCGCATGTTGAGTTCATCCTGCGGAGGTGTCATTAAGCAGGAGGCGTTATGAATCCCTTCTTGATAGAAGAATACGCCCGCCACTTGATGGCCTCGGCTGATCACTGCTTTAGCAAAGCGCAGTGCCGAATGAGGTGCCGCACTTGTGTAGGGGGCACCCATGACTAATAAGCCGTACTCCATTGCATCATCTCGTGCCAATTCAACGAAAAAAAACAGACCCTACTGAGTAGGGTCTGTCATTGATGTCACTTCGATCAAGTGATCGCGTTCTTGCTACCCAATCAATCGTTGCTCATGATGCCCAGAATAGACAGCAGGCTGACGAACAGATTGTAGATAGAAACGTACAGCGTCACGGTAGCGAGGATGTAGTTGGTCTCGCCAGCGCGGTGCACAATTTCGCTGGTTTGATAGAGAATCGCGGCAGACGCAAATAGCACGAAGCCTGCAGAAACCATCAGCGACAGCGCAGGAATGTTGAAGAAGATGCCTGCAACCATCGCCAGAATCAACACGATGGCACCTGCCATCAGGAAATTGCTGAGGAAGCTGAAATCTTTCTTCGTGGTCAACGCAACCGCAGAGAGGCCAATAAACGTCAGGCCGGTCATAGCCAGCGCATTCATAATCAGCGCACCGCCATTAGGCAACGTTAGGTACGCAGAAATAATTGGGCCCAGGGTAAAGCCCATAAAGCCAGTAAACGCAAAGGTCGACAGCAGTCCAACTGCGGAGTTAGCTGTTTTGTGAACCAGGAACATCAGGCCGTAAGCACCGATGAAGAATACAAAGATATTCATCTGCTGGATGCCCATCGCCACTGAGGCACCCGCGGTGACGGCAGAGAACAGCAGCGTCATTGCCAGCAGCGCGTATGTGTTGCGTAACACCTTATTGGCGCTCGCACTACTCACCGAACTGTGTGTTTGCGTTCTTGCCATATTCGAATCGTTAAAAGCCATGTATCTATGCTCCCTAGTAGTCATACTATCAACGGACAAGCATGCCGTTACCTAGTTCCAGACGCAAGTCTTTGTCTTCCACGCAATCCGCACGTTTTTACGCATCTCCTCTCGGCATGCTTTAACTCCCACATCGACTTGGACACTACAATGCGCTTTAAAATCCCCACTCCCCTCTCAGTAACGGGTATTTCTACACTTTCTGCCCTTACCTTTTCCACCTTATTACTTTCCACAACGGTCTATGGCTATACCCCTAGCGGCAAAGACATCACTTACGGCCTGAATGGCGAGAGTTTTGAAGGTTATTTGGTCTCCGCTGGAGAAGACGCTAAAGGCAGCGTGCTCATCGTGCCTCAGCGCTGAGTAGCTCGCCCCTCAAACGGCAACCGGCTGCCAGCCTTCTGGCGAATAGCGCTCAAGGCCGTTATCCCCCATCCGGGTGAGCCACAGCCAGCGGTGGTTGATTAAATCGGCCACCACCGGCTGGCGTTCAATAATCGCTTCGATGCGTTCTCTGGGCGCGTCGATCACCACGGTTAAGCGCAACGGCTCGTGATGAAGCTTCTCGCCATCGCGCAGCGACTGCTCCGGCAGGCCAATGCGCAGTTGGGGCGAATTACCTTCAATAACGCCCACATGGCCACCCACCACTGAATGCAGCAGCTTATTGCCAGCGCCGTACAGCCCAGGCACCACGGTAGACGCGTAGTACTGCAGGTTGATCCAACTGGCCACCAGCATCGGTGCCATCATCAGCCCTTCTAACACCTTGCCTTCTGGATCTTGCTCTGGGTGGTAGTCGTGCAAGAACGCGCGCCCTTCCAACGCTTTCCCTTGGGTACGCGCCCGTGGCGCTAAAATAAGCGCGGCGTTATTTACCAACCCCCACTCAGGCCGTGGTTGCGACCAGTCGGCACCGCGCGTAGCGAAGGTTTTCAGGCGCTCAATAGGGTCGGCGTCATCCACCCCCAGGTCAGGTGCCCGCTCTAGACGAGTAGCCTCACCCGCCACGTGTACACCGCTTTCAAATGCGGCCAGCGCGTCTTCTAGCGCTTCGGGCATCTGCTCATCCCGATAGACGTGCACGCGGTCGGTGAGCGTGCAGTGGGTGGCGGCCAATACGTGAAAAGGGCTGGGCAACGTCATACCTGCGTGTTGTACGGCCTGCTGTACTTCCGGGTCGTTCAGCAGCGCAGCGGCCACTCGCGCATTCATGCCGCCGCCCTGCCCGCCGCAGGCCCCGCAGGTCAGCCCGGCGTGATGCGGGTTGTTTTCGCTTTGGGAGTCGTGGCCCACCAGCACCAGCAGCGACGCCGTGGGGGTTCCCAGCAGCGTTAGCAGGTTTTTCGCCAGCGCTATTTTTTCATGGCGGGCAATTGGCTCGCCGTCGTAGGTGTGAAAAAGCCCGGCGGGCGCTTCGCACTGGGGCACGGTTGCCTGTTTACGCAGGCTGTCTTTGATCAGCTTCCAGCCCCAGGCAATGCCGGTTGTTTCCACCAGAGTGAAGGTTGAAAGCGGCGCGTACTTCGCGTGGCGCACGCTTTGGCGCTGGCTCTCTTTTTGATAGCGCTGAACGCCCCGCTGCTGCGGCTGCAAAGAGCCCACCCGATAAGCAGGTTTTAACAACCCCGGCACGCGGGGCTGGGCACGCTCAGGCCCTGTAGCCGCATCGGCCACCGGCATAGCGAAGAACCCCGCGACGCCTAATGTGGCAACGGTAGGGGTGGCCTGCTCTAAATGGCGACGGAACCGCTCAGAGCGTACATCGATACAGAACGCAGCCTGTACCTTGGGAGCGGAGGAAGACTCGGCACTCGGCGCGGCTAACGTTATGGCTAGCGCCCGCTGATAGCCCAGCTCATAGGCATGCTGCCAACACCACAGCGCCTCATGCGCAGAAGTAATGCCCGCATCGGCGGTTTGCCACTGGGCAAACCACTCGCTCTGTTGGATGCTGGTGAGCTGGTCAACGCCTATCCACTCCCATGCCAGTACCATGGCAGCCAGCTGGGTAATGCCCGCCTCTGCCTGCTGGTGGGCGGTATGCCAACCAATGCCTTGGCACCAGGAAGCCCAGCCGTTAATCCGTAACAACAGGGTGTGGGCCAGTACTTCAAACGCTTCTGGGGTGAGCGCCCAATCCTCAGCTATTTGCTCAACCGCTGCTGTGGGGTCATCTGGCAGAGCTTGTAACGCCTGGCGCTGCGCTTTAGGCCAGCGCAGATCGTGTTGTGCCGACGTTTTCCAGAAGTGATAAAGCGAAGGCACAAAACGGCTTGCCCAGCGCTGTTGATGGTGATCGAAGTAGCTCGCACAGCTCTCCGCCAGCGGTTCAAACCCGTCATGCCCTGCCAGGGAATCCCAGGCGCTGCGTAGCGGCGTTACCGGCTTTGGCGGTGTTGCCAAGTAGCTCACTAAGCTCTGCTCGCTATAGGCGTAGCCGCCTTGGCGCAGCACCTGCTGCAGGTCTTGCGGGGTAATCCGGCCCGATTCCCAAGCATTACGATAAAACTCGGCAGGCATGGTCATCGGCTGCCCGGCCCGGCGGCTGAGCGCTTGGCTCACCTGCTCAATGGGCTGATGCTTCAGGCCCCACCAGGGGTTGACCGCAATCCACTGGTCCAGCGGCCACACCGGGGCAATGGCGTCGGTCGCGCGCTTTAGCGCATCGCGATACTGCTCTGGCGACGGCACTGACGAATGGTGTGAGGATGTGTCTACGGCAATAGGCTGACTCATGACCACTCTCCTTTTAAACCAGGGGCAAGCGATGAAGGACGCGACCAGGCACGAATGGGGGCTACCGCATCCACCGCACGCTGAAACGGCAGTGCCAGGTAAAGCCCCTGGCTAAAGTGAACGCGCCAGCGGGCTACCCAGGCAGCCTGAGGGAACAGCGTGACGGCTCCAGCGGCCAACACTAGGCTTGCCAGCATCAGTGTCCCTAAAAGTCCTGCCGTGAGTGTTAAGGGCGTGTAGGCGCTGGGCAGTGCAGGTGCCAGCACGCTGTGTAGCAAGGCATACAACGGCACCAGGGCAAGCGCCATCCCTACCAGCGCTAAACGCTTGGGTTTGGCGGTGCCCACCGGCATGCCCAACAGCGTGCTGCCCACCGCCAAGCTAAGCAGTGCACCCAGCAGCGGATTATGGCTAACCAGCGAGGGCCACAGCATCAGTACCATCGCCGCGACAGCGGCCGCAGGCAGCACAAGAGAAAGACGCTGACGCAGCGGTGCAAGCGGCAGGCGCTCACAGCGCGAGGCCCTCACGGTACGGCCAGACGCCAAGAAGGAGTGAGCTTTGTAAAGCGAGTGCGCCAACAGGTGAGCCAGCGCCAAGGTGTACGCCCCTACGCCAATTTCAAACAGCATAAAGCCCATTTGCGCGCAGGTAGACCACGCCAGAGCATGCTTGACGGAGGTTTGGGTCAGCATCGTCATCACCGCGACCAGTGCGGTAAAACCACCCACCGCAATGAGCAGGTAGTGGCCCAGCGTTAGGCCATCAAACACCGGGAACAAACGCAGCCACACAAAGCCCCCCAGGTTAATCACCCCCGCATGCAGCAGCGCGGAAACCGGTGTGGGGGCTTCCATGACTTTGATCAACCAGCCATGCATCGGCACCTGGGCGCATTTGCACAGTGCCGCGATGGCCAGCGCCACTGAGGCGGCCTCCACCTGCCAGCCGCTAGAGGACGCCGCAGCGGCCGCAAACAGCTCAGGTAGCTGAAAGGTACCGAAACGTGCATATAAAAGCACTACCGCTACAACCAGCGCCGCATCGCCTATACGGCTAACCACAAATTTTTGCCATGCCGCCCGTTGGGCTTCCACACGCTCAGGGTAGAGCGTTAATAAGTGGTGCAGCGCCACACTCACTCCCACCCAGGCAATCAGCATCACGACCAAGTGATGGGTAAAGACCAGCAGCATCACGCTTGCCAGCACCACCAAACACCAGGGCAAAAACCGACGCTCGCCACGGTCGCCCTTTAGGTAGTTCTCTGCAAAACGCAGCAGCACCGTGCCTAACAAGCTGATCAGTAGCGCCATCCACACGGCCAAACCATCCGGATACAAGCCCAGCGGCTGAGCGGCTTCGGGCAGGCCGGTGGGTACACCCAACGCATCCAGCACCAGCAGCCCGCCCACCGCTAGGCTCGCGACCAACGCGCTTGCCGTTAACCAACGGCCTATTTGCCAAGCGCGCTGCAGCGATGCGGGCGTGCTGGCCCGTGCGCTGACGCCCGCCATCACTAACAGCGAAACCGGGACCAGTAACCACAGCGCTAGCAGTGATAGCACCGTTATGTTGATAAAATGTGGCATAGCCTTTCCCCTTCAGTCGTATGCCACAAACTATGCCCAGCTCGCCACCATATAAAAAATAGTTTATTTTTCAATAATCGTTCTTTAAAACAGAACGAATAGCCAACACGCAGCCTGAGGCCCCTCTGCCATGAAGCTCAACTACCATCACCTTTACTATTTTTGGCAAGTGGCGAAATCAGGCCACCTGACCCGCACGGCCGAAGCGCTGCACGTGTCACAGTCGTCGCTTTCCCAGCAAATTCGCCAGTTAGAGGAGCGCCTGGGCCAAGCGCTGTTTATTCGCGAAGGGCGGCAGCTGCACCTTTCCGAAGCAGGCAGGCTGGCGTTTGATTACGCGGAAACCATCTTCACCCAAGGCGAAGAGCTGAGCGCGCTGTTTGCTGAAGGCGGTCACGCCCATCGCGAAGTGGTGCGCGTCGGGGCAGTGGCCACGCTATCGCGCAACTTTCAGGAAGGATTTGTACGGCCGTTGCTGGGCCGAGACGACCTAGATTTGATACTGCAAAGCGGTGGTCTGGATGACCTGCTAAGGCGGCTTTCGGCCCACAAGCTAGACGTGGTGCTCTCGAACCAGCCGGTGCGTGGCGATAGTGAACACCCCTGGCGCTCCCAGCGATTAGCGCGCCAGCCGGTAAGTTTAATTGCAGCGCCCCACCTCTCGCCGCCCCCTGCTTTTCCCAAAGGCTTAAACGGCCACGCGTTTATTCTGCCTGGGGTTGAAAACGCCACTCGCCACGCCTTCGACCAGCTGTGCAGCCACTACCGACTAACGCCCAAGATTGCCGCCGAAGTCGACGACATGGCAATGATGCGCCTACTGGCGCGGGACACGCAGCACATTGCCGTTATGCCCCCCGTGGTAGTACGTGACGAGCTGCACAACGGCACGCTAAAAGATTACGGCGCGCTGCCCGGCGTATGGGAAGAATTCTACGCCATTACCATTCAACGCCGGTTTGAATCCCCCAGCCTAAAAGCGCTGCTCACTCGCTCTGGCGAATCGCTGCTGGATTAGCGCGTAGGCAAGCGCTCTACTTAGCCAACAAGCCCGCCACACCCCGCTCGGCGGCTTCAATGGCACCGGCAAAACACCCGGCATACTGTTCACCCCATTCGCTACCAATGCCAGTTAAGCAAAGCTGCCAAGGCCCCATCGCAAGCGCGAGCAGACGGTGCTATCCCATGATGCTCGCTGGGCTGTTGATAGGTGTGGGTAGCGGTGAACGTCTCCTGCGCCCAATCTTTAATCACATCCCGCGTTGGGTTAGCCGCCTCAGGGCCAACAACCTGGCGAGCTGAGCGCGGCAGTGCTGGCGCAAGGCTTCATCGCCCACCTGCGCTCGTACACGCTCAGCCCCCGCAACACACTAAGGTAGGTGGGCGCTTTACCTTCCCCGGCTTGCCCGCTTTCAAGCGGTGGCCAGGCAGCCCAAGCTAATAATGGAATACCCTACCCCAGCAAACAACGGCGTAGCTATGACCCTAGCGCCAGCTAGATAGAACTTTCCTTCCTCTCTTTTTGTCCATACAATTAAATACATGATAATCGACTTTGACCCGAACAAAAGCGCTCGCAATGAGGAGGGGCGCGGCTTACCTTTCACGGCGATTGAACGCTTTGATTGGGACGGCGCGCTATTCCATGAAGATGACCGCTACGACTATCCAGAACAGCGCTTCATCGGGTTGGGCAAGATCGGGCAACGGGTACACGTGGTGTGCTTTACGCCCATTGAAGGCGGCATACGGGTTATCAGCCTGAGGAAAGCCAACACACGGGAGGTAAGGCGCTATGAAAACGCGGCTCACGAATAAAGACGGTGAAGTAAGAGAACTCACAGACCAGGACGTTAAGCAGATGCGCCCTATGTCTGAGGTGTTGCCCGCTAACCTACAACGCGCCATTGGTCAGCGTGGCCGCCAGCAGGCACCCACCAAGGTAAAGACTTCCATCCGCTTATCGCCGGAAGTGATCGAGCACTTCAAGGCGCAAGGTGAAGGCTGGCAACGGCGCATAGATCAGGCGCTAAAGACGTACATTCAAGAGCACAGCCACAGCCGCTAAGGTGGCGTGTGGCTATAATTCCGACTCTCTGAAGGAATCACGCTAAATCAATGCGTTGCCCATAGTTTCAGCGTAAAAGGTGCGGTTCGTCACCTTTTACGGCTGGCTATGACCACCACCTCCACAGCATCGAATGCTTGAGACTTCGACTAAACAACAATCAACCGCACCCGGTGCGGCTCGCTCACATCAATTTCAGCGCTACTTGTCACCCGGCCCCAGCGGGAGTTCGGCGGGGCGTGTCGGCTGACTAGCGGCGGGATCGGTGGCGCTCGCTACAGCGCGGCGGCCCATATCGGTTAGGTGCCCAGCAGAATGAAAGGCTAGAAAGAAGGTCAGGAGGGGAACCGACTTTTCACCATGAAACTGGAAATCTATCCAGTATGACTACCTGAGAATAGCTCTCAAAAAAATGGTTAGAAAAAGTGGTTAGAATGCAAAAAAATCAAAGCCCGCAAGTCGTTGACTCTACGGGCTTTTTTAATAATGGCGGAGGGACAGGGATTCGAACCCTGGATAGGCTATTAACCTATGCCGGTTTTCAAGACACCGAAACCATACCCCGCCTGAATATAAGCAACTGATATTTATATAGTTATCTGCTGGGTGCAACGTGAATTTGCTACATCAACGGCGCATAACGTGCTGTTACTCACGTCAGCAAAGGTGACGCGCTCACAAACTCCTCACAGAGTTTTCAGGCATGGCTGCATGCTTGAATGCTTTGCCTGCCATACCTCCCCGCTACACCCCTGCCCTGCTATCCTGGTTCAAAACGAACAGGAGCCACCCATGGAAACCCCTGCCGAATACTTTGATCGAAAGCTCACCGATGAAGAACTGGTCACCAAACTGCGCAAGCTGCCCGCTAATCGTGCATGCCGTGAAGCGGCGGATAGGATCGAGGAGCTAACGGGGCATCGCTACCCGAAGCCATCCAGTGACCAAGCACCAAAAAGCCGCCCGTAGGCGGCTTGAGTGAGCTTCTTAATATAGCTGGCGTTCAGCGTGCAAAGCTAACCGCCTGAATGTTGACGCCTTGCGCCATTGATATGACATGCTCGAGTTTTGCCACTGCGCTTTCTAAGTGGTGTCGCAAGCTGGCGATCTCTAGGCGGCAAGCGTCCAAGTTATGCCCTTCTGCTTCTAGCTCTTTCACCAAACGCATACAGGGTGAGCGGTATTCCGAATCCAGCAAGAATTTAGCGGTCACCAAGAGTCGCCCTGAATTTTGCTGGCGAGACTTCATGTAGTAATTCATGTTCAGCCATTCGTCGATATCCAGCACCTTAACCGGCTTGGCTTGCGGCAGCGTTTCAGCTTCCAGAAAATCGCCATTGAACGTGTAAGATTCCACCGCACCAAGCGCCTCGGTGTAGAGTTCGTCCGGTATCTGATCGTACTTGGCCACGCCGAAGCGGTCTTTCAGGTATGAATAGATGCGTTTGTAGGCTTTAGGGCGTGCCGCTTCTGGCATATTGAAGCAGCGGCGACCAACGGCTTTTTGGATGCCGCGCTGATGCGCTGGGGTAAGAGGGTTTGGCAGGGCCTCACAAGCGGGCTTTGTTTCGACTTGCTGCAGCTTACCCATGCGGTAGTCGAGGAACACCTGATTCACTTGAAGCTGAAACTTGGGGCTGATCCATCCGGCGTAGCTGATGGCTAGAAGCTCATGAGCGTAGGTGCCGCGCCCTGAACCGCCATGTTTTGAGCCGAGTGGAGCAAAGCCCGAAATCGGGCCTTGGGCTTCAAGCTCTTCAATAAGCTCTTTTGCCTGGGCTGTTACGGCCCATTTTGATGGGCGCTTGTGCTCCCCTTCTCCGCTGGCCCGGTGGATGGCATTAAGGTTGAAGCGCCCATGCTCGTCGGTTGTGATCTCATGGCCTGCGATGACGGGTAGATGCGAGCTTTGGTCGGTGATGCTATCATTCATTTGAGCGTTACCTTTTCTGGTTGCGTTCATGTTGTCACCTTTCGTAGATGGTTGGTGGTAATCCGAAGCCCTGGCGTCCCTCAACGCTGGGGCTTCTTCGTTTTTAGGCTGCTGAGTGTTTGGATTCATGGCGCATTGCCTTCTCTAAGTAATGATTGATAATCCAGGTCTGACTTCTATCCTCCTTTCTCGCCTTCTCTTCAATCCAAGCTTTTACGTCCGCGTTGAATCGTGCTTTGAACTGCTGCCCGTTTCGTTTCATTAGTGATTCTCCTTTTTGCTAAGGTACCTTGTAGGTACCGTTAAAAGGTACCTGTTAGGTTTATTGCCGTCAACACCTATCTGGTTCATTATTTACACTATGCAAACAGACCCTCAGTACAAATTGCGCTTGCCCGCTGATTTGAAAGAAAAAATCAAGCAAGCCTCAGAAGAAAATCACCGCTCCATGAATGCGGAGATAGTGGCTCGCTTGCAAGAAAGCTTCGACGAAGAAAACACCTACACATCTTCTGTTGAAAGTCCTGATCTGACCGAAGAAGTACGCCGGGAGCTGCTGGCCTCGATGATCGCCGAGATGGTTGAGGAGAGGCTTTTGAAGCAGATGGAGGAAAGGGAAAAGAGCAAGAAAGCCTAAACCTTCTCCCCTATTCGCTATCTAAGATGTAGCAATATGCGCTATGTTGTAACGTATGTAGCGTACGCAAAAAAAATTCAGCAGGAGCTATATCGAGCGCGCTGGCAATGCCAGTACGCGAGGTCGCCACCATGTTAATGACACACGAACGCGAGAAGTTGATTAATACGATCATCTACTTCGCACAGAACACACAGAAATGCGGGAAGATTAAGCTTTTCAAGCTGCTCTACTTCCTCGATTTTGAGCATTTTAAGGATACTGGCCGCAATGTGACCGGTCAGGATTACTACGCCTGGAAGATGGGACCGGTTCCGCAGAGCCTTTTTGATGAGATCAACTGCCCTGAACCGGACATGGCAAAGGCGATTGATTTTACCGAAATACCCACTGGGTATGGCCGCCCTATGCTTACCTTCAAGCCTAAGGCTCAATTTGATGGTTCCCATTTCAGCAAGCGAGAGCGCAAGCTTATGGAGCGCCTTGCTAAAGAATTTGAGCATCATAAGGCCGAAGACATGATTGAAGCGACCCACCTGGAAAACCAGCCATGGGACAAGGTATTCAATCAATGGGGCGGGCAGCAAGAAAAAATTCCTTACGATCTTGCAGTGCGAGCGCAAGAGCGCGATGAGGTCATGGCCGTTGCCAACGAGCATCAGCAGCTAATGGAGAGCTTACGCGGTGACGCCAGGGTCAGTGTTTTTCGATAGAGATTTTCATTTCCATGATGGCGTATCGGGCGAGAAATTATTTGTTGTCTTGGGCTTCAAAGACGGTGTCGCCGTCGTGGCTAAAACCACCTCCAAGCAGCATGGGCGTGGCAATGTTTATGGTTGCCAGCCTGAAGACCGATTCCCAAACTTCCATCTTCCGCTGCATACCTGCTATCTACAGAAAACAACTTGGGTGTGCCTAGACGTTTACTATGAACTCAAGGCAAGCGAAGCGCTTCAGAAGAAGTTCTCCGGTGTTATTTCCGATATCTGCACGCTTGACGCCGCAATACTGAAAGAACTTCAGGAGTGCGCGGTTGATAGCCTGGATATTTCTGAAGCCCAAGAAGCAGTTGTTAGAGCGTGCATGCAATAGCAGGCCCTCGCTGCTTATCGCCAAGCAAGCTAACATGGCAAGATCAGGCCCTCACCGCTAAACATGGGAGCGCTTCAATGATAAAAGGAATTTTGATAGCAGTTGCTACAGTCGCGATTCTTTCACCTCAAGCCGTAAGCGCTTATGACCCTGATGGTTTTAATGACTGCGTATTAGAGTTTGTGTCGATAGCGAGATCCGATTTTGCAGCCGACGAGCTTCTTCGGGCTTGCGCGCGCAAGCATGAAACCAACCTTAGAGGTCAGTCAGAGCCTGCGGTTGCCAAGTCAGACGATGTTGACGACAGCGTGGCGGTAACTTGGAGGCAAGTGGCTAGCTCAGAAGATTTTTTATTGGCCGATAGGGATGCGCGAGACCTTATGCGCAGAAAATTCCTTGATTGGGTGATAATTCCAAGCATGACCAAAGAGCAAAGAGAGGAGCTTGAACAAGAGGTGCGAACCGTGTTTATGGATCGTACAGAGTCCGACCTGGACAGAAATGTTTTTGACGCATTTGATAGGGATGCTTCAAGCCCCTTGGATGAATAACAGCAACGCCATCAGGAGCGGCTTATGCTTAACGCAATAAAATTCATAGTAGTAGCGCAATTATATACTGCCGCCTTTTTCTTGATAGCGTGGCAAAATGATAACCTTCAATTCGCTCCATGGTGGATTAAAGCACCTGTAGTAGCTGTTGTTTGCATATTTTTTGTGGCACCGGTAGCTTGGATGATATTGGAAAATGAAGAATACAAAGAAAACAACCGCCGGTTAGAGCGGTTGCGTTATCTTGAAAAAAAGCATTACTTTGCCGACTGAACCGTCCCTTCGGCCTGGTTGTAAAGCAGGTTAAAGAAATCCACCTCGCTATCCATCGCGTCTTCAATCTCGTCGAGCTGTTCGTCGCGTTCTTCAGGAGTAAGGCGCTCATCGGCCTCGATGGCGTCACGCACCTTGCGTAGTTCTGTCAGCGTTTTTTCAAGATCTTTCGCCATATCAAACAGCGCTATCTTGCCGCCATGTTCGTCATAGAAACTGCGCGCTTCCTCTCTAGGCAGATTGATAAACTCCTCATGCAGTTGCCCAACCTCGGTACGGCGCTCGTAGAACGTTTGAATATCGCCGTACTCATTGACCTCAGACTTGAAGCGGCCCACAAACGGAATACGGTGGGCGTCGATGGTCTCGCCAGTCGCTGTACGCTTAATGCTGTCGGCCACTTTCTCAGTAAACGACCAAGCACCGCCACCGTAATAGTTGACCACGTGCTGTAGTACGTCAGGGCTAACATCAATACCGCCTGACCGGTACTCGCTGCCGCCTGTCAGCTCGTTAATAAACTGGGCAAAGCTTTGGTAAGCCGATGGCGTAGAGCGGAAGGCAAGTGAGCTATACGGCTTGGGCGTGCCGGAGGGGAAGTTCTCTTTAAAGATCACGCGGCCTGCAAAGTCCTCATTGACTGCCACCTGGGTCACCGAACCTAACAGCGTAGGTGTGAGGTTTTTCATCACCAAATTGGATATATCCTCTGAATCCTGGAAGCCAATAGGTGAGAAGCTGCCAAGAATGGCCAGCGTCATGTCCTTTCCTGCCTCCGTCAGTGATGATTTACCCGACATGACGGATTCAGCGTGCGTGCCAATGTTTGAGAAGACGCTGTATCCATAAGGCAAAGGAATGCGGACATAGTCCTTGCCGCCTGTCATGATGATCAGGTTGCGCTCTTTAACGTGACCGGGAATTTTGTCATAGAACAGCTCGCCGTCATCATCCTCGTCTGACATCATACGGTTGAACATGGCCATTGCGTAACTGCCTACGGCCATACCTACCGCTAGCTTTTGAGCGGCGTTCATGCGGCCCCAGATGTTCATCCTATTACCGCCCACCGGCGTATCTTTCACAGTGACCATTGTGCGGGCGACGTTCATGGTGCCCTGGATGGAGGCGTTGGCGAACATGTACGCAGCATTAAGCGCAGTGCCGGCCTCCCCTCTGCGGTTAAAGTTGACCGTTAGGTTTTTGGCCAAGCTGGCGGCCTTCTTGCGGCTAATGCCTGCCCTGCGTGCATTGACGTAGGCGGATAGGCGCACCGCGTTTTCAACGGAGCCATTCATGTTCTCAACGAAGTCGGCTACGGTCTTCTTCGCCTTCAGCATATTGCCCATAGTGCCGCCGTTCTCACGGCCAATAATGCTTTTGATCTCTTTGGCTTGACCAGCCAAATCCTTCATATCGAAGTAGCCTGTCTTGGCCCCATCCTCGATAAACTCATCGAACCAACGATCCCACTCAGTGTTTCGTGATGCGTCAGGGTCAGCAAGCCCTCGATAGGCTGCCTTCATGGCGCGGGGAATATCTCTCGCCGTCTGCCTGGCAATCTTCTGGCCTTTTATCTTGCCGTCGTCCCTGGTCTGCTCTGCCGCCACGTTCAGAAGCGCCGTCTGCACGTCTCGGGTAAAGTTGGACAGCATGAACTCAGGGTTATAGCTGGTCATCATAGCGGATAGAGCGCGTGTGCCAGCTGCGGCAGTACGTACCAGCAGGTTGTTCTGCTCTGGCCCTACATTGCGCATTGCGTTCAGCAGGCGCTGGTCGTTGATCTTAATGTAGTATGTCCGGCCCGCCTTCTTGGTTTTGAAGTAACGCTCGTTCATTTCCATGGCTACCGGGCGCTCTTCTACTTCAATGCGTTTGGTGCCGTCTGGGTTAGTGCGCTCGACCTGAGTACGCTGAGTATCCGGGTCGTTGTTGGTGAACACCTGCCACAAATCGGGGTTGGGGTTATCCGTGATCAGTGATAGCAAGGCATTGCCAACTTCGTTTTTGCGCTTGCGAATAACAGACTCAGTGGTATCGACAATCGCTTGCGTAGAAGGTGAAGCCGCTTTTGATAGGCGACCAAGCGCCGTTTTAGTTTCTCGCCCACCGATCTCATAGCCGCGACCAGAACGCATCCGGCCACTGCCGTCCTGGCCCACAGGAACATCTTCATCATTTGCCCAACCTTTCAACGGTACGTAGTAGTCATAGCTGGCATCCCAAGCATCTAGCACCTCATCCGTCTCCAGTCCGCCTTCGCGGATGATCTCGCGGCGATGTGCCAGCATGTCATCCACGATAGCGGCCAAGCGCTCAAGCCGGAGCTTCTTGCCGCTGCTTTCGGCCTCTTGCATGATGGCGGCCGCTTCGGCATTCGTCATGCCTGAGCCGCCATCTGCGTACTTGGGATCATTAGGATTGCGTTCAGCTATTCGGGCATTTCGCTCTGGAGCATGACGAGCATAAAGGTAGGCGTCCAACTCTTCTTGCTGAATGCCGCGCGCAGCCATGCCTTTGGCTAGCTTCTCGACGTAGTTGCGGCTTAGCTCATTCAAGTCACGCTCTGTTTTGCCGTGGAAAAGCTCCTCCGCTAGGTACACATCATTGTCTTCATTGATGTTGCCACCGGCTTGTTTGATAGCTTCTTGCGTGACTTTGAGGCGGTTCATTTTGTCAGCCATTTTACGTAACGCGGTTTGGCTTAGCGTTTCATCAGGCAGCGCGAAGTTGGTGCTGTCATTGGGATTAAAGTTGCCGCCGGGGGGCGTAGCCATTGAAAAGCGCATATCTGACCAAGGATCAGTACTCGCTTGCGCCTTTTCCTGCTGGCTGCGCAGGTACTCACGCGAACGCTCGGATAGCTGCATAACGTCCGCATCCGTCCAGTTCATGCTGGGGAAGTAGCGGCGCAGCAGCTCGCGGATTTTAGCCACGGCGCGGCGTATTACGTTAGGCTGCCAGCCCTTCTCGGTGAGGTGGGCGACCATCTCTTCAGCGATGGTAAGCTGATGTTCAGGGTTGGACTGATCAAGGAACGGGTAGCTTTCTAGCACTTCGTTCAGCGCCTCGCGTCCTCGCGGATCTAATGGTAGCGAGTTATAGACTTGGCGCATGACTGTTTCTAGCTCGTCGCCCAGCACGGCGCGCATACCTTTGTGACCTACGGCTTCATGAACGGCGGTACGCACGCCCTCTTGTACGTCATCAACGTTATCCGCAATCACATAGAGCTGGTCGCCCACGAACAGGCCGCGCACGTCGCGTGGCGTCACGCCTTGCAAGGCCATCATCAGGATGGATTGCGGCGGCAGCTCGGTTGCGGACTGGATCACCGTTACATCGGATAGTTCGGGCGAGCTGGCCAGCGCTTCCTCGATGGCGTCACGGCTTACCGGGCGGGCGTCGCTTTGGCCGATAGCGTAGCGCTGGTCGTCGGCGGGGAGGTCGTTTAGTCGCTGAGCCTCTTGTGCGGCACCGTCCGCCCCCGCTCGCTGGCTAACGGCTTGACCATCAGGGTTAATCACTTCGTAAAGGCTGTCGTTCACCTTGGCAATGCGGAAGTTACCAACCTCTTGATAGCTGCGCACGCTGCGCTGTTCGCCTGAGTAGCCGGTGTATTGCAGCGGCTGGTTACGGCGCTTGGGCTTGGGCGCTTCGTTGGCTAAATCCTGCTGGACTTGGGCCGTAGGTGAATCAGTGTTCTGGCCGGCTGCAGGTGCGGGCCTGATTCGCACTAACGCACGCTCTTGCTGGCCAGACAGCACGCTACGGCCGTTAGTAGCAAACTCGTACCTGGCCAAGGGTGATCCGGCGGTCGGATCTCTCTTCCAGCCGTCAGGCATCTCGTCTAATAGTGGCCAGTCGCGGTAATACTGCTGCTCGCTTGGCGGAGTATTTTCATTAGACGCTGGCTGCGCGCCAAGCAGGTCACTCTGCCCGCGTGCAGCAGCCACATCAGCGGTGCGATTGCTGCCGGATAGAGTAAAGTCGTCGACCTCGGCGTCTGCTTGGGCGCGCTGCGCTTCTTGGTTGCGCTGGTCGGCTTCGGTCTGTTCAGCGGCCTGAACTTCCTGCTCGCGTTGCGCAAGGCTTTCTTCTGTTTGGGTTTCGAGGGCCAGATCGGAGGTCTGTGAATCAACGGCTGTTTTTAGTGCATCAACGCTGGATTGAACGTTGATTTTTGAGTCAGGCTGATTGTTTGCTGACACCTGCTGTCCATCAAAGGCACTGTTCACCGCATCAATAAACGCCTGGCCGGTGCCGGTCGTGCCGGTCTTAGGGATATCGTCACGACTGCGAATGTCACCAACCGTAGCATCTAGCTCTTGCGCTGCCTGGCGCAGCGCTGGGCTGCCGTAGTATTGCGATATATCAGCATCGCCCAGCTTGTTAATCCAGCCATCGCTACCAATGCCGGTGAATGGATACCACTGCCCAGGCTTGGTGGCTGCCTTGCCGCCGGCGCCAGTGCTTTGATAGAACGGCACGGTAACGCCATTAACGTCTTTCAGCACAACGCGGCGACCGGAGTAATCAACGATAGGCGCCTGGCCGCTCATTTCCTCTGCCGTTTTGGTGCCCTTGTTCCAACGCTTGCCCCCATAAGGCAACGAGGTAAGGCCGCTAACATTCTGGCCTGCTGGCTTAGTGCTTTCTGCATTCTGCATAGGCGTGTCAGCCACAGCAAAACCCCATCCACCCTCTACTTCAACGGGCTGGGCGTTAGGCGTGTCGCGGAAGCGCCTAGACAGTTCAACAGCGCGACGGGTTTGGAAAGGCGTGCCGTCAGTCTTTAGAGTTACCGCTGGTTCTGCTTGCGCTCCTGCTCCAGGGCGTGGGCGTTGTTCTCCTGAACGCGCTGTTCGTGCGTCGTTGCTTGCAGGTACTGGTTCACTTCTTCCAGCGTCTTGCCCTGCTTGATCAGCCTGTCCGCTGCTAGGTGCTGGTGTACGTCCTTCGCTCGCTGCTGGGCTGTTTGTGCCATTTAGTAATGCCTCTTTAAGTTCTCGCGTCACGCTGGCAAGTGTTTCGCCATCCTTCACACGGCGCGCGGCGTCGTTGATCTGCTGGTTAATTTCCGGCGTGGTCGTCGCCCGCTCTAGCAGTGCAATGGCGTCTGCCGAGGTTTCCTGTAGGGCGTTGTTGCGGTCCTTGGCAATGCGGTTGCCTGCCTGCTCAGCCGTTTGGGCGTTATCGTTCAGCGTAGCGAATAAGCGCTTGTCGCGCACCAGGGTTTGGCGAAGGCTATCCATTACCTTTACGCGCTCGCCAATAAGCGACTCTGCTGGATCATTACCAAACAAGCCGCCTTGCTCGCCTTGGCTTTCGGCAAAGCCTGCTTGGCGCACTTCATTGGCTAGCAACTCGCGCTGATTGTCGTTGGTCGGCTTCACTCGCTGGAAGACGCCCACGGCGGCAAGCTGCTGGTCGGGGTCGGCAAAAGAACGACCGATAACCGCGCCGTCCTTCTCAGTGATTACCTTGTTAAGCACCGCACCAAACGGCTCAGTGTCCAGCTTGGCAATGTCGGCACCGTCGCGCACAAGCTGGGTACGCGGCAGGTTACTCTCACGAATCACCGTATCGATATCACCATTGCTATTACGGAATACCTTCGCGGAATCCAAAGCAGTAGCGCTGCCTGCGGCAATGTTCGCCTCAGCGGCGGCACGGCGCGCATCCTCAACGGTAACGCCATCGGCTTCACGCAGCACAATCGCGTTCACGTCTGGCTGTTGTAGCTGGCGAGCTAGGTTAATGCGGTGGTGACCATCAGCAGCGTACACGCTACCGTCGGTACGCTCATGCAGAATCAGGTTGCCAGCACGTAGGTCGTCCCATTTCTCGATGCCTTCCAGGCGAGTGTCCACGCCCTGATCGTTTACCTCGGCGCGGAACTGGTAGGCCTCGGGGTCTACCTGGATGCTTTCAACCGGCACGCGGCGCGGAGTCTTGGTGTCAGGATTGGGTGAAGGCTGGTCGGGGGCAAGCGCTGGCTCAGGCTGGGCCACTGCTGGCTGCCCCACTTCTTTAGTCACTTCTTCTGCTTGCTCGTCTTGGCGCGCAACGTCAAGTGTTTCGGGCGGCACCAGAGATTCATCAGCCACCTGTTCACCGTTAATCGTGATCGTGGTGTCAGGCAGGTTGGCGTTAGGGTCGTAGTCTGCAATGCCGTCTTGGGCGGCTTGCTCGCGCCAAGCCTCTTCCCACTGGGCGTTGCCATCCTTGTTAGCGCTGGGCGCGCTTGCCTTGCTCTCAGCCTCGGGCGTGTTAAGGCGATCCATTACACGCGTGAAGCGCTCTGACGCGCTTTTCAGCTGCTCACGAATAGGTGTGAAAGCGTCGCTATCGTTTCGCGAGCGCGCTATGGTTTCCGCTTCCAGCGCCGCTGAAATCTCGCTGCTAACGGCGTCCAGTTCTGCAACGGCGTCACTATCGCCGCGCGCTTCAGCAGCCGCTCGCAGAGCCTTAAAGGCATCGCCGTAGCTAATGGAGTCGCGCACTTCGCGCTCAGCGGATGACAGCTCAAAACGAGGCTTGGCGATTAGTTCGGCAGCGGTGCCGATTGCCTCGTCATTAGCGGTTTCAGCTTCTGGGGTCGGCGCTTCCTCTGGAGCGGGGGAAGATTGCTCAGCAGGGGATTCGCTAGGCTCTGGTTGCTCACTTCCCTGCTGATTATTTCCGCGCAACTCCATGGCGGCGGTACCAGCTCGCACAGCGCCCCCGGTGGGGCCGCCAACAATCACGCCACCTGCCGCACGGCGCGCAGCGGTTGTGGCATTCCAGCCTGTCTCAGTGCCCACAGACTCCCCAGCGTACTCAATACCACCCTCTTGAATCGCCTCAGTAACACTTTCTGTAGCTGCGGCGCGACCAACAGCCCCGGGTATTTGTCGTGCGCTAGTTACCGCATTTCCACTGCCTGGAAGTAATCGGCCAAGAGCAAAGCGGTCTAGCAGCACAGAGGCGGCAGCCGTCGGGCCAGAGACGGCATAATCGCGACCTTCCGGCATTCCTTCGCGGTTGTCGTTCTCAACACGGCCTTCGCCTATCTCCTGTGTTCGCGCCGCTAGGTAGGCAGGCAGACTTACCACTAGGCCTGCCATATCGGCCAGTGCTGCTGGCCCTTGCTCGGCAGCAGCGCCCGCGATGGTTCTAATGCTTGGTTCATCAAGGGCACGGTCAATCGTGTAGTTAGGCTGGTAGCCTAGGCTAATGTCTTCAACCGCCTGCCCAGTGTCGATAAGCCCGGTGCTGGTATCCTCTGGCTTGGCGCGCATCGTGAAGTCTAGGCCAAAGCCACCTAGCGCCACATCCGGTTCGTAGCCCCGCTCGCGCATCTCGTCAACGCTGCCACCGATCACGCCCGGGTTAATGCCTCCAAGCGCGTCGGTAATTGCCTGCTCTCCACGGTCTGCCACGTTGCCCACGAACTGCAGCGCATTGCCCGCCAAATCGAGGCCGCGCTCACCAGCGTTACGCAAAGCGTTGCTGGCTAAATTGGGTGTTTCGCGCTCACCAAACACGTCAGATGCCGTGCGGGCAAAGAACTGGCTTTGCACATCTTCGCGCAGCGATGCTGGCGTATTGGGCTCAATGGCGCGGCGGTAGAACTCGCCTCGCACGCGCTGCTTTGTCTGCCAGTCAGCGGCCTGAAAATCTGGGTCATTGGCGATATCTGTCCACTTGGGCGGTGTGCGGTCTTCGGCGGCGTTCACACGCGGCTCCTTCTTGATTAGAAGTATTTGTTCAAAATGGCAGCAGCAGGGTCTTCGTCAGTTTCTTCGCTAGGTGCTGGTCCAGGCCTTAAGCCGCGCTCACGCTCAGGCTGCGGCTGTGACTGTGGAGAGGCGCTCGGGGCAGGCGTTCGCTGACCGGCTGGCTCGGCGCTTCTATTAAATGCCTGCCGCTCAAGGTTAGGTATGCGCTCCTGAATAGCCGCCGCTCTTTGCTCGTAGCGCTGAAGGTCTTCTTCGCTTAGCCGGTTTCGGGATAAAGGGTCATTAAGTACACTCATAATGCTTTCTAGCTGATTAAGCTCGTAGTCCAGTTCGTCACGAGCATTAGCTGCAGGGTTATTTTGTCCAGCCCTGGCGCGCACCGCTTCGTAGGCTTCAGCAAAGGTTGGGTATACCTCGCGATCCACCAGCGCCTGTGCCTCCTGAATACGGCTTGGCGTGCTGCCACTGCCACCAGCGGCGCGAGGCGCGCGTCCTAGCACCTGCCTAGTTTCGCCGGTCACCGTATTACGCTGCAGGATAGAGCCGCCAGGGCCTTGCACTTGCTCCCAACGCTCGTTGCTATCACCACGCAATAAACCAAGCACTTGTGTCGCACGCTGCTGGGCTTCTGGCGTGCGCATGGTATTGCGTAGCAAACGCATGCCTTGCACCTGCTCCACCAGCTTTTCAATTGGCACCGCTTTAACCAGGTCGTCATCAGCGGTACCGCGCCCTTCGGTCATCGGCGCTCGGTAGGTATTGCCGTCCTCGCCCACTACTTCCAGCTCAAGCATGACGCTCTGCCCGTCCGTGCCGGGATACATACCAACCACACGCTTTTGGCCACCCTCGCCACGGTTAATCTCGGCGCCAAACATCTGGTTGAGCGCTTCCAGGCTTTCGGGATCGTTAGCATCTACCGTGGTGTTGGGGTCAATCACCGCCATGGCCTGATTAATAGAGGCGTCTGTCTGCGGGTCTAGCGCGGCCCAAAACTTCGGGTACCGGCGCAGGGTTTCCAGCTCGTCTTCGGCGACGTCCATGCCGGAGCCGATCTTGCCGAGCGTGAACTGTATTTCTTCCATATCGCGCTGCCGCTGCACATCTTCTTGCTGGGCGCTGAACTGTTGCTTCTGCATGTCGAATTGCTCGGCTTGCATCGCATCCTGTTTTTCAGCGCGCTCGTTCTGGAATTGCTGTTGCTGATACTGGTTCATCAGCCCAAAGCCTTGCGCAAAGCCGCTGGCCAAGCCGCGTGTATCGAGTCCTGACATAGTGACCTCCTAAAAGATTGAGCTGGCAAGAAAGCCAACGCCCGCGCCAATCGCAGCGCCTACTGGCCCACCGGCCATCATGCCGATACCTGCGCCGGTGCCGACGGCACTCATCTTCTGGGCGCGCTCGGCCTGCTTCATCTGCTCTTCTTGCAGCTTGGCTTGACGCTGCTGGCCTGCGAGGTCGCTTAATCCTTGCATGGCCTGGCCTTCCATTTGTTGGCGAAGGCCTAATAGTCCGTAGCTCATTGGTTCATCACCCTGTCAGGAATATTGGAGAGGCCCATGCCGCCCGCCAGAATGGCATTTTGACGGTCTTGGGCAGAGATGCGCGCTTCGTTGCCTGCGCTCACCATTGAGGCGCTGCGCTCAACGCTGGTGCGGCGCTGTTCTGCCGCTTGCTGCTGTGGCGTTAGGTTGATGCCGAATCCTTGGCGCTGCTGGGCAAGCCCTTGCTGGCTGCTGTCGAATGCCAAGCCCACCGCGTTACTGGCATTGGCAGCGGCTGCGCCTGGGGCGTTGTTGTCTTGGGCCACACGGGCCAGCTCATCGACGTAGGGGGCGAAGCGGTTTCTCCAGTCTGCCCATTGGGCGCGGTTGAGCTGGCCGAGTAGCCGCGAGGCCCCTTGGTCGCCGCGCATGGCTTGATTGGGGTCGACGCGCTGCTGCGCGGTTTCAGAGGGGGCGTAACTAATCTGCCCTAGCGTGGGTTGGTATTGCATAGCACCTCCTTAGAAACCGCCAAAGTAGCCAGCACCCTGACCGGGAGCGACGCTTCCCGTATTGACTTGCTGGTAAAGATCAAGACCTGCAGCTGGCGGGGTACTACCACTGCTGTTCAAGCCGTAAGCGGCTCCGGCACCGGCAACCTGACCAAGAAGCTGCAAATTAGCGCTGCGTCGATTGAACTGATTCGCCGCTGACTGGCGGGCATCGGCGGCTGATTGGCTGGCAATATTCGATAAGCCTTGCTGTGCCTGTCCCGCTTGGCCCTGACCAATGGCTACGATATTTTGCAGGCCCTGAATCTGCTGGTTCTCTTGCTCGAACTGAGCGCGCCCGAGGGTTTCGCCGCCTGCGCTGGCACCGCCAAGAGCAATGCCGCTCATAGCCGACTGATAGCGGCCGCTAGCAGGGTTAATACCTGCCTGCCCGAGCTGTGCCCCAACCTGCTGGCTTGCCTCGCCTGTGGCCTGCTGCTGGCTCTGCATGGTGCGGCCTGCGATGTAGCTCATATTGCCCGCATTGGTCATATCGCCCACTGATTCCATGTAAGCGTTTTCCAGCGGTGCCAGCTTCTCTTGTGCGAAGTTCCATTTCTCCGCAGCGACCGCTGCCAGCTCGCGTTGCTCAGGCGTATCCTTAACCGTGTTGTCACCACCACCGCCGTCGCCGCTCATTGGCTTTCCTCCTCTTCTACTGCTGGCGTCTTGTTGAGCGATGCCATGTAATCGCCAAGTGTATCTTCGTGAATATGCTGACGAACCGGCACGCTGACCTGATTCATCCAATCGTAACCACCTACCAAGTAGGCGCACTGGATCAGTACCGTGGCGAGCTGGTCGCGGAGCACAAAGGCAATCGAGCGGTAGTGGTGATTGTCGGTGCGCTCAAGGCACGCGCTATCTCGCCAGTCTTGTAATGCGCTGGCCATTAGTGGGCGAAGGTAGGGCTCGTGCTGGCGATAGAACGGGTTAGCGGGCAGCTCGATCAGCGCTTCCCAAAACGTGCGGATAAGCGTCGCGTCGGTGACCGGATTGTCTTTATCAATCAGGTCATCGAGGGTCTGAGAAATGCGGAAAAGCGACTCACAGAAGGCAGCGGCGCTTTCATTATTTTGTAGCACGCTGCGTAAAAACACAGCTTCATCTTGACGGGGCATGCGGCACCTCACGGTGGGGCAATTTAAAGGAACAGTGTAGCAGGTTACGGCGCGAGCTGGCCTTGTAGCTCACTGGCAATGCGGTGCATTTCGACCGCCGTCTCGGCTTCACGTATCTGCTTTTTGGCCTTCAGTCGCGCAGATTCAATCTTGGCGCTCAACGCCTGCCACTTTTGACGGGCCAGCAGCACCGAGTCAACCACCTCTTGATTTGTGACGCCTAGCGCTTCAGCCTCGGCAGCAATCATTGGCCCACCGCCTGCAAGCGCTTCCTGATGCTTGAGTTCATACGTCATCGACTGACCGGGGCCAGGAGTCAAATGTCGCATACGAGCGTTCTCTGCCCCCTGATCCACAAGGCCGAGAAAGTGGCGTTCGGCGCTATCACGATCATTAAACGTACTGGCTTTAAGCGTTGCCAACCGTCACCTCCAGCTCATGATCTAGATAACGAACGTGTCCACTAAAGATGATCGTATAAGTGCCCGGAACATCATACTCAATCACTAGCGGTTCATTATCCGCAATAGTTTCCATGCCGTTGGTTTCAACCTTTACACCAGACGGAACCCCTTCAAAAGTAACGACCAATCCTCTAGTGTTTTGCTGATAATTGAGTGCTTCCTTTCTACAAATAACGCCCAATGTATTGTCAAAGTAATGAGTTGTGTCCCTTATTTCACTACTACACTCGACATAACGCATCGGCCCAGAAATGATGCTTTCTATACGACCTTCAACTGAAACAAAAGCATATCTATTGAACATAAATTACCTCTTAACGGTAAGTGCTTGAATGAAGCGATTAAAGGCACCACCCGAGTTTCCAGTTCGGGACAGTTGTATTTGCACTATAGCTGCGCCAGTACCAGCGCCTAACAGATAGCCTCCCGAAAACAAGCCACGTGCGCGCGCAAATACAGTCCCCGAACCGGTGTTATATGCCCTAGCAGAGTCACTGACGATTGTGTTATAGACCGCAGCCTCCCGATAGTTTATTACCAACCGGGCAGATACAGACGCATCGGCAACTGCCGACGATGAGTCGTCTGCGCGACAAGAACAACCAAACGTCAGATGTATAGGAGCATTGGCACGACTAACCCAAAGTGTTTGTACGGTAGTCCAGTTAGTACCTAAACTTATCCCAGATTCAGTGAAAGAAGCCACAGGCACTGTTACAGCTTCACCCTTGATCTGCAAAGTATCGACGTATGCATCGCCGGTGAAAATCTTATTGCCATCAATAAGAGTAGAGTTAGGGCGCTTCCAGTTATTAATACTACCTACGCCCTGAGCTATATCGCCAGCCGTCGTATTGCCAATCTGAACCGAGTTTCTAATGCGCCCCTCGTTTAGCTCGAAGTTACCGCTCTGGTATATCGCCCAGCCAGAAACACCTGACCGAAAATTATTTGAAAAAACGTTGCCATAAAACTTTGCTGCTTCAGCAACGCTTAAATTATCCGCCTCAATCAGCTCACCCTTTAGCTTGCCTGCAACGGTAGTAACAGGATTCCCGCGACTATCGGTTATTTTGCCAAACGATATAGGGCCAAGCTGGCCTTCTTGGATAGAGGCGTTTCTGATAAATGCGGTATCAATGTAGGTCTTTCCGCCGGTCACAAAGAATGGATGACGTTCATCGCCAAACTGATTGGCTATCGTAAAGCGGTCGGCCAAGACAGCGAAGTCGCTTTGCTGCCCAGTATTGAAGATGGTAAAGCCAGAAACGTACCCGTTATTGGTCACCGACAGCGTATAACGGTCGCCTAAATCACTGATTGTTTCCTGAAAGCCATTAAGCCTATTTTTAAAAGCAGGCGTCAACACCTCTTCGTTTACCTGGCCAGAAAGCTTATCCAGTAAAAAACCAATATCCGGAATGACTTCGGCATAGGTACCGCTAGTGCTGTTGGCTGGCCCTTCCCTGTCCTCCGTGCTGGTAAAGGTGATCCAGTAGTAAAACCCAACGCCATCCTCCTCAACCTCTCGGATATGATCGGTATACATCATCCCAGTATCGCGGCCTATCATCTCCGCATTAGCGAAGTTGTCGGTCTCGCTGCGATAGATATTGGTAAAGGCATGATTAAGATACTGGTCACCGGGAATATCCCAGGACAGCACAATATAGCCAAAGCTTCCGATAGCGTTAAAGCCTGTTGGGCGCGGCGGAATCAGCGTTGAACCAGGCGGGTCGTTGTCGATGGCCTCGTCATCAGCGGGGCCAAACTCCGTCATGCTGCCTGGCCTGAGGCGGGCTAGCCCTGCATCCACCAAGTCGCGAATCGTCAGCTTGCGATCCATAGGATCACCGCGCACGCCGTCACCGGTTTCAGTGATTTCCTTAAGCGCTTCGAGAAGCGGGCGCAGCTTCGGGTCGGTCTTGGGGTCAATCGGGGGCAGCGTCTTACGTCGATTATTCATGCGAGCCTCACGGCTAGGCGTTATTAAATGAGCTCTCCCGGCGACGTTGAGACTTGCACGGAGTGCACTTCGTGGCTGCCGGACACTTCAATTTCCCAGTTTCGCGACAGCGTGTAGCCTGCGGGCAATCGGAAGAGATGTGCGTCGATCACCTCATGCTCAAGAACCATCTCTCCATCGGCAATCACGCGAAGCGTTACCGGATACTGGCTAGCAATCACCTTGGCACAGCTAAACCCTGCAGCGCCTGGCGGTATTTCGTGTAGTCGTGACCGCCATGTATACGTCATGGCCTCACCCTCACCCCAGGCTGAAACGCTGCCGCCTTGGATAAGATACAGTATGTCGCGCGTGACATCGTAGTAACCACCGCTTGCGCTCAGGTCGTAAAACTCCACGCCCTGGCCCAGCGTGAGCGCAAAGCAGCCACCGCTGTAAAACGCTAGATAGCGGCCATCGTGGCGGTACGCGTGAATGGTGCTAGGGTTTAGTGCTTGCCACTGCTCGCGAGTAAATAGCTCTCGCGTTACCACTCGGGCGCCGTCACCACCAGCCGCCACAATACCATCCGGAGAGGCGTAGAGCGCAAAGCCGCCCATGTCTACCAGGGAGCGCTTGGCAACGCAGGATTGGTTAACGTCAAGCTGCATTTGCGACATAGCGGCTGGGCTCGAGCCAGTCACCAGCCAGGGCTGCCCGGTAGTCACAACGACCAAGCCGACGCTGATCGATGCGATACCGACAATAGGATCATCGAACGCCAGCTGGTAACCCACTGGCCAGGCGTGGGGTCGATAGGCTTCGCTAAACGCTAGGGTGCTATCAAAGAACCCTGCCAATATGCCGTTAGGAAGCTGCGTTAAGCCGGTTAACTGTGCAGGCGGCATGTCCCATTCCAGGCTTTGCAGTGTAACGCCCAGCGCTGCTGAATTAACGCCATCGGTGTAACTCGCTGCCGACGCGTCTACCTCGGCCACCATTTGGTACTGCCCGCCGCTCTCTGCGCGGTAAATCCTTTTGGCGACAATATCAAAGTTGCCGCTCGGAATGCTGGGCAGGCTTACCTCAACCGAGCCGCCTGCTGGAATATCTTCGCCACTGTCCCAGCGCGAAATAAAGCCAGACGGATTGCTTGGCGGGCCTTCCTCACCAAAGCGCGTAACGCAGGTCACTACATAAACGGTTTCCAGCGAGGTTCTTGGCGGGAACGTGATCTCTTCAATCACATCGCCTTGTTCGTTGCGGATAGGCTCGGGAGGGACACGATCAGATGGCGTGGCAACGCTGGGCGCTTCACTGGGTGCTGGTACGCCCAACTGATACCAGCTAGAGGGGTATGGCCCACTCCCGCCGGTTGCCATATCGAGCGATGACATTTTAGGCGGACCCTGCCCTGTCCAGTACACCCGGGCATAAGCATCGCTGGCAATCGGCGAGCGAACCACGTCAACATCATAAGACTGCCCCCAGGAAAACCAGAATCCATCGCCATCGCTACCCACGTCATAGTGGTACAAGTTGGCGGGGCTGGTAACGCCTGGCAGTGATACCACCGTGGAAGGGGCTTTCTCAGGCCGCAGCGTGCCGCGCTTCAGGTAAACATTGCGCGCTACCTGCGCGTTATTCTCAGGCAGCAGGCGAGGATCAAGAATCGGTAGCTCGCCACGAAAGGCGCTATGCTGGATCTTCACTGCCTACCTCCCAGCTAATAGCGTCGATCTCCGCCTGGGTTGTCGCTGCATCTACAGCGTCTTTTCTCGCCCAGCTTCGCGCGTATATGCCTTCGATGTGAGCAAGCGCGGTCATAGCCATGGCGTCCATCTCGCGAGGCTCTAACAGTCGCGTTTCGTTGGATAAGCCACGAAACGGCATTGGCGTGTTGTCACCTGCCGCTATTTGTCGCTGTGCCTTCGCTGACAACCCTATAAGGTTGATCTGATCTTGCGGGCGCGTCTGAACGACATCGTCGCCGTTATCAAACTGGTAGAGCATCCCTGCCGCAAAGGCGTCATCACGCGCAGCGTTTAAGTCGGCCTGCTTACGATTACGCTCCGCCTCAAGCAGTGCGACCGCATCGGCCTCTAGCTCAACGCTCCCCAGCTTTTGCCCACCGCCGCCAGGATAGACCGGGCGCGGCTCGCCGGGCTTCTGCACGCCCGCCCACAGTCCAGCGGGGGTAGCGTAAGCGTGAACAATGGCATCAACGGCTAACGCAGGCAGCGGGATTTGCTGCCCATCGTGCTCAAGGGCGCGCCCGTCAGGCGTAGTGACAATCTGCAAATTCGACATCGGCAAAATCTCGCTTCAGGGTGAGTTGGTCCACTAGGTGGTTAACGGTATTCCAGCTATCGCAGTGCTTGGCGTAAGCCAGGAAGGCGTGTAGATGTTGCTGCACTTCGTCCAGGCTGGCGTCACCTCGGGCATAACGGCGCTGTAGGATTTTCAGGCGGCGCTTAAAGCGCTGAATGTTGCGCTTGCGGGGCAGTATGTGGGTGGCCCATATGCGGTAGCCGCACCAATCCACGCCCGCGCTGGCAGGGCGTACTTGGGTTTTAGGGTTGAGTGATAGACCGCGCCGCTCTAGCGCCGCTTGCAGCTGGTGTAGCCGCTGCCAGGCTTCGGCTTTGCTTGGGCAAACGATCACTATGTCATCCATATAGCGCACGTATTGCCCTGCGCCGTGGTCGTCGGTCATTTCATGGTCGACACCATCTAGGGTGGCGTTAGCGTTTAGCTGACTGCTAAGCGCGCCCACCGGTTGTCCGATGCCGTCATCATGGCCATAGCCGCGTATCATGGCGCGCCACAGTTGCAGTGTATCTGGGCAGTCAATCGTCTGAGAAATACTGTCTAGTACGGCATCATGGGGCAGCGAGTCGAAAAACTTGCTTACGTCTGCCTGTACGACGTACACACTATCCCAGCGCCGCTTAGCTTTTCTGAGCATGCGTTGCAGAGCAAGCACCCCTGCTTGGGTGCCCTTTCCCTTGCGACAGGCGTAGCTGTGATAGATAAACCTGCGCTCAAATAGTGGTTCTACCAAGTCCACCACGGCGTGATGCAGCACCCGATCTTTAAACGGTGGGGCTTGAATCATCCGCATTTTAGGCTCCAGCACCACAAACTCTCTGGCGCGGCCCGGTTGCCATGTTTCGTGAACCAAGTGGTTGTGAAGGTTTAGGAGGTTTTCTTCCAGGTTGGCGGTGTATTTCACCACCTCTGGCCGGTAGCGCTTGCGCTTTCTGGCGGCATGATAGCCGCGCATGAGGTTATCGAAATCAATAATGTCTTGATAAAGCGACACCGCATTGTCCTTATGCAGTTTGTGCAAAATGAAACGCGGCCACCCGTAGGCCGCCGCGCTCTATTGATGTTTCGCCGTGAAGCGAGGAAAGCCGCCCCGAGGGATGTGGCACTGCCCGCCAACCCGTAGGCGGGCGGTTTCTGGCCGGTAAAGCGGTCGCTCGCGAGACGCGCCCCGATGTTGCTGTTCGAGTTCGACGCCGAATTGTTGCAGTTCACGTACCAAAGCCCGGCATTCGCGCCATTGCTCCAGTTGCCGCCGACGTAGGGGCACATCGAAATAAGCGACTTCCCTTTCTTGCTCTACTTGCTATAGCCCTGCTTGGCCCGTTCGTGGCGCAGCCAGCCGCCAAGAATAGACCCCAGAGCGCTTATGTGTTCTGCCCAATCTCTATATTGGCGACCTGAGATATAGCCGTACCGCTCGGCCTTGCGCACCTTGCGGCGTAGTATCTCTATCTCAATATCCAAGTCGGTGAGGGTGGTTTTCTTCTGATAGCGCTTCCATGCAGTAAGCGTGATTCGCTCGATGCGCTCAATACACAGCCGCACCTCCGCGCTGAGCAAGTGTCGCTCACTTTTCGGAAAATTCACCAGGGCTCGACGACTGTAATCTTCCAGCTCTTCCACCTTAGTGAGCATGCCCTCAAAGGGTCGAAGGTGTTGGTACGGGGCGCTACCGCGCCCCTGAGCTTGACGCTGATTTGCCTGACTCATGACACGACCCTCGCGAGACGCGCCCCGATGAAGCTGCTCGAGCTCGACGCCGAATTGCCGCAGTACACGTACCAAAGCCCGGCAATCGCGCCAACGCTCCAGTAGCCGCCGACGTAGGGGTAATACTCCCCAGCATCACGCCACCGCACGTAGTCCGGCAGCGTGGCGGTGCTGTCGTTACTGGTTGAATAGGTGTCGGGGATAAATTCTAGCGGGGCTGAATTGCGGAACGTGATGGGGTAAGTGGCGGCACCAGCGTTAGGAACGCTCTCGCCCGTACTTTGCCACGCGCCGTTATAGTCACGCCGCTCAATGACACTATTGAGCGTACGGGCTCCGTCCATCCACTGATAGACGTTACCCCATAGCCCAACGATGCCGCGATACGTCGCTTGGGCTACGTCAGCGGCATCGACAGCGGCGGCGCTGGACTGATTAACGCGGCCCTCGCCCGTTTTCGTTTGGCTATCCATCGTCGCGTTTTCGACCAGGTATAACCACTGAATGGCCAGCCACATGTCGTAGTGGTGCAGCCTAAAGCCAGCGACGCCGCCCACGTTACGGGCCTCGGCATCTGCCAGGAACTGCGTCAAGCTGCGCGATGCCGTTGGCGTAACGCCCGGCACAGACTGCAGCTTGCCGCCGCTGAGCGATGCCTGATATTTGCCGTACTGAAACGCGGGCACCTCGACGCCATCTAGCAGAAACGCAGGATGCACCTCATACCCCGCCAGCGGTTGGTCGCTAATCCACCACGCGGGGTCGCCGCCTGCGGTGCCGCGCTTTACGTAGAATTTCGGCACTTCGACCATAGCCTGACCATCCACCGTGACATCTTGCATGCCGCCAAAAATAGGATGAGCGTTAAACCAGGAGGCGCTAGGAGTGGCAATGGTTGCGCCGGTATCGTCGATATGATCCCACGTACCGCCAGGGCCGCCCGTGGCGCGCAGCGCGACGCCAATAACCTGGGCAGCCAGCACGGTCACTGTTTCGCTATAGGTGGCTGTCGAGGCGCCAAGGCTGTCCACTGCCTTCACGCTAAACGTGATAGCGATATCGTCAGTAACATCGGGCGCCGTGACTTCTACAATCTCTCCGCCAGCAATGCCCGACGTCTTGGCAAAGGTGAACGCGCCTGTGTCAGTGATCGTGTAGCTGATCGAATCGCCGTCCGGGTCGGTCGCGCCACTAAAAGAAACTTGGAACGTGCTGTTCTTGCCGGTCTGGGTGGGCGCGCTTATCACAACAGGGCCTTCCGGCACGCGGTTGGCAACTACATCAGCCGTAACGGTCTCGGGTGCGCTGGCATTGCCGATGTCGTCAAGCGCTCGCACGGTTGCTGAAACGACACCTCCTACTGGCTGATCCACCGCTCTGGAGAGCGTGGCCGCGCCGCCAGCTGCCGCCACTGCTTCGGTACTGCCGTCCCACCACGTCACCTCAAACGACGCGATACTGCCACCGCTCTGGCGACTAATGGCCGTGGCATCAATCGACCAAGTATCGATATCGCGAATTTCAGGCGGTGAAGTGAGCGACTGCATCACCGCAAGCGTATCTGCAGGCTTCTCGGCCAGGCTGCCCGCTGTCATGCGCAGCTCAACAGGCGTGCCAGGGTCATAGGCGAATGCCACCGTACCCTCTTGGCTGCGCTCAACTGTCATTGTATTGGATGAGAGCGCGGTCACCTTAACGATCTCGTGGTCAAATTCACGGATGCCGTCACTCGCAAACTCCCAGCGATAAAGCGTCGCGCGGTACCAATCACCGCCCGGATCTGGGAAAGAATGGCCCGCCTCAAGGGGCAGGCTTTGATCCCCTGCCGTGACAGGAGAAGCTAGCTTGCCGCGAGCGTTGTTCGCGTAAATTTCCGGCATGTTAAAATTCTCTCACGATGACAAAAAATTCATCTTGGCGGACACGGCCTTCTCGCGTCCGCGTCGTTATCTCTATCTTATAGCGCTCGCCATCCGCACCGCCAGACAGCCAAACTTTCACGCGCTTGTTGTCGTAGTCACGCGTCACTGACTCGACCATCAAGCCCTCCGGCGATGCCGTCACTTCCGGCGCGACATTTTCCGAAAGGCCGTCGGATTCGGGCATCCACTCGCTGTAATCAATGTCGTAATCCCACTCGTCAGCGGGCTGCATCGTGAACGTGCCTAAAATAGCCATTAAAAAACCACCATTGTCCGATTTTCCGCAGGCACCACCATGGCGCGCGACTCGAAAGGCGCGACCATCTGGCGAGCAGGGGGCGCTTGATTCGTTAGATTGACGCTCAAGCGATTGCGCATAACCGACCCCACCCCATCGAAGGTAACGCTCAAGTAGTAGATGCGGTTGGCGTAGGCGTAGGCAGTGCCTTCCACGCTGGCATCAGCTGCTACAGGTCGTATGCGCCAAGGCGTGGCCGTTAGTGATGCGCCACTAACAACGAGGGTTTTGCGGGGCTCAACAATCAGCGACCAGGGGGCTGTTACAAATGCTTTCGCATCGAGCGTAGAGACGCCTGCTGACGTTCGCGTAGGGTTTGCCGTCAGGGCTGACTGAGTCGTGAACGTGCACTTTTCATAGTTGAACGCCCACCAAACAGCCGTTAGCTCAGCGGTAACGATGCCTTCGTTTACCTGCGCGCCGCGCCCTGGCAAAGCCGACGCATCAAACCAAGACGCCACTAAGCCGTCCGTATTTCCGCCCGCCATGCGGTCGCCGCCGACAGTTAGACGGGTAACAACATCTAGGGCAGACCACCCGGGCTGGATGCCGTTTAGGTGGGGCTCTGCAAAGAAGGCGCTGTACGGCACAAAATCAGTAATGCCGCCAGCGAATATATCTCCATCAAACGACGCTGTTGCTGTTGCCAGCAGGCCGCTTGCCCCGGGCCGCTCTCGCGTTGCAAATATCTCGCCGGTAGCGTTTACCTGAATCTCAGCGACGCCAGGGCGAATGCCCCAAGCCTGAACCGGACCAATCTGCGCCGACGCCTGCATGTCAGAGAAGAAGGCGTAGCGAATGGCGTCAGCACCCAAGACAGCCTTTGCTTCAATGCCCGCGACGCCAGCCCGAATAACTAGGTGCTCAGGTTCTAAGCTGCCCGTCGCCCACATCTCGGCGGTGGCCAAGTCCCATGGCCGCGAAACATCAAAGATGGCCGCTGGGTAGATCAGTGTTGAGGCTGCGCGCTCAGCTACCGCTCGTGGCTCATGGATGCCAGCCTGAACAGGCGCATCCGTTGCGCCATACTGGGTGCGCAACGGCTCCGCATTTCCGGTAGATGAAACCGCCAGCACAGCCGATGCCAGCAGGACGCGAACACCCCCAGAGCCAGCATTGTATGCTGCCCCATTGAAACGGGAGCCGTTAAACATTGCCTATCCCCTTAATCGAGACGCAGGATAAGCGCGCCTGAGGCGAACGAAATAACGTCACCCACTTCGAGGGTTTTCGGCGTCGTTAGCGCTTCGTGATACAGCAGGTTGCCCGCCACATCGGAATCATAAATACCGATATGGGTGATGGTGATGGTGTGCGCCGGGTTCGCATTCTGAACAGCATCAAACGTAATGCTCGCGGCGTTATCCGTCCGCGTGCGCCCTTCGACATCAACACTGGGGCTAGACCAATTGCCCGTTTGCTTTCTCAAATACCATGTTTCGCCCACCTCGTTGGTGGTGACGTTGTCGTCGGTAGGATCGGCGATGAAGAGCGCAAGGTGTAGATCAGACACAGCAGGGGCAGTGAAGTTATCACCCCGTAGCGTGGCATTAATCATGCGCTGTTCAAGATAGTTCGACATTGCTCCCATGGGGGTTACCTCTCGGCAAGTGGGGAGTGGATTTAGACAAAGCGCCGCATCTTGACGCGCGCGCCACCTCGGGCATAGCCGAGTCGGGATTGCTGCTTAGCATCGGTAATGCCTGCCAAGAAGCGTCGTTGGTAGTAGCTGGCTAGCTCAGGGTCTCGCCAGGACTGGGGCAGTAAGAGCAATCGCCATCGCGCGCCGTCGGCGATAGGCTCACCCCAGCGCGACAGCACCACATCGGCTGGAAAATCACCTCGCTTTGGTCGGCACGCCAAGCGACCGCTTATCACTGCCTGGCTGGGTGTCTGGCTAAACACGATCTCAGTGGGCGACCGCTGCTCGAAGCCTTCGCCTTGCGTGACCATTCGGCCATCCATAGTGAGCGACACAATCCGAATCGCCTCTCCTGTGGGAGCGACTATTAGCGGGTAGTCAGAGTCGGCGCCATAAATCACCGGGCCTTCTTCCGTTACCCAGGCGTCAGCTTCGGTGCAGAACTCGCGCGACGCCCAGGAGAGCATGTCCCGTATCGTCGCTCGTGGCGCGTCTGGCACCTCAAGGGCCGCGCTGTCGATTAGCTCATCCAGCATCTTGCCCGCCTCCATTAGGTGAGGTCATCGCATCGCCCTGTGTTTTCATACCGATGCCTTCCATTGCAGCGCGGTAGTGCATTTGCGCGCGACTTAGATTGGCTGGGTTTTCAGCATCTTTTGAAAAGGCGCGATACAACACAAGATCAAGCAAGGCCGGGGCGTAACGCTCACTCACGCTCAAGCTGCTCGCCATATCGGCCACCGTATGCGACGCTGGCTTAGCGACGTAGCTCGCCTCTACACGAGCACCTGCTTTTGCCGGCGGATAGACCCAAAACTCACGAGGCATGCGTTCATCAAACACAAAGAATTCAGTGGCCAATGAAGCGCGCTCGTTCATCCAATTAGGGCGCATAGTCGCCAGCGTACGGCGCTCTGAAGCGCGAATCGCTCGCCCTTGCTCTGTAGAAAGAACGTCCATAAGGCGCAGCCCGTCAGCGGGTATCTCTTGCCGCGCACCCGCCACCAAGCTGATCATGGCTAGCTTGCTGTGGGCATCCGGTCGCTGAGTAGCAACAATGACATAAGCCTCGTTGAGCCATGCCACCAGCTCTTCCACTGTCCAGCGAATACCGCTGCCTCGCTCTTGAAGGATGCGCTTAGCGCGATCAATAACGCCGCCGACGGTCTCCGCCATGACTTACACCTCTTGCATGTAGCGGTTTTTAGCCAAGGCAGCCGTCCACGGGAAGGTTCGCCCGTTCTTTAAGTGTTTGAGCATTCGGCCCTTGTACTTCGGTTTTTCAGGCTCGACAGCTTCGCTCGGCGCTTCACCAGTGCCTAGCTCGCCCTCTTCCGTTACACCTTGCTCTGCTAACGTTTCAGCGGCTTCAAGCAGCTCGGCGCGGATAGTCTCGACGCCTTGGCGCTTATTGATCTCAACGCCCAGTGTTTCGGCTAGCGGCTCAAAATCATCTTTGGTTACCGCTTCTTCAATCTGCTCAATCAGTGATTTAGTCATGCGTATTTCCTCGCGGAAAGTAAAACGCCACCCCGAAGGATGGCGATATGGAGCCCTTAGGCGGCACGCTCGGCGTACAGGTGACCCATGGCGTTAGGGTCAATGACCTCATAGCCAAATACGTTTAGGCCGCGCACTAGCTGGCCGAAGTCCTGCGGGTTAGGCAAGTTCTCCATCTTGGTCATCTGCGACGCAAAAGTAAGCGCCTTCTTGTGACCGAAGAGGCAGTTAGTAGCCTGCCGTGTGGTGGTGGCGTCGGTGACTTTCGACATGTTGTTGCTGATATACACGTCGAAGCGGTCGAGCATGCCTACCTTGCCGTTACGGAACACCGAGGTGTTATCCCCCATGTGGCTCGCGTCGCGCAGGTCGGACTTCTTGAGCATGCCATTCATCCAGGCGGGCAGAACAATCCAGCGACCGTCGTCAGGCACGTTCTGCTCATCCAGCACCGAACCACAATCAACCAGTACATCGAGGATGTTGGTTTTGCTCACGGACACCGGCGCACCGGCCGCACCCATGTTGTACCCGCCAGACTCACGACCAGCGGCAGCGCCTGCGTTCTCTGCAGCCGCATCGGCGAACACGTCACCGAGAATCACCTTGTCGATGGCGATCTTCATCTGCTGGCCAGCATCGTCCGACCAGTTGTCCATCAACTTGATATCGGCTTGATACTCGTCAACGTCGTTCACCTCGAAGGCAAAATACTTCGCCTTGTCGATGTGCAGCTCTACTTTGTCGCTGGTCGGCTTCTCATAATTGAGGCCACCACCAATCTCATAGTCGTTGATCGTGATAGACGGTGTGGTGCGGATCATCACCGTGTCGCCTTGCGACTTGATCTCACCCTCGTAGTAAGTGTTGGAGATTTCAGCGAAACAGGTTCGCTGATACAGCTTTTCAACCATCTTTCCCGACCAGACCTGCGGGATGAACCCGGAGGCGGACGTGCTGGAGTAGTCGGGATGACTTGCGTCGCGTACTGGACCTGCCATTGGAATAACCTCTTATCGCCTCACGGCGAGAATCGTTGAACCGCCAGCCGGGTTAGCGAACCCGGCCTTCACGTTGGGCGGCGAATATGTCGGCTTCCAGGCGTTGCGCTTCATCGGCGGCATAGCGGCCAGCGGTCTTGTCTCGATAGAACTGGGCAATGTCGGCACCCGTCCACAACTTGCCGCCTTGAGAATTCGGCGTTTGCGTTGCTTTCGTGGTGCGCGGCTCCACTTGTTCATCGGGGACTTGGCGCTGCTGCTGCGTTGGCTTCGCCTGGTTCAGATAGAGTTTGAAAACGTCAGCCACCCCTTTCGCGTCTAGGCTCTGTTGCGCCTGGCTGAGTGCCTGTTGGTACTGCTTACCCGTTTGTGGATTGAGCGTGCTAAGGAATTGCAGGAACGCGGGATCACTGTTGACCTGTCGGAAATTGGGCACCGCTTGCTCTAAGCTCACCCAAAAGCGTGCTTCAGCGTCTTCGTGCTTCTCGGATTCGAGACGATCCAGACGCTCCTGCAGCTCTTTGGTGTTACCGGCATCAGTTGGGGCCGCTCCCTTTTGGGTCATGCGCTCAATGAACGTCACCAGGTCTTCGCCAAACTCCTGCTTGAAGTGGGCGAGCTGGTCGTCAGTGATGCCGCTGCTATCGGGTGCAGGCGCTTGTTTTTCAAGCTCATTAATGCGCCGATCCTTGCCAGCGACGTGCTGTTTTAGCTGTTCGATCTCTTTGCGCAGCGCTGGAAGCTCACCGTTGTACTTGCCTTGCAGCACTTGAAATCGATGCTGCCAATACAGCGCATCTTGGATTTCTGGCTTCGGCTCGTCTTTCGGTGGCTCGGCGGATTGCGTATCGGGCTTGTCAGTGTCCGGCTTCTCAGCGTCGCGTGGCGGGTTTTGCTCACTGTCAGGAGCCTTGGCCTTATTGGCGTCGGGATTCTCTGGCTCGCGGTCAAAGTGCTTAGCGGCAGCGGCAGCTTGTGCCTGTACGGACTGGGGTAATGACATTTCAACTCCTATGACGCCTCACGGCGTGTCTGTGAGCCGGTCTTAGCCGGGGTTCACGATTCGGGTAACGTGTTCAACCTGCAGTGTTGAGCGTTGCCCACAAAAAAGCCGCCTCCAAAGAAGCGGCTTGCTTGTGAGGCCGGACGCATCCGGCTACTTAAAGCGCGTGTCGATAACATCACGCGCGGTTTCTAACTTTTCGATAAGGCCCGCTAGTGCAGTGGCCTCGCCCTGCTTACGCGCTAACTCTGCGCTATCGCGGCATTGCTCCAGCAGGCTGCGACAATCCTCGCGCTGGGACTTGAGCATTTCCCGCAGGTGCTGGCCCTCTGGGCTGCTGTTGATTCGCGACAGGGCTTTCCACTGCTGCTCGTTCATTCTGGCCTCTCTGCGTTTCGGCAATGAGCTTGGCAATCTGTGCCAGCAGGTGTTGGGCATCCAGCGGTGCCATTTGCTGGGCGATCTGGGTGTCGGCTTGGGTTTCAGCCGCGTCGGCGCCGTACTTCTGAGCCTGAGCCTGCTTGACGGCCACTTCAGCCTGCGCCTTGGCTTGCTCAATCTGTTGTTGAGCCTCTAGCTGCGCTTGCTGTGCCTTCTGCTGCTCGGCTAGGTTCTGCTCCATTTGCTCTTGCGTGGGGATCAGGCCTGGCATATCCAGCTTCTCAGCCACGCTATCCAACAGCTTGCGACGGCCTTCCATACCCACAATACCCATATCCATTTCATTTTGAGTCAGCTGCAGGAACTGCTGGCGTAGCATGTTCGTCTGCTCGCGAATCAGCATGGCAGAGCTACCACGCGCGACAACGTTGCAATCACCTTTGATGCTCGGGTCTTCGCTGTACTGCATGTTGTAGAGCCAAAGCGCCTCGATCACTCGGCGCAACACACCGCGGTCAATATGCCGGATGGCGTCTTTGATCCCCTTATTCGCGGATTCCATGAGCATCGATAGGCCACTCGCAGTATTACCAGCACCGCCTACGTTCTCATTGCCATAGGTGTAGCGAGGTATGTTGGTCGCATCATCGGCACGGCGCTCAAATTGATCGTAAACAGCGAGCAATTCAGCCGCGTTACTGCTGGGCTGGTAGAAGCGAACGGCGGCGTTATTACCGGTGACCTGGCTATCTTTGGTACGCCAGATTTTCCACGGATAAATGTTGGTCGGGTCTTCCTGAGGTTGCAGGCGGTCTTCATACACCTCCACCTGCGGCCCGGAGGAAATAGCGAGGTTGTTCACCAAGCTGCGTGCCGTGGCGTTGCACACGTCTTGAATATCAGCCATCAGCTCGGGGATAGCTTGGCCCCAGAAGCTGCCTGGCACCGGTTGATAGCTCGCCTTGTGGTACGGCCGACGCTCCAACGGGTCACGGTTAATGCGAACGCGAATAACGTGCTGGCCAATCAAGATGGCCTCAATCTCATACTCTGCCAGCGGGTCCTCGATCTCGTCAGGGTTGACGCCCCACTGCAGTAACGTGACGCCCTGAGCACCGCCGGAGTAGATCAGGCCATCGATAGTTTCACCATGGGTAAGCCACTCATGGCCACGCCCCTCTAGCTCGGCACGCTCGCCATCTGTCCATAGCCAGTCACGTAATCCGCCTTGGCCGTACTGCTCCAGCACACGACGAATCGACTCTTCATTGAACGACGGCACGCCAATCAGCTGGTTAAGCTGCATCCGGGTAAAGCGCGCGCGCTCAATGATGAATGCGCCGTCGTCTACGCTGGTGGCGTCCGGGCTGGGGTACATATCGAACGGTGATACCCGCTCAAACTCAGGTCGGATAGTGGTGCTCTTGACCGGCTGCCAGCCTTCTAGCCATTCCAGCGTAGGCACGCGACGCAGGATTGGTGCTCGCACAAACGCAGCAGGATAAGTGACAAAGTCGTCCACGAATTGCTCAAACGCCTCAGACCAGCCACCTTCGGCTAGCTGATCGGCAATCACGTCTTCATGGCGTTCGGCAGCTTCCTCGGCCTTCTCTTGCGCCATTTGCCGCACTTGCTCGCGGGCTTGTTCGATCAGCGAAACCATATCCACCTGCTGGCCCTGCTGCTGCGCCTGCATCGCTTGCTGCTGGAGCTGCTGAAACACGGGCATTACGTACTCATCGGGCACGTCAGCCACTGGTGTAGGCTGCAAGCCCCACGGCTGCTCATTCGCAGGCATCATAATGTCGCGAATCCAAGCACCGGCGGCGCGGCACTTGGTGGCGGTCAACATCATGTAAATCTCAGCACCACCTTCCTTGCGAATCGCCGCTAGCTTGTTGGGGTCGTACTCGCCTTTACGGCGGCGAAGGCAATCAAGCAAGCGGTACTCGACCTCCTGCTTAGCGGTCTTGGCGGATTCCCATGACCGGCGAATATGCGCACCAAGCGACGACTCCATGATCTGGCGACGGCGCTCTTCCTCGGCCTGCATTTGCTGGGCTTCGGCGGCCTGCTCGGCGTGCATCTCAGTCGCCGACTTGTACTGCAGTAGTCCCAAACTAGCCATTAGCAGCACCCTGCGTTATCGCCTTGTAGATAGCGGCATCGGCAGCGCGCTTGTGGGTACGCATGCGCTGTACGTTGCGGCGCATCGGGCCTAGCTGTTTAAAGAGGTCGGTCACGTAGCCAGCGGGGTCGTCTAGGAACTCCAATAGCTTGACGTTGAACGTCACGCCCATGTTGCCCTCGACCTCAAACTGCAGGCGCATACCAGGCTCTGGCGTGGTCACCTTCTCTTCGATGAGGATCATATCGATTTGCACGTTGCCAACGTCGGGACGGAAACGCTTGGAGGGAATTGGGATACCGTACTTCATCAGCTCTTGCGCAATACCCATGGCGGCATCGCGGGCAAACTTCTCAATGTCACGGCTTTGCAGTCCCGCGAGGCGCAATGCTGCCGTGCGCGCCCGCTGCTGTTGCGAGCCGTTCGGTGTGGTGTGGATCATAGCGACTCCCGGCGGTGGTATCAGGTGTGGGCGGCTAGCCGATTGTCGGCAGTGATAGTGCGGCGTACCTGCTCCAGCCAGGAGTAACGGCCATCCAGATCGTCTGGAATTGGTGGGACGCATAGCATGACTCGCTCTTTTCCGTCCTGCCTGATGTAGTAAATACGAAGCGCTCCATCTTCTTCCCGGGTCGCATCAACGACCCCTTCGATGTCCTGAATAACCATTTGGCACAAGATGTCTTGCTTGACTGGCTGCATATCGTTCTCTCAGGTATGAGCGTTCCAGCCGCCACGCGACTCGCGGTTAGCGGAGGTGGTGGGCAGCTGCGCTCTGGTAAATAGCGATGAGCGTGCGAGGGTTTCTAGCGCTTTGGCACCGTGGGATGCCCAATCGTGGCGAGGCGTCGATTTGTATACGCCGCGCTTGTCATCCCATTCCTTGCGATAGTTGTCGAGACATAGCACGCCCTGGTGGCATGCTTCCTCGTCTATCCAGCACATCGGCAAGAACTGGCGCGTGGCCTGCACGCCCTCGGCGTGATTACTAATGCGTGGCACTGTTTCAAAGTTAATGCCAAAGCCTTTGGCAACATCGGAACGACTCAGGCCAGTGCCTAGCTCTCTAACCGCCAGATCGTGCGGCCCGAAGTGGCCACCATAGCGGTAGCCCTTCTTGTTCAGCAGGTCAGCGTAGTATTCGATGCCTTCGCCCTCGCCTTCGAGGTAGTCCACTAGATGAACTTCACGCCCAACGACCTGGGCAAACCAAATCGCCATGGTGTCGTTCATGCCCAAGTCCCAACCAGTATAAACCGGCAGGCTCGGGTTGACCTGCACCTCAGACGTGAGGCGCTTGTTCTTCCGTAGATGCTGCATTTGCGTGGCGAAATACGCACCTTCCACCGACTGGCTAAACGCCTCCTCTGGTGTGCTGGGGTACTCGCGCTGCATATCGTCTTGCAGCACCTCTGATTTCTTTGCATACCAGGCGCGCTGTCCATCACTAGTCTTGATGCCGTGCTTATGCTCTAGCTGCTCGAAGTATTCGTTTAGCCGCTGCGGTATCACCACACCTTTAGGGTCGAGCGTATACGCTGACTCTTGCCACCAAGGGAAGAAATGAAACTGGAAGTCCATCGAAGTGGGGTTTCGGCCTTGATCCTGCAGTTGGCGGGCTGACTCGCAATAGCTGAAAAAATAGCCTTCGCGCCCTTCGGCTGTTGATTCCAGCGTTATCTGATTACCCAGCCCAACAGCTTCAAACGCGCCGGTGACGATCTCTTGTGCTTTGTGTGGGAACTGGCGGCATATCTTGCCGAACTCCGATACGTGCAGGCGCTGCAGCGTGCCGCCACGATAAGACGTGCTGACCCGAATGCTTGAGCCATTATCGAAGACGTAAGCACCGCTGCCGCTTTTATCGCTCGACGGCTTAGGAAACCTCAAGCCGATCATGTCGAAGATGGCGAGCCATGCATCGCTGACATTTTGGTATGCAAACGTGATCTTGTTGCGGAATATATCCTGTGCGTCATCGAGCTTGTGACAGATGCAGCCAGCGCTGAAATTATCGATGAACAAGCAGTCATCCAGGGCGTCGATCATTTCAAAGGTCGTGAAGCCAAGTTGCCGGGCTTTCAAGATAATGTCGCGGCAATGCCGGTTGATATAACGCTCTCTCTGCGCATCGTTCGGTGTGAACACCTGAACGCGACCATCCTTATCTTTGATCTTGTACAGCGCGCAGATACGAAACCACTTGAGCGCCAAGGCCTCGACCAAATCAGCCTTTTCAGTCAGGCGGCCTTTCTCAAGTGCGCGCAAGTACGCATTGGCTCGCTTAACCTCTTCCGCCCTAGTCATCGCTCAGAACGCACCTCTGCTAGCAAGTCTCCTAGGCTCTTGCCAGTAGAAACCTCCACCTTGTCCTTGAATGCCTGAACCTCAACGTGGCGACCAATCAGCTCTAGGTTCTTCAGCTTATCTGGCATCTTGATTTTACGAACAATAGTTTCAATGTCGCCAGTCATCAGCGTATTGATATCCAAGCCACTGATAGACGTTCGCCAGACTTTGGGCCACTGTTTTACTGGCAGGGGGGTGCCGTCATCATCCAACAGGTCAGCAATGTCCAGTTCGTCAATGGACTTAAGGCGACCAAGCATCCACTCAGCATCAATGCCGAACGATTTATCAGCCGCTTCTGACGCCTTATGTTGAAGCTCATTTACCCTTAGTGCGACATTAGTGTTTTTAAGCAGGGTGGCGGCATTGACATTTACTGTCTGACTGCTCTTTGTCTTAGTGCTATACGCCTTGCGGTACGCCTCGCTCGCGTTGCCAGTCAAGACGTAATGCTGGGCGAATGCTTCTTGCTTTGGACTTTTCAGCTTCGCCATAAAAAAAACGCCACCATCACTGGTAGCGCCTCCATAAATAGATGCCGGACGCTTCACAGCGTGCGGCGGGTGTCGGTAGTGTCGGCGGTGCTTCACAGCATGGCGTGACTACCTCCCCCATCTAACGGTCAGGGGTATCCGAGACGGATCACCTCCTACGTGGACGGGGATTCAGTGCGCAACGCTTCACAGCGTGGCGTGTCGCCTCACGGCGAGATAGAGTCAGCGCCTTTTGCGATGCCAGTACGCGGACAGTAAAAACGTGACGATAATCCAGCGCAGCCGAAGCCACGCTTCAACGCGCCTACTTGGTGTCAGCTTCACGGTAGAAGCCTGACTGCGCCTTGCCTTGCTGCCATGAGCTAATGCCCTTCTCCACCGTGCGACCGGTGACGTAGCCGCCCACGCCGATGGTCATCAAATCCCATAGCCGCTCTGGCAGATCGAGTTGCAGTCCCACACCAAAGATGGCCCCTAGATAAGGGGCCAGCAGGTAGTTGTTCGCAATCACGGCGACAATCACGATCATCAGCAGCGGTCGCCAGTTACGCTGCAGCCAGCTCTCGCCCTGCGCTTCCGCCAAGATGATCTGCATCTGAGCCTTGAGCAGTGAGTCTTGCGACTCGATGAGCTGCGACCGAATCTCCGACTTGAGCCGGTTGGCTTCGTCTTTATCGGTCACTGCCTTATCGATGACGCCGAACAGCGGGCCAGTGATGGCGCTCAGCGCTTTCGTGACTAGATTCATTTTTTGGCACCCCTCACGCGGTCAGCCAGGGCCAGGAGCATTAGGTCGATACTGCGCGGGCCCGCCCAGCCGCATACCGCTGCCACGGCAGACGCAGGCCAGCCGGTCAGGTCGAAATAGAGATTGATACCGGCAGCCATCGTGATCATGACGACCAGCGCAGGCGCATCCAGCCACAATCGGCGCGTGAAGAAACGTTCACGCTCACCGCTTTTGACCTCGTGAGCGATCTTAGCGAGTAGACCCATAACGACTGCCACTGACGTACCTAACGCCAGCAGCACCTCCTGTATCAGTCCGGTGTTTCGCCATGGCATCAGGCCACCTCAGTATCAATTTCGGCATACAGCGAAACCGCCATGCTGTCCGCCTGATCGCTTTCAACTTCGTTGCGCAGATTGACGACGCGCTTAAACCACCCGTATGCGAAGTCCTCTTGTCGTTCGTCTCGCTCAGCCAGCCCGCGACAGAAGGCGATGCGCACACCGTTGATAGATTCTGCCAGCACGTACAGTCCAGCGCCGCCACGCGCCTTGCGGTAATCGGCAAGCGCGTTCAGCGTGACAGGCCCCACGGCACCATCCACATTGAGATCAGGAAACAGCTTGCCGCGACTATTCAGCACGTTAAGCGTGCGCTGCAGCTCTTGCGCCGCTCGGCCTGGGCCAGAGTTAACGCCGAAGTCAAACAGGTATTCTGCCAGCGTGGCGCTGATCGGCGCGATGCGGTCGAGGCGAATGCTTGTCCAGTAGCGTGCTTCATAGATACGCACGGCCAGTGACTTCGGCAGGCTGCGCATATCACCCTGGTAGCCGTTCTCACGCGCTACCGCGACAGTGATGCCGTAATTGGTCGGGCCGCCACGATCAGACGGGTGATTGACGTAGCCACCCTCTCGATCCATGACCGAGGCGACCAGTCGTTGCTTGAGGGAGGTTGTCATGTAGGGCTCCAGCGCCTCACGGCGGGGGAAAACAGAAAAGCCACACCAGAGACTGGCAGGGCCTGAATCGAAAACGCCCCGGCTCAAAGCCAGGGCGTAGAATTAGATAGTGGGGATATTATGGTTGGTTCGTGCCCATCCTGCAAGCTATCCGCTATTCGTGATCTGTTCTAACGCTACTTGCATGGTGTACGACATATCGCGCTCGCGGCGGGATAGATGGCGAAGTGTGCGCGGCGTCACGCCCAGCTGCTCCGCTAGCTCTTTTTGTGAGCCTGCCGTTTTGGTTGCTGAGGCGATTAAGCCCGGCGCTCTGGCCGGGTCGTAGTGGGTGCGGGCGTCGATCATGCATTAGCGGCCTTGTTTTTCATCGCAATGTAGCGAGCGCTTTCGATTGCTTCTTTTTGCGCTGCCCGATAAAGATCATTCCGGCATTTCTTGATGTAACCAATACCTGCAAACATGGCTGATTGGTGTGTTTTGTGCCCGTCGCCCATGATCTGCATTTCTCTTGCGCTGGTCACATTTGCCATTTTGCTTAGTGCCCAGCAGAAAGTTCCTTCCCGCGTGCCTTCTGTTACGTCAATGAATGTAGATATAAAAGTATTAATATCGTCTTGAGTTACTGCCGCCATGATAGAAGCTCCTTTGTGTTTTCAGGCTCTGGTCATTGCCAGGGTTTGGTTTTTTATTAGCAAGCGGCGATGATGTCAGTTTTGCGGGTTTTGATATGATCGACCAGCTCACCTTCGTCGGCTTCTTCCACAAATTCGCCCAGACTGCCGCCCCATTCTTCGATAATCTCGGCGGGGGTATCGCTGTCGTTCAGGGCTCTTTTGATTTCATCCCAGTCGGTTTGCTCGCCGCCATTAGAAACCCATAGCGCTACTAGTTTGGTAAGTGCTTCATCGCGCGTGTTGAAAAGCTGGCCTTGGATGTTGTAGCTCATGTTATTTTCTCCGCTGCGGTTGGTGTTTGCTGCTTCGATAACCACAGCTTATGGGAAATTATTTCCCCTTGCAAATATTATTTTTGTTCGCCTTTAGTCTAAGCCGCTTTACTAATCAGCGCAGCCACCGGCGCAAGCGCTGAACACTCCCATGTATCCAGCACATCCAGCAACCGCTCCCAAACGCCACCCCAACAAGCGCGCCCTGATCGTGACCAGCGACCAACATCTACCGCTTCCCCATGCTCTGCTTCAATCCACGCAGCAATGCGCCGAGGATTATGCAGCCCTGGTCGGTTATACGGGTACGTGGTCTCAGCGTGGTGGTGAATTGCTGCCGATACTATCCAGCGCAGCTGACGCGCTGCCTCTGCTGTCGGATATTCGCTCTGCCCCTGCCCTGGTAGCCGCATCTGCATGCCAGCGTGCATCAGCGCGGCATGCAGCCATTCCCGATCCTCGGCAAGTTCGTCGCGGGTAAACGGGCCGAAGCAGTACCGCGCCAATGACTGCAGGTGCTGCGGCAAGCGCTCAACGACGCTAATAACTTGCCCCGCTTCAAGACCATGCACTATCCGCCAGTCGTTGTTATTGCGCTGCGTCGTCTGTATCTGCGCACCCATGCGCGCTATCTCTGCAGCGTGCTGCATCACGCTGCCACGCTGTTCATGGTAGCAATCAAAAATCATCTGCCGTGCCGAGCCGTAACGCATCACCACCCCCTGCCGTTGCGCTGCCGTTGCGTTTTCGTTGCGATATTTCGCGTCTGTTGCGTTTTGTTGCCCTGCCGCGTTGCGCGTTCTTCTTCAACTACTTGTTCCCAAACATCTTTTATCCGTTGCGGTGTTGCGTGCGGGAACTTCTTTACCCACTGCTCATGCACGGCCTTTCGTTGAGCTTGTGGCGCCTTGAGCATTTGCCGAGCGATGTGCTTCACTTCGCACTGACGCGCCCAATCGTGCCACTCAGGGGGATAGCCATTGGTGCCTCCCAACGGGCGACCGTCTGGCCACTGCGTCGGACGCTCGATCACTCGCTATCACCTCCCTGCCCGATATATCCCTGGTTTACTGACACCTCAGCCTCGCAGGCTGGACAGACCAACGCGGCTATGAATGGCCGGTCGCCCATGATGGCCAGCGGCACGAAGGTTTCGCCGCACCGGCAGGCTGGGAATACGGTTTCGCCAGCGCGTGGCTTGCCGCCAATGTCGATCACGTCACCCATTTGTCACCTCGGTTATGTCGCCGGTTATATTTTGCTGCTCGTTTTGTACTGGAATGATCTCGATCCACGTCCCCGTCTCTGCCCCCCGGTCGATCTCGGGCGGCTCCATGATCACCCGGCGCACATACTCGCCGCGGTCGTCGGGAAGCAAGCCTGCGGCGACCAGTCCGTCCTCGAGGTGCTTCACGTTCAGGCTGTAGTTGCTGGTGTCGCGCCGGCGCACGCCCTTGCCAAGCCTGGGGCGGAATACCAGATCCACACGCTGGCCGATCGGCTGGACGCCCTCGCGCTTCACGACACTGCGCACAAGCAGATGGCAGCTATCGACCTCGCGTTTGCGCTTGGTCCAGTGCTGGCGGGTGCCTACGTTGGTGCTGGTGGCCAGGTAGGGAATGAACAACTTCATGCCTTCACCGCCTTGACCAGTTGCCGCCGGGCCAATTGATCGAGGGTCAGCACGATCGCTTCGTTCATCCGCGCGCGCCGCTCGTCCCGCGAAAGGTTCTTGCCGTTGTCGATCTCACCGTGACACGACGGGCACAGCGCGGCGGTGAGCGCGTCGGACGCTTTCTGGCCGCGACCCCGGTGCTGGTTACTGTGCGCGGCCTGTACGCCCCAAGCGCCGCATAAAACGCACTGGTCGATCTCATGCACGGCAGATAGCCACTTTCGGCTGCGGTAGGGTTTCGTCTTCATCATGCAGCGAGCTCCTTGCGATCTTTATCCACCACCGCTTCGGCTAAATACTTAAGCCCTATGGCACGGCAGCCGCGATTAATCTGCCCTGGCCCTTCTGACACCCTGATAAGATTTTGCGATAGCTCGATTTTCTTGGGCGCTGGACTAGAGCCAATTCGATTAAGCTGATTGATCAGACCCATCCATGCGCCGCCTAAGCTGCTCATGCCGCCTCCCGATATTCGTCATATACCGCCAAGGCGGGCTCACTCCACTGAACGCCGTGCTGGCTGCCAAAGGCATAGATCAGCTCAATAAGCTGCGCGAACTCGGCCTTACGCATCTTGCTAGTGCGCTTGCCGAGCATGACGAACCCGCCGTCGATGCCCGGGGCTACGCGCTGCTCGCTGTCCAGGCCCGCCGTCAGAATGTCTTTCCAGTCTTCGGGCGGCAGGTGGCCCATAGCGCCATTGATGGGCCACCGCACTTGGCGGGATACGTCGGTCAGCATCGGCCAGAGCTTGCGGTTTTGATCGAGTGTGCGCTTTCCGTCCTGGTGCCGAAGCGATACCTCCACCGGTGCGCGCTCGATGCCGCGCCCGATGGCGCTGGAAATGCGCGCCAAGGTGCCCTGCATTTCCTCAAAGGTGCGGATGGTGTACGTGAGCTGCTTACCCATGCTCCACCTCCAGCTCTTGCTCTTCGACGTTTAAATCATGATCGTCAATGCGAATCAGCCAGTCCTCGCAAGCCAAGTTTGGAATAGGTTTATCTAGCCGCCATGCTGGATTACCATCAAAAAAATGGTCTTTGTCTTGAGCGCGCTCAGTTACTTTCATCACTTTGCCGATCATGCTTCTGTCTTTATTCGCATTCACGACTAGGGCTAAGCACCCCGGCTCAATAGGCTTCATAACTCACCCCGCTTGCGTAGAATCGAGCGGTGCTGCCAGACCGTGTTGAGGGCTAAGCCCCACTTGGCGGCCACGACCTTTCCTTTCGTCTTGGTCTTGAGATCGGCAACATAATCAGCATTGCCGAGAATGGATGGACGGCTCTTGCCCCCAGGCAAGGGCTCTGGCTGAGATAGCGCTGCCGTCATTGGTTTGTCGTATTTAGTTAGCCGCATGACGCACCTCCAATCCATGCTGTAAACCGATCCATAAACCCAGGCTTGGCCAGCTGCTTTAGCTCGCCTGCCGTGTAATACCGCTCGCCTTCGGGCGTGCTGCACTTCACCGACCCATTTGCGTACTCAATTCTCACGATGATCTGCTTGGCGCGGAGCTGGGCACGCTGCTTAATTGAAAGGGTCATAGTTGGCCGCCCCCGTTTGTTGTGAGGTGAAAGCGAGGTCGCTAAAGGTGAACCAGCGAAGATGCCCAGCAGCGCGAACGGTGCCGATGTTGCCGCCACGGTGCTTACGAACGATCAGCTCAGCGATGCCTTCGTCTGGCGTTTGCTCGTTGTAAACTTCATCGCGGTAGAGCATCACGATCTTGTTCGCGTCCTGCTCGACACTTCCCGATTCGCGCAGGTCAGCCATGAGCGGGCGCTTGTCAGGGCGGGTCTCGACGTTACGGTTAAGCTGGGAAAGCAGCAGAACGGGGCAACCAAGCTGCATGGCAAGCATCTTTAAGGCGCGGCTATACTCGCCCACCTCGATAGCGCGGTTGGCGTTACGATTGCCTTTGGAGCCCACCAGTTGGAGGTAATCAACAACGATCAGGTCAAGCGGCTTGCCCTGGTGAAGTGAGCGACACTTGGCGGTGATTCCCTCAATATCGAAAATGTTATCGAAGCAATGCAGGTCAGCCGCCTTGAGCGCTTTAACCGTCTCGCTGATATTTTGATAGAGACGGTCATCATCCCGCGCCGGGGCTGCGTAGCGGTCGGCAAACACTTTGCCACCCTGGCAAAGCATCCGGTCGAACAGCTCGCCTGTGTCCATTTCCAGCGAGAAGAACGCAACACGCTTGCCCGCGACGGCATTGAGGCGGGCAGCTTGAAGGGCCATGGCGCTCTTGCCCATAGCAGGCCGTGCCGCCATCACCACCAGCTCACCGGGGCGCATGCCGTAGCTGAGGTTGTCGAGGTCTTTAACGCCGAATGTCAGCCCGATGTGAGAGGCTTTGCCCAGCATCCGGTCTTCAAGCGCCATGATGCGCTCGTCGATAATGTCCCGATTTGTGCGCTCTGCCTTGGGCGCATCGTCTTCAACACCCAGCAGAAGCTCACGGGCATAATGAAGCAGCATATCGGCGTCATGGTCAGAGTCGGCTAACGCTGCAAGGCCAGTAGCCAAGCGACGGCGGCGCGCCTTACTACAGATAACCTCAGACCACGCGATGACCAGCTCCGGGCTTGTGCTGTAGCACTCACGCATAGCCTCGGCCATGACTCCAATAGGGGCGGCGCAACTGTCAGAGACAGACACCAAATCAGGAGTTTGCCCCTTCGCGATCAGCGCCTTCATCGTCTGCCAAATTTCTGCGTGAAACTCACCACTTAGGTCATCGGCGCGGACAAAAACTTGGCCTATTAACTCAGGGGAGCGTAGGCAGGCACCGATTAGCAGGGTTTCGTAGTGGAGTAGTTCGCTCATCGCGTGGCACCTCCTTGGCTGCAGAGGTTGCCATTGGCGGCGCGGCCAAAGCGGCCCTTGTAAAACAGACTCCAAATGTCTGCATCAGCGCTACGGAAGTCCTGTTTGGCAGCGATGGTTTCTAACGCCATACGCCACCATTTCAAGCCGGTCTCCAGCGAGTCATAGCGAACGCGGCCATTAACCTCGACGCCGTAGAACTCTGCCCAGCGCTCAGCCAGTGCGTCAGCAGACTTCGTGCCTTGCCAGTCCAGCAGGTTAGGGGCCTTGCCTTTCACCTTGCCGCACGTCTCGTCCCAGATAGCGAGCAGGTCAGCATGGGGGCAGGCGGGGATATCGGGACTGTTTGCCGCAGGCGTCTGCCGCTCTTCGATATCGTCCAGCCAGCGCTCGTTGTTCAGGTACGTGGTGGGGTGAAGCAATTCAAAACCTTGTTGTTCAGCAGCAAGGCGCTTGCCAATGTCGCTAGCCAGGAATTCAGCAAACTCCATTGGCTCACGCTTTAGCCGCTTGGCGGTTTTCTTGAATTTGTCTTCAGCACGCTTGCGGTCTTTTTTCGGCAGACCGGCGTTGTAAAAAACCTCGAAGGCGTCACGCAGAATTTGCGCATTAACTACTGCGTCAGCAGTAGTTATGTCTTTCATGTCTTTAGAAGGTAGGTCGTTTTGACCTGAGTCAGATAGGTCGTTTTGACCTGAGTCAGTGCATTTTGTTAATGGCTCAGGAATGGCGCGTTTCGGCTGCTCAACCTTCCATTCTTCAGCGTGCTTGTTTAACGATACTGGCGACCTGCTGCCACCCTTGCGAACGATGACGTCTTTCTCGATAAGGCTGGAAAGAACTTTTGCGCAAGTGGTCGCATGAATACCCGTCAGTTTTTCCAGCAGACCGCCTGTAACGCGAGCCTGCTTGCGATTCCAGCCATAGGTGAGGCGAATGACGGCCATCACCACACGAAGCTCTCTCAGTGTGAAAGGCGCTGCCATGACCTGCTCTAGCAGCTCATTCGCGATGCGCGTGTATCCGTCCTCCACCTGCGGACCTCGCTTTTCCCTGACTTCGCCGGGAGGCGTTGAAGGGAATTGATATATCTCTGCGGATGACATAAGCTTTCTCCATCAAGTTGCGATTCAAAGCCCGGCACGCTCCCCAGCGATATGCCGGGCTTTGTCGTTTCAGGACTGCCCTACCAGGGCCTACTATCGAAAAGCCGGACTTACGCCCGACCTCCCTCGATCACGGTTAACGACGGCGCAGCAACAACGGATTGCCGTAGCGCGTACAGCTGCTCTTTTACGGCGCTAAGGTTTGCCTCCAGCACTACGTCCTCGACGCTCATACGCCGATGCGCAGCTTCTTGCCGTGCTGCCTGCAACCCCTCTGCCGACATACTCGCTACTGCGAGCGCGATTACCTGACGATCAATCACTGCTTACTCCTCGGCCCTGTCAGGCCATTGCGCGCTGTGCCACGCTTTCCAATAAGTGGCGTTCAGCGGTTTTTGCCATTAGCTCGGCTAGGGTTTGGCGAGCCCGCTCATCCAGTGGGCGCCCGTTGGCTAAGTCGTCTAACAGCTGCGCTTGATGAATGCGTCGCGCTTCCAGGGCTTCCAAAGAAAGCTCATGAAGCAACGGCGCGATGCGCCCGCCAGTGGTCATTGCCGCCGCGCGCTCAATGTCCTCTAGCTCAGCATCGGTGAAGCGCACTTTCACGACGTTGGTTAAGTGTTCGCCTTCTTGCTTACGGCGACGATCATCATTCAGGTATCGAGTCATGGAATTACCTCTGTACCGTGAGAATATCGCGGCCTTCACAGGCTGGCGGTTGGGGTTAAGCGGCTACAGCAATAAGGCGCGGGCAAAGCTCCACAGCCTTAACTTTTCCGCCAGTCAGCTTTTCGGCTATCAAGGCATGAACCTCAGAAACGCCGTGGCGACCTGTGGCCCAGCCGGAAACCGTTCCCTGCTTTACACCCAGGGCTTCTGCAGTTTTCTGCTGGTTACCAAAGTGCTTTATCAATTTCTGAACGGGGGTTTCCATAGGTATGCCTAATACTGAAAGGATTACCGATATATTAGATATAGGAACTCCTTTTTGCAAGCATATAGGCCAGCCTATATCTTGCTTAAATATGAATATCGGCGACCGGGTGAAGCGTGCCCGCAAACACGCAGGGCTGAATCAGCGAGAGTTGGCCAAGGCGATTGGCATTACCCAACCCTCTCTCTCTGAACTTGAGCGCGGAGAATCACGCTCAAGCGCGTACCTCGTTCAGATAGCTTCTGTCTGCGGGGTGGATGCCCGCTGGCTGGCGACTGGCGAAGGCATGATGGAAGGTGCCCGCGATCCTCGCGCTGGATATTCGGCGGGTACGGATGAGTTAATACTGCACCCGACCGAAATTGTAGAAGGCGCCGCGCCACTAAGGCCTGATGAGGTAGAGCTGCCGTGCTTTAGAGAAGTAGAGTTTGCTGCTGGTGATGGCCGCACGCAGGTAGTTGAAAACGGTGGTCACACCATGCGCTTCCCGTTAAGCAAGCTGGCTGCGCGCAACGTTTCGCCCAGCAATGCCGCCTGCGCAACTGCCAGCGGCACTTCCATGATGCCCACGATTGCCGATGGCTCCCCTATTGCTATCGACAAGGGCACTCGCCACATCATCGATGGCAAGATTTACGCGCTCGACCACGGGGGCATGCTGCGCATTAAGCGCCTCTACAAGATGCCCCTGGGGCGCGTGCGCTTGGTTAGCGACAATGCAGACGAGTATCCCGAAGAGACTTATAGCCTGATGGGGCCGGACTCACCGAAAATTATAGGCCGCGTGTTTTGGTGGGAAGTTTTTGATTGAATGGGGAGGCGCATATGCTGATTGAGTGGGCCATTTTTAGATGCTGTATGTGGCTGGTGAATGTCCATGCTCGAAACTTTAGGGGGTCATGGGAATGGCTTAAGCTGGCACTTCCTGTCGCTTCGATTGCAGGTTTTTTGTTTGCACTGGCTTTTCTGGGAAGACTTGCGCTTAACTCTGAATGGGAAACCCTGGCTTACGCCATCGTTATAACCATAGCGGCTATGCCTGTAATGACATTCTTTGCCTCAAAGCTAGGCGAGACCATGCTTTTCTTTTCTCCTATCGCGATAATTATCGGCACATACCTAGCAATTTCAATGTGGTAGAAAACACCTAGAAGCAATCAGCCCACCCTCCGAGGTGGGCTTTTTTTCGTCCCTATAAAAAAATATAGGTATTCCTGTTGACCTATTTGAAAGGTATGCCTATATTTAGAGGCACGAACACACCACAACGTGCTCAGGCCCTCACAGGCCGCCGCTCTTTAACAAGTTATAGCCTGCCCCGCCGTAGTGGATTGCATCTGCGAGAGCGCGTCAGGCATACGCCTGCCTGAGGCTGTCGAAGTATCAGGCCATCTTACAGCGCCTTCCTTGAGGGCGCTGATGGATGAAACAGGAGGTGGGTATGAAGACGAACGTAATAGAAATAACAGTTAGCGGAAAAGTCGGGTGCGGAAAAAGCGAAGTGCTTGAGGTTATCCGCAACGCTCTTGACGAGCACCTCGGCTATCCGCGAACGCACATTAAGATCGCTGGCGTTAACCCTGTGGGTGGAATAGAGGAAGCAAGGCACACAAGGCAAACCACGCGAAACGAAAAAACGGTATTTGTTCTAAGGGAAGAAGATTTTTGAGCACCACCCGTTCCGCTGGGTAAAACGCGGCCTAAAGCGCTCCCTCTCCGCTGAGAATACCAAGGGCCATCGGAAAGAGTGTGGAGCAAGCGCTCTGTAGTGCGAGTAGCGCGTCTCGCATACATGACAAGCTGGATACTAGCCGTCTTAACGGTGAAGTCACAAAGCCAGCCCCTGCTAGCGACAGGCGCTCTTTCCGATGTCACCCGACATCACGTGCCCGCTCAGGAAGAGCAAGCATTCGCCCGCGCCCAGCGGGCTTTTTTGCACCGGAATGTTGCCGCATCGGCTGCATTCCCGCGCTGCTTCCCTCAATCAACACTGCACTGGCACTGCGAGAGCCGCGAGGCAGCGCGCCTAATTCTATGAGAGGTGATCTATGAGCGAGCTGAGAGCAACGCCGGGGCCGTGGCAGCGTAGTCTGTCAAAAGAAACTGGCGGATCATTTATTGAGCATATTGATAGTCAGTACGTCTCCCATATTGTCGCATTTGTACATGCGAGCCATGGCATGTTCGACCCACCAATACCAACCAAGGAAGACGAGGCCAACGCCCACCTAATCGCCGCCGCCCCTGAGCTTTTCGAGTCGCTATGCGGATGCCTTGAATTGATAGATGAGATTTCACCACTTGAAGGTGATGTTGTGCGAGCCGCCCATGCTGCCCTAGCCAAAGCTCGAGGTGAGACATGACCACACGCTACCTGATCCGCTAGAAGCGCGGAGACATCATCACGCCACGCCCTGACCTGGGCGTTTTTTTTGGCCTGCGTTTGGCCCGCACCACGGCCAAGCGCCTAGGCTACCCGCCGAAACTGATCAAGAAGGTAAGTAAGCATGCCAACGAAAACCCTTAGCCTCATCGCGCTGGCCGCCATCATCGGCAGCATGATCGTGGCTAGCAATCTAGACGCATCCGATAACGAGCAGATGCACCGCCAATACTGCCAAGAGGTCGCCGTATGGGCCGCTGAGGCGGCGCGGGGCATTGACCCGCACCACCGCACCGGACACCCCGATTACCGCGGCAACGCTGCCGAGATTTGCCCTGGTCTACGTCCTGCTGATTAAGGAGAACCACATGAACATGGCTTATGCAGTACCCGACAAAACCGCCGTGCGGTATCCGCAGTTCTCGCCAGAAGCCGACAAAACGCCCACCGATTGCATCGAGGAAGGCGAGCGAGCCGCCTGTGATTCGCTGATCCGCTGGGCACAGCAGCCCGAAAACGAGCACTGGCTGTGCGACATCTTCTTTGAGCGCAACGCCACCCACCACCGAGATAGCGCGATTGCGGCGTGGGATAAGCAGGTTCAAGCGGGAGAGTGGATATGAACCAGTGGAAAGTAACCGGCCCGCCACGCTTCGTTGAAGGCGTCGGCATGGTCTACCCGGTGGCCAAAGGTGGCAGCCGGTTTAATGCTGCTGAGCAAGACGAGCTAGAGGCGCTGTTGGCTGGGTGGATAAGCGTTGAGGAGAGGCTTCCGGAGAATGGGCAAGAGGTGCTGGCGTATCGCAAAGGTAAGCGAAAGGAGCTGGGTCCGTTCTTCGTTCAGCGCTGCGGAAACCCTCACCGGCCCTGGCGCTATCTGGACGGCGACCGCTGTGATGTGACGCCAACTCACTGGATGCCCCTGCCGCCACTGCCGCAGAAATAAGAAAACCCGCTCCTGCGCGAACAGGTAGCGGGCCGTTCATCGATCCATCGCAAAACGAATCAATGAGGAGGGTAACACCATGTTGCTTAAAAGCGAATGCTCAGAACATCAGTTTAAGTGTAGAGGCGCTGGATACGGCTACCTGCAACACCGAGGTAAGCAGGTTTTGGCTCATCGTCTCGCTTACTGCCAGGCCAACGGCCTAGACATTTCAGATATAGATGCGCAGGTAGTTCGTCACAAATGCGACAACCCAAAGTGCGTCAATCCAGAGCACCTGGAGCTAGGAACGCAGGCTGACAATATAGCCGATATGCACTCAAGAGGTCGCGGGCTTAAAGGAGAGATGATTGGTAATTCAAAGCTGACAGATGAACAAGCGGAAGAGATAAGGCGTCTCTACAAGCCTCGCTCAAAAGACCGCAATCAATACCAGCTAGCCAAGAGGTTCGGCATAACCCAGTCACAAGTCAGCATGATAATTACCGGCAAGCGACGCAAACATCAATCAGGAGATGCAGCATGAGTCAATCAGCCCAAGTACATCAGCACCCAAGCCAACAGGTGCAGGCCACGAACCCATTTCAGGCAATGGCCAGCCGTATTAGCGTCGACCCTGACACTGTCCAGCAGATCATGACCAACACGCTGATGAAGGCGAAAGGCGGCAACCAACAGGTCAGCCATGAAGAGCTGATGGTCTTTATGTCCATTGCCAACGAGTACCGTCTTAACCCGCTAACAAAAGAGATTTACGCGTTCAACAATCGCGGTGCCATTCAGCCCATTGTCAGCATAGATGGCTGGCTAAAAGTCATTAATACCCACCCGCAGTTCGATGGCATGGAGTTTGATGACAAGCTGAACGATAACGGCGGACTAATGGCGATCACTTGCCGCATTTACCGCAAAGATCGGGGGCGCGCCACCGAGGTCACTGAGTATCTGAGCGAATGCCAGGGTAACTCTGAGCCATGGAAGAAATGGCCAGTCCGCATGCTGCGCCACAAGGCCACAATTCAGTGCGCCCGCTACGCTTTCGGCCTCTCTGGGATTATCGACGAGGACGAGGCCGACCGCTACCGCAGCGCCAACGTTGAGCGGGACGTTACGCCGCAGCGTGAGGCGTTGGAGTATTACAGCGACGTCGACTTTAAGAAGAACTTTCCCACTTGGCAGTCCGCCATTGAGTCAGGTAAGCGCACGCCCGATCAGATTATCGCCATGGTCAGCAGCAAGGCGATTCTCACCGACGAACAGAAGCAAGCTATTAACGAGGTGCAGGCATGAACATCCATGACGTAGTTCAAGGCTCAACCGAATGGGGCGCGCTACGCGCCTCTTGTTTTACGGCTAGCGAAGCACCGGCAATGGCGGGGGTCAGCAAGTACCAGTCACGATCTGACCTGCTCAAGCAGAAATACACAGGCGAAGTGCCGGAGATAACGCCAGCGCAGCAGCGCATCTTCGACAAGGGCCATGCCGCCGAAGCCAGCGCACGCCCGATTGCCGAGCGCATCATCGGTGAGGAGCTCTACCCCTGCACCGCCACCCACGACGAGCACCCATGGATGCTAGCCAGCTTCGACGGCTGCACCATGATGGAAACGGTGATCTGGGAGCACAAACTGGCGAACGACGAGCTGCGCACCGCCACCGCCGAAACGCTGCCCGAGCATTACAAAGTGCAGATGGACCAGCAGCTAGCCGTCAGCGGTGCCGAGAAGTGCCTATTTATGTCGAGTAACGGTACCGAGGAGGATTGCAACTGGTTCTGGTACACCACCACGCCGGAGCGCATCGCGGCGCTGTTTGCAGGCTGGGAACAGTTCAAAGCGGATCTGGAAGCCTATCAGCCGCAAGAGCAAAAAGTAGCGCCGCAAGGCGAAGCGCCGGACAAGCTGCCCGCGCTCAGCATTCAAATGACCGGCGGCGTGCAGGCGTCGAACTTACCGGACTTCAAAGCCAAAGCGCTGGCGATGATCGACAGTATCAAGACGGAGCTAGTCACCGATAAGGACTTTGCCGACGCAGAAAGCACGGTCAAGTTCCTGCAGAAAGGCGAGAAGCAGCTTGAAGAAAGCAAGCAGCGCGCACTAGAGCAAACCGCCAGCATTGCCGAGCTGTTCGACACCATCGACGAGCTGCGCGAAACCATGCGGCAAAAGCGGCTCTATCTGAACAAGCTGGTGAAGGCAGAGAAAGAAAACCGGCGCATCGAGATTCAGCGCAATGCGGCTGCAGCGTTTGATGCCTTTCTTGCCAAGCTGGATTGCCCAATCGTGCCCGCGCACAGCCTGGATATTGTAGGCGCGATGAAGGGAAAAAAGACCATCGCCACCCTGCAAGCTGCCGCCGATGACGAGGTAGCCCGCGCCAAAGTCGAATGCCAGCAGCTAGCAAACGAGATCAATGGCAACAAGGCGCTGCTAGATACCGAGCAAGGCGAGTATGCCTTCCTGTTTAGCGATTGGCGCGACCTGATTCAGAAACAGCGCGACGACTTGCAGGCGGTGATTGCGTCACGCATCGCACAGCACAAAGCCGCCGAGCAAGCAAAGCTAGACGCCGAGCGCGAGCGCATCCGCCAGGAGGAAGCGGCCAAGGCGCAGCGTGACGCCGCCGAGGCTGAAGCTAAACGCCAAGCCGAGGAAGCTGAGAAGCGCAAACCAGAGCCGCAGCCAGAGCCTGAACCACTGCCCGCCGCTGCCGAGTATAAGCCGCTTGATGCTAGCCGCCTTCATGCTGCCGCCGAATCATTCCAGCGTGGCAGCCAGGCGAAAGCGCCCGAGCAAGTCACTATCTCGCGCAAGGAGTATGACCGATTGCTCGCTGCCCAGGCCATGCTCGACGCCTTGAAAGCCGCAGGCGTGGATAACTGGTCAGGGTATCCCGAAGCCATGGCCCAACTGAACGCAGCCTAGCCCCTCACGCAGGGGCTTTTTAATGCCCTGACGATTTACCCACCTGGGGCCAGTGGCCCCAACCCACCGCAAGAGGCAACACGCAATGGAAATCAACCCGCAAGCATTCACCATGATGCTGGCCAAGCTACGCCGTGGCCAAACACTGGAAGAGCTATCAGAAGCCCTGGTCGAAGCGCAAGAGCGCTGCAAAGACACGGGCAAGATGGCCGAGATCACCCTAAAGGTGAAGATCAAGCCAGAAAAAGGCATGCCCGGCATGTTCATGCTGTCCGATGAAATTAAATCGAAGCTGCCACAGTTCGATCGCGGGGCAAGCGTCATGTTTGAGGACGCCAACATGCAGCTGCAGCTAGAAGACCCGCGTCAGCAGAAGATGGACCTTCGCGAAGTAGAGCTACAGAAGCGTGAAGCCAAGCAGCTCGCTGAAGAAACCAAACCCACCCAACTGAAGCAGGTGTAAGTAATGACAGAGCTAAACCAAACCTTCGTTGCTGACGCTATCGCCGCCGGTACGCAAATGGCTGGATTTGATCCAGAAAAAGACGAAGCGGTCATGCTGCCAGAAGGCTACCGCATTGAAGACCTTGAGCAGTATCGCAAAGCACCCCGGATCACAGCGCAAACGGTCACCATCCATAACGCCACCGACTTCACCATCTACGTAAATCGCTTCAAGAACGAAGCTACAACGGTGTACGCAGACCTGTCGAACACACGCTTCACCGCTGTGATTGATCATCCTGAAAAAGATGCGCCTGCTTGGGGCAGGCATCGCGCCACCTACGCCTGTCCGCACTCACGCAGCTGGGAAACGTGGTCGAAAGCAGACGGCAAGAAGATGACGCAGCATGACTTCGCTAAGTTCATCGAAGACAACCTGCCGGACGTTCAAGAGCCCAGCGGAAGTGACATTCTTATGGTGAGCCGCACGCTGGAAGCCAAAAAGAAAGTCGACTTCCAAAGCGGCGTTCGCCTGGATAACGGCGAGGTGCAGATTACCTACAACGAGGAAATTCAAGGCACGGCTGGCAAAGGGACGATTGAAATTCCCGAGGTGTTCAAGCTGGGCATTCCAGTATTTGAAGGTGGTGACCACTACGCGCTAGATGCCCGGCTGCGCTATCGCATTGGTGACGGCCAGCTGGTGATGTGGTTCGACCTACTGCGCCCTGAGCGCCTGCTAGAAGATGCGTTCTCGCAGACCATGGCCAGCATCAAAGAAACGCTGGGCGATGACGTGATGATCCTCCACGCCGACGCGCCGCGCTAAGCACTCACCCACAACGAGGCCCTGCGGGGCCTTTTCTTTTGGAGGGCTTATGGCTACGAAACCTCCCTGGACGCTAGCTGATTACGCTTACCTTAAGCGCCACTACCCAACTAGCACCCCCATTGACGACATAGCCGCCTTCTTGAAAAGGCCTCGTGAGCAGGTTTGCGTACGCGCCAGGGCGCTCGGCCTGGTCAGGCCCCGTCACTGCACTGAGCTAGCGGTAAGTAACTTTGAGCAGCAAAAGGGTAAGCCGCTGGTTGAGGTGGCAAAGCATTACATGGCCAGACGTTTATCACGAACAGAGCTAGCCGCTGACATAGGCATTTACTACGGTACGCTCAAGCGCTTGCTGCCAGCAGAGCTATGGCAGTCGTGGCCACATCAAACGGTTGGCAGGCAGCTAGCCGCCGAACAACGCAGAGCCTAGCCCCGAAAGGGGCTTTTTACTATCTGGAGATCATTATGCAGTCACTATTCGGAATCATCTTTTTTATCGGTATCGCGCTAGCCACTTTTGGCGCTTATATCCAGCACTTCGTTACAGCCATTAATGAAGAAATGTGGGTGCTGCTAGTGCTGGGCGCTGTGATATTTCCGGTAGGCGTGCTGCACGGCTGGCTGGTGTGGTTCGGTGTGCTGTGAGCCAGATAGCCCGCGCACCCACCGGCCACCGCTGCGGCGAATGCCATCAAAAGGCCGTGCTATCTGACGCCCAGGTTAGAGCAATGCGCCACGACCGAGAGCGCCACGGCATGAGCTATCGGCGCTTAGCGTTGAAGTACGGCTGCGGCGTGAGTGCGGCAAGAGACATTACAAACTACGTGACGCGGTATAGCGCATAAGGAGGCTGAATGAGGCTATCGAAAAAACAGTCACAGCTTCAAAATCAAGTGATGGAGCTTGTGCACTCAGACCGAAGGCTTAGCGAGAATGAGCGATATTTCATCCTCGAAAACTACCAAGAATCAGCGGGCGCCCTTAACAGTTTAAGCGGCGCCTTTTTTACGCCTGAGGGATTGGCCCGCGACTTTGCGATAGAGGTCAGCGATGGCGTATCGATTATTGATCTTTGCGCTGGGATAGGCCGCCTGGGCTTTGCTTTAGAGCAGAAAGCGACGCGCTTGGTCTGCGTCGAGTATTGCGAGGCTTACATTGAGGTTGGCAAGCGAGTGCTGCCGGATGCGGAATGGATACAAGGCGACGTGTTCGACAAGGAGCTGTATCGCGGGCTGGGCTTCTTTGATTGGTCAGTCTCGAATCCGCCGTTTGGGAAAATCAAGACAGGCAATTACGAAGGAAATTACCGCGGCGGTCTATTCGAGTACAGAGTGATCGAAATGGGCTCGCGAATATCCAGCTTCGGCGCCTTTATCATTCCTCAAGAGTCCGCATCTTTTCGCTACTCGGGTGAGCGCTGCTATCGCGAAGAGATCAATGACCGGTGCCGAACATTCATGAAGCAAACCGGCATCACTCTTAGCAATAACTGCGGCATCGACACCACCGTTTATCAAGCCGAGTGGCATGGCGTTAGCCCAAAGGTCGAGATCGTCACCTGCGAATTCATAGAGAAGCCTAGCAGCGAACAGCAGCTAGACATTTTCGCTGATAGCGAAGAGGCAGCATGAATGAAACCCACAACCAAACGCTGCCCAAAGTGCGGCAGTGAGCGCCTACGGCTGTTTCGCTCAATCAATCTGAAACAGTGCGACGAGTGCTTGCATGAATTCGACTGGCACTTAGCGCCTGGGCAGAAACCGCTAGTCGGCCCAAGCCGCGACCGCTACATCATTACTGGAGATAACCATGCTGATACCCGTACATAACGGCACCGCTGCCGAACGCGAAGCAGTGATTGACGACTTTCTTGATCACGTTTTATCGCGCTGGGAAGATTGCGAGCATGAAAAAGAGGCCGCGCTAGCAGAAAACGACGCACTGGCGATTGAGAATGCCAAGCTGCGGCTTGAGGTAGCCGAGCAGGCTAAGCAGTTGGCTAGCATGAGGGCGGCGTGATGGGCATTAAGCAGAGAACAATCAGTGAGGTTACTTGCGATATTTGCGGTAAAGAGTGCGGTGAGAGCGACGGGGTTATTAGGGCGCGAGTAAATAGCGGCGATGGTCGTGACGTTGGGCCTGCTTATATCACTGCCGAACTGAGATTCAGCCAGCCGTATGGTGTTACCAACGGGCTTATATGCCCAGCGTGTAAGCTGAAATACCTTGAAACCTATGTTGCTAAGCTGCGTGAGCAATTAGAGGGCTGATCAAAATGACACCAATGGAGCGAATAGAGGGCGAGCTGAGCGACGCACAGAAGCGCATTGCCGAGCTGGAGTATTTGCTGGCACGCCAGGCTAAAGCCGCCCAGCAGGGTATGGATGCGGCCAAGTCGGTGGCATGTTCCGAATTGGAACAAGCCAAGCGGCTGCATGCTGAGTGCAATCCGCGGGCGCTAGAAAGTGAGCGTGATGCAAATGCGGTGCTGACTGAGCGCGTTGCTGAGCTTGAGGGGCGAGAACAGGTGCTGGCGGCGCATGTCGAGAGCATCCGATACGTATTGGTTGATGCAAAACGGTGTGTAGCGGTAGTCGCACATCCGTCAATTTACCGCGCTCCACAATACCAGCCGCTTGCCAAGCGTGTGATGCAACGAATTGAGAGCATAGGGAAGCGGTGCGAATTTGGGAGTACAAGTTTGTGACTGAGGCCCAGCAATGACCCATCAGCCCAAGGGCGGGCAGTGCACAGCATGCCGCCACGCCCTATCCGATTGCAACCACCTACCGTTTAGCCAGATGCCGCCAATGAGCAAGCACAAGGGCGTCGTCATAGTTCGGTGCACTGAATATGCTCGATCAACTACCCAACGCACGCCGCATCGCCGCGCTGGCAGTGCGTAGGCGCATACTCAATACGCCGCCATGGCGACTATCGACACGACTGTTTAAAGACTACCGCCGTTGAGCGGTTTTTTATTGGATGGAGGTTTTATGGGACACGTTAGAGGCCCGTTCCTTGAATACGAGTGCACCAAGTGCGGCTGCACGATCAAGGAAAACGCGCCGCGAAACCAAGAGCGCTTAGTTGATCGCATAGCTGACGCCAACGCTAACCCAGACGATAGAGTTTGTGCTTCTTGCTGGGATCCTGGTGATAACAATCTTTAACGAGGTGAATAATGACTAGCACAGCATTTGATGACCAGTTTGCAGTATGCACGCCGGAGGAAGAAGAGGCGCTTCGGGCTATCGAGGCACGGCAGCGGGAAGCGGAGATTGTAAGGCCAAGCCAGCGGGAGCGTTTTGAGCGCTGGTTTAGCGATCAAGGCAAGTGGCCGCAGTCGGTAGAGCGAAGCGGTGAAGGTTATAGGCTGATGCAGGCGCAGTCAGCGTGGGAAACTTGGAAGATTGCATGCCCGGAAGGCTGGCAAGCCGTGCCGGTAGAACCGACGGATGAAATGCTTGATTCTGCGCCATACCCAGGATGCGCGGCTATAGAGACGTGGAGAGAAATGCGATCAGCCGCACCAGAACCAGGTGACGCATGAAGCCGCTAACAAGCAACGATTAACAGCCGCCCAGGAGGCGGCTTTCTTTTGCCTGGGAGAAAGCCATGGGCGAAATGCTAATGAGCCGTGATGAAGCGGCTAAAGAATTGTCGTGCCACCCCGCCACCATTTCTAAGTGGGTAAATAGCGGCACGCTGCCAGGTCTAAAGATCGGCGGCAAAACCTACGTCAACAAACAAGCACTCAAAGCGATGATTGCCGGAGATGCACCGGTCAGCCACACTACCGATGCACCCGGCGCGATAACGGGAGGTAAGCCATGCCGTATAAGCGCCCAGACTCGCCTTACTGGTGGGTCTACCTATCCCCGCCGGGAGGCGGCGAGCCAATTAGACGCTCTACTCGGACGACCGACAAGCAAGCGGCTGAAGCGCTAGAGGGGAAATGGAAGGCGCAGCTCTATCGCCAATCCTATTGGGACGAAGTCCCCGAGCGCAGCTTTGCCGAAGTGGCCACCGAGTACCTGCTGGCCAGTCAGGACAAGCGCTCATTGGCCGACATCAAGATGCGCACCGGCAAACTCTACGACTTCTTTGGTGCCGACAAAGTAATGGGCAAGCTAGAAGGCGCAGACGTTCGCGCCTTTATTGCCTTTCGGCAACGTGAAGGCGTCGGGCCTGCCACGATCAACCGAGAGCTGGCCATACTCGCCGCCATGATTACCCACGCGGTCACGCATCTTGAATGGTCGCTACCCAACCCTGTGAAGGGCCGGATGCTGAAAGAGCCGCCCGGGCGCGTGCGTTGGATTACCCGCAAGGAAGCGGACACGCTGATCGAGAAAGCCAAAACCACCCGCGAAGGCGAGCGCTTGGCCGACTTCATCGAGCTAGCCCTGCACACCGGCGCACGCAAAGGCGAGCTATTAAAGCTGGAATGGCGGCGCGTTAATTGGGAGCACGCACTGATAACCCTGGAGCCAGAGGACAGCAAAGCTGGTAAGCGCAGAACGATACCGCTCAACGAGTCGGCCGTGGCCGCGCTCAAACGGCGGCACCGATACGCGCAAACCTACTGCCCTTCTTGCCCTTGGGTATTCTGCAAGCGTGACGGCAGCCGATACGTCTACCCTAACCCGGTATTCAAAAAGGCGTGCGCGCTGGCGTGCATCAAAGACTTCACCATTCACGACTTGCGGCATACCTGCGCAAGCTGGCTGGTGTCGGAAGGCGTACCGCTGGCCGATGTAAAGGAAGTGTTGGGGCATTCCACCATCAACATGACCGAGCGTTATGCGCACCTAGCACCCCACCGCGCAAGGGACGCCGTGGCCAAGCTGCAATCACGTTCTCATCACGTTAAAGAACCGGTGGAGAATATCGAGGCACTGCTGGGGAGGAAAAAGAAAGCCTAGAAACGAAAAAAGCCCCGTAAGAACAGGGCTTTATAATCGAGGTGGCGGAGGGACAGGGATTCGAACCCTGGATAGGCTATTAACCTATGCCGGTTTTCAAGACCGGTGCATTCAACCGCTCTGCCATCCCTCCGGCTTATGGGTGCGTATAATAACAGCTTCTCCTTGTAAGTCAACGCCTTTTGAATAAATTAGTAAAGCCTTAAGCCTACCCGGGTAATGTCGCCGCCTTCCATTTCACTGACGACCCAGTGAATGCCGTGCCAGTCCACGTCGTCCCCCACCACTGGGTGGCCGCCCACCCGCAGAGAGACGAACTCGGCCAGGGTCATCTCCTGCTCGCCGGGGCTCAGAGTCAAGCCATAGGCTTGAGCGATGTCTTGCATTTGGGCGTTGCCGTCCAAAGTAAAGGTGCCAAAGAAGGCGCGCTCTTGCTTGAGCTTGGCATCGCCATTGAACAAGCGATTCAGGGCCACCAGGTCTTCACTGCGACCAATCACGCAGACCACATCCCCCAGTTTCAGTCGGGTGCTGCCTTTGGGGTGGAGCATGACGTGGTTGCGGAACAACGCCGAGATCAAGGCGCCGGAGGGAAACCGCAGCAGCCGGATAGGCACATCGTCCAGGTCCTGGTTTTCTACCGTGTAGACGAACATTTCAAAATCGTTTTCCGGCAGGATGCCCAGTGGACCGCGACGGTTGGGCATGGTACCCGCGGGTACTTCTACTTTCAGCCAGCGGGCCATGAGGGTGAGAGAGCCGCCTTGAATCAGCAGCGACATCAGCACCACCGCAAAGGCGACATTAAAGTAGAGTGACGCGTTTTCGACTCCGCCAATCACTGGAAAAATGGCGAGCACGATCGGAACGGCTCCGCGCAGGCCGACCCAGGCAATGAAGAGGGTTTCGCGCCAACGGAATTTGAAAAAGGGTTTAATGCTAATCAAGACGGCCAGCGGGCGAGCAACGAAGATCAACGCCAACGCAACGAAGCCAGCGGGCAGGGCCACGTCCCAAAGCTGGCTGGGCGTCACCAGCAATCCCAGCACCAAGAACAAGCCAATTTGGCTCAACCAGGCCAAACCATCGTGTACGGGCAGGATGAAATTGAGGTGGCGGCCTGGCTGATTACCAATCATCAGGCCCGCTAGATAAATCGCGAGGAAACCACTGCCGCCCAGCACGCTGGTTAGCCCGAATACACTAAATCCAAGTGCAAGCGCCAACATGGCGTAAAGGCCGGGCGCTAAATCGAGCCAGCGCAGCAGTTTGGCGCTCAGCCAACCGCCACCAATGCCCACTGCCAAACCAATACCAAACTGAGAGATAAAGAACAGCAACGTTTCGGTAATGCCGCCAATATCCCCAACCAGCAGCTCCACCAGCATTAGCGTTAGGAAAATTGCCATCGGGTCGTTGGTACCCGATTCAATTTCAAGCGTGGCCCCTACCCGTTCGTTCAGGTTTACACCGCGGCCGCTTAGCATGGAGAAAACGGCGGCGGCATCGGTAGAGCCTACAATCGCCCCCACCAACAACCCTTGCACTATCGAAAGGTCGAAGACCCACATGGCGATAACGCCGACAATGGCACTGGTAATAAAGACGCCAAAGGTGGCCAGTGAAAGTGCGGGGCGAAAGCCTACGCGGAATGTTTTGAAACGGGTGCGTAAACCACCATCCAATAGGATCATGGCCAGTGCCAGATGGCCAATGGCGAACGCCATGGAGTAGTCGTCGAACTCGACGCCTAGCAGGCCCTCTTCGCCCGCCAGCATGCCCAGGCCCAAGAAAATCAGCAGCAGCGGCACGCCAACCATTGATGAAAGGCGGCTCGCTAATATGCTGAGCGCCATAAGGGAACCACCTACCAGGAAGAACGTATAAATTGCGTCCATGTCTCTCCGTCTCTACATCAATGCCGTTCTATTATTACATGTCGGTGCTGAATTTACTGAGCGTGTTCGCTTGGTTTATGCAAGGGGCTAGCCAGGTGCTTTACCTGAAAGCTAAACTTCGCCGTCCTACCATCGGGAGTTGAGGTTATGTTGAACGCTTTTTTGCGTGGCCGTTCATTTCTAGCACTGTCATTGGTCTTTTTTTTATTATTTTCATTTTCAGCGACTTACGCAAACGAAGAGCGTGATTCAGGAAACCTCGACGCCCCTCTTTCTTTAGAAAGCGATGTAGCGCTTCCTGAAGGGCTGTGGCCCGCAGGCGACAACAGCGCAGCTGAAGTGCCTGAAGAAGCGCCCAGTATGGCGGTGATTCCCCCGCCCCCTCTCGATCCGCCGCCACTGAAACAGCTAACGCTGATGCTAGATTGGTACTTAAGCCCCCAGCATGCCGCCCTCATCGTGGCGAAAGAGCGGGCCCTGTTTGCCGCCCAAGGGCTTGAAATCGAGCTATTAACCCCAGCCGACCCATCCATTGCGATTAAGCTGCTGGCGGCCGGAGAAGTTGATTTAGCGCTCACCCGCCAGCCGCTGCTACATTTACATGCCCACGATGGCGCGCCAATTACACGCATCGCCACGCTGATAGAAACACCGTTAAATGCAGTGATCGTGGCAGGTGAAGCGCCAGCACCCGCAGCGGTTGCCGACGCCCTAGCCGATTTACACTACGGTTATTCCACCCGCGAGGGGCGTGATGTGTTAGTGGAACAACTTCTGCCCCGTTCAGTGCGCCAAGTCGATGACTTCGTTGCGCCTGAAAGCGTCCATTTTGATGCCGCCGATGCACTACGTTCGAGCAGAGTCGACGCCGTGGCGGATGGTTTTTTTCATACGCTGCCCCAGCAGCTCGCCTCCGATGGCATCGTCACTCATACCGTGCGCTACAGCGACATCGATATCCCGCGCCACGATGGGCTGATTCTATTAGCCAATAGCGACTCCGTTGCTCGTCAGGCCACCACCTGGTCGCGGGTGCTGATCGCTCTGGAAGAGGCCAGCAACTGGATGATTGAGCACCCCGAAGAAGCCTGGACGCTGCTGGTCACAACACACCCCGTACTGGATAACCCCATCAATCAAGAGGCGTGGGATGACCTGCTCCGCCGCGTTGCGTTAAGCCCTGCGGCACTAGACGAGCGGCGCTATGCGGCGTTTGAAAGCTACTTGCAGAGTGCGGGCGTCACAGAAAATTCAATTCCCATCACGCGGCTGGCGGCGAACCCCCACTTACTGATGGAGCGCTAACCCGCACGCCGTAATTACGATTGCGCCGCTATAAAGGCGTCGATCGCTTGCTGAAACGCATCAGGCTGGTCGGCATGCAGCCAGTGGCCAGCGTTTTTGAGGGTGACCAGCCGCGCCCGAGGCAGCACTTCACGCAGCGCTGGCAGCATATCGTCGCTCACGTAGTGGGAATCGGCACCGCGCAGTACCAGCGTCGCGCCTTCAAACGGGGAATCACCATCGGGCTCACCGATGATGGCCTCGTAGCCGTGTTGAATTTCATCCAGGCCAACCCGCACGCCCATAATGCCCTGCTCATCGCGCACTAGGTTGGTGGCCAAAAACAGCCGCGTGGGGCGCGAATCGACGTGCTCTGCTAGCAGGGCGTCTGCTTCGCGGCGATTGGTTGGCTTGCCTTTTCGTACTTGCTCCAGGGCAGCAAACACATCGTCATGGCCGTGCTGATAGGCCACCGGGGCAATATCGGCCACCATTAGCGAGAGGCAGCGCTGCGGCGCTTGGCGCGCCAGCGTAATGGCTACCTTGCCGCCCATGGAGTGGCCTAAAATATGCGCTTGCTCAATACCCAGCTTATCTAACGCTGCCAGCACATCCTGGCTCATGGCGCGATAGCTCATGCCTTCTGCGTGTGGGGAGCGTCCGTGGTTTCGCAGGTCCACCGCCACTACTCGGCGCTTGCGCTGCCACACTTTCAAATGCGAGCGCCAATTATCGGCACTGCCGAGCAAGCCATGAATCACGACCAGCGGCTGGCTATCCGCGTCGGCGTCAGCAGGCAGGTCAATCGCGTAAAGATCCACGGGGACATTGTCGGTCATGCTATTTCCTTATCGGTTAAGCGGTTCGCGGCGCAGCATCGTCCTGCCCTGTCCATACCACCAAACGACGCGTTAGCCATGCGAGCAGCAGGCCATAGAGCGGCAGGAAGAACAGCAGGCTAATGCCCAGCTTAATGGCGTAGTCAACGGCAGCAATTTCTACCCAGTGCTGAGCCATAAAGGGGTCAGGACTGTTATAGAAGGCGGTGGCAAAGAAGGCAAACGTATCGGCAAGATTGCCCAGAATGGTCGAGCACACAGGTGCGACCCACCACGCCCACTGGCGCAGGCGGTCAAACACCTGCACATCGAGCAGTTGCCCCAATACGTAAGCAAGGAAGCTGGCAACTGCAATGCGGGCAACAAACAGGTTCCACTCGCCGAGTGCCTCAATGCCGGCAAAGCTGCCGCGTGGGAAGATCACTGACACCACGTAAGACACCAACAGCGCCGGAAACATCACGCGTAGGATAATCGTGCGGGCTGGCCCTTTACCAAATAGGCGCACCGTTAAGTCGGTGGCTAGAAAGATAAACGGAAAGCTGAACGCGCCCCAGGTGGTATGAAACCCAAACAGCGTAAACGGTAGCTGCACCAGATAGTTACTGGCAGCAATGATGGCGATATGGAAGGCGACCATTACCATGAGACAACGGCGATGCTGAGCGTCGGTTAAAGCAAACATACAGATTGGCCTTTTTTTGGTTGATAGAGGGGTTAGGGAACCCTCGAAAAAGCGCGTTGAGCGCCACTGGGGCGCGCATTATACGCGTTCCTCACGGCAAACGCACAAAGCCGCCCATGGGGTTGGGCGGCTTTGTGCGTGGTTTGAGTGTAGCAGAGAAGATGCTTAGCTATCGGTGGAGGTTGCTTGATCGGCAGCACCCACGTTGCGTTCACGCATCGCTGCATGCACATCTTCCAAACTGGTGGGGTCATCAATGGTAGAGGGAATGCCGAAGGATTTTCCATCGGCGATATTGCGCAGCAGTTTGCGCAGTATCTTGCCCGAGCGGGTTTTGGGCAACCGGTTCACTACCAGCACCTGCTTAAAACAGGCGATGGGGCCGATATGTTCACGCACGCGCTCAATCAGTTCTGCTTCCAGGGTTGCTTCGTCGCCGTTAAAGCCATCTTTGGGAATCACTAGCCCCACTGGTAGCTGCCCTTTTAGTTCATCATGAATGCCGATTACCGCACATTCCGCCACTGCCGGATGCGCGCCCACTACTTCTTCCATCTCACCGGTAGAAAGGCGATGACCCGCTACGTTAATCACATCATCGGTGCGCCCCATGATGAACAGGTAGCCCTCCTCATCAAAGTAGCCGCCGTCGCCGGTTAGGTAATAGCCAGGGTAAGCGGCCATGTAGGCACTTTGAAAGCGCTGCGGATCACGCCATACACCCACCAAACACCCCGGCGGCAGCGGCTGCTTGATGACGACGCTGCCTTGCTGCATGGCGGGCGCTTGTTCGCCGTCGCGGTCCAAAATCTGCACGTTGAAACCAGGCACAGGGTAAGTAGCAGAGCCTGCTTTAGTGGCCGCTGCTTCAATGCCCGGCAAGTTGGCGGCAATCGGCCAGCCGGTTTCAGTTTGCCACCAGTGGTCGATGACCGGCACATCGAGCAGGTCATCCAACCAATGGAAAGTCGGTGGATCTAAGCGCTCACCAGCAACATATAAGTGCTGCAGGCTGCTAATATCGTACTTTTCTAGCTGCTTGGCCTCAGGGTCCTCTTTTTTGATGGCCCGAAACGCTGTTGGGGCGGTGAAAAAACTCTTCACTTTGTACTCATCAATCAAACGCCAAAACGCCCCTGCATCCGGTGTTTTCACCGGTTTACCTTCATACACTACCGTGGTGCAACCGCGCAGCAGCGGCGCGTAAACGATATAGGAGTGCCCTACTACCCAGCCCACATCCGAAGCGGTAAACATCACATCGCCTGGATTAAGGTCGTAAATCACTTCCATCGAATAGGCCAAGGCGACCGCATAGCCGCCAGTGTCTCGCACCACTCCTTTGGGCTTACCGGTAGTGCCGGAGGTATAGAGCACATACAGCGGGTCGGTGGCTTTCACGGGTACGCAATCCACAAAGGGAGCATCTGCCACGAGTTCTTGCCAGTCCACATCGCTAGGTTGTAACTCTGCACGATGCGCTTCGCGCTGAAATACCACGCAAGCATCTGGCTTGAAGCTGCTCAGCGAGATAGCTTTTTCGACAATGGGCTTATAGGGCAGCACCTTATCAACTTCGACTCCACAGGAAGCAGCAATCACTACTTTCGGTTCGGCGTCTTCAATGCGTACCGCTAGCTCGTGGGGGGCAAAACCACCAAACACTACCGAGTGCACCGCGCCTAAACGGGCGCAGGCGTACATGGCAATCAGCGCCTCAGGCACCATGGGCATATAAATAATGACACGGTCGCCTTTGGTTACCCCCAGCTTGGCAAGACCGCCAGCAAACCGCGCCACCCGGTCACGTAGCTCAAGGTAGCTAATGGTTTGCTTGGATTGAGTAACCGGTGAGTCCCAATAAATGGCGGGTTGATCACCGCGCCCTTGCTCAACGTGGTAGTCAATGGCGGCATAGCAAATATTCAGTTCGCCATCGCCAAACCAGCGAGCGTGCTGCTGGTCGTCATAGGTAAGGATGGTGCTAGGCGGCGTGTACCAAGGCAGCTTTTTGGCCTGCTCGGCCCAGAAAGTCTCAGGATGCTCAATAGAGTGCTGGTAGGTGCGCTGATAGAGGCTCATGGTGACCTTGTGATTATTGTGTCGGTTGATAAGCATCTTCGAAGCAAAGATGAATTGTTGACACTTTATAAAGTAACCATCAATTTCACCCTCATACTATGGGATAAAACGCGACCAAAGCCGTAGCCAAACGCAGACATTGTCGACAAAAAAGCCTTCACTACCATTGATAGAGCGTTAAACCCATATTTGGACAAAAACCGCTAAATTACTGATCATTAAACAACCCAATCCTCGCGACGCGACGATGGCCACATAATCTATAACAACGCTGTCACTACAGTGTAGGCAAGGAGATCCTCATGTCTGCTTCTACTAGCGCCGCTGAACGTCTTCTGGAACATAACTGTCATGCTATTGAAGCAGGCACTAACCTGCTCAAAGCGTTGGCGAATGAAAAACGCCTGCAGATCCTGTGTTTGTTGGCAGAAAAAGAGCTGTCGGTAACGCAAATTAATCAGCAGCTTTCATTGAGCCAGTCGGCGCTTTCTCAGCACTTGGCGATTTTGCGTCGCGACCAGTTGGTCAATACGCGGCGGGAGTCTCAAACCATCTATTATTCACTCAGCAGCGAAAGCGCCAAGGCAATTATTAACACCCTGGCGCAACACTATGCTGCCTAGTATTGGGCACTCAGTCTTGGCTACTTAGCACTCGCTGTTCAAGCGAATCTAACGACGCTGCCAGCCTGCCGCGTCGATCACGCCCAGAGCCTTCACCATGGCATGCTCCACGCCCGCCGATACCGCTAGCCCGACCTTGCGGCTGATGGTTTTCGGCGGCTCTAGCTTCACGCGATACACCTGCGCTTGAGAAATACGTTCTACTAAATAGGCCTCGCTGGTTCCGACACTATCCACCAGCTTCTGCTCTAATGCTTCACTGCCGTACCAAATCTCTCCGGTGGCAAGTTTTTCAATATCCATATCAGGCCGATGCTTAGCCACGTAAGTTTTAAATAGGCGGTGAGTGTTTTCTAGGTCATCGATAAATTTCTCACGCCCTTCTTGGGTGTTTTCCCCGAGCACGGTCAACGTGCGCTTATATTTACCGGCAGTAAGTAGCTCAACATCGATATCGTTGCGTTTGAGAAGGCGATGAATATTGGGCACCTGGGCGACCACGCCAATAGAGCCAATCACCGCAAACGGCGCGGCTTTAATGTGGCTGGCGGTACAGGCCATCATGTATCCACCGCTGGCGGCCACTTTGTCGATGCATACCGTGGTGGTGAGCCCCGCTTCTCGCAGCCGGTCCAATTGAGCAGCGGCTAAGCCATAGGCGTGTACCAGACCACCTGCTGATTCCAAACGCACAATGACTTCATCATCAGTGCTGGCCACCTCAATCACCGCCGATACCTCTTGGGCGAATTGCTCGGCTTGTGAGGCTTTAATATCGCCATGGAAATCCAGCACCCATACTTTTTGGGCGTTTTGGGCCTCGCTCTTGTCTTTCTTGGCCGCCTTTTGCCGGGCTTTCTCTTCGTGGCGAAGCGCCTTAACCAGCTTTTTACGTGCGCCATGCACTGTTGTTGTCACGCGTAGCCGACGATTGCGCGCCCGGCGTTGATCATTAAGCGACTCTACATAAAGCTTAAGGCCATGTTCGCTGCTCTCTTTATTACGCCGCATCATCACCAACAGAATCCCAGCAGCGGCCATCACTAAGATTGTCTGCAGTAAAAATGTGCCCATTTCCGCGAGCCATTCAGTCATCATCGCTCTCCTCTTGCTGTGTTGATACGGTTCAAATGTGAATTTTTTGCTCTCTAGCACGCAAACATTGCGTGGACTGCTAATGAGACTTGATTAAAACAGATGTTTAAAATAGTCTCACCCAAAGCATCAACTGCTTGTTAGCCGACTAACGCTTAGGAACTAATCTATGTCATCTAATACACTTGAAAAGTTGCAGTCCCGCTTCGACCCAGAGGCGGCAAAAGGGATGAATGAGGTTTTTCAATTTCATTTTTCCGACGCCGGCAGTTACTACCTGGATATCCAGGACGGTACGCTGGGTGTACATGAAGGTGAGCACGACGATCCATCGGTCAGCCTAAGCATGAGCACTGACACGCTAAAGGGCATTATGAGTGGCGAGATCAACGGCATGACAGCCTTCATGACTGGCAAGCTTAAAGCCACCGGCAACGTAATGCTGGCGACTAAGCTCACCAGCTTGTTCCCCAGCCAGTAAGCCTGCCCTGCTAGCGCCATCGCGCCAGGTGGGTTTCAATTAAGTCACGCGAAATTGTGTAAGGCGGCGGCAGCGACGGCAGCTGCCGCGGTGAAAACCACGCGGCATCACTAATTTCTACGCCATCAATTTTGATGCGCCGCGTGGTGGCTTCGGCAAAAAAGCCAAACATCAGCGAATGCGGAAAAGGCCACGCCTGACTATGGTGGTAACGCAGTTGGTCCACATGCACGCCCACCTCTTCAAATATCTCTCGATGCACGGCCTCTTCCGCCGACTCCCCAGGCTCAATAAACCCTGCCAAAGTAGAGTAACGCCCAGGTGGAAAACGCGGGCTACGGGCTAGCAGCATCGCTTCACCACTGGTCACCAAAGTAATGATACAGGGCGAAATACGCGGATAGTTACGATGACCGCAGGCATAGCAGTGCATCGCGAACTCTGCTTCAAGCTTGGTCGCCTTTTCGCCGCAGCGGCCGCAGAAGCGATGGTTCTCAAGCCAGGCGCCTACCTGCAAGGCCGTTGAGAGCAGGCTGAACCATGACGCGGGTAGCTCACTTAGCCACTGACGTCCATCAATCCAGTCATCGCCCGGCTTATTCTCTACCAGTAGCGCCACGGGTTCATCGTGCCAATAGCATAGTGGCTGCATCTGCTCGCTCCAGGGCTGCAACGGCTGTAACGGCGTTAATTCCCCCGTGAGCGGCGCTGGCGCAATATGGCTACGGGAGACACGGATGACCCGCCCCTCTTTGGCATGATGAGGAATTTCACGTTTAAGCATCGGCAGAGGCACCGTCTAGCGGCTCTTGAAACCAGCGCAACTGGTGCGCTTCGCATTTGGCTTGATGAGCGGCGTGCTCTTCAGCAGTTGGCCTCACCACCCGAAGTTGGCCTGGGGTTAGCGAGAGGCGCTGTATTGAAAGCCCTTCGCTCGCCTGATTTTGCTGTTTTTTGTCACCACCACTTTCTGAATCTAACGTTAGCGCCGTTTGGCCGCCGGTCATTGCTAGGTAAACATCAGCAAGAATCTCGGCATCCAACAGTGCGCCGTGAAGTACCCGGTGACCATTATCGATGTCGTAGCGCTTACACAGCGCATCCAGGCTATTACGCTGGCCTGGGTGCATCTCCCGTGCCATGACTAGCGTATCCAGAATACGGCAGTGATCTCGCACCGGGCCTAACGCGGGTGCCTGGCGGCGCTTATTGAGCATGCCTAGCTCATGGTCAATAAAGCCGACATCAAAAGGCGCGTTATGGATAACCAGCTCGGCCCCTTCAATAAACGCCCAGAACTCATCTGCGATCTCGGCAAAGACCGGTTCATTAGCCACTTTGGCATCGTCAATGCCGTGTACCGCGACCACTTCCGCGTCGATGTGGCGCTCTGGGTTGATGTATTGGTGATAGGTGCGCCCGGTAAACCGTCGATTGATCATCTCTACGGCACCGATCTCTACCAGCCGGTGACCATCTTTGGGGTCAATGCCGGTGGTTTCCGTATCTAGGATGACTTGGCGCATGCCGCTCTCCTCTGATGTTCATCGATGGCTTCGTTAGCCAATTCATCTGCGCGCTCATTACCGGGATGGCCGTTGTGCCCTTTTACCCAGTGCCACTCAACCTGGTGGCGCTGGGTTTCTTCGTGAAGGGTCTTCCACAGCTCAGCATTCTTGACGGGCTGTTTGGCCGCCGTTTTCCAACCGCGTTTAATCCAGTTATGAATCCACTGGGTAATGCCCTGGCGTACATATTGCGAATCGGTCCATAGCGCGACACAACATGGCTTGTTCAAGGTGCGCAGCGCCATGATCGCCGCCATTAACTCCATGCGATTGTTGGTTGTCTCGGCTTCATAGCCTTTCAACGTTTTTTGATGGGGGCCGCTTTCTAACACTACCCCCCAGCCACCTGGGCCAGGATTGCCTCGACACGCCCCGTCGGTATATACCGTAACCTGAGGCAGCCCCTCGGCTTCTTGCTTACTCACGCTCGCTGTCCTTTTTTTGACGACATTGCTCTGATAACTGGTAGCGCGCCGAAGCGCCGGTTCGAGTCGCACCTAGGGTTGATGATGACACAGGCGCACGTAAGCCAAATTTAACGCGTTGAATGGGGGCGTGACGTTGACGCCGCTGCGCCTGGATCATGTAGCCTTCACCAAGAGGGAGGTTGTGCCTTCTCCCCCAAGCTTCCCAAGGTTCGCCACACTTAGCGCTCACTAGGCCACGAAAACAGTAATAGTCTACGCGCTCCACCTCAAAGTCGACAAACGCCAGCCAGTCGCGCAGCCGGTTAGCGCTTCGCCATCGCCCGTTCCATGGAAACTGAGCCTGTTTCTTACGCCAGCGCTGTGTAATCCCACTAACGCTGATAGGATTAAAGCCAAACAGCACCAAAACGCCGTTATCTGCCGTCACCCGCGCAGCCTCTTGAAGGGTATAGTGAGCATCAGGGACATGCTCTAGCCAGTGGTGTAACACCATGGTGTCGATGCAGCGGTCTGGCAGTGCCAGCTGGCCTGGCGGGCACACTAGGCTTGATGAAGATACAGCAAGGGCGCGAGTGGGTGCCCAGCGAATCATGTGAGGAATGGCTGACATCGTCATTAACGCAGGTCCCATGCTCATCTCTAAGCTATGCCCGCCTTTGCGCCCCTCTACCAGCGGCCCTAAACAAGCTCGTTGAGTTTCCCACAAAGCTCGGCCCGCCTCTGTTTGCCAGTACGCCTGGCTCTGAGCCATCCGCTGAGCGAGCATCGGTGCCATCGACGAATTTGACATGAACAGCGCTTCCCTCCAAAGTAACTGACTTTTAGCGACGTTGGCACCAGTACACTCGCGCCCAGTTAATATATTGAATTTTAGTGTCCACTTATCCAGTTACGGTCACTACTATTACTTTATTTCACCGATTACTTATTTCGAATTTCAAAGGATCTCGCCCATGATGAGCGTGACACCGATTCCCGCCCTAAGCGACAACTATATTTGGCTAATAAGACAGGATACCAGTCAAAGTGTTTGCGTGGTGGACCCCGGTGAAGCCTCGCCTGTCATCGAGTTCCTCGAGCGTGAATCGCTCACTCTGGATACCATTCTGATTACTCATCATCATCAGGACCACACTGGTGGACTAGATGCGCTAACCAAACGCTATTCACCCCGTGTGATTGGTCCTGACAACCCCAGCATCAAAGGAATTGATGAGCGAGTGGGCGAAGGGGACCAAGTACGCATTATGGGGCGCCTGTTTGAAGTTATGGCCACTCCTGGCCATACGCTTGATCACATTAGCTACTTTACACCGGGTATTCCTGCCCTGCTTTTCTGCGGCGACACGCTATTTAGCGCCGGTTGCGGACGCTTGTTTGAAGGCACTCCAGAGCAGATGTTTACTTCATTGAACCGCTTTGCGGAACTACCTGAAGATACCCTGGTCTTTGCAGCACATGAATACACGCAGGCGAACCTGACGTTTGCACGTGCTGCCGACCCTGATAATGATGCTGTTACGCATGCACTGCAGGAGTGTGAGAAGGCACGGATGTTAGACCGGCCTACTTTACCCAGCACGATAGGACGCGAGCTGAAAATCAACCCCTACCTGCGCGTGGGCACCGATAGCGTGCGCAAAGCGGCAGGCTCTCAGGGGGCAAACGATGATGATCTCGCCACGTTCACCACTCTACGGGAGTGGAAGAACCGTTTTTAAGAACGCTATCGAATAGAAACGAACCAAACTATGACCTATCGAACGATTCGCCAGCGCTTACTGTTAAGCGCTGGCAGTACTGTAATAATGGGCCTTTTTCTGGCCGCAGCGGCAAACTCTCAAGCCTCTGCCACTGACACAAATCGCACCTATACCACTGTTAATGACGCATCGATGGACGACGGCAACCAGAAAAATGCCAATCGTTTTCAGCCTACTGCGTTGCATCACCACTTCTGGGAAGCCCTTGTGCTTGAACCCCAGGATGCCTGGAGCTCACTACGCTCAAGCTTCCAATGGCAGGAAAAAAAATTGCCTGCCGATGCTCAGGCTAGAGTCGATGAGTGGATTGAGTACTACCGCTCCAGCCCGCATAACATCGCGGCTATTACCGAGCGCGCCACCCCTTGGCTTGCCTGGATTGCGCAGCAGGTCAGCGACCGCGGTCTGCCCGGCGAAATTGCCCTGATTCCTTTCGTTGAAAGCTCGTTCGACCCCAGTGCGCGCAGTCACTTAGGTGCTGCTGGCCTGTGGCAGTTTATGCCAGGCACCGGCGATGCCTTAGGGCTGGTGCGTAACGGCAACTATGATGGCCGTTTGGATGTAGTGACTTCGACAGAAGCCGCTCTGGATTATCTAGAGATGCAGGCAGACCAGTGGTACGAAGGGGACCTGATGCTATCACTGGCAGCCTACAATGCTGGTGCCGGTACCGTGAACCGGGCTCAGCGCCAAGCACAGAGCCAAGGGTTGGATGGTAAGTACTGGGATCTTTCCCTCCCCCACGAAACCATGCAGTACGTACCTAAACTCAAGGCGATTGCAACGATTATTAACGACCCAGAGAAGTACGGCGTTAGCCTGCCGGAAATTCATCCAGACCCTGCTTTTGCCAAGGTACAGCTGGAACAGCCGGTTAGCCTTGCCCAAGCCTCCCAGTTGTTGGATGTCAGCCAGTCCGCGCTGGCCGAGCTAAACCCTGGCCTGCTAAACGGCAGTCTCGACCCACGCAGCGCACAAACGCTTCTCGTGCCTGAAGAAGTTGATACGCAGGTATTAGCTCAGCTTTCGCAGTCAGACAATACCGCACTGGCCTCAGCCAGCACGCCTGCCGTGCACCGCGTTGAAAGAGGCGACAATCTTTCCGCCATTGCCGCGCAGTATAATCTTGATCAGCAAGACTTAATCAGGTGGAATGCCATAGAGCGCCCGGAAGCGCTGCAGCCAGGACAGCTGCTGTCGCTCTCTGGTCGTTAATACTCTTTGGCTACTAACGCATCAGATCAGTAGTTTAGAATTAAGGCTTTGCAAGGTGTTCACCTAGGTTTTGTTACTACAGGAAGTTGCCAATGCCACGTGGTGTGATGTTCACTAAAACGCTTTTGCTAATAAGCGGCTTTCTGCTGAGTTTGTCGCTATCTGCTTCAGATGAGGCCGTTGACACCACCACTACCGCTGTTGAAACGGTGCATGGGCTATCGCTTTACGATAGCCCGGAATTGCCGGAAGATTTCGCCTACTTTCCCCACGTTAATCCGCAAGCCCCTAAAGGCGGCTCCATTACACACACCGCCGTAGGCGGTAGCTTCGATTCCACCAATCCTTTTATTATTCGCGGAACGCCTGCCACCGGCATTTCTCAAATTTATGACACACTGTTGGCCAGCAACCCCAATGAGCCGTTTAGCCTTTATGGCTTACTAGCGAAAGGCGTGCGCCTGGATCCTGAGCGCCGCTGGATTGAGTTCGACCTACGTGAGGAAGCCCGCTTTCAGGATGGCGAGCCGGTCACTGCCTACGACGTAGTATTCTCCTTTGACTTGCTACGTGAAGAGGGTAACCCCTTTTATGCCAGCTATTATGCGGGCGTTGAGCGAGTCATCGCTATAAACGAACATCAGGTACGCTTCGAGTTCAACGATACCGAGTCTCGGGAGCTGCCGCTGATTGTGGCCCAGCTACCCATTCTTCCCCGCCACTATTGGGAACCCCGCGACTTTAGCGCCCCAACCCTGGAAGCACACCCAGGTTCCGGCCCCTACCGGATAAGCGAAGTGGACCCAGGGCGACGCATTGTGTACCAGCGCAACGAGAACTACTGGGGCAAAGATCTGCCGGTCAACGTCGGCCGTTACAACATCGACCACGTGGTATACGAATACTATCGAGACCGGGATATCGCCTGGGAGGCGTTTAAAGCCGGGTTAACAGATTTCCGTATTGATGCCCGCGCAGCCACCTGGGCCATTGGCTACAACTTTCCCGCCTACCGAGATGGCCTGATTAAGCGCATCACCGTTCCTGATGTAAACCCGTCGATGATGCAGGCGTTTGTCTTCAACCTCCGCGAAGAGAAATTTCAAGACCCACGGGTGCGTGAAGCCTTGAGCCTGACGTTCGACTTCCCCTGGTTAAACACCAATATTTTCTATAACACCTACGCCCGCACGGAGAGCTTCTTCCAAAACTCGGAAATGGAAGCCATCGGCGAACCCTCCGAGGCTGAACTGGCGTTGCTCGAACCGTTTCGTGATGAGCTGCTGGCATCTCATCAGTCAGAGCGGCTTTTCACTGATCCACTCCCCATTGAGCATCCGGTGGAGCTTCGTGAACGCTTAAGGCTAGCGCTTGAGCTTCTGCGTGAAGCGGGTTACCGCGTCGATGATGGCGTATTGGTTAATGCCGAAGGCCGCCCACTCTCGCTGGAGGTACTGCTTTACGATTCAGGCTTAGAGCGCGTTGTGCAGCCCATGCTGCGGAACATGGCGCGCTTGGGTATCCAGACGTCCCTACGCATTGTCGATATCAACCAGTACCTTAACCGCGTACGGGATTATGACTACGACATAGTGATCAGCCACTTCCCGCAATCCAATAACCCCGGTAACGAACAGCGGGACTACTGGACCAGCGCCGCCGCCGAAGCGCCGCAAAGCCGCAATCGGATGGCACTGGCCCACCCCGCCGTTGATGCCCTGGTGGAAGAGATCATTCGGGCAGAAGACCGCGAGTCACTGGATACCGCTACCCGCGCCCTTGATAGGGTGCTGCGCTGGGGCTTTTATGTGATCCCCCACTACCACTCCGGCGAGACACGCATTGCGGTATGGGATAAGTTTGGTTACCCGGAACCATTTCCCGCCTACGCCATGGATTTAGATGCCTGGTGGGTAGATAGCGAACGTGAAGCAGCGCTGCAGCAACGTAATCGTCGCCGCTAGCGTTTGTTGTTGCGGCTGACCTTCGTTTATCACAATCGTTCACAACAATAGCCTGTTTACATCATTTCGTGGAGTGTGCTGTGGCACGTTATACCCTACGCCGACTGCTACTAATGATCCCGACCCTGTTCGGGATCATGCTGCTTAACTTCATGATTGTGCAAGCCGCCCCCGGTGGGCCGATTGACCAAATGCTGGCGCGTTTTGAAGGCGCTAACGCCATGGCCAGCACACGGCTGGATATGGGCGGTGCCGATGTACAGGTCAACGATGACTCCCGCGGGGCGCGCGGTATCGACCCGCGTTTTATCGAACAGTTGGAGCAGCAGTTTGGCTTTGATAAGCCTGCCCATGAACGCTTCATCGGCATGATGGCGGACTATCTCACCTTCGATTTCGGCACCAGCTTTTTTAGAGACAGGCCGGTGATTGACCTGATGATCGAGCGGCTGCCGGTGTCAATCTCCCTCGGTTTATGGACCACCCTGCTGGTCTATGTGATTTCCATTCCGTTAGGCATTCGTAAAGCCCTGCGCCACGGTTCACGCTTCGACGTATGGACATCGGGGCTGGTCATTGTCGGGTATGCGATTCCTGGTTTTCTGTTCGCCATTCTACTGATCGTACTGTTTGCTGGCGGCACCTACCTGGACTGGTTCCCGCTACGCGGGCTGACCTCGCCGGATTTTGACGAGCTATCCGCTTGGGGCAAAGTGAAAGACTACTTCTGGCACATCACCCTGCCGGTTATCTCGGCAGCCATTGGCAGCTTCGCCACCCTCACCATGCTAACCAAAAATAGCTTTCTGGATGAAATCCATAAGCAGTATGTACTCACTGCCCGAGCCAAAGGCGCCGATGAGCAGCGCGTGCTGTATGGGCACGTCTTTCGCAATGCCATGCTAATTATTATCGCGGGCCTGCCCTCGGCAATGATCGGTATTTTCTTTACCGGCGCGCTGCTGATCGAAGTGATTTTCTCCCTGGATGGGCTGGGCCTTTTAGGGTTTGAGGCCGTTATGCAGCGGGACTATCCGGTAATCTTCGGTACGCTGTTTCTCTATACCGTCATCGGGCTGCTGCTCAAACTGATCTCGGACTTAACCTATGTGTGGGTTGATCCGCGTATCGATTTCGCGTCGAGGGAGTCTTAATATGCACGTTCTTACCTCACGCCTCTCGCCTATTACCTTGCGCCGACTGGCGGCGTTTAAAGCTAACCGCCGTGCACGTATCTCACTGTGGCTCTTTGGAATCCTGTTTATCATCAGCCTGTTTGCTGAGCTTGTCGCCAACGACAAACCGATTGTGATGCAGTATGACGGCCAGTGGTACGTGCCGCTGCTGGTGGATTATCCAGAAACCGAGTTCGGAGGTTTCCTCCCTACCCGTGCCGATTACCTGGACCCGTTTATCCAGCAGCAGATCAGCGACCACGGCTGGGCGCTCTGGCCGATCATTCCGTTCTCCTATCAAACCCTGGATATGCAGATGACGCAACCTTCGCCTGCGCCGCCGGATAGCCGCCACTGGCTGGGCACCGACGACCAGGGCCGCGACGTACTGGCGCGGGTGATTTATGGGTTCAGGCTATCCGTAGCATTTGCGCTAGTGCTCACCGCTGGGTCATTGGTGATTGGCGTTTTTGCTGGCGGGGTACAGGGCTATTTTGGTGGCAAGGTGGACCTCATTGGCCAGCGAGTCACCGAGATTTGGTCAGGCCTGCCGGTGTTGTTTTTATTGATTATTTTAGCCAGCTTTGTACAGCCTGGCTTCTGGTGGCTGCTGGGTATCATGCTGCTTTTCTCCTGGCTGGGGCTTGTGGATATTGTTCGTGCCGAGTTTTTGCGGGCCCGCAACCTGGAGTACGTTCGCGCCGCCAAAGCCATGGGGCTTCCTTCACGGCTGATTATGTGGCGACACGTACTGCCTAATGCCATGGTCGCCACGCTGACGTTTATTCCCTTTCTGTTCACAGGTGCCATCGGCACGTTAACCGCACTGGACTTCCTCGGCTTTGGGTTGCCACCGGGCGCTCCATCGCTGGGCGAGCTAGCCGCTCAGGGCAAAAATAACCTGCACGCCCCTTGGTTAGGGATCACCGCGTTTATGACCCTGGCGATCATGCTTTCCCTGCTGGTATTTATTGGCGAAGGCCTACGCGACGCCTTCGACCCACGCCATGTTAAACAGCGTCTTACTTCTATCCAGCAAACCTCTGTCCAGGAAACGTCGCATGTCTGAGCCTACTGCCAAACCGCTACTGCAACTTAATGAGCTAACGGTAGCCTTTGACGGCAAGGTCGTGGTGGAGGCGCTGTCGCTCACGGTCAACGCAGGGGAAACCTTGGCCATTGTAGGCGAGTCAGGCTCAGGAAAATCGGTCTCTGCCCTGGGCGCCATTGACCTGCTGCCCAGTAACGCAGAGGTACGCGGCGAACGCTGGTTGGAAGGAGCCAATCTTAACAAGCTAAACAAGCGCGACTGGAACGGCATTCGTGGCAATCGTGTTGGGTTCATTTTTCAGGAGCCGATGACCTCGCTTAACCCGCTGCACCGCATTGGCAAACAGATTAGCGAAACGCTGCGGCTACACCAAGGCTTAAGCGGTCAAGCAGCCCGCCGCCGTGCAAAAACACTGCTTGAACAAGTCAAACTACCCCGTCCTGAAGAGCTACTGGATGCCTGGCCCCACCAACTCTCCGGCGGGCAGCGCCAGCGGGTGATGATTGCCATGGCCATTGCCAACAACCCAGCCCTACTGATTGCCGATGAGCCCACCACCGCACTTGATGTCACCGTGCAGCAGGAGATTCTCGCGCTGCTTAAAGAGCTGCGCGACCAGCACGGCATGGGCGTACTGCTGATTAGCCATGACTTAAACCTGGTACGCCGCCACGCCGACCGCGTCTGCGTGATGTATCAGGGCAAGGTGCAGGAAACCGGCAGCGTTACCGAGGTGTTTAGCAACCCACAAAGCGATTACACCAAAGCACTGATTGCCGCCGAACCCGAAGGCCGCCCTGCAGAACCCACAAACACAACGCCTCTGCTGACAACACAGCAACTGCGGGTAAGCTTTAAGCGGCCTAAAACGGGGCTGTTTCAGCGCCAGCCTCCCGCCTTTGAGGCGTTAAAGGCCACCAACCTGACTATTGCCCCCGGTGAAACCCTGGGCATTGTTGGAGAGTCGGGGTCCGGTAAAACGACACTCGCCTCGGCGATTATGCGTTTGGTCGCCAGCCAGGGTGAGGTGCAGCTTGGCGATACACCGCTCAGCCAGCTCTCGGGGGATGCGCTCCGCCGCCAACGCCACCGGCTGCAGATGGTGTTTCAAGACCCCTACGGCGCCCTTTCACCGCGGATGCCGGTATTCGATATTGTCAGTGAAGGCTTGCGCTTTCACTATCCAAAGCTTAGCGATGCGGAAGTGGCCGAACGGGTACACCGCACCTTGTGGGAAGTCGGCTTACCGGAAAGCTGTGCGGCCCGCTACCCTCACGAGTTTTCCGGCGGACAGCGCCAACGCATTGCCGTAGCCCGAGTGATTATTTTAGAGCCGGAACTGCTGGTGCTAGATGAACCCACGTCAGCGCTTGACCGCACCGTGCAAAAGCAGCTGGTTGTGCTGCTGCGCGAACTGCAAGCCCGCCGCCAGCTTAGCTATCTGTTTATCAGCCACGACCTTGCCGTGGTACGGGCGATGGCCCATCGGGTCATGGTGCTAAAAGATGGCGAAGTGGTCGAACAAGGCAACTGCTTGGACGTACTTGCTACCCCTCAACACGCCTATACCAAAGCACTCATCGAAGCTGCGCACTTGCACTAGTGCCTGCTTAACTTTTTGTTTAAGCAATTTTCCGGATGTTCTGCAGCCTTTAGTCAAAACAAGATACCGCAATGGACATCTAGTCCATTGCGGTATCTCAACGGAAAAAGGTCGCTTAAAAGCTGGCGATCTCTTCCGGAGTAAGCTCCCGCCATTCGCCAGGAGCAAGGTCATCGGGCAGCAATACATCACCAATCGAGCGGCGATGTAGCGCGTTAACGTGGTTGCCTAAAGCGGCAAACATGCGCTTCACCTGATGGTAACGCCCTTCGGTAATGGTGAGTTCCGCTTGTTGCGAGGTGATAAAACGCAGCGTGGCGGGCTGGGTAGGCGTTTCCTCACCTTCCAGTAAGATACCCTCAGCCACCTGTTCTATCGCCTGCTGGGCGGCCTCGCCTTCCATCGGCTCAGCCAACTCCGCTATATAGACTTTGGCACAGCGGTGGCGTGGCGAGGTCACTCGGTGCGACCATTGACCATCATCGGTCAGTAACAGTAGGCCCGTGGTATCCACATCTAGCCGCCCTACTGGCTGCAGCCGCTCCACTTTAGGTAAGTCGATAATGTCGATTACCCGCGGGTAGAGACCCCGGCGAGCGGTACACTCCACATCCACCGGTTTATGCATCATCACGTAGCGAAGCCCCACTAGGGCGAGCCGTTCGCCGTTGAGCTTCACTTCGTCATTTTCAGTATCTACCTGGGTGGCCGCCTGCTTGATCGGCTCGCCGTTGAGCGTCACTTCACCGTTTTTGAGCGCCCGTTTTGCGAGGCTGCGGGTTAGTGGTGTGGTCTCACTTAAAAAACGATCAAGGCGCATTATTGCCCCACTCCTGGCAGCAACGAAAAGCGGTCGGCATCTTGCCAGGCAGGAAATTTTTCACGAAAGGCATCTAGGTCCGTTTTATCTAGCGTCCCCGTTTCAATAAACGGAGTATGGGCAGGATGGTCGATCAGCGGTTCGCCTTTAAAATCGACCAGCATGGAGTCGCCACTATAGGCCAGCCCCTTGGCATCTTCACCCACGCGGTTAACACCCACCACGTAGGCGAGGTTTTCCACCGCGCGCGCCTGTAGCAAGGTACGCCACGGATGCCGCCGAGGAGCGGGCCAATTAGCCACGCACAGGATGGCATCATACTCGAAATGCTCGCCCTCTGCTGGCTGCTGGCGCATCCATACGGGGAAACGCAGGTCGTAACACACACTAAGCTGCAGCTTAAAACCGTTGAGTTCTACGATGTGGCGCTGCTTCCCCATGCCATAGCGTTCATGCTCCCCGGCCATGCGAAACAGGTGGCGTTTGTCGTAGTAGCTCACTTCTCCCGTTGGCGTTGCCCACACCATACGGTTGTAGTACTGGCCGTCGTCAACAATGGCGACGCTGCCGGTCACCACGCAGCCCCTTGCCTTCGCCTGGGTTTGCAGCCAGGCAACGCTTTGGCTCTCTTTCATGGGCTGCGCCATTTCCCGGGAATTCATCGTGAAACCGGTGGCAAACATCTCTGGCAGTACAATCAGGTCAGTGTCGCGACTATCTAAATCACCCAGCAGTGCTTCTAAATGCGTGTGGTTGGCTTGGGGATCTTCCCAGCGTAAGTCGCACTGCACCAGGCTAGTTTTTAATTGACTCATGCCACGTCTCCTTTGCATCGGTGTCTTTATCAATTGTGTGCTAGATTAGCATTTTTACTTAATGAGGCTGCTATGCTTCCATCAGCTCCTCGGGACCCTGAAGCGGTCAAAGGCGTCATGTTTGGCTTAACCGCCTACACCATGTGGGGGTGTTTCCCGCTGTTTTTTGCCCTCTTTGACGGGGTTCCGGCCTTTGAGATCTTGATTCACCGCATTTTGTGGTCGTGCCTATTCCTGGTGGGGCTGATTAGCGTGTTGGGCCGCTGGTCACCGGTCGTGGCTGCATTGGTGCAGCCTAAGCGCTTGGGCCGAGTGTTAGCCTGCGCGCTGCTGATCGCCTTTAACTGGGGCATCTATATCTATGCGGTGGAGAGCAAACAGGTGCTGCAAGCCAGTTTAGGCTACTTTCTCACCCCGTTGGTGAATGTAGCACTGGGCATGCTAGTACTTCGGGAAGTCATGGCGAAGCTACAGCTTGTGGCGCTGGGCCTCGCCAGCCTTGCCATTGCGATTCAATTTATCATGCTGGGTGAATTACCGTGGCTTAGCTTGCTGCTTGCTCTTAGCTTCGGCAGCTATGGGCTGTTTCGTAAGCAAGTGCCACTGGATGGACTGTCAGGCCTCTTCGTGGAAACGCTGCTGCTATTCCCGCTGGCGCTAATGGCGCTTACCTGGATGAGCTGGCAGGGCGAGTCACATTTCCTCCACGATGCGCCCATGTCCGCGCTGTTAGTCGTGAGCGGAGTCTTAACTGCCCTGCCGTTGATGGCCTTTGCAGGCGCGGCGCGTCGCTTACGCTTGGCCACGCTGGGGTTCTTAATGTATATCAACCCCAGCATTCAGTTCCTAATTGCCTTGACGATTTTCGGTGAGCCCCTGGGCATGATCCAACTCGCTACGTTCTTGATGATCTGGACCGGTCTTGCGCTCTACTCATGGTCATCATGGCAATCACGCCCGCGTCAAGCGGTGGTTTGACGAAGCAGTCGGTAACGCTGGCTGCTCTTTATGGGCCACACTGGTTGCGGTGTGTTTTTCCGGCTGGTAGCCAACACGGAAACCGCCCCAGTGCTTGCCATTAATATAAATCGGCACTGAGAGGTCGTGCATGATCTCGCCAGTATCACGCTTGTAGGTTTGCAGTAGCAGCGGTTTCTCGTGGGCACCGCAGCGACTACCGGTAGGATCGTCGAAAATACGCTTGCTGCGGCAATACTTCAGATCGTGATCATAATCGCCAGTTGGCGGGCGGCTTACCGCAGCATTGTGGGTAGGCACGTAGCCGTTACGGTCACAAGCAATGGCATAGCTCAAGCTATACTCGGTAAGTAGTGGCTCCTGTAAGGTAGGAAGATGCTGGTCTGTAAAGGTGTCAAAGCCCGTATGGTAAAGCGGCGGCCGGGTGCCGCTGATGGCAGCGTAGTCCGGTTGGAACAACGCGCTTTCCGATAGCTCGCCACGGATAATGGCTTTTTCAAACAGCTTGCCGATGCGGTCAGCGGTTTGGCGGGCAACCAGAAAGACGGTTTGATGCCGCCCCTGTAGACGCTGCTGCGCCAGTTCGCCGTCAACACCTTCTGCGGCATCCATGAGCGCACGCGCCTGAAGGGCCAACTCGTGCATGTTGCGGTTGCCTTCATCTACATCGTCCTCCAACTGGCTCAGGCTGTCGGCCACCGTTTGGCTATGTTCTTTAGTACTGGCCATAGCATCGGCAACGCTGGTGATCTCCTGCTGGACTTGATCAAACTCTTCGGTCATCGTGGCTAAGCTGCTGCCTACTCGTTGCATCCCCTGGGAGCGTTCGCGAACCCGCGTCATCAAATCCCCCATGGTGGCCACCACGCTCTGACCGCTCTGATGCATATCTTTGACCAGCTCATCAACGCTTTGCGTCGCCGTCGAAGTCTTCAAAGCGAGGTTACGCACTTCTCCTGCGACCACAGCAAAGCCCCTGCCATGCTCACCTGCTCGAGCGGCTTCAATGGAGGCATTCAGTGAAAGCAGATGGGTCTGTTCGGCAATGCCTTCAATCATTGAGGTGACGCTGCGCACACGCTCAATTTTATCGTTGAGTGCAGTCAGCATATCCAGCGCTTGGTTAGAGCGCTCAGCCACATCGGTCATATCATGGATGATAGCAGTTAGTTCATCGTGATTATGATGGCTAGCTTGCTGAGCATTATCGGCAAGGGCAGCCACCTGGGTAGCACTGGCACTGACCTGCATAATGGCAGCATTGATAGCGCTCATACTAGAGGATGCTTCGCTAGCCATAGTCTCCTGTTTGCCCAGCCGCTGAGCCATCAAGTCAGCGTAATGGGACACTTCCGCCGAGGCAATGGCCGTGCTACTGGCACGATTCATTAACCGGTAAGCCATAGCGCGCAGCGAGCCATAGTCTCTCAGGGGTTTTAGCCCGCGCACCGATTGCTTCAACCGGTGCTGATCAGCGCTATAAACACTATATAACCCGACAGCCATCACCCCCATACCACCCAATGAAGCGCACAACACAGCGAGGTATTTCCAAGCACCTGGCTGAGACACTAGCCCGATAGAGGCTATCAGTAGTAGCAATGGCACCAGCCAACGAAGTAGTCGCATGTGAGGCACTCTTTTTTTAGTTGACGTTGTTGAGTTGGAAAGCGCTGCGATGTAGGAGACCCCTCTTTCTCAGTAATCTTAACGGGTTATGCTAATGAAAGAAGTAGCACTTTGGGGGAAGAGCGATGTGTATTGCTGGCAAGGAAACGGCAAATGCCGTAATTATCGTTATAACGCGCTAAACTATTGCCCTTATTTTCAATGCTGCCCTTATGCACACTCGGCCTAAGCCATAGGAGCTTATGTTTAAGCGCTATTTGCCTATTTTTACCTGGCTGCCCCACTACCATAAGCGTTTGCTTGGAGCCGACCTTCTGGCGGGCTTAATTGTGACCGTTATGGTCATACCTCAATCGCTAGCTTATGCCCTGCTTGCGGGATTGCCAGCCGTGGTAGGCCTCTATGCGAGTATTCTGCCGCAACTGCTGTATACCTTTCTTGGCACCAGCCGCACTCTGGCGGTAGGGCCAGTCGCCATCATCGCGCTGATGACTGGGGCCGCGCTATCCTCGGTGGCTGCGCCTGGTACCCCCGAGTACCTGCAGGCTGCGCTGGTGCTCTCGCTGCTCTCAGGTGCCATTTTGGTGGCCATGGGCGCGCTAAAGATGGGCTTTTTCAGCAACTATTTAAGCCACCCGGTTATTTCGGGCTTTTTAACCGCTTCGGGAATTTTGATTGCCGTTAGCCAGTTAGGCAGCCTGCTGGGCGTTTCAAGCAGCGGTTTCACTCTGGTAGAGCGCCTGATGACGCTACTGCCTAACCTGCCTACGTTTAACCCTTATACAGTTGCCATTGGCGGTGGAACGCTGCTGTTTCTGGTGTTAATGCGCCGCTATGGCAAACAAAGCTTGATAAAGGTAGGCCTTCCCGCAGCACTCGCTGATTTAATGACCAAAGCAGGGCCCGTCTTTGCCGTGGTGGTCACTACGTTGGCGGCGTGGCACTGGCAGTTGGCTTACGAGCATGGGGTAGCCGTGGTCGGCACTATTCCCAGCGGTCTGCCCGCACTTAGCTTTCCCTGGGGGGATGCGTCGTTATGGCGAGCACTATTAATACCCGCCATGTTGATTAGCCTAGTGGGGTTTGTCGAGTCGGTTTCTATGGGGCAAATGCTGGCAGCAAAACGGCGCCAGCGTATCTCCCCCAACCAGGAGCTGATTGGCTTAGGGGCCGCCAACTTAGCGGCAGGGTTTACCAGTGGCATGCCTGTCACCGGCGGCTTATCCCGCACCGTCATCAACTACGATGCGGGCGCACAAACGCCTGCTGCTGGGGCCTTTGCCGCGCTCGGCATTGCACTTGTGACCATGGCATTTACCGGCTGGCTCTACCATCTACCCATTGCAACGCTGGCGGCCACCATCACGGTGTCTATTTTGACCCTGGTGGATATCCCCATGCTGCGCCAAACCTGGCGCTACTCCCGTAGCGACTTTGCCGCCATGGCGGTCACGATTCTATTAACACTGGTGGAAGGCATTGAAGCGGGCATTATTGGTGGGGTAACACTTTCCATTGCGCTCTTTTTATACCGCACCAGCCGCCCTCACAGCGCTTTAGTGGGCCGAGTGCCGGATACCGAGCACTTTCGTAATGTAGAGCGGCATGATGTGGAGACGGTGAGCAACGCAGCCCTACTGCGCATCGATGAGAGCCTCTACTTCGCCAATGCCCGCTATCTCGAAGACACCGTCTACAACTTGGTGGCCAGCCGCCCAGAGCTTGAGCATGTCGTGCTGATCTGTTCAGCAGTCAACCTGATTGACGCCTCGGCCTTGGAGAGTCTGGATGCCATCAATGCTCGCTTGAAAGATTCCGACGTCAAACTGCACTTATCAGAGGTGAAAGGCCCGGTGATGGACCAGTTGAAAAAAAGCGACTTCCTGGATGCGTTAACCGGGCGGGTATTTTTAAGCACCTACGCGGCATGGCGGCAATTCTCTTAGCTTAGGAACGCATAAACCACTGAAAATCCAGGCAACCGCCTGGCTTTTTTTGTGAGCCTAAGGACTATTTTTGACTGCCCACCAGAACAGCGTTGACAGCCTCTCTGGCCTTACCTACTATCACTCGACCACTTAGCAAAACCAAATACCGCATAGCAAAACATAAAGTAACTGAACGTAACGAGCCCAAAAGCAACAATCACAATAGAAGCAACCACAATAAAGGAGCATTTCAATGCGTCCGTTTGCTCACCGCCTGTTAATCGCTGCCCTCCCGCTCTCGCTGTTAGGAGTGGCGGTCAGCCAAGCCAACGAAGTAGAACTCCCCAGCACCATGGCCTGGACCGCCTACGGCACCAACTCCAGCGGCTACGCCCAGGCCGTTGCCATTGGCAATATGCTGCAGAATAAGTACGACTCTTCTGTGCGCATTCTGCCTGGCGATAACGATGTCTCCCGTATGACGCCCCTCAAACAGGGTCGCGTTGACCTGTGCGCTTGCGGTATCGCCAGCTACTACGGCGCCGAAGGGGTCATGATGTTTGCCGACCGCGACTGGGGCCCGCAGCCGCTGCGCGTGATTACCACCTCAACCGCGTCGTTTGGTCTGTCACTGGCCGTGGCGGGTGATTTGGACGTTGAAACCCCCGCCGATTTAGCAGGCAAACGCATTGCTTATATTCGCGGTGATGATGCCCTGAACAAAGGCACTGAGGCGTACCTTGCCTTCGGCGGCCTAACCTGGGATGACGTTGAACGCGTTGACTACCCCGGCTATGCCCGCTCTTTCGACGGCATTATTGCTGGCGATGTGGACGCCTCTTTCACTACCACCGTTACACCGCCCGCTCAGCAGCTCGCGAGCAGCCCACGGGGCGTTAGCTGGCCGGTGCTTGACCCTAACGATGAAGCTGGCTGGGAACGCATGGCGGCGGTGGCACCCTACTTCCGCCCCCATGAAGTCACCGCCGGTGCAGGCGGCATTAGCGCCGACAACCCGGTACCCAGCGCCAGCTATCCCTACCCCATTGTGGTGGCGAATCAAGACCTTGATGACAATGTCGCTTACGGTTTAATCAAAGCGATGCAGGAAAACTACGACGGCTACAAAGATAACGCGCCGGGTGCAGTGGGCTACGCGCTGGAGTACCAGGATTTACAGTGGGTAATCCCATTCCACGACGCAGTGGTGGAGTACTACAAAGAGATCGACGTGTGGACCGATGAGATGCAGGCCCACCAAGACCAACTCGTTGAGCGTCAAAACGTATTAATGCAGGCCTGGGAGCAGTTTATGCAAGACGCATCCAGCGATGCCGATACGTTTACTACTGACTGGATGGCCGCCCGCGCCACGGCGCTCACCGATGCTGGGTTCGAGCCGATCTTCGAGTAACTCGCCACGGGGCGGCGCTCGCCGCCCCTGCTGATTGATGGAACGCCCTATGACCACCGATACCGCACCTGCCAGCACGCCGCAGGTTAAAGAAAAGATCAGCCAAATCCGCGAGCTGCCTCTGGCGCTTCGTTGGGTGCCTGCCACCGTCACCGTATTACTGATGATGATGACGCTGGACTACCTGTTTAACTGGGGCTTGCTCACGTTCGTGACCGGGCTGGAAACTCAGTTTTACTATGCAGTGGTGGCACTGCTTCTGCCGCTCGTGTTTCTGCTATGGCCCATGCGCAGCAGCCAACAGGAGCAATCCATTCCCTGGTATGACTACCTGCTTAGCGCTGTCACGCTGATCGTGGGTGGCTACTTTGTGTATAACGCTGTTCCCATTCTGGAGCGCGGCTGGGCGTTTGCAGCTCCGGATATCGCCATTTATTTCAGCTATGCCTACTGGTTATTGATTATCGAAGCCGCCCGCCGAGCCGGCGGTTTGCCGATTGCCATCATTGCCGGGGTGTTCTCGCTTTACCCCTTAGTAGCCGATATCGTTCCTGGCCCCATCCAGGCATTCCCTTCTAGCCTGCCTGAAACGGCGATGTACCACACCATGAGCACCGAAAGCATCATGGGGGTTCCGCTACAGGCTTTTGCGGGCCTGGTGATTGGCTTTCTGGTGTTTGGCGTGGTGCTGCAAAAAAGCGGCGGCGGCAAATTCTTCATTAATTTAGCCTTTGCGCTTTTAGGCCATGTACGCGGCGGCCCGGCTAAGGTGTCGATTTTTTCCAGCGGCCTGATGGGTTCCATGAGCGGCAGCGTGATCAGTAACGTGCTGACCACTGGGGTGCTCTCGATTCCGGCCATGCGCCGCATTGGCATGAGCCGCTCGTTTGCGGGCGGTGTGGAAGCCTGCGCCTCAACTGGTGGCGTATTGATGCCCCCAGTGATGGGTGCCACCGCCTTCGTGATGGCCATGTTCCTGGATATTCCCTACTCAGCGGTGGCGCTGGCAGCGGTAATTCCCTCAATTCTCTATTTCCTTGGTCTGTTCATTCAAATTGATGCCTATGCCGCGCGCAACGACATCAAAGGCCTGCCCGCCATAGAGCTACCGTCGATTAAGCAAACCCTGAAAGAGGGCTGGTACTTTATCTTCGTCTTCGGCCTGCTGGTATGGATGCTGCTGATCATGCAGCGCGAAGCGGTTGCCCCGTTCTATGCGACCGCCCTGCTGTTAGTGCTCAACCAACTCTCTAAGCAGAACCGCTGGGGTTGGAAGGATGTCACCGAAACGCTCTCGTCAGCGGCCAAGCTATTTGCCGAACTTATCGCCATTCTGGCGGGCGTTGGTATGTTGGTAGGCGCGCTCTCCATGACCGGCCTGTCGGGCACCATTGCCAACGACTTTATCAATATCGCCGGCGGCAGCGTGCCATTGCTGCTAATTATGGGCGCGGTCACCAGCTTTGTGTTGGGCATTGGCATGACCGTGACAGCAGCCTATATCTTCCTGGCGGTGGCGCTCGCCCCTGCGCTGATTCAAGGCGGCGGTCTGGACCCCATGGCGGTGCACATGTTCATTCTCTACTGGGGCATGCTCAGCTTTATCACGCCACCCGTGGCACTCGGTGCTTTTGCCGCCGCTACCGTGGCCGGTGCCCGTCCTATGGAAACCGGCCTGCAGGCCATGCGTCTAGGCAGCGTGATTTACTTTATCCCCTTCCTGTTCGTACTGAATCCCGCGCTGATCATGCAGGGCGAACCATGGATGATCATTGCCGTGTTTATCCAAGCGGTCATCGGCATCATCCTGTTTGCCTCCGCGATGCAAGGCTACCTGATGGGCGTGGGTCGTTTGGGTTACGGCGCGCTGCAGGAAATCGTGATTCGTGCGCTGGTACTGATCGCGGGGCTACTGCTCGCCCTACCGGGCGGCGGCATGGTACCGCTAAGCCAGTGGGAGTTGATTGGTTTAGCCGCTGTGGCGCTGCTACCCGCCGTGGTGCTTGCCCGCCTTAGCCAGCGCCATCACCAGCGTTCGCTCACTGCCAACGCTTAATGCCACCCTCGAGGATTCTTATGAGCACAAAAACAAATCTCACCCTCGTACTCGGTAGTTTAACGGCAGGCCTGCTGGCGGCTGGCAGCGCCAGCGCCATGCCTAGCACGCTGAACTGGACCGCGTATGGCACCGGCACCAGTGGCCATGCGCAGATTATGGCCATCAGCCAGCTGCTACAGGAGGAGCACGGCACTCAGTCCCGCGTCATCCCGGGTGAAAACGACACCATGCGCATGACACCGCTGAAAACTGGCCGCGTGGATCTCTGCGCATGCGGCATTGCCAGCTACTACGGCTCTGAAGGCGTGATGATGTTCGCCGGGCCGGACTGGGGCCCGCAGCCCATTCGGGTGATTTCTACCTCCATGGCCAGCTTTGGGTTAGGTATGGCCGTGGCAGGCGACGTAGAGATGGATTCCATCGCCGATCTGGAAGGTAAACGTCTAGCCTACCTGCGCGGCGACGACGCGCTGAACAAAGCCGCTGAAGCCTACCTAGCTTTCGCGGGTTTGACCTGGGATGACGTCGAGCGCGTTGACTTCCCCGGCTACAACGCCGCCTTCGACGGCATTATCAGCGGCCGTGCCGATGCCGCTATTACCACCACCGTGACACCGGCGGCGCAGCGGTTAGCGGCTAGCCCTCGTGGCTTACAGTGGCCAGAACTGCCCACTGACGATGAAGCAGGCTGGGCACAGATGCTGGAGGTGGCCCCCTACTTCCAACCCCACGACGTCACTTCAGGCGCAGGTATTAACGCTGACCACCCGCTTGCCAGCGCCAGCTACCCCTATCCGATCATGGTGAGCAACGCCGATTTAGCGCCAGAAACCGTCACCGGCTTGATCACCACGCTAGTGGAGTCCTTCGACGACTATAAAGATAACGCCCCAGGGGCTAGCGGCTATGCCCTTGAGAATCAAAACATGACCTGGGTGGTGCCTTTCCACGATACCGTGGTGGCGTACTACCAAGAAAGCGGTGTATGGACCGATGAAATGGACGCCCACCAGAACGCTTTGGTGGAGCGGCAACAGCTGCTAATGGACACCTGGGAAGCCTATCAAGCCGATGCGCCCGAAGACGAAGCGGCGTTTATCGACGGCTGGATGGAAACCCGGCGGGCTGCCTTACAAGAAGCTGGGTTAAACCCCGTTTTTTGATGTTGCTTCAATCACGACGGAAATCATTACCTAAGGCCGCCTCTGCGCGGCCTTTTGTTTAGCCAACAACGTTCCGCAATGCAGAACGTTGTTTTGCATTATTGACTCCAACGGCGTCTTTCGCCATGATCACCTAATTCCGAATAACAACTTTAAATTTCATATAGCGAAATACGGGAGCCACTATGAGTGTTCACTACCAGCGACATGGCGAGGTCGGCGTCATTAGTATCGCTAACCCGCCCGTCAACGCATTGAGCCAAGCGGTGCGTAGCGGTTTGCTCAGCGCCCTTGAAGAGGGGTTGGCCGACCAGCAGGCCCAAGCACTGGTGGTGATAGCAGAGGGGCGAACCTTTATCGCCGGGGCCGATATACGTGAATTTGGTAAGCCGCCCCAGGCACCGCTGCTACCGGATGTCATTACACAGCTAGAAGCCTGCCCCAAACCGCTCATCGCATCGCTACACGGCACTGCGCTGGGAGGCGGCTTAGAAGTCGCGCTGGGTTGCCACTATCGAATTGCGCTGACAGGCACCCGCGTTGGTTTACCGGAAGTGAAGCTTGGCTTACTGCCCGGCGCAGGCGGTACCCAGCGGCTGCCCCGTTTGGTAGGTGTTGAAAGATCCCTAGAAATCATCACCAGCGGGCGCTTTGTAGACGCCGCTGAAGCGCAGGATATCGGCATTATCGATGCCATCAGCGATGCCCAAACACCGCTGGAAGCGGGTTTGGCAGCGGCAAAAGAGGTATTAGCGGGACAACAGCAGGCGCGCATCACCGGTCAGTTACCCGCTCCAGAGGCCAACCCCCTGGCCATTGCTGCCATGCGAGAGCAGCTTGAAACCAGCGTACCAGCTCTGTTCTCTCCGTTTCGCATTGTGGACGCCGTTGACGCCTGCACCAAAGCCACATCTCTGGAAGAGGGTTTGCGCCGCGAGCGTGAGCTATTTCTTGCCTGTATGGACTCCCCGCAGCGCGCAGGGCTGATTCACCTCTTTTTTGCCGCTAGAAATCCCCATGTCGTCCCTGGCGTAGACAATGCTGAGCCCTTTGCGCAGATCGCCCTCATCGGTGAGCACACGCTGTTTGAGACGTTTCATACCGCCGCCCAGCGCGCCAACATAACGCTTACCGATACCCCAAACGATAGCACCGAGCTGTGCCTGCTCGCCCCTGGCGAAGATGTCAGCACCTGCCCTTCTCAAGCCGTCACCGTAGCGCTGCAGCCACTCACCGACAGTGCCTCAGCCACACTCCTAAGCCTAGTACTTGCCGAGCGCGGCCCGTTCCATGAATTGGTGAATCACCACGCCAGCGCGACCGACCAGCAGCGGGCTGCCTTAACGCTCAAAGCGCTGCGGGCCAACGTGGTGGTTAGCAAGTCGCCTAGCGTATTGAGCACGCTGTATAACGCCGCAAAGCAAGCGCCCGACAACGACGCTCAGTCAGCCATGGAGCAGGCGAGCCTGACGCTAGCGCAGCAAGGTGCCTGCTACCGCGAGAGCGATATTGATCTGCTGGCAGTGGAAGCGTTGGGCTACCCCCGCCATTTAGGCGGGCCGCACCGCCATGCCTCTCTGCCATCCCATTTATCGACTCACAAAAAGACGCCTTCCGAGGATGCACACTCATGAACCTGACGTTTAGCCCCGAAGAGCAGGCATTCCGCGAGGAAGTCCGCCGATTTTTAGCCGATGCACTGCCGAGCGACATCCGTGAGCGCGTGCGCCTAGGCCGCCATCTACCCGCCGATGACCACATCCGCTGGCAGAATATTCTCAGCGATCAAGGGTGGCTTGCCGCCAACTGGCCTGTTGAACACGGCGGTCCAGGCTGGGGCCCGGTGCAGCGACATATCTTCGATGAAGAGTGCGCCGCCGCCCACGCCCCTACGGTGGTGCCCTTTGGCGTCAATATGGTCGCGCCAGTGATTATGAAATTCGGCAGTGTGGAACAGCAACAACACTACCTGCCGCGGATTCTTAATAACCAGGACTGGTGGTGCCAAGGTTATTCTGAGCCGGGCGCTGGCTCGGATTTGGCGGGCTTATCCACCCGCGCCGTGCTCGATGGCGACCACTACATCGTCAACGGGCAGAAAACCTGGACGACCCTGGGCCAGCACGCCAATATGATGTTCTGTTTGGTGCGCACCGACCCCCACGCGAAAAAACAGGCGGGTATCAGCTTCTTGCTGATCGATATGCAGACCCCCGGCATTACCGTACGGCCGATTATTACCCTCGACGGTGCTCATGAAGTCAACGAAGTGTTTCTCGATAATGTGCGCGTGCCAGTAGAAAACCGCGTGGGTGAAGAGGGCCAAGGCTGGACCTGCGCCAAATTCTTGCTTACCCACGAGCGCACCGGCATTGCCGGGCTTGGCCACGCTAAGCAGGCACTGCGCCATTTGAAGTCCCTCGCCTCCCGTATGCAGCATCGCGGCAAGCCGCTTTTATCGCTCCCCAGCTTTCGCCAACGAGTGGTCAAAGCAGAGCTTGAGCTGATGGCGCTGGAAGTGACCAACCTGCGCGTGATTGCCGCAGCGCGGGATGGCGGCGTGCCGGGTGCAGAAAGCTCGCTGCTAAAAGTGCGTGGCTCTGAGCTGCGCCAAGAGATCAGTGAGCTCACCCGCCGTGCGCTTGGCCCTGCTGCCCTGCCATTCTTCCCCGAGTTTCTCCATGGTGATGCGTCGCTAGATGACGAATACGCCCAAGGCGCTGCCGCCAGCGCCCAGTATTTTAATCGTCGCAAGCTGTCGATTTATGGCGGTGCCAACGAGATTCAAAAAAGCATCGTCGCTAAAACCATTTTAGGTATGTAAGGGAGTCACCATGGATTTTGCACTCACCGACGAGCAGCGCATGCTCGAAGAGACACTGACACGCTTGGTGGCCGATCAGGTAACGCCCGAGCAGCGCCGCGCTATGCTGGAAGCGCCAGCCCAAGGGGCCAGCCCGCTATGGCGCACGTTTGCCGAGCTGGGCCTGCTGCATATGCCGTTTAGCGAAGACGTAGGCGGGCTAGGCGGCGACGGCACCGATGTAATGATTATTATGCAAGCGTTGGGGCGCGGCTTGGTGCCGGAAGCGTACCTGTTTGGGTTAATCATGCCCGGGCAGCTGCTGGCGCTATGCGCCAACCCCGCACAGCAGGAGCGCTGGCTGGCTCCGCTGTTAGAAGGTGA
>Ga0256829_1000031_pt1 | contig 200733 bp, 214 predicted proteins | sample 131447metaG_FD_185979 | JGI IMG/M metagenome (GOLD analysis project Ga0256829, IMG submission 185979) | Hydrothermal vent microbial communities from Lau Basin, Pacific Ocean - 131-447 | ecosystem: Environmental > Aquatic > Marine > Hydrothermal vents | place: Pacific Ocean: Lau Basin... | reverse complement strand
AAAGGAATATCAAAAGAATGGCTTGATCAAATGTGAGCAGAAATCATACTAAACAATACTTACCATCTATATCTAAGACCAGGTCAAGATGTAGTAAAACATTTTTGATGAGTACACAAATTCCAAAATTATAATAAACCTATATTGACAGATAGTGGATGATTTCAAGTTTTTAGTTTAGGTCAAGCAGGAACCAGTACCCCAAGTACTTGGGGTACTGGTTCCAAAATATGACCAATGGTTAAAATCACTGAAGACTGAGTTCATTTTAGAAGCTTTATTGATTGAAGCAAACATTATTTCACAGCTGAAAACAATATGGATTTACAATCAAATCTCTGAGCTGATATAATAATGGCTTTTGATGAATGTGCTCCTTGAAATAGTAGTTATGAATATGCAAAATCAGCAATGAATAGAACTCATAGATGGGCTGAAAGATGTGTAAAAAGATGGAAAGAAAACAATCAAAAAAGAAAGCAAAATTGAGAATATCTTCAAGCTCTATTCCCTATTGCTCAATGAGTAATATATGATGATTTAAGAAAACAAAGTGCTGAATTTATTTCAAATCTAGATTGCCCATGAGTAGCTATTTGAGGATTATCAGTTTGAGAAAGTAAGGAAGATATGTATAGAACTTTAGATGTGATAGAACCAGTTTTATCAAAAGAAAAACCTAGATATCTTATGTGAGTATGAACTCCTGAAGACTTAGTTGAATGAATATATAGAGGAATTGATATGTTTGATTGTGTGCTTCCAACAAGACTTTGAAGACATTGAACTTGTTTTTCTAGCATATGAAATATAAAAATAAAAAATGAAAAATATAAATTAGATAAAAGTCCAATAGACAAAGATTGTGATTGTATGGTTTGTAAAAATTATACAAGATGATACTTAAGACATCTTATAGTTGAACAAGAAATATATTGAATGGAATTACTTTCATATCATAATCTATATTTTCTCATAAACCTAGCAAAAAAAGCTAGAAAAGCTATTCTAAAAAATAAATATAAAGAATTTAGAGATAATTTTTGGAAAAAATATGATCCAGAAAATAAAATGCACAAATGATAAAAATTTATGTAGAGATGTCTATTTATAGCATCTCTATTTTTTATTTTTTAATTTAAAAAGATGTCATAAATGACATCTCTATAATTTTTTATTTTACTTCAAATAATACTTTTCCACCTGGTTTTATAACTTGTTGTAAATATCTAACTAATTTATTTTTATCTTTTTGTAATTCAAGATGAGATAATAAATAATTTGATATTGGAAGTAAATAAGAATATCTATCTTTTGATACTTGTCTAGAATTAATTGATTGTAATATATTTTCATAACATCTTAATAATTTTTGTCCTCTTGGAATAGTTTTTCAATCTTTATATGATTCAGAATTTACAAATGCAGTATTTATATAATCTTGCATATCTTTATTAGTTTTCTTACTATAAAAATATTTTTCTCTAGCATATTTCAAACAAATACTATCAGTTGAAACTAATTTTAATTTACTTGAAGTAAAAGTTTTTAACATTTCAATATATCTCTTTGTCAATGCATGTCTTGGGTCTCTATCAATAGTAGCTGCATTTAAATCAACAAGTAAACTATTTAATCAAAATTTTTTTATTTTACTTACTGTAAGATCAGGATTTCTAGAATAAAAATATAAATCAAATTTATCTAAAAGTGAGTCTTCATACAATCTATAATAATTTCCAGATATAAAATATTTTAAAAATGTTCCTACTCTATAAACTCAAGTTGTATTTCTAAAATCTTTAGAAGGTTTTAATATTCAATCAAAAATAGCAAGTTTTGTAATATGAGCTGATTTTTTTAAACTATTTTTTACATTTTCTGGAACTTGAGATAAAATATTTTCTGGCAATATTTTAGAAAATTCTCATTTTTCAGTTAATTCTAAAAATGTAGATAATTTACTAATATCTCATAAATAAGGCTTAGCTAATGCTTCCAATTTTTTATCCTTAAAAGTTGATTGTATAAATTCAGCTCTTTTATCTTTTGCTATATTCAATTCAAGTAATATAGGTAGATAATCTCTATGATACATAAAAATTAACTCATTTGCTGAATAATTTCACATTTTATAATATGGATATCATGCAGTTTTTAAATTTGTAAATGCATGTGGAAAAACAGATAAAAAGAACCATACTGAAATTATTGAAAATATGATAATACTTGAAAAGAATTTAATAATAACAAAATCTGTTTTATCTTCTTTTTGATCATATGATATCAAATAATGTAATCAAATAGCTATTATTAAAAGCATTCCAAAATACATCATTATACCATACCAAACAACTCAATAAGCTGATACACTCCATAAAAAAGTATAAAAAACTGTAAATATAAGATTTAATTTAAATAAAGTTGTTAATCTTGTATGCTTAAGTGAAACAATATAATACAATATAGGTACTATAAAAAGTAATAATATTATAATATAACCAAGAGGAAGAGTTATACTAGACATTATATTTGTAAAATAAACTCTAGAACTAGGAAGTACAAATAAAAATATCTCACTTGCAAGTAACAATATTGGAAATAAATCAAAAAATTTCTTTCTATATGGTAAAAATAATAATAAAGCTGGAATCAAAGCTAAAAACAACCATCAAATAGTAGTAAATTCTCATCATTGATTTACTTGCATTGTAAGATTCCAAGGAAGTTTAACATAATTATTTATACCTTTTTGATAACCAAAATATCTTCACCAATCTTCATTTGTAGTTGTTCAACTATTATTTAATCATGATTTTGAAGACTCAAGTTTCAATCTAGTAAGTTCATCACTTGTATAAAGTTTTGAGTAATCAGCAACAAAACTTTTTTGATGACCTGAAAGTAAAGTACCAATACTTATTCAAGTGTTAGATTGTTTTATTTGTATTATATTTTTAACAAACCAAGGAGATAAAGCAATAACTACACCCAAGATATAAATAACTACTTTTTTTACTACTATTTTAAACTCATCATAACCATATCTTTTTACTCAAACTGTTATAAAAGTTAAGAATAAAAATATAGATATAACTGATACACTATTTATCAAATTTATATTTGTTTTATCATAAACAATATTTAAATAAGACCATAATCAAGCCTTTGTAAATACTGCTATAAATAAAAATAAATAAGATAAAAATCAAAAAGTTCAAAGTCATAAATAAAATAAAACTCAAATAATTGCTACAATCAATAATAAACTAGTAAATTTTACAGCAAAAACAAATCAAGAAAGTAAACCTATTATAAAAATAATAGTTAATAATTTTTTTCAACTATAAAAATTTACAACATCATCTTTATAAGAACTATTAACTTGGAAAAATCATTTTGCTTTTTCTAGTATAGATTGTTTTTTTACATATAAATGAGTGAAAAATACTTTATAAGTTACATACAAAGCAATAAGTGATAGAAAAAATAATCCAGAATCAAGTTTCATATCTTTTGCCTGTTGAAAAATAATCATAGGCATTGAGATAAAAATTGTAGCAATTAAAAGTGGTATATTAAAAAACCTCTTTTTAGTTGTTTTAAGTAAATCAGAAACAACTAAAATAATTAATACAAAACTTAAAATAGATCATAAATTATTTATAAAAAAAGCCTGAACTGGTTCTTTTATCATATATCAAATACCAGTTAATATTTGCCAAGCATACATTCATCAAAGAAATCATACATCTCAAGAATGAGCCATTTGTCTAGGAAAATTCATATAAACTCATAAATCATCCCAACCTATTGGCATAGGTCTTACAATTGATATCAGATTTACTGAAATAATTAAAGTAGCTATTATAAATAAAAATTCAGAACTTAATAAATAAAAATTAATTTTCTTTATAAAATCATCAGTCTCAAGTATATGATTATCAAAACTTATTTCATAATCATTAAATCACTTAAGTAACTCAATTATTTGCTTATAAGAAAAAATTATAAACAAAATTGATACAGTTAAAAAACTATAAATATTATAAAATCATACAAGTCCTATAATAAAAATCAAACTAACAAAAGCTGAAAATCAAACTCATAATGATAATACAAAGTTATATATTTTTTCATCTTTTTTTTCAAGTTTTAATAATTCAATTATCCTTTTTCAAAAGGAAGTAGTTATTAAAACAATAAAAAAAGGAACTATTAAAAATAAAATTATCTTGAAAAACAAAGTAAATCAATTACCTATTGGTAAGTTATTATAACTAAAAAATAATATAGATAATATAAATAAATTTAGCAAAAAATAAGAAAAAAGTTCTTTTAATCAATAACTAACTTTTTCTCATCAACTAAAAGTTTTAAAATACTTATATATTGCATAAATTATTCACATAATCACAACATACACAGTATATCAATCAAAATTTTCTTTATGAGCTGGAAAAGCATAATAATAAAATATTATTAAAAAAGAAAATAAGATTAAAACTAACATTTTAGACAAAAATGATACCATAAATAATATTTATAAAATAAAATACTTTCTTAAGTATATCTTTTTAACAAAAAAATAAAGAAAAAATTTGATTTAATGTTAAAAAGTTTGTTTTTAAAATTTTAATTTAAAAATTCTAAAATTTAATAAATTATTAAAATAAAACAAATAGTAATATTTTTTTAACATTAAAATATAAAATCTATTGAAATATATTTTTTATAATTAAAATAAGTTAAAATTTAAAAGCAATATAAAATGTATAAAACAAAATTAAATAAAATCTGAAATTTAATAGATAAAATAAAAAATAATATAAACCTACCAATTATATCAGATTTTTTAGAATGGTTTTATGAAAAATTAAATATAAATAATAAAGAGTAGATTTTATCTACTCTTTATTCAGTGCATCTTCCTAAAAAGAAGTCCCAAACAGCAATAGTTAAATTGCTTCAGTGCATATATTATATTTATTTATTTATTTATTGCAAATTTTTATCATTATGATAGACCAACACAAAACATTATCTGAGAAATTTTTAAAAAAAGGTTTTTGGTTATATATTTTTAGTTTTATTATTGCTCCAATTTGATATATTATAAAAATAATAATATCAAATGAACTAAGTGTAACAGAAGTAGGTATATTATATTGAGTGATAAGTCTTATTACTTTAGTTTCTGCTTTTAATGATTTTGGTATGACTGAAAGTCTTAATTACTTTTTACCATGATACATCACAAAAAAAAGATATGACAAAGTAAAATCTATACTTATATATGCTATATTAACTCAAACAATTACTTGAATAATAATAGCTTGATTTTTCTTTTTTTGAGATGATTATATTGCTCTACATTATTTCAAATCAATAGAATCTTCAAATATCTTAAAAATATTTTCTTTATATTTTCTTTGAATAAATATATTTCAAGTAGTATCTACATTTTTTATATCAGTACAAAATACATTCTATAATAAAATAAATGAATTTTTTAGAATGTTTTTTACAATGTTGTCTGTTTTATTTATATTTATAACAAATAATTCAACACTTATAAATTATAGTTATACTTGGATTATATGATTATATATATGAATAATTATTTCAATAAATTTATTTTATTTGAAATATTATAAAACATATCTAAAAAAAGAAAAAATACTCTGGTCAAAAAAACTTTTTAAAAAAATATTTTCTTATGCTATTTGGGTAGTTATATGAGCTCAAGCAGCAACTATTTTAGGACAAATGGATATGCAAATGATTATTTACCTACTTTGAACAAAAGAAGCTTGATATTATACAAACTATTTAAGTATCATATGAATTCCTTTTATGTTAATAGGTCCTATTTTTTGATTACTTTTTCCTATTTTTTCTGAACTTCATGCAAAAAAAGATTTTACAAAAATAAAATTAGTAAAGCAAATATTTCAAAAAAACTTTTTAGCAGTAGGTATAGCATTCAATATATTATTTTTTGTATTTGCTCCAATAATAGCCTATATACTTTTTTGAACTAAATTTATAGAATCATGATATATATTAAGATACTCTATACTATTTCTTACTTTTAATTTTCTTTTACAGATAAATTTCAATATATTTGCATGAATATGACAGATAAAAACAAGAGTTAAAATAATAAGTATAGCTTTAGTTTTTAATTTTATATTAAACTTAATATTGATAAATTATATATGAGTCTACTGAGCAGCATTAGCCACATGATTATGATGGATTCTGATTTGGTTACTAAGTGAATATTATCTATGAAAAAAATATTTAGTAAATCTAGATTATAAGTTTTTAACAAAAAATATAATTTTAATATGACTTTTATGAATTTTTTCATATTATTTTATAAATCCAATTTTTCAATGATTAAGTAGATGAATAAGTTTTTGAATGATGTTTATTATTTGAATACTTTGGTTTGGAATATTTGGATTAATTAATTTAAAAGAGTTTAAAGGGTTTATTTTAGAAGTTAAGAGGTTAAAAAAATAATATATACTAAATAATAAATATGAAAATATTAGCAATAACATCAATGTATGCAAATCCTATTCATCCATGACATATAGAATGTTTAAAACTATCAAAAGATATATCAGATGAATTATGGGTAATAATAAATAATGATTATCAAGCAAAATTAAAAAGATGAAAAGACTCTTTTCAAGATGAAAATTTTAGAGAAGAAGTTATAAAATCTATAAAATATGTAGATAAAACTTTAATTTCTATTGATAAAACTCCTTGTATATGTGAAAGTTTAGAAAAACTTATTATAGAAGCAAAAGAAAGTTGAAAATTTGATAAAATAATATTTACAAAATGATGAGATAGGTTTGCAAATGAAATACCTGAAGCCAAAATTTGTAAAAAATATTGAGTAGAAATTGTAGATTGATTATGAGAAAAAACTCATAGTAGTAGTGATATAATAAAAAAAGTAGCCAATAAAGAAGATTTAGAAGATATAAAAAAAGAATTATCAATATTACCTGATGAAGTAAAAGAAAAAAACTATTTAGAAATTTGAAAAAGACCTTGGTGAATATACTATGTTTTAGAAGAAAATCCATCATATAAAGTAAAAAAAATTATAGTAAATTCTTGAAAAAGATTATCTTTGCAATCACATGAAAAAAGATCAGAACATTGGATAGTTGTTGACTGATTTGCTACAGTAGATATAAGAAATCCAGATTTTCAAAATATAGAGCAAATAAAAATATTAAAAGAAAATGAATCTTGTTATATCCCTAAAAATTATTTACATAGATTATCAAATAGTACAGAAAAAAATCTAGTTATTATAGAAGTACAAGTCTGAGAATATTTATGAGAAGATGATATAAAAAGATATGATGATGATTTTTGAAGAAATTAAATATTTTATAAAAATGAAAAAATGAAAAAAATTATAGCATTTGACTTAGATTGAACATTAGCAGAAAGTAAAACAAATATAGATACTCAAATGGCTACATTATTAATGAAATTATTATGAAAATATAAAGTAGTTATTATATCTGGTTGAGATTATCCTCAATTTGAAAAACAAGTAATACCATATATTACAAATAAAAAATTATTAAAAAACTTTTATTTTTACCCAACTTCTTGAACAAAATGATATATTTTCAAAGATAATAAATTTATAAAATTATACTCTGAAGATTTAGAAACAAATACTATAGACAAAGTTTTAAAAAATATTAATATGGTTGTAAAAGAATTAAATTTAGAACCTAAAAGAATATATTGAGATTTAATAGAAAATAGATGAACTCAAATTACTTATTCTGCTTTATGACAAGAAGCTCCTTATGATATAAAAAAATATTGGGATCCTGATTTTTCTAAAAGAAAAAAAATAAAAGAAAAGTTAGAAAAATTATTACCAGAATTAAGTATAAATATGTGATGATCTACATCAATAGATATAACAAAAAAATGAATTGATAAATCATATGCAATTGATAAAATAAAAAAACAATTTAATATAACTGAAAAAGAGATACTATTTGTATGAGATGCCTTAATAGAATGATGAAATGATTATGCTGTTTTTAAAGCTTGAGTTGAATGCATAGGAACTTCTTGACCAGAAGAGACAAAAAATATTATTAATAATTTATTAAAACAAAAATTTATGACAAAAAAAGCACTAATAACATGAATAACTTGACAAGATGGTTCATATTTAGCAGAATTATTGTTAGAAAAATGATATGAAGTACATTGAATTAAAAGAAGATGATCTTCATTTAATACTGAAAGAATAGACCACTTATTTAATAATCCAAATTTTTTTCTTTATTATTGAGATATGACTGATTCTTTAAATTTAACAAGATTAGTTTGAAAAGTAAAACCTGATGAAATCTATAATTTAGCAGCTCAATCTCATGTAGCTGTAAGTTTTGATATGCCAGAATATACTGCTGAATCAGATGCTTTATGAACCTTAAGATTACTTGAAGCAATCAGAATAAATTGACTAGAAGAAAAAACTAAATTTTATCAAGCTTCAACTTCTGAATTATTTTGATGACTTGATTATAATAGACCTGAAAAAGGATATAATGAAAAATCTCCAATGCATCCAAGAAGTCCTTATGGATGTGCAAAACTTTATGCAATGTGGATAACAAGAAATTATAAAGAATCTTATAATATATTTGCTTGTAATGGTATTTTATTTAATCATGAATCACCAAGAAGATGAGAAACTTTTGTAACTAGAAAAATTACAATGGCTGTTGCAAAAATTAGTTTATGACTACAAGATAAACTACAACTTTGAAATTTAGATGCAAAAAGAGATTGGGGACATGCAAAAGATTATGTAAAAGCAATGTGGTTAATGTTACAACAAGATAAACCAAAAGATACCTGTATTGCTACATGAGAAAGCTATAGTGTAAGAGATTTTGTAAATTGGAGTTTTGAAGAAGTTTGAATAGAAATAGAATGGAAATGAAAATGAATAGATGAAAAATGATATGATAAAAAAACTTGAAAATTATTAGTAGAAGTAAATCCAAAATATTTTAGACCAGCAGAAGTAGATTTTTTACTTTGAGATGCTACAAAAGCAAAAGAAAAGTTATGATGGAAACCAAAATATACTGTAAAACAAATGTGTAAAGAAATGGTAAAATCTGATATAGAAAAATTTAAAAAACAAGAGATTTTAAAAAATCATTGATATGAGATTTTAGAACAATTTGAGATTTAATTAATAAAAAAATAATTATGAATAAAAACTCAAAAATATATGTAGCTGGACATAGATGATTAGTATGATCTGCTATTGTAAGGAAATTAAAAGAATTATGATATAATAATTTAATTTTAAAAACTCATAAAGAATTGGATTTAACTAATCAAGAAGATGTAAAAAACTTTTTTGAAAATGAAAAACCTGAATATGTATTTTTAGCTGCTGCAAAAGTTTGATGAATTTTAGCAAATAATAACTATCCTGCAGATTTTATTTATCAAAATTTACAAATTCAAAATAATGTAATTCATAATTCTTATTTGTTTTGAGTTAAAAAATTATTATTTCTTGGTTCAAGTTGTATATATCCAAAATATTGTAAACAACCAATGAAAGAAGAATATCTTTTAACTTGAGAATTAGAACCAACAAATGAACCATATGCAATTGCAAAAATAGCAGGAATAAAAATGTGTCAATCTTATAATAGACAATATCAAACAAATTTTATAGCTTGTATGCCAACAAATTTATATTGACCAAATGACAATTTTGATTTAAAAAATTCTCATGTTTTACCTGCAATGATAAGAAAATTTTATGAAGCAAAATCAAATAATAAACAAGAAGTTATTTTATGGTGAGATGGAAGTCCTATGAGAGAATTTCTTTATGTAGATGATATGGCTGATGCTTGTGTGTTTTTAATGAATAATTTTAATCCAACAAAAGAACAAAATGAAAAATGAGAAGTATTTGTAAATATTTGAACTTGAAAAGATGTTACAATAAAAGAACTTGCAAATACTGTAAAAAAGATTATATGATTTGAGTGAGAAATTGTTTGGGATACAGATAAACCAAATGGAACTCCAAGAAAATTACTTGATGTAAGTAGATTAGAAAATTTGTGATGGAAATATAATGTTGAACTAAAGGAAGGGTGTAAAAAGTCTTATGAATGGTTTTTAAATAATAATAAATAATTTAATTTTTATGAAAGTAATAATATTAGCATGAGGTCTATGAACTAGACTTTCTGAAGAAACAACAATTAAACCAAAACCAATGGTTGAAATAGGAGAAAAACCTATTTTATGGCATATTATGAAATTATATAGTCATTATTGATATAATGATTTTATTATAGCATTATGATATAAATGATACTATATAAAAGAATGGTTTTCTAATTATTTTTTACATAATAGTGATGTTACTATAGATATAAAAAATAATAAAATGGAAATACATAATAATAATTGTGAACCATGGAAAGTTACTTTAGTAGATACTTGAGATAATACTCTAACATGATGAAGATTAAAAAAAATAATAGATAAATGACATATAAAAGATAATGAATTTATGATGACTTATTGAGATTGAGTAAGTGATATAAATATTCAAAAATTAGTAGATTTTCATAAATCTAATTGAAATAAAAATACATTAACAGCTATAGTTCCAGAATGAAAATTCTGAAAATTATGACTAAAAGGAGATAAAATAAGTAAATTTTCAGAAAAAAAAGATAATATAGATTCATATGTAAATTGAGGTTTTATGATTTTAAATAAAGATATTATAAAATATATAGATTGAGATTGAGAGAATACACCTCTAGAATCATCTCCATTAGAAAAAGCAGCTCAAAATTGAGAGTTAGTAGCATATAAGCATAATGGATTTTGGCAAGCTATGGATACATTAAAAAATAAACAAGATTTAGAAAAAATATGGAAAAAATGAAATGCTCCTTGGAAAGTTTGGTAATTTAAAATTATATATATGATCTCTAAAAATAAAAAAATACTGATAACATGAGCCAGTTGATTTGTAGGTTCTAATTTAGTTAGAACTCTTATTGAAAAATGATTTTCTAATGTATATATTATAATAAGAAAATCTACAAATCTTTGGAGAATAAATGATATAAAAAATAAAATAAATATTTCTACAATATCATTATTAAATAAAAAAGAATTAGATAAATATATAAACAAAATAAAACCAGATATTATTTATCATCTAGCTTCTTCATGAACAAGTATCTGAGAAAATTGAATAAATGAATTATTTGAAACTAATATTTTAGGAACAATTAACTTAATAAATGCTTGTCAAAGAAATTGATTTGATTATTTTATAAATACATGAAGTAGTTCTGAATATTGAGAAAAAAAATGACCAATGAGTGAAACAGATATATTAGAGCCAAATAATGATTATTGAATTACTAAAGCAACAGCAAGTATGTATGTAAATTATATATGAAAAAAGTATAATTTACCTATTTATACTTTTAGACTTTTCTCTGTTTATTGATATTATGAAGATAAAAAAAGACTTATTCCTACATTAATATTAAATTACTTAAATAATAATTCACCTAAATTATCTAATCCTAATTCAGTAAGAGATTATATTTTTATAGAAGATGTAATAAATTATTATTTAAATATAGATAAATTACAATTAAATTATTGATGAATATATAATATATGAAATTGAAAACAATATAAAATATCTGAAATTGTAGATATAATTAAAGAAATTAATAAATCAAATATAAATCCTACATATTGAAAAACAAAGATAAAACAACATGAACCTGAAAAATGGTTAGCAAATATAAATAAAACTAAAACTACTTTTTGAATAAAACATCATGATATACATGAATGATTAAATAAAACAAATAATTGGTTTAAAAATAATATACTAATTTATGAAAAATAAATCAAATAGCATCCGTAAAACTATAATAAAAATGATAACTAAATCAAAAAGTTCTCATATTTGATCAGCTTTATCAGCAGTTGATATTTTAAATGTTATTTATAATAAATTTATAAAAAAAGAAGAAAAACTTATATTAAGTAAATGACATGCCTGATCCTCTTTATATGCTACATTAGCAGAATATTGAAAAATAGATAAAGAAGAATTAATTAATACATATTGTCAAAACTGAAGTAATTTTTGATGACATATTACTTATTGAAGTACTAAGTGAATTAATGCTAGTGCATGATCTTTATGACACTGACTACCTATATGATGTTGATTCGCTTTATCTAATAAAAAAGTAAATACTTTTGTAATAACTTGAGATTGAGAATTAAATGAATGATCAAATTGGGAAGCAGTAATGTTTGCTTATCATAATAAATTATCAAATTTAATATGGATAATTGATAATAATAAACAACAATCTTTTTGAAATTCTAGTGATACTATAAAAATTCATGATTTATATAATATATTAAAATCATTCTGATGGTTTGTTCAAGATATAGATTGACATAATTTAGAAGAAATTGAAAATGCTATAAATAATAAAAGTAATACTCTACCAAATGTAATAATAGCAAATACAATTAAATGAAAATGAATTTCATATATGGAAGATAATGTTGAATTTCATTATAAATTTCCCAATGAGGAACAGTATAATTTAGCAATTAAAGAATTATCAAATTAATATGAGAAATTTTCTAATAAATAAAATCTGAGAATTAATAAAAAAAGATAAAAATGTCTATTTATTAACAGCAGACTTAGGATATTGAGTACTTAATGAACTTTTAGATAAATATCCTGAACAATGTATAAATGTATGAATAGCAGAACAAAATATGATTTGAATTGCTTCAGGATTAGCTTTGTCATGAAAAAAAGTTTTTTGTTATTCTATTGTTCCTTTTATTACAATGAGATGTTATGAGCAAATAAGAATTGATATTTGTTCTCATAATCTTGATATAACATTAATATGAGTATGATGATGATTTGCTTATTGAACATTATGAAATACTCATTATTGAATAGAAGATATAAATATAATGAATTGATTACCTAATATGCAAATATATTCTCCTGCTGATTCAATTGAAATAGAATCTTGATTCAATTTATTAATTAATGAAAAATCACCTAAATATATTAGACTTAATAGATGAGGAGAAAATAATCTTTATAATAAAAAAATAAATGAAACAGAAATAAAAAATTGAATAAAAATATTTGATTGAAAAGATTTAATTATATTTACTACAGGACAAATAACATTATCAGTTAAAGAGACTATAGAAGAATTAAAAATAAATAATTATTCTATAAAATTGGTTAGTATTCCATTTTTAAAACCAATTAATAAAAATGCTATAAAAAACCATATAAATTGAATATCAAAAGTAATTACAATAGAAGAACATTCAATTATATGATGATTATGAAGCAATATTGCAGATATTATTGCTGAAAATAATTTAAATGTACAATTTAAAAAAATATGAATAAAAGATCAATTTTTTTATAAAGCTTGAAATCAAGATTATATGAGAAAATTAGCTTGAATTGATAGACAATCAATAACTAATGAAATTAAAAATATATTAAATTAAAAATATATTAAATTAAAAATATGAAAAATTTTTATAAAAATAAAACTATACTAATAACTTGAACAACTTGATTTAAATGAAGTTGGTTAGCTTTTTGGTTGAATAATTTATGAGCTAATATTATATGATATTCACTAAAACCAAACACAACTCCAAATAATTTTGAAATATTAAAATTAGATAAAAAAATAAATCATATTTATTGAGATATTAATGATTTAAATAAATTAGAAGAAACAGTCAAAAAATATCAACCTGAAATCATTTTTCATCTAGCTGCTCAGCCATTGGTAAGAGATAGTTATAATAATCCAGTATATACTTTTCAAACTAATATAATGTGAACAGTTAATGTTTTAGAAATAATTAAAAATAATAATTGTATCAAATGAGCAATTATGATTACTACAGATAAAGTTTATAAAAATAATGAATGGATTTTTCCTTATAGAGAAAATGATGAATTAGGATGACATGATCCATATAGTAGTAGTAAAGCTATGTGTGAATTAGCTATTAATAGCTATAATGATTCATTTTTAAAAGAAAAGTGAAAAAAAGTTGTATCAGTTAGAGCATGAAATGTAATTTGATGATGAGATTGGTCAAAAGATAGACTTATTCCTGATATTATAAGAAGTATTTATGATAAAAAAGAATTATCTATTAGAAATCCAAATAGTGTAAGACCATGGCAATATGTACTTGAAGCATTATATTGATATTTAATAATGTGAAAAAAAATATTTGATGATGATAAATATTTAGGACCATATAATTTTTGACCTGATATAAGTGATAATCTAAAAGTAATAAATTTAGTAGAAGAATCTATAAATATTTTATGAGAATGAAACTTTAATATTAATAAAAATCCTACTAATCCTCATGAAGCTTGATTATTATTATTAGATAATACAAAAGCTAAAACACTTTTATGATGGACCCCAAAATATGATGTATGAGAAACTTTAAAAAGAACACTAAATTGGTATAAAACTTATTATACTTGATGAGATATAGAAAAGCTATCTTTGGAAGAAATTAATAATTTTAAAATATAAAATAATAAATATAAAATGTTAACTCCTGATTTTAAAAAATATATAACTAAAATTGTAGAATTACAAAAAGCAAAAATAGCATCTGATACTGTTCCTGTTTCTGGTAAAGTTTTTGATGAAAAAGAATTAGAATATGCAATTGAATCAATACTTGACTGTCATTGGACCGAATGAAGATTTAATACTAAATTTGAAGAAAAATTAGCTAATTTTATTTGAGTAAAAAATATTATTACTACTAATTCATGAAGTAGTGCAAATTTATTAGCCATAACAGCCTTAACTGCAAAAGAATTAAAAGAAAGACAATTAAAAAAATGAGATGAAGTAATAACAGTTGCATGTTGATTCCCTACTACAATTAACCCAATAATACAAAATAATTTAGTTCCTGTATTTGTTGATGTAGATTTGGATACATATGAAATATGTATTACTGAACTAAAAAAAGCACTTTCACCTAAAACAAAAGCTATAATGATAGCTCATACATTATGAAATGCTTTTAATATTTCAGAAGTACAAAAAATTTGTAAAGAAAATAATTTATGGTTAATAGAAGATAATTGTGATGCACTATGAACAAAATATGATTGAAAATTTACATGAACATTTTGAGATATTTCTACATTTTCATTCTACCCTGCTCATCATATAACTATGTGAGAATGAGGAGCTTTAGCTACAGATAATAACTGATTAAAAAAAATTATAAAATCATATAGAGACTGGTGAAGAGATTGCTGGTGTGCTACATGAGAAGATAACAACTGTAATAATAGATTTAATTGGCAACTTTGAGATTTACCTAAATGATTTGATCATAAATACACATATTCTAGAATTGGTTATAATTTAAAAATAACTGATATACAAGCTGCTATTTGATTAGCACAATTAGAAAAATTAGAAAATTTTATTGCTATTAGAAAAAATAATTTTAAATATTTAATAGAAAAATTTAAAGAAAACTGACTAGATAAATATTTTTTATTACCAAAATCATATAAAAAAGTTGATGCTAGTTGGTTTGGTTTTATATTAACATTAAAAGAAAATGTTTGATTTTCTAGAGAAGATTTAACTATATTTTTAAATAAAAATAAAATCTGAACAAGACTTCTTTTTGCATGAAACTATTTAAAACATCCAGCTTTTATAGATTATGTAGAAGAATATAGAGTAATTTGAGATTTAAAAAATACAGATTATATAATGAATAATAGTTTTTGGATTTGATTATATCAAGGTTTAAATGAAGAAAAATTGGATTTAATGATTTTAAAATTTAAAGAATTTTTGGATGAGAAATAAACCATTACTTTCTATATGTATACCAACGTATAACAGAGAAAAGGAATTAAAAAAATCTATTCAAAGTATAATAAAAGAAGATATTTTTAATACAAATGTCATTGAATTAGTAATTTCAGATAACAATAGCTCAGATTGAACAGAAAAATTATGTAAAACATTCTCTAATTATTCAAATATAAAATATAATAAAAATACAAAAAACTTATGATTTGATAAAAATATATCTACTCTTATAAAATTGGCTAAATGAAATTTTTTATGGTTTTTAAGTGCTGATGAATATATAAAAAAATGAGCATTAGATTTTATTATTAATATAATAAAAAATAATATAGATATAGCTTATATTTGAGTTGATAAAATTAATAATACAAATAAATTAATTTACTTAAAAAACTGAAATACATTAATAAAAGAATACTGAATTTCTTGATTATGATTAATATCAAGAAATATTTTTAATAGAAAATATATACCTTCAAATTTAGAAGAATATTACTGAAATTTATGGATACATGTAAGTATAATGTTTAAAGCTATTTTAAATAATTCATTAATACTAACAAATAAGGAATTACTTAAAGTAGATAATAGCTGAATATGTCACTGGGCTAGTTGATGAAAAGTATTTAATACTTTTATTAATTTAAAAAAAATTATAGAAAATAATATAAAAATTTGATATGATAGAAATATTATTAAAAATTATTTAAATAAATTTGTAAATGATTTTCCAAAAACACTTATATCAGCAAAAATAAATTGATTAAGATATTCAATAAATAATTTAAAAACAATATTTATTGAATTTTATAAATATCCTATAATATTAATTCTATCAATAATAATATATATAATACCAAATAATCTTTTTATTTTAATTAAAAAACTAACTAAATGAAAATAGATATTATAATACCAACATATAATAGAAAAAAATATTTAGAAAAAGCTATTAATAGTGTTTTAAGGCAAAGTTATAAAAATATTAATATAATAATATCTGATAATAATTCTACTGACTGAACAGATATATTTATTAAAGAATATTTAAATAAATATAATAATATAACTTATTATAAACAAAAGGAAAATATATGATGATTAAAAAATTATCAAAAATGTTTATATGAATATTCAAAAAGTGAATATATTTTATTTTTAAGTGATGATGATGAATTATATGATAACACATATATAGAAAAATCTATTCAAACTTTTAAAGAAAATACTAATGTAGTTATTGTAATGAGTAATACAAAATTATTTTATGATGATTTAAATTTAGAATTTGATGAAGATAAAAAATTAAAAAGTATAATTAACTGAAAAGAATTTTTTTTAAATTATTGAACATGAGATTATAGTATTTCATGGTGTAATGCTATATTCAATAGAAAATTAGCTATAGAAAATAATTGCTATAATTGAAAGATATTTTATGCAGATTCAGATTGTTTTTTTAGATTAATGATGTTTTGAAATATAGCTTTTATAAAAACCATTTGATCTATATATAGATTACATAGTAAAAATAGTTATAAAATAACATCAATAGATAAGTACATAAAAAATATAGATTATATAAATAGAAATTATGATTTTGCTAAAAATTTCCTTGATAAAGATAAGTTAAATTTTTGGAAAGAAAGAATGATTACTTCTTATTTTACAACTGTATATAATAATATTATTTTATTTAGTAAGAATCCAATATATAACCTTAATAAAATAAATAAATATTTTTCTAAAAATAATATAAATCTTAAAAAATCTTATTTAAATTTAATAAAATTATTTATTGCAAGATTTTTAATGAAAATAAAGTTTTTCCATAAAAAAATGATTTTAATTAATAATAAAAAATAAAAATGCTTATTTGAGTATACAATTATCATCAATGAAAAAATCAAAACAATAGTATGTTTGAAAATCCAAAAATTGAAATTTGAGATGATTTAATGAAACCTTTTCAAGTATTAAAAAAATATTTTGAAAAAAAATGACATACTATATGTAGTATAGCTGAACACCCTATTGAGAAATTTGATAAATTATTATTTATAGAATATCCAACTTTACCATTCTTATTAAATTCATATTTTAAAAAAGCCATTAAACTTAAGAAAAAAATGTACTTATTATTAATGGAATCTGAAATAATAAGACCTTCAAATTTTAATATAAATAATCATAAATACTTTGAAAAAATTTTTACTTGGAAAGATAGCTTAGTAGATAATAAAAAATATATAAAATATTGCATACCTCAAAATATTCCTAAAAATATTATATTTAATAATAAAAATAGAAAACTATGTACATTAATTTCTTCAAATAAATTACATAATCATCCTTATGAACTTTATTCAGAAAGAATAAAAGCAATAAGGTATTTTGAAAAAAATAAAATTGATTTTGACTTATATTGAATATGATGGAATAAATTTACTATTTAGAAATAGTAAAATTAATTTATTTTGACCATTAATACCATGATTTAATTCTATAAAAAATATTTTTCATAAACTATATTTTAAACCCTTCCCATCATGGAAATGAAAAATAAATTCAAAAAATGAAACCTTATCTCAATATAAGTTTGCCATTTGTTATGAAAATGCAAAAAATATACCTTGATATATAACTGAAAAAATATTTGATTGTTTTTTTGCCTGATGTATTCCTATATATTTATGAGCACCAAATATTAATGATTTTATACCATCAAATACTTATATAAATAAAAATAGATTTAAAACATATGAAGAATTGACTAACTATATTTTAAATTTATCTGATAAAGAATATAAAAACTATTTAAATAATATAGAATTATTTTTAAAAAGTGAACAAATAAAAAAAAATTCATCAGAAAATTTTTCTAAAATTATATTTAATAATATTATATGAAATTAATTAATACAATAATACAAATATTAAAAGATTTATTAATATTTTTCTTAAATTTTTTTTCTAATCAATATAGAAAATATCATTTTTACTATAATAATGTAATAATAAAATCTATTGATAAGGTAAGTAAAGATACTATTATTTGAAAATATACTTACATCTGATATAATACAAATATTACAAAAACAATTATTTGAAATTACTGTTCAATTGCAAATAATGTAAGTATATGAATGTGAGAACATGATTTAAATAAAATATCAACAAATTCAATATTTTACAAAAATCAATATAAAGAACTCACAAAAAATGATTGTATTATATGAAATGATGTATGGATATGAGTTGATTCTATTATTAGAAGATGAGTAACTATATGAAATTGAGCTATAATATGAGCTAATTCATTTGTAAATAAAAATATTCCCCCCTATGCTATAGCTGTTTGAAATCCTGCTAAAATAATAAAATACAGGTTTAATAAAGAAAAAATTGAAAAAATTAAAAAATCAAAATGGTGGAAATATAATAAAATAAAAGCTGAACAAATAATAAATAAATTATAAAATTATGTTAAATATTATTTCATTGTCTGCTAATAGGGATAAAATAACATGACCATGAAAAGTTATTAAAAATTTAATGAAATGATTAGATTTAATATGATATCCATATGTATTAAATCATGACTTAAATTCTACAAAAAGATTATTAATTCATGATGATTTTTTTGCTATAAAAAAATTAAATACAGTAAAAAAAGAAACAAAAATCATATTATGACCAAATTTATATAATATGCCAAGACACATACCTAATTATATAAACTTAAATAATTATATTTATTTATTTCCATCGAAATGGATAGAATGAATGTGGAAAAATTTCTGATATAGATGAAAAACTTATGTATGGCCTGTATGAATTGATACAAATATATTTACTAGCTCAACAAATAAAAAAAATCAAGTATTGTTATATATAAAAATGAGAAAAAATAAAGATATAGAGTTTGTGAAAAATAAACTTAAGAAAAAGTGAATAGATTTTAAAATAATAAACTATTGACAATACAATGAAAAAAATTTTAAACATATACTAAAAAAATCAAAATATGTAATATGGTTATGAATTCCTGAAACTCAATGAATTGCTTTACAAGAAATATTATCAACTAATACTCCTATATTAATATGGGAAATTTCTAAACTATGAGATTGGAATATTTCAAATGAGAAACAAGATTATTTACTAAATAATGAAGAATTAAATTACTCAAAATGAGTTACTTCAGCAGAATATTTTGATGATACTTGTTGATTAAAAATAAAACAAAAAAATGAATTAGATTGAGCAATAAAATATATGGAAGATCATTATAAAACTTTTAATCCAAGAAAGTATATATTAAAAAATCTATCATTAGAAAAACAAGCAAAAGATTTTATAGAATTATATAATATTCATTATTGACTAACATACAAAGAATGATTAAATGAAAAACTTTTGAATAATAAAAAGCTAAGAAGTAATAAGTTGGTTAATTTACTATTTAAAATATATGATTCAAAAATATGAAAAAATATATTTAAATTTATAAATAAAATACTTTTAAAAAGTAAATAAATATATAATAATGATAACAATTAAACTACAATGATGATTATGAAATCAAATGTTTCAATATGCAATTTGAAAATCTTTATCAATAAAATATAATACAAAATTAATTTTAGATAATAGTTTTAATAAAAATAAATTTCCACAAAAAAATTTAACTTATAGAGATTATGAGTTAAATATATTTTGAATAAAAGAAAATTTTAATTTTTTAAGTAAATTATTAGATAAAATAACAATTCTAAATTATATAATTCATCCTTATTTTTTTTATATAATAAATAAAATTTTATTTTGAAAAAAATATATAAAAGAAAATAACTGAAAATATATAAAAAATTTAGATAATGATATTTATTTAGATTGATATTGGCAAACAAATAAATATTTTTTAAAATATGAAAATGAAATAAAAAATATTTTTCAGGTAAAAACTCAAATTAATAAAAAAAATAATGATTTTCTTAACATAATAAAACAAAACTATAAAAATACAGTATCTATACATATAAGAAGATGAGATTATATAACTAGCAAACAAGCTAATTTATGGCATTGAACATGTGATTTAAATTATTATTTAAATGCTATAAAATATATAAAAAATCATATAAAAAATCCATTTTTTGTAATATTTTCAGATGATATAAATTGGGTTAAAAAAAATATGAATTTTTGAAATAATGTATTATTTATTGAATGAAATAATTGAAAATGATATGAAGATTTAAGATTAATGTACAATTGTGCTAATCATATTATAGCTAATAGTAGTTTTTCTTGGTGGTGAGCATTTCTTTGAAAAAATAATAAAAAAATAGTAATAGCACCATTTAAATGGTTAAACAATAAAAATTATGATACATCAAATATTATACCTAATAATTGGATAAAAATATAATGGAAAACAAACTAATTTCAATAATACTTTCTACATATAATGGTTCAAAATATATTTCTAAATCTATTGAATCAGTACTAAATCAATCTTATAAAAATTTTGAATTTATAATTATAAATGATACTTCAACTGATAATGTAGAAGATATTATTTTAAAATACAAAGATAAAGATAATAGGATTATTTATGTAAAAAATAAAAAAAATTTAGAAAGATCAAAATCAAAAAATAAATGAGTATCACTAGCTAAATGAGAATATATATCATTTATAGATGATGATGATATATGGAGTGATGAAAATAAATTAAAAAAACAAATTTATTTTTTAAATAAACACAAAGATTATTGATTAATATGAACTAATGCAATAACTATAAATGAAGAAAATAACATAACATGAAAAATAATAGTAAAATCTACAAATTATGAAATAAAAAATAATATACTTATAACTAATCAATTTATACAATCTTCTGTTTTAATGAAAAAAAAAGATTTTTTAAAAGTCTGATGATTTAATGAAAAAATAAATTTATGTGAAGATTATGATTTATGGTTAAAAATATGAAAAATAACAAAAATAGCTAATTTGAGTGATTTTTCTATTAAATATTTAATAAGAAAAAATAATACTACATCAAAAAATAATTTAAAAATGAAATTAATCTCAATAAAACTAGCTTATAAAAATAAACAGTATTATAATAATTATTATATTGCTCTTTTTATAAGACTTATTACTTTTTTTATTCCTATAAATATTATAACTAAAATTAGAAAAGTTATTTAATTATAAAATTAAATAACTTTTCTATATTTTTATCCCAATCAAACTTTTCTTTAACATTTTCAAAACTTAATCATTTTAATATCTCATAATTTTTTATAGAAAATTTTATTTTCTCCTCTAATTCTTTTTTATCTCAAGCTTTAAATAAAATTAAATCTTCTTTATTTGAAATTTCATTAGTTCCTCAAACATCACTAGCAATCACTACATTTTTGTAAAATAATCATTCAATTACTGTTGTGGGTAATCATTCTTGATAACTTGGATTTATCAAAATACAATTATTTTCTGCTAAAAATTTTTCTATAAAATTTTTATTTTGAAATCATAAAAATTTAACATTCTTTATTTTATTATTTTGAATAAAATTTTCTAACTTTTGTCTTTCTTCTCCATCTCAAATAATAATTAATTTATTATTAATTCATAAATTTTTATAAACTTCCAGTAAATAATCAACTCATTTTAATTTTACTAATCTTCAAATAAACAATAACTTAATATTTCATTTTTTCTCTATGTTAAAAGTATTTAATTCTAATCCCCTATAAAAAATATCCACTTTCCTATCAACAAATTCTCTATTAATAAAACTTTTACAAGCTTTACTAATTGATAAAATTTTATCTGCTTTTTTAAAAATCCACTTTCAAAAAATTTTATCATAAATTATTGATAATTTTGTTTTTAATTTACTAGAAAGTTTAACATAATCACTTCAATGTTCTATATGAATCCACTTTATTCAATTTCTTCTAGTAAAAAGTCCTCAAATTAAACTAGTTAAAAAGAATCTTGTATGAGTAATACCCCTAAAATTATTTTTATTTTCTCAAACTTTTTTTTGTAAATACTTTTTTATTAACCTATATTTTTTAGTCCAAATTTTATAAACTGGAAAATTATTTATTATCTCAATACTTGGACAAACTAAAACTTCATATCAATCTTTTTTGTATCAAATAATTTTATTTTCAAAAATTATTTTTTCATCTTTTTCTAATTCTTCTTGCTGATTAAATTCAGTAACTATATTTATAAATTCTCAAAAATTATTTTTAATCCAATATTTCCCTATCTCTTCTCAAACTGTTTCTACCCCTCACTTATGAGGTGGAAAATATGGCATAAATTGAATTATATTTATTTTTTCTTTCATAAATTACTTATTATAAAACTTCCAACTATTTTTCAAACTATCTTCCAAACTTATTTTAGCTTCCCAATTTAATTCTTTTTTAGCTTTATTTGGATTACAATAAACTTCTGCTAAATCTCAAGATCTTCTTTCTACAATCTCATAAGAAATTTCTTTTCAAGTTACTTTTCTAGCAACTTCCACCATCTCCAACACTGAAATTCCCCTACCTACTCACAAATTATAAACTTCAAATTGTCCTTGCTCCCTCTCCCCCAAGGGAGAGGGTTGGGGTGAGGTTATCTTCTCATAAGACTTCAGGTGTCCTTCTATTAAATCTACTACATCAATATAATCTCTGACTCATGTTCAATCAATTGTAGGATAATCTCATCAAAAAACTTTTAATTTTTCTAATTCTCAAGTTGCTACTTTCATAATATATGGCAACAAATTATTTGGAATTCATGCTGGATCTTCTCAAATAACTCAACTTTCATGAGCTCAAATAGGATTAAAATATCTTAAATTTGCAACTCTAAAACCTGAAAAACTAGATAAATCTCTTAAAATTTGTTCTGTTATAAATTTAGTAGTTCCATAAGGATTTGTTGTATTTCAAGTTAAATCAGTTTCTACTGCTCAAGAAAAATTTTTATCTTCATAAACTCTACTATCATAAACTGTAGCACTACTAGAAAAAATAATATTTTTTACTCAAAACTTTTCCATAACTTCAAAAAGTTTAATAGTTCAAACTATATTATTATCAAAATATTCAAGTGGTTTTTCACAACTTTCTCAAACAGCTTTCAATCAAGCAAAATGAATAACTCAATCAAAACCATATTTTTTAAAAACTTCTTCTAAACTAAAATTTCACTTAACTTCTTTTCAATCAATATAATTAATTTTTTCTACTTGACCCCTCTCCTCCAAAGGAGAAGGTTGGAGTGAGGTTCTTAAATCAACATTATAAAAATCAGGTTTATATCACAAAATTTTTTCTATTCAGTCTAAACTTTTTAAACTAGAATTTACTAAGTTATCAACTATTACAGTTTTATATCAAGCTTGTTCAAAAGCTACTACTCAATGAGAACCTATATAACCAGTTCAACCTGTAATTAAAATTGTTTTTTTCATTTATTTATAATTTATTATCTAAAAAATTTATTCCATATAAACCTAAGTGCTATATTTATAGCATTTCCTGAACTTTGTCATTTTGCCATACTATATTCAGTATATTTTATATTAACAGGAACTTCCATAAATTTTATCTTATTTTGAGCAATTATATCAACTATTTCTGATGCATGCCCCATTCAATCAATTGTTATTTTTATCTTTTTTAAAAGTTTTCTTCTAAATACTCTATATCAATTATGAGCATCTGTCATTTTTATTTGACTAAGAAAAAAGGTAAATAGAATAGCCAATTTTAAAATAACTCTTCTTGAAAATGGTATATTTGACTTTGTTTTCTTTACAAATCTAGAACCAAAAACTATATCTATATCTTTATTATTATCTAAAATCTTATAAAATTTTTTTAAATCATCCAAATCATGTTGTCAATCTGCATCAAAAGTAATAACATAATCCATATTTCAATACCTTCTAAGATATTCAAATCAAGTTTCAAGAGAAGCTCATTGTCATCTATTTTTTAAATGATTAAGTAAAATAATTTTATCTCACATTTTTTCTAGAATCTTTCTACTTTTATCTTTACTTCAATCATTTACAACTACAATATTTTTATATCAATGTCTCAAAATATTATTAATAGTTTCTTCTATAACTGTTCATTCATTATAGCAAGGAATTACAAAAACTTCCCTACCTTCTATAATTTTCTTAGAACTATTATCAATTGCTATCTCTCTAATTAATTCTGTTATTGAGTCTTTATTTTCTACATGTTTTGATAACAATAAGAGTACAAAATAAATTAAAAATACTATAGAAGAATAAACTAGTAAATCTGCTCATCTTTGTAAACCAAAAAATCTTCAAAAATTATTTAATGCATTTGGAAAAAATGTAAATACAAGCATTCAAATTCACATTGTAAAAAAAACAAAAAAATGCAAAGCATTAAATTTCTGTTTTTTTGCTATATCAACAGTAAGTATCAATATTATAACACCTGATAATACAAGAAATATTTGTAATAAATTCATAAAAAAATTTTTACTAAAAATACATATAATAAAGTATATAAAAAAAAGAAAAATAACCAAAGATTATTTTTCTTTTTTGTTAAAAAGTTCTTCTATATCCTCCCTTATTTGACTAATTAATTCTAAATCTTTTAAATCAGCTACTTTCAAATCAGGAACTCAAGATTGTTTTACTCAGTAAACTTCACCTGGTCACCTAAGTTCTAAATCAATTTCTGCTAATTCAAATCAATTATTTGTTCTTTCCATTGCTTTTAATCTATCAGTTGATTTAGAATTTGTAGGAAATAAATAACAATAACTTTGATATTTTCATCTTCAAACTCTTCATCTAAACTGATGTAATTGAGATAAACCAAATCTTTCAGCTCACTCAATACACATAATTGTAGCATTTGGTACATTTACTCATACTTCAACAACAGAAGTACTTGATAAAATTTGAATTTTATTCTCTGCAAAATCTCTCATTGTAGCTTCTTTTTCTTTTGCTGACATCTTTCAATGCAATAATCCTACTTTATAAGGAAAAAATATTTCTTCTAGAGTTTCAAAAGTATTTATAGCATTTGCTAAATCTATTTTCTCAGATTCTTCAACAAGTGGAGAAATCCAAAAAACTTGTCTTCATTTTTCAAGTTCTGATTTTATAAACTGCTCCACTTGTAATCTCTCATTTTCATTTTTTACTACTTTTGTAAAAATTTCTTTTCTTCATTTTGGATATTGATTTATAATTGATAAATCTTGATCTCAATATAAAGTTAAAGCAAGAGTCCTAGGAATAGGGGTAGCTGTCATATTTAAACTATGAGGAATTATTCAACTTCTATTTCCAAGTCAACTTTCTAAAACCTCTCTTTGTTTTACTCAAAATCTATGTTGCTCATCAATTATAACAAATCCTAAATTATTAAAAATAACATCTTCTTGAACTAGAGCATGTGTTCCAAAAATCATATCTATGTTTCAATTTTTCAAATCAATTTTAACTAAATATTTTTGTTTTTTTGTGGTACTTCATACTAACAAAGCTGATCTAATTCAAAATTGCATAAGTAAATCCTGACTCCCTTCAAAATGTTGCCTAGCAAGTATTTCAGTAGGAGCCATAAAAGCTACTTGAAGAGTTTTATAACCCCCTATCTGCCTTTCAGGCATCTTTTCCCCCAAAGGAGAAAGAATTTTTTCTATGACTTTTTCTATATTTTCTAAAATTTCTTCATTTTTTATTCTCAAAATTTTTATTCAATATTTTGAAATAATTTCATTTCTTATTTTATCATATTCAATCTGATTTTCATGAATTTTTCAATCTAATTCAATAACTATTTTTAATTCATCAGAATAAAAATCTGCAATATACCTTCAAAATGGATGCTGTCTTCTAAATTTTATTCAATTTAATTGTTTTCTTCTTAAAATATTCCACATAATTTCTTCAGTATTTGTAGGCTCTTTTCTCATTTTTCTTGCTAAATCTATAATATAATTTCTTTTATTTTCTACAAATGATGAATTTTCCAAATTACTTTCTTCTCCCTTTCTCCCTTGGGGGAAAAGGGCTGGGGATAGGGGGGTATTTTTAGACTTTACCACATGTATCCCTGCAATCAAAGCAACTATAGTCTTTCATGTTCCTACATCTCACTCTAAAAGTCTAGCCATTGCATGATTTTTCTCCATATCTTTTAAAATCTGAAAAAGAACTATTTTTTGTTTATCAGTAAGTTCAAAATCAAGTTTTGATAAAATTTCTTTTACTAAATCAGGATTTAATTTAATTCAAATAGATTTCCCTTCTGATTGTTTAAATCATTTATATTTTATACTTAAAGTTTTATAATTTATCTCAAACAATTCTTCATATCATAACCTATGTTTAGCAACTTCTATATCATTTTTATTTTTAGGAAAATGCAGTTTATAAAAAGCCTCTTTTCTAGAAATAAAATTGTATTTCTTTATAATTTTTTCTGGAAGTACTTCTGGAATTTCTTTAAAATATGATTTTAATAATTCCATTTTTGAGGCTATCCATTTACTTGGAATATAATTCAATTCTGGATAAATTGGAACTATTTCTCATCAAACTTTAGATAAATTAGTTTCTATTTCAGGAGATTGAAAAGTTACTTTTCAAAAAGCATATTTTACTTTTCAAGAAACAAGTATTTTTTTTCAGACATAAGCATTTAATTGACTTGATAAATACTTTCTATTAAACCAGACAGATTCACTTAAAAATCAGTTTTTATCTTCCAATACTGCTTTTGTTAAAATCTTATTATTTGCTGTTTTTTGATTATTTATTGAGATTAAAGTTACAAGTATAGTATTTTTTTCTTTTATATTTATCAAAGAAAAATTATCTAACACCTGTGTTCTATCATCAAAATCTCTAGGAAAATGCATCAAAAAATCACCTACTGTAGTTATTCAAACTTTCTCTAATGCTTGAATATATTTATCAGTAGTTTTTAAAAGTGTTTTTGTAAGTTTTATTGGAAGCATCTCTTAAAAATAAAAAGTAAAATTTGACTTTTAATAATATTTTTTATATAATTATAACATAAGCTTAGTAATAAGCTTTAATGGCTCTTAGTAGCTCCCCTCATTAGAGGGATAAAAACTAATAACTAAACTTTTATAAAAGTTTAGTTATTTTTTCTTTTATATATTTATTTAAATCCTTACTTACTCATCAAATATGTGATAATAACCTCTTTGAACTATATAATCTAATTTGACTCAATATAATATAATTTTCTTTATTATTAATTTTTCAAATTTGAAAAATATAATCTGATTTCTTTTTCCTTGTTGTTAAAGATACTCATAAAAAAATATTTTTATTAAATTTTTTTATAACTAAAACAGGTCTACTAAAATTAGTATTTTTTCAATTTTGTTCAAATCAAATATTAACTCACATAGAAATAAACCATACTTGTCATTCTCTAAAATATGATAAACTATCTTTATTATCAATTATTTTTTTAAACTTATTCCAAGCATCAAAATCTTTTTTCATATATTCTAACTAAAAGCATATTTCTTTTTCATTTTATAAAAAAACTAACTTATTGCAAGTTAGTTTATATACTTTTTATATACTATATTAAAATAAATACCTAAAATACAAAATACTATAAGCTATAGCTGAATTTATCAAAACTAAAGGAACTCAAATCATCAAATATTTTAAAAAGTTGATAACCATTCCTTTTTTTTCTGCTTGTCAAAGTGCAATTACATTACAAGCTGAACCTATTGGAGAACCTGCTCATCCTATTGATGTACAAGAATTAAGTCACCATGCAAGAGCATACCAAGCTGAACCAACTACTACTGAATTTGTTTTAAAACTTTCAAGAGTAGATACCATAGCAATATTATATGGAACATTATCAATAAATACAGATAATATAGCAGATCACATTGTAAGCATCATAAGCAGTAAATTTGAGCTTCAATTTGTAATATCAACTAATCACTCTGCCAATTTTTCTATAACTCAATTATATTCCAATGCTCAAACTACTACAAACAAACCAGCAAAGAAGAATAAAGTAGCAAAATCAACTTTCTTTTTAAGGACTTTTGATACATTATTTTTAGTAACAGCAATAAGTATAAAAGCAAATATTAAAGTAATAGTCCCATTTTCAAGTTTTAAATTAATATAATGATGAATTAAATCCTTAAATAATATAATAAAAATAACAATTAATAAAATACTAACTGAAATTATAGCTTCTTTTTTATCTTCTATATAATCTTTTGGATTTAACTTCATTATTTTTTTTATATGTGGTTTAGTATGTAAGTCTTTTCTAAAAATAAGATATAAATATAAACCTGAAGAAATAGTTACAGTAAACATTATAACTCAAGTATTACTTACTACTTGCCAAAAACTAAATCACAAAGTTTTTGCTTGATAAAAAGTTGTTGGATCTGAAATAGGTGTAACTGCTCAACCTAGATTTGCAAAGGTTATTATTCAAATAATATATACAACTGGGTTTAATTTTAACTTTTTTGTAACCAAAACAACAATTGGAGCAAGTATTATTATTGAAGGGATATTACTTATAAAAATAGTTAGAAAAAAAGCTAAGTAAGATAATATAAAAAATAATTTTATAGGATGTCCTTTTACTTTTTTCACCATTGTCAATGATAAAAAATCAAAAAATCATGAATCTTTTGTAATTCAAGAAATAATCATCATTCAGATAATAAAAGCAAAAATATCTGTATTATGATAAATAAATTTTGCAGCAATTTCCTGAGAACTAGCTACACTATTTGGATCATGAAAAGCTTGTAAAACAACTAACAGTCCTGCAATCAACATTGAAATAACTGCCTTTTCCACTTTCTCAGTAATTAAAATAGTAAAAAGAGCAAAAAGAGCAATTATTGAGATAGTTGCATTCATTGTCAATCATGCAATATGTAAAAAATCAAACATCTAGATTTTATAATTAATAAATTTATAATTATTTTAGCATTTTTATTTTAAATATGCAAGGAAATCTAAAAAATATTAATTGTGTTATAATTTTAACAACTAAATACTGGGATTTATCTAACCATTCTAATCCTCACCCCTAACCAATGAATTATTCTAGTCCTCACACCTACTCCCTCTCCTGAAAGGAGAAGATAATTAGTAAAAAAATATTGCAAAAACATTAAAAAATATATACTTTAATTATTAATTATATATTTTTAATTATTAATTATTTTATGCTAAAAACATTCAAAAAATACAATATAGAACTTGAAAAAGATGAACTTGAAAAATTTGAGAAATTTTTAGAAATATTTAAGCAAAAAAATTCACAAATAAACCTATCAGCAATCAGAGAAAATCAAGATATAATTGAAAAACATTTTATTGATTCAATTATATTAAACACATTTATGGATTTTGAAGAAAATGCTCTTCCTGATTCAGCTGAAGTAGAAGTTGCTGATATGTGAACAGGTTGAGGTTTTCCTCTTATACCTCTTGCTATTGTAAATCCAAATATAAATTTTACTTGAATAGATAGTGTTTGAAAAAAATTAAAAGCTGTTGAAGAATTTGCAAAAAAATTAAATCTAAAAAATGTAAAAACTATAAATACTAGAGCTGAAGAATTAGGACAAAATCCAAAATATAGAGAAAGTTTTGATTTTGTTGTAAGTAGAGCTACTGCATATTTCCCTACATTACTTGAATTTGTAATTCCTTTACTAAAAGTATGATGAATTTTTATAGCATATAAACTAGATGATAAAGAAGAATTAAAGTCAGCAAAAAAAGCCTTATCTAGATTAAGTGCAAAAATTTTTAAAATAAAAAATTATGAAATAGCATGACAAAAAAGAACTCTAGTTTTTATAGAAAAACTACACCCAACACATAAAAAATATCCAAGAAAAATTTGAATTCCATTAAAAGATCCTATAAAATAAATTAATTTAAAAAATACTTTACTAAATAGTAAAGTATTTTTTCTTATTATTTTTGAAATATATCACAAAAATATTATTATAATTAAGTACTTTAAACAATAATTTTACTTTTATGAACAAAAAAGCAATATCCTTTATAGAAATAATAATAAGTATTTCTATAATTGTTTTACTAGCTAGTGTATGATTATCTTATAAAGCAAGTTATGATGATAATAAATTTAATTTAAAAGTTAAATCTGATTTAGCTACTTTGAATAATTCTTTTTTATCTTATAAACAAGAAAATTCAACTCTACCTATAGCAAAATCAAATGATAACTTTTTCAAAGAAGATTCAAGTTATGCTCATGATGCAAGTGATGATGCTTTTTGAGTTTATGGTTATGTTACAAGTGACTTAATACCTAAAAAGTATTTGGCATACCTACCTCTTGATCCTAGAACAAATCAATTTTATGCTTATTGAAAAACTCTAGATCCAAAAAATCTACAATTTGAATTTGCCTGAGTAACTACAAAAGATAATGAATCTTCAACTATGGTTACTTGAGATTATTCTTGAGAAAAGACAGTATGACTTATAAGAGAATATAACTGACCTCAATTCCTTTATGATAAAACAGATTCTCACTTCCCATATAATCCAACTGAAAGATTAATGACTGCAAAAATTGGTTCATTTTCTGGGACAGTAACTATAAATTGAAGCTCAAATAATATACTTAATCAAACTCTTGTAGCTTGAGATAAAATTGAAGTATGAAGCAATTGATTTGCAAATATATATTATTCAGATGGTTCTAGATCAACTTTAGAAAAAAATTCAAATCTAGTACTTACAAAAATGAACTATCCTTCAAATAGTAATAGTAATCTAATAACAAAAATAAAACTTACTTTAAAAAACTGAACAATCTGGACAAAAGCCACAAAGCTAAATCCTGCATGATCAGAATTTGAAATTACTACTCAAGATGCAACAGCAGCAGTAAGATGAACTATTTTTAAAGTTCAAAAAGATTCTACTTCATCAGAAACTATTGTTGAAGTAGATAAATGAAAAGTTGATGTAATAAATAATCAAACTCCTACTTTATCAGGAAGTGTAACAAATCAAAAACAAATAAAAAGTACTTCTACTTCACTCTCAGCAGCAATTTCTGCCTCTTTAATAGTTCCAAATGATGAAATATTATTACCAAGTAACACAAAGCCTGAAATAGAAAAAATAACTACTTCTGATAGCACAAAAACTATTACAATAAAACAAGCCAAAACATGAGATATAATCAAAGATAAAAATTGAAATCAAGTATGAACTTGTACAAATATTTGATGTAGTATTAATGATATATCAATCAAAAAAATAAAATTTTGTAGAGTTATCTGAGAAGAAGGATCAGAAGTAAAATACAACTGTAGTAAAGAAATCAAGCTTGATAAAAATTATACAAAAAAAGATTTAGTAGCAGAAAAATTAAAAGATGCTGAAGATAATAATGATGACAATGCAAATATATCTAATTGTGCAATGAATGTAAATTGAGAATGTGTAAAAAATGAATTAAGTTGATCTTGATATAAATTAATTGCTTATGCACCATATGATGATTGTAGCCAAATAGAAAATAATCATTATTATAATTATAATAGTCAACATTGAGAAAATAATACTTTTGATAATAGTTTATTTAAATTATATACTAAAGATTCACCTATATATTGATACTCTAATTTTGGTTTTGCTAATTATAACCAATGGAAAACTTCTACATGTAAAACTGTATGAAATGTAAAATGATTTAAAATTGACAATACTTGAACTGCAGAATATTTAAAATATGATTTAAATAACTTAAATTTATGAAACAAATTTGCAATAGAAATGAGTGTAAAATGAAGTGATTTGAACAGGGATAGTTGAACACATACATTATTTGATTTTTGAAATAATAATAATGCTTTTTTGCAATTAGAATTTAATTGAAATGAAAATAAATTTGATGAAAATAAATTCTATAAAGTAACTTATTTTTCAGATTGAAATATTAATATTTCTTGAAATTGAATAAATATTAATTCAAGTGAAACTTGAAATATTTTTGAAATAAATAAAAATAAAATAGAAAAAAGTCAATCATTTTCCACTAAAACTTGATCATCAGATTCAATATACATAGGTAGTAGTGATTATAAAACACAACAATGGGATTGAATTATTGATTATGTAAAAATTTATAAAAAAGATTAAGATATATGAAACATAATTTCATAAATTATAGTAAAATAAACAAAACTTTAGATGAAAAATTATCTAAAGTTTTGTTTGTTGACAATAAAAATTTCAAAGCATCAGAGGAAGATTTCAAAAAATTAAACTTTGAATTTATTCCACTAGAATATCAAGAGCAATTTGCAGGAAAATATAGAACTATTCCTCTTTTAGCTTGAGAAGTAAAATTTATAGAAGCTTATAAAGTTCCAAAATTGATGAAAAAAATGTTTGATAAAAAAAGAGAAACTTTTGCTGAGATTTTAGGTTTTTGTATTGAAACTATAAGTATAATTCACCCATTTGTAGATTGAAATAGAAGAACAACTTGGAAATATACAAATATATGGTTAAAAGAGAAATGATATGTTCAAATAAATTGGGAAAATTTTAGAGAAGACTGGGAGAAAAATAAATATCAAGAAAATACAGATTTTTTAAATTTTTGTTTAGAACAAATATATAAAGAAGATAAATTTAAAATAAAAACTTAAAAACCAAAGTAAATACTTTGGTTTTTGTTTTAGTTATAATAATTAACTGTTATTGTTTTAGTTGAAGTTTTTGGATTAGAAGAGTGAGCATCAGTTACATTTATAGTTATGGTATCTGTATCTCCATAATGTCAAGCATTTTGAGAAGATGTTATAGTAACACTTGATGGAAGATTTCAATTTCAACTTACTAGTGTTCAAAATAATGCACTTGTAATAGTATAAGAACCTATTCAATCAGGATCTGATGCTTGTAATCCTCATATAGTTACATCAACAGAAGTTGCTGCTGTAACTGAACTTGGAGCAGTGATACTTGGTCAAGAAGTATTAACACTATTTACTGTAATGCTTACATTACTTGATTGTTTTGTTGCTCATAAATTATCTGTTGCTATTGCATAAAAACTATATGTTCATGCTGTATTCTCTGTTATACTTACACTTGTTCCACTTCATACTTGATTTCCATTTGCATCATACCATTTTATTGAACTTATTGTCCCATCTGGATCACTTGCATTAGCTGTTAAAGTAAATGCTGTTCATTCATTTACTGTACTTGCACTTGAACTTATTGATATACTTGGTGCTTGATTAAAACTATCTATTACTTTTTTTCTAAATTCTTTAGGAGCTACTTTTTGTGCAACTATATTATTTGTAAAAACATTTGATTCAAATTCATCTTTCCAAGAAAGAGGTCTATTTGCAATTGAATCTTCATAACTAGCTTCAACTTTTATATTATCAGCTGTAGCATATTCTGCTCATATAAATGGGGAAAAACTTCATTCTTCATCTCATCAAAAAGTATATTTGATTCAAGCTTTTATTTTATAATCATCTTTTATATATGGTCTACTATTATCATATGTAGTTTTTAATTGAATATCTTCTGTAGGATAATAAGCTCCTGAAGCATCAAAATATGTTTTTGATTTATTATAAGCTTCTTGATTTTTTATAGTTCCAGATAAATCAAATTGTCATACTTGAGTTTTTGTTCTAGCAATTAATTCTAAATATTTAGTATTTGAAATAGAATCTGCTCATTTAGCTCAAGTTAAATCATGATACATATATCCTCATTCTACATTTAAACTTTCATTTCCATATCATAAAGCTCATGCATAAGTTGTTTGTCTTGGATCAATAGTATATTGTCCTACTTTATAATTATCAAATTTTAAATAAGAAGCTCACAATTTTGTATAAGCTCATGTATCTCAAAAATCTATTTTTCAAATAGCTCAAAGCTTTGTATAATCTTTTCATTTTTCTCATACTACTTCAATATGTTCATCATGAATTTTTATTCAAGCTCAGTTATAACTATTTCCTCATACTTTTTGTCCTACTCAATAAACATTGATAAAATCAGAATAGTTTGATGATGGTAAATCTATTGAACTATTTTCATCTGATTTCTTTTCTATAGTTTTATTTGAAGAAAAAGAATTTGTTTTAAAAGACTTTTCAAGATCTTGATTTGTTCCTGCTTGAGCTTGTAAAGCACAAAAAACAGCTCAAACAAAAAGATTTCTTAATTTTTTTAATGAATCAATATCTTCTTGTGATTCAAAATTATTTTGTTGTAAATCAATTTTATTAATCATAATTATAGTATATTTAATATATAAAACTATCTTAGAATAAGATAAAAAATATTTTTGTCAAGTAAAAAGTTATAAATATTTTTTTATTATATAAATAATTATTATTATATAAAGTATATTTATATAAATAAGTTAATTTTTTATGAACAAAAAAGCAATATCCTTTGTAGAAATAATAATAAGTATTTCTATAATTGTTTTACTAGCTACTATATGATTAGCTTATAAAACAAGTTATGATGATAATAAGTTTAATACAAAAGTTCAATCTGACTTAGCTAGTTTGAATAATTCTTTTTTATCTTATAAACAAGAAAACTCTACTCTTCCAAATCCAGGATGAAACATAAATTATTATAAAGAAGATAGTTCATACTCTCATGATCAAGATTGAGCTTACTGAGTACATGGTTTTGTTACAGATAACATAATTCCTAAAAAATATTTAAACTACTTACCTCTTGATCCTAGAACAAATCAATTTTATGCATACTGAAAAACTATTGATAATCAGTATTTTCAAATAGCTTGAATAACTTCAGATTCTTGAGAATATAAAACAAATGTAAAAGGTAATTATACCCAAGATAAAATGGTATGACTTATAAGAGAATATAATTGACCTACATTTTTATATAATGATTCTACAAATCACTTTCCTTACAATCCTGAACAAAGAGTTTTAATAGCAAAAATAGCAACTTATACATGAACTGTAACTATAACAACTCAAAACTGAAAAACTATAAATACAAATATAATTTACAAAACACTAAATAATTGAGATATAATAAAAACAGGAAATAATTCTGAAGCTACTATATATTTTTCAGATGGTTCAAAATCCCAATTAAAACAAAATTCTAGTTTAAAAATAGATACTATGGATTATTCTTCAAAAGAAAATCAATACAATCTAATAACAAAAGTAAAACTTACTCTAGAACAATGAACAATCTGGACAAAAGCAACTAGATTAAATAAAAATGGTTCTGAATTTGAGATATCAACTCAAGATGCTACAGCAGCAGTAAGATGAACTATATTTGCTGTACAAATAAAAAACTGACAAACTAATATAAAACTTGATATCTGAAAAATTGATGTATTTAAAAAAGATTGAACATTAATACAAAATCTTGAAGTAAATTCATGAGAACCAGCTAAAAATATATCAGTAAAAAATTGAAATAAATTAACTACTCCAATAAATATAACTTCTTGATTTTTAGAATCTATTTTTCCAGTTAATTTTAATTTAAAGATAAAATCTATAAAAAACTGACCTTCTTGAAAAACTATAGAATTTAATAATTCATTTGATAGTTGAGAATTATATGTAAATAATACACCTAAAAGTTGTAATTTAAACACTAGTTGAATTGATTGTAATATATGAAATATATCTCAAAATAGTAAAATATATTTTTGTAAAACTATCACTCCAAAAAACAATCAATCTTGTACAAAAGAAGCAGAAATATCAAATCTAGTTTATAATCAAGTTAAACAAGAAATTCCAACAAATACTGAAATAGAAAATACAGTACAATTATCAAATAATTCTAGTGAAGATAAAACTACTCCTCATAGTGAAGAAGATAATACAAAAGAAGCTACATCACCAACTAGTACTCCTAGTCATACTCCTTGTAATTGAAGTTTTAATCCTGGATGTATTGTTATAGTATGAACTCATAAATTACAATTGACTTCATGACCATATACTTGAAATTGATGTTGATGAATTTGTTGATGATGAAACAAAACATGAAATTGATTTTTTCATAGCTTCTTTTGATGGAATAATAAAAAATATTGTAAAAAATTAACAAATATTAATTGAAGTAATATATTATGTGCTAAAAAACATTGGTTTAAATGGAAAGATAAATCATACAATAATTGATATACTTATATAGAAATTCATTAAAAAAAGAAGTTTTTTAAATAAAAAGCTTCTTTTTTTAGTATCAATTTCTTTGAGTATCCATTATATATCTATTAACTTGTTTTTCATTACAATTTTTAAAAAACTCATCTTGCATATATGGATTATACATAATATTTGCACAATATTCTATATTTTCTGGATAAGAGTTTTCTACATCTATATTATTTGTAGAAAATCAAGCAATTAATAACAAACTAAGTAAATCCATATATCTATAATTATTCTTTTAAAATCTAAATATAGAATAATACTTTTTAGCTAAAAATCAAACAAAAAAAAGAGTTTTTAACAAAACTCTTTTTTTAAATCTTATCCTTTCCTATAAAAGGTCTTAATACTTCTGGGATAATTACATCACCTTCTCTAGTTTGATAATTTTCAATAATTGCTATCATACATCTACTCATTGCAATAATTGTTCAATTTAAAGTATGAACATATTGTTTTTTTCAATTTTCATCTTTATATTTTATATTTAATCTTCTTGATTGATATTCTCAAACATTTGAACAACTTGTTACTTCTCTATATTTATCTTGTCATGGCATCCAAGCTTCTAAATCATATTTTTTCATAGCTGGATTTCATAAATCTCCTGAGCAAACATTTAATTTTTGATAAGGAATTCAAAGTCCTTGCCATATTTCTTCTTCTATAGCTATCATTTTATTATGCATAGCTTGTGATTCTTCTGGTTTACAGAAAACTACCATTTCTATTTTATCAAATTGATGCCCCCTAAGTATTCATCTCATATCTTTTCAAGCACTTCAAGCTTCTTTTCTAAAACAACTTGAATAAGCAACATATTGTTTTGCTCATTTTTCCAAATCAAGAGTTTCATCTGCATGATAAGATGTAACAGGAACTTCTGAAGTTCATACTAGATATAAATCATCATCATCTGGATTTACTCTATAACTTCCATCTTCACCTGCTGGTAAAAATCAAGTACCATACATAGCTTTTTCTCTAACTAAAACAGGAGGTAGGATAGGATTAAATCATTTTGAAATCAATTTACTCATTGCATAATTTATCAATGCAAATTGTAAACTAACTATATCACCTTTTAAATACCAAAATCTAGCACCTGAAACTTTTGATCATTTTTCAGTATCTATCCATCATTTTGCTTCACCAATTTCATAATGAGGTTTTGGAGTGAAATCAAATTTTGTAGGTTCTAAGAACTTTTCTTCTACTATATTATCCTCATCATCATTTCAAATAGCAGCTGTTGAATCAAGTAAATTTGGAATTTGATAATATAAATCTTGCCAAGTTTTTTCTATTTTTCTATATTCTTCTTCAAGTACTTTTAAGTCATCTCATAAAGCTCTCATTTCTACAATTTTTGCTGGTTTTTCATCTGCTGATAATTGTGGAATTTGTTTACTTACTTTATTTCTAGTTTCTCTTAGATTATCCAATTTTACTATAAGTTCTCTTTTTTTAGTATCTATTTTTAAAAACTCATCTAAATCAAGTTTTAAATTCCTCTTTTTTATAACATCTTTTACTAAATCTGGTTGTTCTCTTATAATTTTTAAGTCTAACATAATTAATGATATAATTAATAATAAATAAAGTATATATTTTTTTATATTTTTGCAATAGTTTTAAAAAAATAAGTTAAATTTCAAAAATTTAACTTATTTTAATCAAACAACTTCCATCATTTTTTCATATTTTTTTGTAGCAGTTTCATCGACTTTCTTATTTCAAATTTCAAGTTTTTTTTCAAGTTCTTCAAAGTTTTCCATATAATAATTATATTTTTCTCTAGCTTGCTTAAAATAATCTAAAATCAAATCTAAAAGTTCTAGTTTTGCATGTCAATAACCATAACCTCAAGCTCTATATTTTTCTGCAATTTCTTTTTGTTTTTCTTCTATAGCAAAGAATTTTATAAGAGCAAATACATTACATTTTTCTGGATCTTTTACTTCTTCTAATCATTCACTACCAGTAACTATTTTCATTATTCTTTTTTTAAGAGCTTTCTCATTATCAAAAACTGGTATATGATTATCATAAGATTTACTCATCTTTCTTCCATCAATTCATGGAATTAATCAAACATCTTCTGATATATAAGGTTCAGGTAATTTAAATAAATCAGTTTTATAAATTTTATTAAAATTTTCTGCTATATCTCTAGCAAATTCAAGATGTTGTTTTTGATCTTTCCCTACTGGAACTAAATCTATATCATAAGTAATAATGTCACTAGTCATCAAAATAGGATAATTAAAAAGTGCCATATTTATTTCAGAATTTTTATTTTGGCTATCTTTAAAACTATGAGCTCTAAGCATCAAAGAATAAGGAGTCACACTTGATAAAATCCAAGTAATATTATTTATATGAGTAATTTTTGATTGCTCAAAAACTGTTATTTCTAAATCATCAGGTAATAGAGCAAACATCTCACACAAAAGTCTTTTTTTATGAGACTGCAAAGTCTCTTTATCATGCACAGAAGTTAAAGAATGATAATCAGCTATCATCAAATAAGCATCTTTTCATCTAGAATTTTCTATAAGTTGTTTAAACATACCTAAATAGTTTCATAGGTGCATTCAAGCTCAAGTTGGTTTTATTCATGTAAGTATTTTTTTCATTTTTATTTAATTAAATCATTTAAATTTTTATAATCAGTTGTAGAAAAATAATCTTTTAGAGTTTCTGCTCTTTTTATAAGTTTTACTTCCCCATTTTCTTTCAATAAAAGTTCTTTACACTTTAGTTTTGCATTATAATTAAATCACATTGCATTTCAATGGGCTCAAGCATCATGTAAAACTATATAATCTCATATTTCTATTTCTGGTAATTTTCTATCAATTGCAAATTTATCATTATTTTCACAAAGTGAACCTGTAATATCATAAGTATGAGTTTGAGGAGAGTTTTCTTTTCCTAAAACTGTTATATGATGATATGAGCCATAAACTCAAGGTCTCATAAAATCACTCATAGAAGAATCAAGTCAAACATAATTTTTATATGTTTCTTTTTTATGTCTTACTTTTGATACAAGTTGGGCATAAGGTCAAGTAATATTTCTTCATTGTTCCATTACAATATTTAATGGATTTTTTCTTGAAGAATTATCTATAAGTTCATCATAAACTTTTTTAATTTCAGAAGCAACATACTCTAAATCAACAGCTTTATCATCTGGATGATAAGGGATTCACACACCTCCTCAAAGATTTATAAATTCAAATTCTATATTTAATTTTTGTTCTATTTCAACTACTAATTCCAAAAGTAATCTAGCAGTTTCCACTAAAGAATCTGGATTTAAATCATTTGACATAACCATAGTATGAAGACCAAATCTAGTTAAACCATAATCTTTAAATTTTTTATAAGCTTCAAAAATTTGAATTTTTGTCATTCAATATTTAGCTTCTGAAGGTATTCAAATAATATCATTTCATCAAGTTTTTTCATCTCAAGGATTATATCTACAACAAACAACACTTGGAAATTCTCATACATTATCTTTATAATAATCAATATGACTTATATCATCAAAATTTATTATTGCATCAAGCTGCTTAGCCTTTTTGTATTCCTCAATTGGTGTATTATTTGAAGTAAACATAATATCTGTTCAAGTATTTCAAATTGCTTCACTTAGATATAATTCCCCAAGTGAACTACAATCCATACCACATCATTCTTGTTTTAAAATTTCTAAAATATATGGATTTGGATGAGCTTTTACAGCATAATAGTTTTTAAAATCAGGACACCAAGAAAAAGCTTTATTTACAGCTCTAACCTTCTCTCTCAAAGCTTTTTCATCAAAAATCAAAAAAGGTGTTCCAAATTTTCTATCTAAAGCTTGAATTTCTTCTTTTGTATATAGTAAATTGTATTTTTCTTGCATATGTTTTTATTAAATTTAATTAAGTTTAGTTTATTATTTTTTTAAAAGTTATCAATTTTTTTAACTATAATTTTTTTAAAATTTTTTCTATATTTTTTTCTATAAAATATAATTCTTCTCCTATTTTTAATTTTATTCTTTCATCTTCAGTTTCTTCTAAAGGACTACCATAAATAGATGATTCATATAATTCTTCTTTATATTTTTCTAAAAGTTGTTTTTGATATTCTGTTAAAAATTTATTAAATTCATATCATTTTTTAAAATCATATTTTTCTAAAACTTTTCTTTTAAAGTTTATCAAGTTTTCATATTCAAAATTTTCTAATCAAATTAATCATGTAATTCTATTTTTCATATCTTCAATTAACATATTAATACTTTTATCTCAAAATATTTTTTGTATTTCATTTTTTTCTAATTTAGAATTAGTTTTATTTTTAACCTGTTTCATATTTTTTTTATTATTTAATTAAATTTTTTATAAAAAAACTGCTATTTCTATTTTGAAATAACAGCTTTAAAGTAATAATAATTACTATTTTGATTTTTTGATTACTTAAATATACCAAAAACACCAAAATCTGTCATTTCAGATTTGGCTTTTGCTCCAAGTATTTAAAATAATATTTTGCATAAATCTATATTTAAATATAATTTATTAATTTTTTATAGTTTATATTTTTTTATATTTTAATCAAGTAAAAAGTATTTGACTTTTTGTAATTAATATTTATTTTTAATAAATATTAATTTTAATTAAAAATAAACATGAATACTACTGATAATTTAAAAATATTAAAAGAAGAACCTATGATAATTCCTAAAAAATTAAAAGAAAAATATAATTCTAAAGAAGTATTAAAACATATAGAAGATTCTAGAAAAACTATATCTGATATAATATGATTAAATGATGATAGATTATTAGTTATAGCATGACCTTGTTCAATTCATAATACTAAAGAATGACTAGAATATGCTCAAAAGTTAGTACAATTAAAAGAAAAATTTCCAAATTTATATTTAGTCATGAGAACTTATTTTGAAAAACCTAGAACAACTATCTGATGGGAGTGATTAATAAGTGATCCAAATCTAAATTGAAGTTTTAATATAAATTTATGACTAGAAAAAGCTAGAAATTTTTTACTTAAAGTAAATAAACTTTGACTTGCCACAGCAACTGAATTTTTAGAACCAATAACTACCCAATATATAGCAGATTTAGTATCTTGGTGAGCAATTTGAGCAAGAACAACAGAAAGTCAAACTCATAGACATATGGCTTCTGGCTTAAGTATGCCAATATGATTTAAAAATGCTACTTCTTGAGATATAAATATAGCAAGAGATGCAATTATATCATCAAATAATTCTCATAGTTTTTTATGAATTAATAATGATTGAAATATCAGAATAATAAAATCAAAATGAAATCCTGATTCACACTTAATTTTAAGATGAGGAAAATCTGGACCAAATTATTCAGCTGATAATATAAAACAAGCAAATGAAGTATTAAAAAATGCCTGAATAAATACTTGAATAATTATAGATGCCTCTCATGCTAATAGTAATAAAGACCATACAAAACAAAAATTAGTTTGTGAAGATATATCAAAACAATTAGAATCTTGAAATAAAATAATTGTGTGAGTAATGCTTGAAAGTAATTTAAAAGAAGGTAATCAAAAATTTAATCCTTTAACTGATAATAAACAAAATTTAGATTGTTGAGTAAGTATTACAGATGCTTGTATAAATATTGATCAAACTGAAGAAATACTTGAAATATTAGATAAAGCAACTCAAAAAAGAAATAGTTAATTTTTAATTATTTCTTTTTTTTGGTGGATTTTCAAAAGTAATTTCTTTTAATCAATTTATAAAATCATAATCAAATCATAATTCTTTTTCATAAACTTGAAAAACTGTTCCAAAAAGTCATGAATTATAATTAAATCATAATTTTTCAGAATATTTTTTTACAAGCTCTTCATTTTCTGCTTCTAATTCAATATAAGGTTTTAATCCTGGCCACAAATCAATCATAATTTCTACTTCCTCATTTATTTCCCAAACTTCTCTATAAGTTTCTTGATAAGACTTTTGCTTTAATCCTAATTCTCTAAAAATATTTACCATTATATCAAAATCTCATACTATAGTCTCAAGTTCTTGTATAGAATAAATATCAAGTTTTCAAGGTTTTTGTTTTTTGTAAGTACAAGTAATTTTATCTCATTCATCTCTTACCCTTAAATAAGAACATTTTGAATCTCAAGGATGTTTAAAAATCACTCTTTTCATAAGAGTATTTTTCTTTGTTTGCACTCATCATAAAGACTTTATTTTTTCTATAATTTCATCTTTATTTATATCAGTAAAAACTATTTCAAATTCTGTTTTCATATGTTTTTTAGTTAAATTTTAAACTTTCTCAATTTCCAAAGACTAAATACAATTAAAAATAATACTAATATTAAAACTCAAAAATACAATACTTTTAAAGAAAAATAATCTACAATAAATCAAGAAATAAGAGAAAAGCTTGCATATCAAATTGTTATAAAAAATGAAAAAATAGATAAAATAGTTGATTTATATTTTTTTGGAGATTTTTGTATTAATACATTATTTCAAAAACTCATAATTGTTCAAAAAATAAGTGAAATTATTACAAGTCCTAAAATTGCAAAATAAATATTAAAAAAATAAAAACAAATAGCAGAAATAAATAATCAAAATATTATCAAATACAAAATTTGTTTTTCATTAAATTTATTTTGTAACCCTTTTATAAAATGAGCTCAAATAGCAGAAAAAATTCAAGTAATAGCAAATAAAATTCAAATATTAGTTATACTAACTCAAATTTCTTTAAAATATGGTTGATAAGTAAACCAAAAAATATTTCAAATAGCAGAAACTAAAGTCAAAATTATTATAAAATACAATAAAAATTGATCTTTAAACAAATAATTAAATCAATTTTTTATATGTGTTTTGGTATCATTATATTTTTCTAATTTTTGTCATTTATCAGAAATAAATAAAACAAAAATAAAAATTAATATATAAGCTCAAATTGTAGCATAAATTGGTAATAATGGACTTATTACAAATAAATATCAAGACAATAATGCAGCTAAACTTCTTCAAATAAAAAGTGAAATATAAGCATTTGCTTGAATATTTTTAATTTTTTTTTCTTGATTAGTTTCTTCTAAAGAATCATGAATTAAAGCTTCTAAATTTCAAGAGGTAATAGCAAATCAAATTCAATTAAAAATTGCTGAAATTATAAATAAATATAATTTTTTTGAAAATAACCAAAAACTAAAAGATAAAATTATAAGTAAAATTCAAACTAAATATAACTTTTTTCTTCCAAATTTATCAGCCCAAGCTCATGAAGGAATTTCAAAAATAAAACTTACTATTCAAGATAATAAAGTTATAAATAAAGCTGTATGAAAAGAAAAATTTAAATATCAAGTAAAGAAAAAAGTCCAAATTGCTGTAGTAAAAATACAAGCACCTAAAAATTCTATTAAATAAAATAATATAATATTTTTATTTAAAATTTTTTGCATAATTTTTTATTAAAATTTAAATTTCTATTCCCCAAATTTTCATATCTCCATCATCACTTTTTAACTCCTATCAAGTTTTTTTATAATACTCATTAAAACTTGAATCTGAAAAACAGTTAACTTCAAAAACTTTGTATCAAGTTTTTTCTAGCATTTTTTTTATAAGTCATTTTCACCTAAATCTTTCATCCAAAGCAAATTGATAAACTGAAACTATATTATCCCTTTTTCTTGGATAAAACCTCAAAGCTCAAACAATTTCTTCTTCATATTTCAAAATAACAACTTGTTTTCTATTTATAGCTCATTCAACTCAAAAAGGACATAAAAATTCCTCATTTGTAATTCAAGGATTATCTTTTGTTAAATTTTTTGCAAAAAAATCTTGAACAAGTTTTGTTTCTTGTTTAGTGGCTGTTTTTAAGGTTAAGTTCATTTTCTATTAAATTATTTGACTTTCTTACTGTATTATGATACAATTATTCTGTATTATGATACAATTATTCTGTATTATGATACAATTATTTTATTTAATAATTTTAAAAATTATGTGATGACAATTAGATAAAGCTCCTGTTAATATAAATCCCACTGAAGTAAATAAGCAAAGTATATCTACTTCTGAGGCTATTAAAAAATGAAAAGATACACAAAAAAAAATAAAAAATATACAAGAACAAGAACAAAAAGAACTTGAATCTTTAAAAAAAGACAGGGAAGAAAATAACAGTAATGAAAATGTAGATTTAGATTTTATGTTTAATTTTCCTATTTGATGAGCTGAAATGTTTTTAAATAATCCAGATTTATTAAAACAATTTCAACAAATAAATGAGTATATGAATAATAATGATATCAAAATTGAAAATATAAAAATAAAAGATTGAAATACAAAAATTTATGAATTAACTTGATGAGTAGAAATAGATAATAAGGTAAATTCAAAAGAACTACTTAATAAATTAACTAAAGCATTTAATTTAAAAGAACAAAGAAATGTTCCAGAAACAAAATTTGATATTGATAATATATAATTCAATGCCTGAAAATACAAAAGAAGAGATGGAAAAAAAATATGAAATACTGATTAAACAAATTAATGTTTTATGATGAAAAACTCTTTTAATTCCAGATATAGTAAATGCAATGAGAAATCTTGATCCAACAACACAAAAATGGAAAAAGCTAAATGATGCAAAATATTTATTAGAGGAAAGAATCAGATTAATTGAAGAATATAAAAATAAATTTCCAAAATAGTATATATAAAAACTATAACAAGTTTATTTAAAACTATATACTATAAATTATATAAATAGAAGTAAAAATGATTGCTTCTATTTTTTTGAATATTTGGAATCAGCTTTATTTCAGATTTAGTAGATATTTTTAAGGTTAAATTCATATTTTTTAATTATTCAACTACAGAAGTATGCATAATTTCTACAACAAAATTATTAAAAATATCTGGAAAATCAAACCAAAATTCTTTATCATTCCATCATCATTTTGTAAATCTCAAATTATTTTTACTAGCAAATTTTTCAATTTGTTCAATATTTTGTTTAGGACTATCAGATAAAAAAGCAATATGAGTCATTATTCTCTCCTCTGTAGTAATCTTTTTATCTTCTGTTTCAATAATTTGAATATCTATTTTTAAAGGCTTTTGTTCAATCATACACCATCTTTTATTTCACTCTCTATATGATAGCAATTTAAAAATTTTCAAAAAAGTTTCTAATGTATTTGGCTTTATATTATATGCAAAATGATGTAATTTAGTTTTATTTTTCATAATTATTTTAATTTAAAAAATACTTTATACTCCTCCTCTTTCCTCTATTATTTCTAATTTATTTTTTATAGCTTTATTTATATCAACTCAAGTGTCTAGAGCTAAAACTAAAAGAGAAAAAATTACATCAGCAAATTCATTTTCTAAATCCTCAAATTTAAAATTTTCTATTTTTTTAGTTCTAGCCCTTTTTAAAAAAGTCAAAATTTCTCAAGATAGTTCTCAAGTTTCTTCTTGAAGTTTTACACAACTAGCTAAAATATTTTCATTTTTATTTTCACTAGAATGACTTTTTAATTTCCTATTAATTTTTTTAATAGTACCTAACAATTCATTTGTAATCATAATATTATTTATTATTAAAAATAATTATTTTTTCCCTTCCCATTCTAACAAAAATTCTTCTAAAAAAGTTTCCATAAATTTATGTCTATGCTCTGCTATTTTCTTTCAAGTTTTTGTATTCATTAAATCTTTCAATTTTAAAAGTTTTTCATAGAAATGATTTATTGTAGGACCTTTGTCTTTTCTATATTCTTCTTTTGTCATATTAAGTTTTGGTTTTATTTCTGGATTATACATTTCTCTTCATTTATTTCATCAATAAACAAAAGTCCTTCAAATTCAAATAGCACCAATTCAATCAAGCATATCAGCATCTTGAATAACTTGTAATTCAATAGAATCAAACTCTCTTTTTCAATCTAAATTTGAACTATATGAAACATTTTGAATAATATTTTCTATATGTTGTATAATATTTTCTTCAACTTCTAATTTTTCAAGTATCTCTCTAGCTTTTTTAGGTCCTATAGATTCATCTCAATTATAAAATTTATGATCTGCTATATCATGTAAAATTGCTCACAATTCTATTACAAACAAATCACAATTTTCATCTTTTCAAATAGTTTTTGCAAGATTCCAAACTCTATAAATATGCCAATAATCATGACCAGCATCATTATTTTGCATTTGCTTTTTCACAAAATCTAATAATTTTGTTATAATTTCTTGTTTATTCATAGTTTTTATTTTATACTTCTAATTAATCCTACAAAAAGAGGATGAGGTTTTTCTAAACTAGACTTAAATTCTGGATGAGCTTGTGTGGCTATAAAAAATGTATTTTTATTATTTTCTACAAACTCAACTAGTTTTTTATCTTCTGATTTTCAAGATAAATTCAATCAATTATTTTCCAAAATATTATGATATTTAGGATTTACCTCATATCTATGTCTATGTCTTTCAAAAACTTCTTTTTTAGTATACAATTTTTCTACCAAACTTCAAGATTCTAAAATAGCTTTATATGCTCAAAGTCTCATTGTTCATCATTTGACTTTAATATTTTTTTGATTTTCCATTATATCAATTACTTTATTTTGAGTTTTTTTATCAAATTCACTTGAATTAGCATCTTTTAATCCACAAACATTTCTAGCAAATTCTATCACAGCTAATTGCATTCAAAGACAAATTCACAAAAAAGGAATATCATTTTTTCTAGCATAGCTAATAGCATTTATCATTCATTCTATTCCTCTTTTTCAGAATCATCAAGGAACTAAAATAGCATCTAATTTTCATTTTCTTCTATATTTTTCTAATATTTTATTGTTCTGTTCCTCTCCTTTAGGAGAGGTTAGGTGAGGATTTTCTAACTCATCTGATTCTATAAAATTTATATTTACCTTTGTTTCTAAATTAGCTCAAGCATGAGTAAAGCTTTCTAAAATTGATTTATATGTATCATCAAATTTAGTATATTTTCAAACTATAGCTATTGTCACTTCCTTTTTAGGATTTTCTATTTTTTTTACTATTTTATTCCAAGAATCTAAATTAATTTTTTTACCATCAAAAGAAAAGTAATCCAAGATTATTTTTCAAACATTTTGTTTTTTTAATTCTTCAGGTACTCTATAAATTGTAGCTACATTTTTTCATTCTATGACCTTATTTTTATCTATATCACAAAGCATTGAAATCTTTTCCTTTATTTTACTATCCATTTGTTTTCAAGTCCTACAAATAAGCATATCTGCTGTTATTCAATATTCTCTTAGTTTTATAATTGTATGTTGTATTGGTTTTGTTTTTATTTCACCAGAAAAAGTTAATTCTAAAAGTAAAGATAAATGAATATAAAAAACATTTTTTCTTCCCAAGTCCCTTTTTAATTGTCTAATTGCCTCTAAGAATGGAGCTGATTCAATATCTCAGACAGTTCATCAAACTTCAATCAAAGTTATATCAAAATCTTTTGCAACTTGTAATATCCTATCTTTTATTTCATTTGTAATATGAGGAATTATCTGAACAGTTTGCCCTAAATACTCTCAAGCTCTTTCTTTATTTATAACATTTAAATAAACTTGTCCTGTTGTTATATTGTTTTCTTTTTTTAAAGAAATTCATAAAAACCTTTCATAATTTCATAAATCCAAATCAGTTTCAGCTCAATCATCAGTAACATAACATTCTCAGTGTTCATAAGGACTCATAGTTCAAGCATCAACTTGTAAATATGGATCCATTTTTAAAACTCATATTTTCAATCAAGCACTTTGTAATAATTTAGAAATTGAAGCTGTAACAACTCATTTTCAAAGACCTGAAACAGTTCAACCAGTAACAAAAATAATTTTCATAATTGCAAAATTTAACAAATAAAAAATAGGGGTCAAATCCCCTATTAAATTTAAATAATACATAAATTTTTTCTCCAATTAAACTTCATAAATAGTTCATTTAGAAATAATTAATAGAACTATTTTATACATTTTTCTAAAATTACAAAATTATTTCACTTTTTCCCACTTTAAAATCTTTCCATTATCAGTATCAAACCAGAAATTATATTCAATATTTTTTTCTCAAGCCAAAATTCTAGGTAACCAATAAATATCATCTTCCCACATTTTTTCATAAGGTATTTTATCTAAATCAAACCAAAAAGGTCTAATTTCTTCAGATTCTATAATTTCTCAAGAAAATTCTAAAATTTCAAAAAGATGAACAGCTTGATTCCATTCTGTTTTCTCATAAAAATAAAAGTTTAATATTCAAATTTTTTCTTGATTTAAAATATCTATTCAAATATCTTCTTTTGCTTCTCTTATCATACATTCTTCAATACTCTCATTTCATTCTTGTTTCCCTCCAACTCAATTTAAAACTCACTTTGCAAAACCTATTTTTTCTCTCAAAGAAAAATTTTATTATCTTTTATCATTATTACTAAAGTTATTTGTTGCATAAATTTTTATTTAAATAATTATTTTATAATTCATATTATAGCTAAAAATAAGCAAAATCAAATTTAAAAAACAAAACTCTTGACAAACTTTATATTTTATATATTATATAAAATATATATATTTTTAAATAAAAATTATGAACACTTTATGAAACAAAATTATTTCTCCAAATATTATGGAAGAACAAGAAAGAGTTGAACAATTAAAAAATTTTTTAAATGAATATATTTCTGAAGAAGAAGTTTATTCTCAAATATATAAAAAATCAAATACAGAAGAAATAGAAATAAACTACCAAGTAGAAGAAAAAAACTGAAAAATATCAGTTTCTCCAACTATTGATTCTAAACAATATAAAAAAGGATTTGATGAACTAAAAGAAATTTCTACTCTTAGAGATTTAAAAAGATTTCTTATAAGATATAAAGATATTTTAATAAAAAATATTTCTGAAAAAAATCCAGATTTTGAATTTAATGCATTAAAAAATTTTTGATATCATCAAAATGTAATATCAAAACAAACAAGAAATGAATATTTTATAGAAGACTTAATGAGATTAGCTTTCTGAGAAGAACAAAAATCTAAAATAGAAAATAAATATTCTCAAGAAGTAAAAGAAACTTATAATAAAATTTGAGATAAAATTAGAAAAAACTATTAAATTCATCAAGTAAACAAAAAAATAAAAAATTAACTAAAGAAAACAAAGAAAGAATAGAAACTGTAAAAAATTTAGCTTCAACTGCACTAAAAACTAAACTAGAAAAAAATAATATAATTTTATGAGAAACTATTGACATAAAAAATTATAAAAAAATTATTGAAATTGCTAAACAAGATGAAAGAATTTTAGAATTATTTAAAATAAATCCAGAATTTAGTTTAAAAATTTTAGAAAGATTAGAAAAAGAAGAAATTGACATAAATTTTGTACAAAAAATTCCAAAATATATAATTTCTAGTTTAAATGAAGGAATAGATTATTTAATGTGGAATGAAATAAAATTTAAACAATTTCTAAATAATATATTAGATATAAAAAATATTAGTGAATATATAAATTTATTAGAAAAATATAATAAATATTCTGAAAATTTTGTAAATTTTGTATTATACTATCCAGAATTTATCAAGAAAACATTAAAATCAGAAATAGAAAAAACAGATGTAATACAATTAGACCCAACTAATCCAAAAATAAAATATATTTTAGAACAAAGTGATAATATACTTCTTTATATTTTAGAAAATAAAGATAAACTTAATCATTTAAGAGACTTTTTAGATTGAAAATTAATGACATGAATCTTAATAATGAGAAGAAAATTAACTAAAAAAGAATTTTATGAAGAAATTTTAAAAGAATATAAAGAAAATTATAAACAAAATTTAGATAAATTCACAGAAGAAAATAATCAAAAAAGAACTAGAAGTTTTAAAGGAGCTGATAATTGGTATAATAAAAAACCATAAATACCTGTATAAAAAAGAATTATTAAAAATTTTCAATAATTCTTTTTTTTATTTTACACAAACTTCACATTTTTTATTATAACTAAAAATAAGTAAAAATAAAGCAATTCAAGATAAAATAAAAAATATAATAGAAGAAACTAAAAATGCTATTTTCAAATCATATATATCTGCAAAATATCACACAAAAGGTGATAAAATTGAAAAAACTATTCTAAAAGCTAAATTTTTTATAGAAAGGATTGTTGCTCTCATTTTACTTTGTACTTCTCTATTTACATAATCCTTTATAATAGGTCAATTCAATCCTCTAAAAATCCAAAATCAAGATGATATAATCAAAGCTAAATATAAATTTTTTGTAAAATATAAAATTAAGTAAAAAGCAAATGAAAAAATCCAGAACAAAATAAATATCTGTTTAAAACTAAATTTTTTCTCCAATTTATAAGCAAATAAAGCTCAAGCTGAAACAAGTAAATTTAAAAATGCCCAAAATATTCAAAAATAAGCTAAAGGTAATCAAATATTTTTCCAGTAAGGTTGGGCTAACCATAAAAAAATCAAAGTTGAACTTCATAGCAATCAAGCAAAAATTATCAAATATTTTACTTTTGCATTATCTTTAAATACAAATTTTAAAACTTCTTTTATTTTTAATCTATCTTTTTTCTCTACATTTCTTTTATGTTCTTTTAATAAAAGTGATGTAAAAACAGCCAAAAATGTAGCAAACATTTCAACTAAAATTACAAGTTTAAATGAAATTACAGCCAAAAATCAACCTAAAAATGCTCAAATAGCTTCAGACATTCTTAAAAAACTTTCATACATTCAGGCAATTTTTGTAAAATATTTTTCTTGAGATTTTCATAAAAGCTCATCATACAAATAAGCCATATCAGCTCAAGAAACTAAACTAGCTGAGATTCAAAGTAAAGATTCTACAATTACAAAATTCCAAAAACTATCTGCAAAATAATATCATACCATAGCAACTGAAGATATAATTGCACCTAAAACTAAAGAATATTTTCTTTTTACAACATCAGCAAAATATCAACTAGGAACTTCCAAAATTACAATTAAAACTGAAAAAATTGTCTGCAATATCATTATTTCATACATAGTTAATCACCTATCTTGAAAATATAAAGTCAAAATAGGTATCATAACCAAAAAATTTTTCAAAAAACCAGTTAAAAATAAGAATAAAAGGTTTTTATTTTGAAGTATTAGATCCATTTTTATATCAATTTTTTATTTTAAAATATTTTTCTCAATCAATTACCTTTGCACTTGGAATTCAAGTAAGATAATGATAATGCATATGTTCTACAGATTTATTTGATTTACTTTGTCTTATAAAAGAAAAATATTCTCACAAATTTTTATAATAATTTTTCATAAATTTTTCTATACTTAAGAAATCTACTAATTCATTAACTTTTAAATCAATTGTAAACTCTATATGTCTTTTAGGAATAGCCATAAGTCAATTTTTATCATCAAAATATGGATACTCATTATGCATTACAAACCAATACTTACTTTCAAAAAGTATTTTACTTTTATTTAATTTTGTACAAAAAGGACAATTTTCTAGAGTAAAATATTTATTTTGTTTATCATACAATTCTCTTTTAGGTAACATAATTATAATATTTTAAATTTTAAATCATTACTTTTCCATCATCCACAAAATAATTTGTCTTACAATTTGGACAAGTTAAATAATATTTATAATAATAACTTTTATTTTTTGTATTTTTTTTCTTTGGGATTGCTTTTACAACTGGTGTTCAACATTTTTTACAAGGTTGTAATTCTTTAGTAACTTTTATCTTTTTTTGAGAACTATCTAATCAGGTATTTAAAAGCTTTTTTAATAAATCTTGTTTATTTATTTTTTTTTCTTCTTCTATTTTTCAAGTATTTTCCAAAATTTCTTTAGTAGCTAGTTCATCACATCTTTCATTTTCCTTATGACCAGCATGACCTTTTACCCAATGAAAATTAACTTTATGCTTTCAAACTTCTTTTAATAATTGATCCCATAAATCATAATTTATAGCTTTATCTTTTTTAGTTCTCATCCAATTATTTGATTTCCATTTTTTTGCCCATCATTTTTCTATTCAATTAACCACATAACTAGAATCAGTATATAAATCAACTTCACAAGATTCTTTTAATTGTTCTAATCACTTAATTGCTCAAGTTAACTCCATTCTATTATTTGTTGTATTTTCTTCAAATCAAGAAATCTCTTTTTGTTTATTTCAAAATTTTAAAATAACTCAATATCATCATGGTCCTGGATTTGGTCTAGCTCATCAATCTGAATAAATTTCAACTTTTTTCATTAAAATAAGTAAGAAATTAAATTTTAAATTATTATATAAAAAAATATATATTTTAAAAGGCAGAAATATGGAAAAACCATATTCTGCCTTTATATCTTATGAAGACATAGTAGTACAACCTTCAATTGCATACTCATCAGCATAATCTTTTGTATCTTTTTTCTCTGATAAATGATATAAAGAACCATCCTCAGCTCTATAGAATTCCAAATTCAAAGATTTCTCTTTAATCATTGGTAAAACAAGTTTTAACCAAATTTCAGGTTGAATTCTTCTTCTTTTTTGGGAATTAACCAACTCATTTAATGCATTATCCAAGCTTTCTTGTGAAGAAAAAATTCTCTTCAAATCAACTTGTAAAATCTCTGCTTTACCATGATTTGTACTATCTATTACCATTACTTAACTCCTTTGTATTTTATGGATTTTTAAGTATATATTTTTTTTAATAAAGTCAATTCTTTTTATAAAATATTCCACTCATCCAATTTTAATTTTTCTTCATTTTTTAAAAATATTTCCCTATTTTTAAATTTTTCTAAAATTCATTTTTTTAATTCTCTAGAGTAAATATTTTCCAAAATAATTTCTTTTCAAACTAATTCTTCTGCTTTTTTAATCTGCTGAGATAACATAAAAATAATTTTATCTGTATATATTTGTCATTTTTCTGCTTCATCTGCAAAATATTTTTTTGATTCTGTTATATTCTCTACAAAAGATTGTTCATCTTTTTCTAAAACAAAATTATTAAATTCTTGTGTTGATTTCATAAATTCTTTATGAACATTCAAAACTTCAGAATTATTCATTTGTATATCAGCATAAAGTTTTGGATTTTGCCCTACATATCTTCAAACTGAACTAATCATTATTTTATAAATTGGAGATACAAAATTAAAAGATTTTTTTATATCAAATTTCATTTTCTTCATTGTATCTGCTAATACAAACATATTAAAATGAGTTAATCATTGAACTACTGCCATCATTTTATCATGCTGTTCTGGACTTTCTTCAACAACCTTAGCTCATTTTTCAGTTAAAAAATTCTTTAAAAATATATATCTTTTATCTTTTTTAGCATCAGCCTTCAAAGGACATAAAACAAAAATCTGTCCTGCTATATTTGAAACAAAAGGTCAAAACATAGGATGAGTAGGAAGAACTAAAACTCCTGAAGGTGAATATTTTTTTAAAGCTTCTGAAGGTTCTTTTTTTATAGAAGTTACATCTAAAACCATACTTCAAAGTTTTAAATATGGTGCATACATTTTTATTATTTTTGTAGTATAAGCTATAGGTACAGCAAAAACAGTAATATCAGAATCTAAAATTTCTTCTCTAGTATTAATAGAAAACTTACAATTTAATTGCTTAGCAATTTTTTCTCATTTTTCTTCATTTCTTCAAGTAATTACTAAATCAATATTATTTCTAAAATTTTCTAAAATAAATCCTGCAAGCCACTTTCAAAAACCATCTGTTCAACCTATAATTGTTATTTTTTGCATATTAATCATTACTTACAATAAATTAAATTTTAATTATATTATTTATTATAAAATAAAAAACAATATTAACTATTATTTAATATTGTTTTATAAAAATTTTGCTTAAAAGTATTTATTTTATTTTCTGAAGTTTCTTTATTTAAAAATCAATTATATCTTAATTTTGACTGATATCTATGTATTTTACTTTCTAGAAAAATTAATTCTGTATTTAAAAAATATAAAATTTTATTTATATTTTCTTTATTTTCTATAATTCAAGAAGACAGTATTTTTCCCCATTTATTTTCTACTATATTATAAATCTTTCACTCAGAAAAAAACATAATATCTTTTTGTTTTTTTTCTCAAATAATTATTTCACATACTATTCCTTTAGAATTATCACTTTTATCAATTGTTTTATACATTAAAATATGTGTTTCAATTCAATTTTTATCTATATAATAAATATATTTTTTCTTTTTTGATATATAATCTAACAAATCCAATTTATTTCAAAAAAATTTTGAAATTTTATATCCAAAGTTGAAATATGAAAGTTTAGTAATATTTTTATCAAAAATATTGTATAATTCATCTATAGAGAAATCATTATATTTATGTTCTAAATATATATCCATTTAAAAAATTAATTATATAAAAATATATTTAACTAATTAAATCTTAACATAAATAAAAAATAATAGCAAAATATCAACTATTTTGCTATTATTTTTTATTATTTTTCTTTCTTTTCTATATTATCATCACTTTTCATAAGTGGAAATAATACTACATCTCTTAAATTATCTTGTCATGTAAGAAGTGAAACTATTCTATCTATTCACATTCCCCAACCTGATTGGCAAGGCATACCATATTCCATTGCTAAAACAAAATCATCATCACCTGAAGTTGCTTCTTCATCTCACATTTCAATAGCTCAAGATTGTTCATCAAACTTTTCTTGTTGTAATTTTGGATCAACTAATTCTGAATATGCTTTTAATACTTCCCATCAATTTAATACTAATTGAAATTGTTCAACAATATTTTCATCATTATCAGATTGTCTAGCAAGTGGTTGCATAGTTTTTGGATAATTATAAACAAAAGCAGGTCAAACTATACTAGGTCTTAAAACTTTTTTATAAAGATAATCTATCATAGTTGCAGTAGCTTGTTTATCTATTCCTTCCCAATTATGTCATGCTTGTTTTATAACTTCTCTTAATTTTTCTTCATCTCATGGTCAATATTGACTTACATCTATTCAAGATTTTTCTTTTACTCAAGCAATATAATCAATTTTTTCAAAAGGAGTTGTAAAATCTACCTCTTTTTCATTTCAATCTTTATCTTTTATATTTACTTTTCTATCCAATCATAATTTATCAAAAATATAATCAAACATTTCTTCAGTAAATCTCATATTATCTTCAAAATTCCAATATGCAGCATAATGTTCAACAGCAGTAAATTCTTGCATATGAGATGGATCAGAACCTTCATTTCTATAATTTTTTCCTATCTCAAAAACCTTTTCAAATCTACCAACTGTAGCTTTTTTTAGTGCAGTTTCAGGAGCAATTCTTAAATAAAAGTCAGCATCAAAATCATTATGATGTGTAATAAAAGGTTGAGCTGCTGCACCAGATGCAGCATTTCATAATACATTAGTTTCTATTTCAATAAATCACTTTTCATCATAAAAATCTCTTAAAGCTTTTACAAATTTTGATCTAAATAAAAATCTATCATAAGAATCTTGATTCATTATCAAATCCAAATATCTTTGTCTATAAATAGCTTCTTTATCATTAATACCATGATATTTTTCAGGAAGAGGTCTTATGGCTTTTGAAAGAATTTGAAATTCATTTACAAAAATAGTTAATTCTCAATGTTTTGTTAAAAACAAATCTCAACTAACTCAAATATAATCACCAACTTGAGCAAATTTTTCAGCTATTTTATAAGCTGTTTTATTTTCTCAAGCTATTTCTATTTCATCTACAACTTCTTTTCAAGTATTAAATCTAACATGATTTCTTGAAAAACATATTTGAATATCTCATGAATTATCTCTTATTTTTACAAAAGTAAGTTTTCACATACTTCTACTACTAATAATTCTTCATGCAGTTTTTAATGTATTTCAAGCTCAATTAGCCATTAGTTCTTCAACATCTTTTAGATTTTGATCTTTTTCAGAAATTATATCTTTTATATCTTGTTTTCATCTAAAATTATTTGCATAACAAATAATTCAAGCTTTTTGCATATCTGCAATTTTTTTTTGTCTATCTAAACTTTCTTTTGGATAATCCATTTTCTTTAAAATTAAAATATATTTTTGTACAATTTTATAAATAAAATTTTAAAAGTAAATTTTTATTCTATAAATTCTGAAATAACATCATAATTTTCAGATAATCAAGTAGCCACCATAGAAGAAGTTGCATCACTGTATCATCTTCAAATATTATTTTCTATACCATTTTTAAGTCATGGAATATATCAAGGAACAACTACAACATTTCATATTGATAATATTAAATCAACTCTAGAAGATATCTCTTTTGACAATTTTTCAAAAATTATATTCTGAGTATCAGAAATATCTATATTTTTAGTTACATTATCAAAATTAATCAATTCTGCATTTAATCACTCTATTTTTAAATTATTTATTATCATTGTATGTATTTGTGCAGAAATCATCTCTCAAAATCATAAGATAGAAATTTCATCATTGATACCTTTAACCAAATAATCATTATTAGCTGATGATTTTATTCAATTATGAGAAGATAAATTAAATATAATTTTTATAAGAAGCTCTTCAAAACTTTTCTCAATAAAAGTTTTAACTTTTTCAAAATTATTTATTTTACTTTCTTTTGCTATATTTAAATGAAAATCTCTAATTTCTTCTACTTTTTCTTTAATAAGATCATAATCAATATTTTTTTCTTGTAATAATTTTCACAAAGCAATTAAATTATCAGTAGTATTATATTGAGGTTTTCTTATAGCAGAAACAACAACTACTTGATTTTTTATTCAATTTTTATAATCATTTTTTATATTTTCTGGAGACCTATCTAATTCTGCAGCATTTTCCCCTCACCATTTTTTTACTACTACTTTTTCCATAATCTTTTAAACTATAAAAATAAAAAACTTTCTAGATTTTTCTCTAGAAAGTTTTGTTTTAAAATATTAAATAAAAAAACAATACCTTAAGAGAAAAACTCAAAAAGTTTAATTGTTTTGATCTTTTTTATTTGTAAAGAAAAATTCATTAAATAATATTTTAAATCAATAATATATTTTGATTATATAATATAAATAAAAATGTCAATAAAAAATATTTATAATTTATCACAAAATTGACTTTTATAGCTAAAATCATATATTAAATTAAAATATAATAATTAATATTTAATTTAAATGGCAAAAATTTTAAAACCAAGTGGATTTATAGACTATAATCCAAAAAAACAAAAAATATTTAATGAAATAAAAAATATTATAGAGAAAAATTATCAAAAATTTTGATTTGTCAATATAGAAACTCCAGCTGTAGAAAATAATACTGTTTTAACAGCAAAAGGTTGAGATGAAGTTGCAAAACAAATTTTTGGACTTTATGGACTTGCTCAATGATGAAGTGATACAAAAAAATATTCTTTGCATTTTGACTTAACAGTTTCCTTTGCAAGATATGCAATAGAATATGAAGAAGATATAAAATTCCCTTTCAAAAGATACCAAATACAAAAAGTATTTAGATGAGAAAGAGCCCAAAAATGAAGATTTAAAGAATTTTATCAATGTGACATAGATGTTATTTGAGAAAAAATTTCTGAGTTTTATGATGTAGAAATAATTGAAACTTTATATAATTCTTTATCTGAAATTTTAACATTTTTAGAAATAAAAACTAGAGCAACTGTTCATTTAAACAATAAATTTCTAATTGAAGCTTTAATAGAAAAATTTAAAATATCTGACTGCAAATGATTTTTTAAATTACTTGATGATTATTATAAGTTAGAAAAAAGTGATTTTGAAAATAAATTAAAAGAATTATCAACAGATAATTATTCTGAAATTCTAAAAATTCTAAAACTAGATTTAAACCAAATAATAGAAATATTACAAAACTCAAAATATATAAACAAAATTATAGAGTTGCAAACTATCTATAATACATTAAAAAATAGATGAGTCTCAGTAATATTTGATCCATATATAACTAGATGACTTGATTACTATACCTGAGTAGTTTTTGAAACTTTTATAGAGTGATATCAAAATTTTGGATCAGTTTGTTCAGGTTGAAGATATGATAATCTAGTATGAGCTATTAGAAAAGCTACAAATTCAAAATGAACTGAATTAGCTTGAGTTGGTTGAAGTATAGGGTTGTCTAGATTTTTCTCACTTTTAGAAGAAAACAATCTACTTACAAAAAAATTAAACCTAACTGATATAATTATTTTTAATTTATGATGTTCAGAAAATTATAGAGAAAAAATAATAAAAAAACTAAAAAATAATAATAAATCTTTTGATGTATACTACAACAAAGCAAAACTAGATAAACAGTTTAAATATGCTGAAAATAAAAATATAAAATACTGAATATTTGCTTGAGAAAATGAAGAAGAAAAATTAGAATTAATGATAAAAGACTTAGAAAATAGAACTCAAGATACTATTAAATTAGAAGAATTAGGAAAATATTTCAATTAAAAAAATCTGCTTTTAAGCAGATTTTTTTACTCTTTTTAATATTTTCTTTTCTATTTTTTTTATCTTATGTTTCTTTGAAATAGCATCATCTATATCTTTTAATAATTCAGCTATAAAATAAAATAATGAAACTCAAACAAGTAATCAAGCAATCCCAAAAAAATGTTCTCAAATAAGTAATATAACAAAAGTTAAACTTATTGGTAATTCTAAAAAATTTGAAACAATTTTAGGATTTAAAATATAAGCTTCAATAGTATGAATAATCAAAACTAATAATATAATAGCAATTACAATTCAAATTCATCAAGATGCTGTATATCAAACTATAATAATAGGAATACTAGATAAAAATACTCAAACAACAGGTATAAATCAAAATAAAAATACTATTAATCAAAGAGTTAATAAATATGGAAAATATGGAAAATTATTATCTAAAAATATAAAACCTATAATAAATAATCAAATAATTGTCAAAATAGAATTTATAAATGCAATAATTGATTGAGCCTTTAAAATTAATCAAAAACTTCTAATAATCTTATCAAAAATTATTTTATACTCTTTATATAAAAATGAAAAACTAGATTTTTTTACTCAATGTAAATATTTTTTTAATTTACATCTATCAAGTAAAAATATAAAACTCAAAAGAAGTCAAAAAATAAATTGAAAAATAACACTTCATGCTGTTTTTAGTTTTTCAAAAACTTTAAAAATTACATCATAATTTATTTGATTACTATTTATTGCATTTTTAAAAGTTGAATCAAGTTCTGAATAATTCTTATTTATATCTGATAATAAAGATTTAACATGATTAATTTGATCTCATAAAGCTGGAATAGTATGAGATAATCAAGTAAGTTCATTTTGAATTTTTGGAACAGCTGAAGAAATTATTCATATTATTAAAAATAAAAATACTACATATTCCAAAATAATGATAATATCTAAACTAAAAACCTTTTTTAAAATATTTCATCTTGATTTCTTTACACATTTTTTTTCTATATATAAATAGATTTTATCTCTTAAAAAAACTGCACCTGAATAAAAAAGATATGCAAATATAAAAGTAAGAAAAAATAATAAAGCAAAGTCCTTAAATAAATATAAAAACAATATTAATAATCAATAAGCAATAGCTTTATAATAAAATTTTTTTGTAAAAATAAATGAAATAATAGTCTCAATATGCTTCATTTGTAATAAGTTATTTTTAAGCTATTTTAATAATACAAATTTTTATTTTTAAATCAAAAAAAAGTAGAAAATTCTACTTTTTTTTAAGCTAATCCAATTTTTCTAGCTGCATACCAAGGTTTCCAAGAATTTCATGCTTGTTTAAATATTTTATATGCTAATCTAACATTTTCTTCTGGATTTTGCCAATTAATATTTCTAACTTCTGGATGGTACTTATCATTAATTTGAAATAATCCTAAATCATTTCAACCTCCTGGATTCTTATAAAAATCTCTCTTAGCATTAAGCTTAAATCAACTTTCTCAATAAGCAACTAAAATAGCATTTTCAACTTCATCTACTGGAAATACAGACTCTATTGATTTTTTAATATCATAAGGAACTTTTGATAATATATAATTTTTTTCACTTAAACTTAAATATTTAGGAGAATTTAAGTTTTCAACTCTTTTTATTTCACTATCTTTTATTCAATATTTCTCTGCTTTTTGTTTCCAATTTTCTCATCCAAATTTTTTCAATAAATTTACAACTAATTCATCTGGATATTTTCAGTTTTTTAATATTTTTCAATTCCACATTGTAATTCATGGTCTTAATCTATCAAATTCCGTAAACATATCTTCTAATAAAACTTTTCTTTCCATTGAAACTAAAGACAAATCTTTTACTTTTTCAGAAAATACTAAAATAGCAACTTTGGGATCTATATCCCTTTTTATAGCCTCATCTACAATATCTGAATATTTTTGATTTTCTGGGTGTTTCTCTAAATACTGTTTTATTTTTTGATTATCCTGTTTTTCAATTTTAGTAATATCTCAAATTTTTATATTTTCTATTTTAGTTCATTGATTAATTATAAGTCTTCTATTATCTTCACTGAAAAATTCTCATTTTAATCAACTTCTTTTATAGATAATCCCATTACTAGTCACCTCCCTAACTTCAGAAGGTAATACTTGTCCAGCTGTAGTTTTTAACCATAATTCTCTATTATAAACTCAATCAAAAGTAAAAGTAAATTCCAAATTAGAAATTCTTAATTTTTCCTTAGTTAAATCTTCTGATTTTATATGATTTTTAGTAATATATTGTAATCTCTTATCTAAAGAAATTCTTAAAAACTCATGATTTGTAATACTCTCCAATTTTTCATCTGATAATTCTTTTTGTTCAACTTTAGATTTTTCTAAAACTTCTTTTTTATCCCCCTCTAATCATACATTGTATTGTTCTACTCACATAAAAAATAGTTATAAATTATATATAACTATTTTATCATATCTATCTATATAAAACAAATAATTAAACTATTTCAAAAGTAAGTCTTATATCTTTTAATGATGCATCAATTAATTTAACTTTAATATCATCTCAAAGTCTATATATTTTTTTAGTTTTTTTATCTTCAAATTGCATAAATTCTTCATTATAAACAAAACTATCTAAATTATTTAAATCAACAAATCATTCAGCTGTATTTTCCAACATAACAAAAAATCATTTAGGAATAAGTCATGATATTTTAGCATCAAATATATTTCACAACTTGTCTTGATAATATTTAACAATATAATAATCCTTTACTTTATATTCCAAATTTTGAGCATTCCTTTCCTGATTAGAACATTTTAAAGCAATATTTTCCAAAATAGTTTCATAATGAATAATTCTTTTTTTATCTAATTTTTTATTTATTTTTTCTTTTATTATCCTATGAATTTGTAAATCAGGATATCTTCTAATAGGTGAAGTAAAATGACTATAATATTCAAGTCATAATCCAAAATGTCATTCATTTTTGACAGAATAAGCTGCTTTTGAAAGAGTCCTTAAAATTATTTTTTCTAAAATATTTTTATTAGGACTTTTTTCTATTATTTTTAATAAATTTGAGAATTCTTTTGTATCAAATTTTGTAAGTCTAAAATTAATTCAAAATAAATTTAAAGATGTTTGTAATTTTTCTATATCTTCCTGAGTAGGTTCAGGATGAATTCTATGTAAAAAAGGTAGATTAGCATAAGTTTTAGCTACACTTTCATTAGCTGATACCATAAATAATTCTATAAGTTTATTTGATTTATATCTAGGATATTGTTTTATTTCAATTACATTTTTCTTATCATCTAAAATAATTTTAGTCTCTGGAAAATCAAAATCAAGCACTCATATATTTTGTTTATTTTTTTCTAATTTTTCTTTCAATTCCCAAGAATTTTGTACTTTTTCTATCAATTCTTTAGTTAAAAATTGACCTCAAAATAATTTTTTTCATATATTAATATTTTTATCAATAATATCATCAACTTCTTTATAAGTTAATCTAAAATTTGATTCTATTAAACTTTCATAAACCTTTATTTTTCTAATTACTCAATCTTTTCAAATAAGCATTTCACAAGTTAAAGTAAGTTTTGGAGTATCAGGATTTAAACTACAAAGATTATTTGATAATTTTTCTGGTAACATAGGGATTACTCTATCTGGAAGATATACTGAAGTTGCACTCACCAAAGCCTCTTTATCTAAATACCCTCCTTCTCTTATATAATTTGAAACATCAGCAATATGTACATATAATTCAAAATTTCAATTAGTCCTTTTTTCTATACTAATAGCATCATCTAAATCTTTTGCATCTTCTCAATCTATTGTAAAAGTAAATAATTTTCTTAAATCTTTTCTTCATTTTTCTAAACTTTTTTTTATATCAATTTTATCACTTATTTTTTTTAATTCATTAAAAGTCTCTCTAGAAAAAGATTGTTTAAATCAAGCTTCTAAAATAAAACTTTCTACTACTAAATTTTCATCTTTTGAATCTCATAAAACTTTTACTATCTTTCAGTTTGGAGCTTTTTTGTCCCAAGAAATTATTTTTACTCATACTAAATCTCAAGTTTTAGCATTTTTAATATATTTTCAAGGAATAAAAATATCTACTTTAAAATTATCATCCCTAACAATAACAAAACCAAAAGATATAAATTCTTTATTATTTCTTTTTGAAATTTGTTTTTTTCATTCTTGAAAAGTTCAAATAAAAATCTTATTACTTCTTTGTAAAACTTTTTTTATAACTGCTTCATCTTTTCATCTAAAAGTTTTTAATTCAGCTAAAACTTTATCTCAAGGTAAAGCATCTTTTTTATTAAAACCATGAACATAATATCATTTTTCTTGTCCTTCAATATCAACAAAACCAAAATCTCCAGATTTAGCTGGAGAATAAATTCAAGTTATTGTTCTTTTTTGAGTCATTTCTACATTATTAAAATTAATTTACAAATATTATACTAAAAAATTTGCATTTTACTATTTTTTTATATAATAAGTTCACACTAATATATTAGTGTTTTATGGGGCCTCTTATGGGGCTCCACCATTTTTTAAAAAATATAAATGCCCAAATGGTGGAATTGGTAGACACGTGGGTCTCAAAAACCCATTCCTTTGGAGTGAGGGTTCGATTCCCTCTTTGGGCACCATTTTAAATTAAATTATGATTAAAAAAGTTTTCTCATTAATAATTACTGAAATACTATCAGCTTTTATGTTAAAAAAAATCAAAGAAATTAAAAGAAAAATAAAATTAGCCAAAATTTGAGCAATTATTTTTTGAATTATATTTACATTACTTATAATAAATAATATCTATCTTACTTATAAAGTACATAATCTGGAAACTAAAATTGAAAAACTATCTAAATAATATAGATAGTTTTTTTATAATTCATTCATAATCTTATTTAACTCTTTTTCAGATTCTTTTTTATCTTGTAATTTTTGTTTTTCTAAATTACCTTCAAACTGTTTTTTCTTTTTATATTCACTATATTTTTTAGCTAATTCATCAACTTCTGAAATAAGATTAAAACTATACTCTAAAATATTAGAAGATTTTTTCACTTGTTTTAAATTGTTCTCTAAATAATCATAAAATTCTTTATCTTTATAAACTAATTCTAAATGTTTTCACAGATTTTCTACATCACTTCTTGGAATATAACTAGTTTGAGAATCTATCCAACTTTCTAAAAAATTAATTACCTCATCACTAAAAAGCTTAACTGTTTTTATTCTAGTTAAAGCTTTTTTAAAATTAGTTTTATAATCTTGTAAATTGTCTGATGATTTTGTAAAAAATTGTGTTTGAGGCATAAACTTATTTTTATAATATTTATATAATTTTAACATACTTTCCTATTTCTAGCAAAAAAGCAAAAAATTGTATTTTCTTTAAAAAATATTATAATAAAAATAATTTATTCTTCACAATAAAAATCTATGAACTTCCTACAAAAAATTTCACTAAAAAATCTATGAAAAACTATAAAAAATACTTGTTCAAGATTTCCTATTTCAGTAATAATTATACTTATAATAAATACTATATTTTTTATACTTTTACATTCTAAAACACAAAATCATATTTGGTGAGAAAGACTTATTAAAGCAAATATTAGTTTAATTATGGCTTTTGTATTAAGTATTTGAATTTATTTGGCATGAGAAAACTTTAATCTTTCAAAATTAAGACAAAACCTGTGGCAAATTTTAACTATTATATTTGCAATAATTTTTTATTATAATTTTTCTTCAAATACTGATGATTTTAAAAATTTTTTAAATTTTTTCTTGAATTTTTCTTGAATTATGGCTTTTTTATTTTTTTCTTTTTATATAAAAAATATATTAGAAAAAAAATTACCTGAATCTAAAATTTATTACTCTTATTTTTATAATTTAAATGTAAATTTATTTATAAGCTATATATTTGCATGAATCTTATTTGCTTTATGAATGATAGCTATTTGAGCAACTAATGCTTTATTTAACCTCTATATTGACTCTAAAAATACTTATTGAAATTGGTCTATTATAAGTTTAGCTTTAATCTCTCCATTTTTTCTTTTAAGTCAAATTCCAGATAAAAAAGAATTTTTAAAATATAGTTTCAAAGAAAATAAATTTTTCTCATTTTTAATTAAATATGTAGCAATTCCTTTTATCTATATTTATTTTGCTATTTTATATGCTTATTCTATAAAAGTTTTAGCCAATTTTTGAGACTGGCCAAAATGAATTATCTCTTGGCTTGTAATATGATTTTCTATTTTTTGATACTTGACTTATAGTTTTTCTTTAACTTTTGAAAAAGATAGTAAAGCAATAAAGTTTTTTAGAAAAATATTTCCTTATGTAGTTATTCCTCAAGTTATAATGCTTTTTTATGCAATTTATTTAAGAATTGCTCAATATGATTTTACTATAAATAGATATTTTGTTGTAGTATTTGGAATTTGGCTTATTTTAGTTAGTTTTCACTTTATATTTAGCAAAAAGAAAAACTTAATAGCCTTGCCTGTTTCTCTTTTTATAATAATTATTTTAATTTCAATTATTCCAAAATATAATGTTTATGATTTCCCTATAGAAAGACAATTTGAAAGATTAAAAACTGACTTACAAAAAGCCTGAATTTTACAAAACTCTAAAATTGTTCCTTTAAAAAGTTATAATGATATAGAACAAAATTTAAGTAAAAATATTTATTCTGAAATAAATTATCTATGTAATTATAATAATTGTGAAAAAGTAAAAAAATTATTTCCTAAAATTTATAGTGAAATAGAAAAAAAAGATAGAGAACAATGGAAAAAAGATATTCAAAAACAAATTGAAGAAATACTTAAAAATAAAGATAAAAAAGAATGTAAATATAAAAAATATTACAGATATATCCACAATGATTGTTTCAATAAAAAATATTTAGAAGAACTAAAAAATAAACAATATTATTGACCAAATATTTGGGATATTAAAGCTTGAATTACTAAAAAAATAAAAGTAAAGAATTATTTTTATAATAATAAAACAAATAATTATTGGAGCTATTCAATAAATTATGAACAAAATTTTTTCCCTATAGATATAAAATGATATTCAAAAATATATAATATTAATAATTTTAATGATATAACTAAGAATTATGTAAATTTTAATTCAGATACAAATAAACTAGAAGTTATAAATAAATGAAAAATAAAAGAAAAAATAGATATTTCAAATGTTATACAAAAATTAATAACAAAATTTGGAAAACAAGATAAAAAAAATATTAATAAAAATGATTTAATTTTTAATATAGAAAACTGAAAATATAAAATTTTATTTAAAGAAATAAGAGTTAAAAATCCTAATTATAAAAAAAAGAATAATAATTCAAACTTTTACTGGAATTCAACTAGATGATACTTACTTATAAAATAGAAAAAAAGGATTTTTAATCCTTTTTTTCTATATTTCTTTTTTCTCAAATAATTATTCCAACAGGTCTTCTTCCTTCTCTATCAGTAATTTTTACTTCAACTTTTTCTCAAGACTTAGCCCCATTTTTCCATTTTTCTGGGACAAAAATATCTTCCCCCTTTTCAACTACTACAAAACCAAAATCTCAATTATCTTTAAATTTACCTGAAACTATCTCTCTATCATCATCAAGTATTTTTACAATAACAGCTTCTAATTTTCATTTATGTTTTTGTAATTTTGCTTTTACTAAATCTCAAGATTTAGCTTCTTTAGTATTTTTTGAGTGAACAAAATATCATTTATCTACTTTTTTTCAATCTATAATTCTAACTAGATCAATATATCACCAATCTCAATCACTAGAAAAAGAAAAAGTTCACTTTATAGTTATATCATTTAAAGTTTTCTCTTGACCTTTTATACTAACTATCTTTACTTCTGGTTTTTTTCATTTTGCTCTAATCTCTACAGCCTTTACTAAATCACCATTTTTTGCTCAATTAAAATTTTTCTTACTAACAAAAAAATCTCATCAATAATATTGTCTGTCATCAGGGATAAAAAATCAAAAATTATCTCAAGCTTGCAATTTTCATAAAATTATTTCTTCTTTGTTTTTTTTCATATTTATCTTTTTTAAAAAATTTTATCTATTATAAAGATATAAATAAAATAATCAAAAAATAATTTTACTTTATATATACTTTTTATATACTATAGTTAAATTATATAATAATTATAAGAAAATGTATATTTGTAGTGATTGTTGAAATGAAAGTATCAAATGGACTGGACAATGTAGTTTTTGTAAAGCATGGTGAACTCTAAAAGAATTCAAAGAAACTAAAGTATCATGAAATACTCCTTTATCTAAATGAGAAGCAAAAGATTTACAAAAAATATCAGAAATAAAAAAAGATGAAAAACTTGAAAAAATAAAAACTAAATCTAATGAATTAAATAATGTATTATGATGATGAATAGTTCCATGAGGAATTACACTCCTAACTTGAGAACCTGGGATTTGAAAATCTACAATTACTTTACAACTTTGAAAATGGATCAATGATAAGAAAATAATCTATATTTCATGAGAAGAAACAGAATATCAAATTGGTTCTAGAGCTTCAAGACTTTGAGTATCTGGAGAAAATATGCAACTTTTAGCTGAAAATAATATAGAAAATATTTTAGAAACTTTAACTAAAAATGACTGTGATATTTTAGTTATAGATTCTATTTCAGTTATTCATAGTTCTTCTATCCAATGAGTTGCCTGAAGTTTAAGTCAAGTAAGATATATTGCTGAATTATTAACAGCATACTGAAAAAAAACAAACACTTCTATATTTATAATAGGACACATTAATAAAGAATGAAGTATAGCTGGGCCAAAAACTCTTGAACATATGGTTGATACTGTATTATTTTTTGAATGAGAAAAATATGACAATCTAAGAATTTTAAGAAGCCTAAAAAATAGATTTTGAAATACTTCAGAAATATGACTTTTTAAAATGCTTGAAAATTGACTAGAAGATATAAAAAATCCATGACTTGAATTTATAAACAATTCTGAAGAAACAATAGGTTCAAGCTTAAGTATAACTATAGAGTGAACTAGAGCTTTAGTTATAGAAACAGAAAGTCTTACAACATATACAAAATTTGGTTATCCAAAAAGAAGTAGTAGATGAATAAATAATTCAAAACTAGATTTAATAGTTGCTGTATTATGAAAATATACACCTATAAATCTAGAATCATATGATGTATATACAAATATAACAAGATGATTAAAAATAGATGAACCTTGAATAGATTTATCTATTGCTGCATCCATAATTTCAAGCAAAACAAATATAGCTTTGACAAAAGATATTATATTTATATGAGAAATCTCACTTACTTGAATTATTAAAAAACCTATACATCTAGAAAAAAGAATAAAAGAAGCTGAAAAAATGTGATTTAAAAAAATAATATGCCCTATATCAAATATAAAATCAAATAAAATAGAAATAATACAAATAAAAAATACTAATGATTTAGTAAATATTATAAAAAATATTAAATAATATAAAAAATATGAAAAAATATTTTATGTTAATATTTTTTTTCTCTTGAATATTGATTTTGATATTAATTAATCAAAAAACAATAAATAATTATTTCAAAGAAAAGAAAATAAAACAAATAAATAATTCTATAGTACAAATCACATACAATGATGATTTTAAATTAAATATAGATAATAAATTATGATTAAAAGATATAAAAAAAACTAATATAAAGGAAAATAAATTAATATGAAATTGATTTTTTATAAATAGTAACTGAATTATTATAACAAATAGACATATTGTAAATAATTATAATTGAAAATATATAATACAAACAAATGATAAAAAAAGTTATAATGCAAAAGTAATTTATATAGATAAAAATAATGATATAAGTATATTAAAAATAGAATCAAATAAATATCCTATACTAAATATTAATAATAACATATTTACTTGAGAAACAGTTTATAAAATCTGAAATGATATAAAAAAATGAATTATAATAGATAAAGATAATAAAAAAATAATAACAACTCTAAACTTAGAATCTTGAGATTCTTGAACTCCATTATTAGATAAAAACTTTAAAGTTATATGAATCAATACAGCAAAAAGTAATGAAATAAATAAAAGTTATGCTATAATAATAACTAAAGATATAATTAAAAAATATATAAAAAACTAGAAAATTATTTTCTAGTTTTTTATATATAATACAAAATTATAGCAACTAATATTCAAAGAATAGCTCATGCAAATGCTTCACTTGGAAGATGTCATAATTTTTCTCTAAATTTAGTTTCTCAAATATATTTATTCAAAGCTGAAGCATGTAAACCTGCTTCAAACCTTACATTTATAGCATCATAAATAATAATAATTGTAAATGACATTGCTATTGCAAATAAATCTGACCAAATTCCATATTTTATAACTATTGCAGTAGTAAGAGAAACTGCTACAGCAGTATGAGCAGAAGGCATTCATCAAGATCACAAAGCAAGACTCAAATCAAGCTTTCATTTATTTATAATTGACAATATTCCTTTTATAAAAACACTTATTATAAATGCTATAGCAGGAACTAATATTAAATGACTATAAAACATAAAAAGTAATTAATATATTATAATTTTTTATTCACCTATTTTTACAATTTTATATTCAAAAGTTCAACCTTGTGATTTAACTTTTATAATATCATTTTTCTTTTTTCAAAGTAAAGTTTTTCATACAGTAGATTCATTTGAAATCTTAGGTTGTTCAGCTAATATATCTGCTTCCATAGAACCTACAATTTTATAAGTTTCTTTTTCTTTTGTATCTATATTTTCAATAGTAACTAAAGAACCAATTGTTACTTTATCTGATTTTTTCTTTTCATCTCATTCTTTAATTATCTCAACATTTTTTAATTGAGCTTCTAAATCTGAAATTCTTTTTTCAACTGCAGCTTGTTCATTTCTAGCATCTTCATATTCAGAATTTTCTGATAAATCTCAAAAACTAATAGCTTCTTTCAATTTTTCAGCAATTTCTATTCTTTTTACTTCTTTTAAATTCTTTAATTCATTTTGTAATGCTTCTAATCATTCTTGAGTAACATAAATTACTTTTGTCATAATTTGTTTTTTAAAATTATAAATTATTTTAATCTTTCCAATTTTTCTTTTACAATAGGATAAAGTTTTTTTGAAACTTTAACTCAAAAAGTTCTATTTTTATAAAGAAAAACTATTCTTATTTGATTATCATTAAAATCTTTATTTAAGTTTATATAAAAAGATTTATTTCAAAAATTATTAACTTCATTTATAGAAAATGGTAATTCATAAGTCAAAACATTAAAAACATCTTTTAACTTTTCATATGGTTCATTTCCAAAAAAATATAAAGTTAAATATTCACTGTAATATTCAATATATTCATTGGGATATTCAGTAGTTAAATCAAATAACCTTGGATGAAGTTCCAATTTTTTTAATTTAAATTCTTTAAATTTATTTAAAATATCTTTTTCTATTTTTGTTTCTTTTATTTCTCCTACTACCTGACTATATACCACCTCTTTATTCTCAGTATCAGTTTTATTAATATAAGACTTTTTATCTACATTATTTATATTTTTTTCATCAATAATAATACTATTAGTTTCTTTTTTATTATTATTTTTATTATTTCATATTGTTTTTCAAGTATTGTATACAACTTGAGTTTTTCAAACATTGTCAGATTTAATTTCTTTAAGAAAATTTCTATAATCTGAACTTATAAAATAAAAAAATATATTTAAAAGAAAACTAATAATTAAAAATCAAATAATATAGATAAAATATCTTAATTGCATAGTATTTTAATTTTAATTTTTAATTTTTACTTGTGAAAATTCTAATTCTACTGGAGTATCTCTTCATAATAAATTTATAGTCATTTTAACTGTTCATTTCTTTTCATTTACTTCTGATAAAATTCATTCATTTCAGCTAAAAGTTCAATCTGTTATATAAACTTCATCTCAAACAGTAAATTTTGAAGAATATTCAACTGCATTTTCCTTGATTTTTCATTTTAATTTTTCTAATTCTTCACCTGAAACTGGAACAGGAATATTTCAAGCTCATAAAAATCAAGTAACATTTGGAGTATTTCTTACAATATACCAACTTTCATTAGTTACAATCATTTGAACTAATATATATCAAGGTAATATATTTTTACTCTTTTTCACTTCTTTACCTCAAGCTCTAACACTTACAACTTCATGAGTTGGAACAAAAACATCTAAGATATAATCTTCCATTCAAAGACTTTCTCTTCTTTGAAATAAAGATTGTTTAACATTTTCTTCAGTTCAAGAAATAACTTGAATAACATACCATTCAGGTCTTAATTTCATCTTATTATCTAGTATTATAAATTAAAATAAATTTGGTAAAACTTTTAGAATTACTTCAGAAAAAATAGTATTAGCAATAAATAAATATACACCAAATAATATCAAAGTAACTAAAACCATCATAAAATATTTTTTAGTTTCTTCTCTTGTTGGCCAAACAACATGTTTTAGTTCTCTAACAGAACCTTTTAAAAAAGCTATCATAATTTTTATTATATAAAAATAAAAAATGTTGCATAATATTCTTAGCAACACTTGTCAATAGCAATTATATTATTTTAACTTAATTAGTCAAATTTAATAGGATAAAATATATTAAAAAGTACAAGTTTTATAAAAAATATATATAATATAAAATTATTTTTTTATAGTTTTTTTATTACTTTAATATTTAAATCTGATTTTTTTAATTTTAAATAAAAATCATTTATTCATCATTTACAAATTAAAGGTAATTTTATTTTCTTTTTTTCTTCAATTAATTTTACAAGTGGTAAAACTATTTTTCAAAGCATTTCATTTTTATTTGATGAATAACTTGATTTTGGTAATTCCTTATTTGATATATCTTTTCATAAATTAGAAAGTAAAATTTCTAAAATTTCTATTGTTGTATTTTGTGAATGTATTTGCTTACTTGTTAATTTTTCTCAATCAAGATAAATTTTTCTTTTTATTAAATCAAGAATTAACCCATCTAGATTTTCAAAATCAATATAATCACCATCAATAATTTTTGTTTCTCAATTACTATTTTTCATAATAATTGAGTTTTTATTAACAAATTCTGAAAAAATATTATTTTTTAAGTCTTGTTCTATTTTAAATCATTTACTTTCTAATCAATCTAACCAATTAGCATAAATAATTTTTACTCATGAATATTCATTTTTAGTTTTTTCTACTGATAAAATTAAATCCTTTCTAAATCATTCTAAAGGTAAAACAAAAATTGCTGTTCATCACATTATTGAAGTGTCATTTGGAGATAATCATAATATATCAGAATTTCTTGAAAATTTTTGAACTAAAGAATTTATAAATAATGAAAAAAATTTTGATGATTTCCTAGTAATAAAATTTCAATATCTATTCTTATCAATAACAGCTATAAAATTCTTCATATTACTTTCTGTATATCAAGCTGAATATAATTTCAAAATTATATTTAATATCTCTAAACTTATAGCTCACATTATTCTTCAATATGTTTCTTTAAAAATATCTTCTTCAGGTTCTATAAAAGTAGAATAAAACTTTGGTTTTCTAATTGGTAAAATCTCATTAATATTTTTTCAAAAATACTTTTTTACCTTTTGTTTTATATCTTTTGTCCAATTAAAAGATTCATTATTTGTATTTAGGATATGATCAACTAAAACAGGCCTTCAAGAATAGACTAATCAATAATCAAGAGGTAAAAAAGGTACAGAAGCTAATTTTTTCTCTATATTATTTAATCTATATCAATAAATTTTAACTAAATTTAAGTCTATATTTTCAATATCATTATCAATATTTTCTTTAAATGAGACAATAGGATAATAAGAATCAAAAAAACTTGTTATTTGATTTTCAATAGAAAATTTCGTTCAAATTATTTTATTTGCTTCCAAGCTCAATCTTAACAAATTATCTATAGGAGTATTTATATTTAAAAAATCATTTATAATAATTTTTTCATCATTTATATAATTAATATTATTATAAAATTTTTCTAGTCATATAAAAATTAACATTGAAATAACTGAGCCATATCATAAGCCTAATCATCTAGAAGTTTCTGATAATAAATTTATTTCTAATCATCATTTATCAATAATATTTTTAGAATATTTATAATCAACAAATTCTTTCAACTTAGAAAAAACTGAAGCATATTCTAATAAATTATTTTCTATAAATTTTTCTTCATTTAAGTCATAATAATTAATTTTATTAAACTTAATTTCTTTTTTCTCAATAAAATTAATTCATAAGTAAATTCTTAAAGAAATTTTTTGTTTGATTCTAATTCATTCATAATTATCAAATATATCTCAAGCCCAATTCAAAAGTAAAGGTAGTGAAATAACTAAATTATTTCACATAAAAAATTTTTCATAAATATTTTTATGCTTATTTTTTAACTTTGTTGAATTCATAAATAAATTTTTAAAATTAATTTTCTAATCATTTTCCAGTTGAAACTATAATAATTTTTGAATTTAAATTTATATTTGGCCTATTTCTTGATATAAATGTAGCAAAAGAAACAGCTGCTGAATTTTCACATCTAATTCAAAATTTCTCTATAATATTTTTTACTTTTAATATATCTTCATTTCCAACTTCTGTATAAATATTTCACTCTTCTGTAAAAATTTTATATAAAATAGGTAAAACAGCAGTAAAAGGAGTAGTTAATTTTTCAGCTAAACTATTTTCATGATAATTTTTTATTTGATATTCATCAACTCAATATTTTAAAGATTGTGCTAGAGGATGTTCATTTTCTGGAGCTACTCAAATTATCTTAGTATCCATTCATAGCTCTTTTATAGCAAGCCAAACTCATATTATTATATCTCAACTCCCACAAGGAATAACTACATAATCTGGATTTTCTTCCTTTATCTCATAAAAAAGTTCTTTATATGCATTTACTGAAATAGGTTCAAAACTATTTGTCACAGCCCAAATATTTTTCCAAGTTTTATGTCTTTCATATTTATCATATTCTCAAACAATTTGTGCAAAATCTCTAGGTCTTAAAATTCAATTAAATCTTGATCAATCAATAGAAATAACTTCTCACCATTCTTTTAAAGATTTTTTTCTTGCTTCTGAAACCCAAGGAAAAATCAAACTTGTATAATCTATTCATGCTCTACTACAATATCTTCATAAACTATAACCTGCATTTCAAGCAGTAAGACAAACTATTTTATCTACATTGTTTTCAAGTGCTACATTTATAATATATTCACTTCTTCTATCTTTATGAGTTCAATAAGGATTATATGATTCATCTTTTATAAGCATATTTGATAATCACAAAACTGATGCAACATTTTCATTTTTTATTAATGGAGTTTTTCAAGCACCATAAGAAACATGTACTTTTTAAAAGGTACAAGACTTTCAAATCATTCTATTATAATAATGAAAGGTATCAGTGGAATAGAAAAAAGATGACTCCTGTACAATACAGAAATCATCTTTTACAAAAATAACTTTTTTTATTCACTACACTTTTATGGGTGCAGTTCATTTCACTTGAAAAATAGCTTCTTTTTGACCTATAAAAACAATTTTTTACACATAAATAGTAACCATTTTCACTTCTGAAAATGGTCTTCTTCTTATAGATGTAATAAATAAATTGTTCATAAATCTTTTATTAATTTTCTTAAAATTTTAAATCTTTTATTTTAGCTAAATCAATTCAATATTTTTTATATACTTTTGTAGTGTTTATAGAAGTTGTGTCACTCATTTTATATCATAATTTATTTACAATTTTTTCTACTTCCTTCTCATTTTTTCATTCAATTTCCATATAAACTGGAATTTGTGGCCAGAAATCTAATTCAATTTCTACTCAATCTAATTTATAACTTATTCTTTTATTTTCCTGATAAGCCTTTGCTTTATATCATAATTCTTCTAATATTAAATTTGTTGTCTCAAAATCACCAACACTTGTTTCAATTTCTTTGGTTCAAGTTATACTATCATTTAAAATTTCTTTTATTGTTAATTCCACTTTTTCTCATTTTTGTCTTAATCTAACCCATTTATTAGGATTTACTGGATTAAAATCATAAACATACCTTTTTTGCATATTTTCTCATAAAAATCTAGCTCATAACTTATGTAACTTATTTTTTATTTCATCAAGATTTATATCCAAAATTTTAACTTCATATTCTGTTTTCATATTATTTTTTTATAAAGATAAACTTTTTATTCTTCTCAAAGCTAAAAAAAATCATTTTTCAAAATTATCACTATTTAATTCTATCTTTTTTAAATCTATGTCAAATTCTTTTAATTTTAAACAAGGATTTAATATTCAATCTGGTGACATTCTCAAATATTCAGCTTCTGTTCAACAAATGCCTTTTTTAGAACATGTTAGGCATTTTCCTTGTGTTCTTTCTCATTTTACATTATTTACTTTAGTTATTTCTTCAATTTCTCTTTGACTTAAAACATATTGTTTTAAATTATCTTCTATTGGCAAAATATCAAGTAGTTTTAATTTATATCAATTTGTTGTACAAAAAATATCTAAATTTGAGACTTCATTAATATTATATGTTCATATGACAGCATTTATACTTATATCTCATTTAAAATTCAATTCTTTTAATTTTTCTAATCATTTTAATACTTTTTCTAATCAATCTACTTTTGTGATATTTTTATATCATTCTTCATCTAAAGAATGTAAAGATATTGTTATTTTATCTAGTCATGCCTCTATTAGAGATTTAGCTTGTTCTTCAAGCAATAATCAATTAGTAGTCATTCACACACTTGATTCAGGCAATTTATCTTTTGTATATTTTATCAAATCAACTAGTCAATCATATAATGTTGGCTCTCATCATGTAAATCTAATTTTTTGTTCAATTCAATATTTTTCCATAATATCTATTGATTTTTTAAATATAGAATCATCAAATTCAACTTTTTTCTTAGGATTTCATTCATTATGACAGAAAAAACAAGATTCATTACATAATTGAGTTAATGATACTCTAAATTGACATCAATTTTTTTTAGGTAAATCTTTAAGAAGTTCTTCAATTGTTATATTTTCCAAATAAGAATTAATTTCAATTACTTTTTCTTTTTCAATATATTTTTCTATTGGTGTTTTCATATTTTTTGTTTATTAATTATTATTTAATCATTTTTTCACTATTTTCCTCAATAGTATTTTTTATATTATCTAAAATATAGTTTTTTACTTCTTTTACTACTTCATTTATTGTTTTATTAGTAGTATCAATTCTTATATGTATATCATCAAATTTTTTGTATTCTTTATCTGTTTTATCTAATAATCATCATTCTTTAATTAATAATTTATCAGCTTCTGTTATATTTCATCTACTCTTCATTCTCTTTATTCTCTCTTCTTTTTTTACATCTAAATAAAAAGTTAAATCTGGTGTAAAATCTGTTATATCTTCTAATTTTGCATTTTTTGCTTTTATTGATCACATAGCAGCATTATTAGCAATAGTACATTCAGAATTTCTATCAAAAACTATATTTTTTCATTGTTTCAAAAGAATTTTTTTTCAAATTTCAACTTCATTATAACTTAATAAACTATAATAATCAAACCTCAAATCAGGATCATTAAGTGGAGATTTTTCTATAGTTTTTCTTAGAATACTCATTTTTGGATTATTATCTTTTACAATAACAGCATTAATTTCATTAGAAATTCTCTCTACAATTGTACTTTTTCATGATGCATCCATTCATACAAATGCATAAGAATATCATAATTTATTTTTTAATTTTTTCATGTATTTTTAAGTTTAAAATTTAAAATAATATCCATATAGAATTTTATCCTAAAATCATAATTAATTTTATCACTAATTTTCAAATCACTAGCAATAGTATCAGCTAATGCTAAAATAATTAATTCTATATAAATTGCTTCATATTTATTTTTATGTTCATTTACTTCATTATTTAAATTTAAGTTATCTTCATACAAAATATAATGAATTTTTCAATGATACCTTATAAGATTTTTAACAAAAATTTTTTCTATATTTGATAAATCAAATTTTTTTAGTATATTTTCCACTTTTATTGCTCATTGTTCTTCATGTCAAGGACATTTTGTTCAAAATCACTTTTCATAAGAAAATGTATCATTTTTAGAAATATCATGAAATAATGTTCATAAATATAATAAATCTTTTTTAGAATAATTATCTATCTTTTTTTCTAAGTATATATCTAAATTAGAATCTTTATTTACTTTTATAATTTTTTCTAATTCTTCTAATACTTCTATGGTATGTTCAAAAACAGAAGTATTCATATGCCAAGGATTATGTTCAATACATTCTTTTAATTTATATAATTCTGGTAATGTATTTTCTAATTCTCATGAAATTATTTTATTAATACTTACATCAGATATTTCTAATTTATTCATTAAAATTAATTTTTTAAATTATAAAATTATATGATACTTAATATCTCTATTTCTTTTTTCTCATTAGGCAATTCAATTTCATATTCTTCTCCAGCTTCTTTTCAAATTAACTGTTTTCATAATGGTGTATTAATTCAAAGATAATATAAATCTCATTTTTTCTCAAAATCTCATCATGGAACAATAAAAAAAGCTTTTTCACTATCTTCATCATAATCAATATATTTAACAATTGACCCTAATAGTACTTTATTAGAAACAGATTTTTCATTTTCTATTCTAAATAAAATTTTTTTCACACTATTAATAACCTCTAATATTTTACTAGATTGAATACTATATCATTCTACCATTGCCTCAGCTTCTTCTCTTTTAGTATCATACCTACTTTGCATTGCAGATTCTGCCTCATGGGTATCTTTTAAAGCTAATTTAATATTTAAATCAATTTTAGATTTTTTTTCATTTAATAAATCTAAATAATCTTTTAATAATTTTACTTTATTCATATTTCTTTATATTAAATATTTAAATTAATAATTAATTTATATTAAAATAAATAAAAAAGTCAATATCTTTATCCTACATTCTATTTCAAAGTGCACAAAATTTGCAAAATAAAAAAGACATTCATAATGGGGGGTGCATTAAAACCTAACCATTATTAGAATGTCTTATACTCATTTTACTGAAGAAAATATTTATGCAATAGAAATATATAAAAAAGAAAAATTTCTTAGAAATAGCTTTTTAGCTATTTTAAAACTAAAAGTTTCTTTTATTTTTTATATTTTTCTTGTAAAGTTTTATTGTAATATTTTCTTGTATTTAAATTTCATCTCATAATTTTCAAAACTATGCTTCATATTTTCAATCAGCTATATCTTTAACAATATCTTTTACAAAACTAATTTCATCTAATATAGTATTATCTTGAATATTTAAATCTTTTAAATCTTTTTCAAAACTTTCATATATATAATCATCTCTTCATAAAAAATTTGGAATATAAATATAATCTTCTATAACACTTAATATTAAATCTTTATATTCTCTTAAAAAATTAGGAGTTTCTTTTTCTAGTCTAATTTCTAAATTAGTTTTCTCTACTTTTCTTTCCATAATCTCAATTTTTAAATAATAAACTAAAAAAAATACCAAAACTTAAAGTAATTAATGACCCTTTAGCTTGGTATTTTTAAATACATCATAAAATAGACCATTGCTAAGAGTGATGGCCTGTATGATGTTTATCTGATACTGATTTTAAAATAGAAATAGCATTTTTATAACCTTTATTTTCTCAATTTAAAAACTTTGAAATTCTAGCTATAGTTGTAGAACTTACTCAAGTTTCAGCTTCAATCTTTTTATATGAAATATTTTTTTCAAGCATTTTAGCTACTTTAAATCTATTTGAAAATTCTAAAATTTCTTTTTCACTAAGTAAATCTCTTAAAAAATTAAAAACATCTGTTTTATTATCCATTTTGGCTAAAACAGTCATTAGTTTATCAAAAAATGTTTTTAATTCATTATTTTTCATTATTTTACTTTAGCTCATTAAAGTATTTATATAGTTACTTTATTAAAATAAAGTAGAAAGTCAAATTTTTTTATCCCAAACTTTCATAAATCTTTTTCTTTTCTTCATTACTTTTTAAATAAATAGGAGTAGAAAGTATTTCAAGCATTTTTCTAGTTTCTAAATTTATTTCTAGTTTTTTAAGTAATATATCTGTAAATATTTCATCATAGATTTCTGAAAAATAATTATATAACTCTCTTTCTCAAGAATTTATTAAAATAGACTTATAAGTTAACCTTAAAAAATCCACTATATTTTCATCTTTTTTATATATTTTTTCTATAATTTCTTGTTTTTTGGGTATTTTTAGCATAAAAAAAGATTATACAACTAAGTCAAAAGTAGTTTATATAATCTTTTAAAGACAAAAACTGAAAAATTTAAGACAAAAAAATTAATCAATGTTTTTTTATTTTTTCAAATTATCTCTCATCTTATTTATATCCCAATACATATCACTTTTTACTCATTGTTTTTTTAAAATATCTTGCAACTCAGTAGGATTTATTGTTGCTCAAGTTACACTTGTAAAACTTTCTATTTTTAATAATGAATTTTTGGGATTTATTTCTCAATAAATTAATTTATTTAAGAATTTGATAATATTTTCTTTAAAAACTTGCTCACTATTTGCTTCAAGTCAGCTATTTCAAAAAATTCATTTCTTTAAATCTAAGCTTTTAGGGTTTATATTTAATCATTTTACTTGTATCACATTTGATTTAATTTCAGCTATCAATTCATTTGTAATATTTTGTGGAATTAAATCAAAACCTATTTTATGTAGAAAATCTAAAGTCTCTTTTTGTTTTTCTTTTGTTTCCTTTGTATCTTCTATAACTTCTTGTTGTAATTTATTTTTGTATTTTTTATAGGCTTTTTTAGGTCAAAAAATAAGATAATTTTGTAATGCTTTATATTTTTGTTCAAAATTTTCAAATTTTTGCTTCAAATCATTTGGATTTTGTATATTTCATAAATTATTAAAATCTTGCTTTGTAAGTTTTAATTCATTAGGAATATCTAAGTTTTTATTATAAATTTCTTCTAAATTTTGTCTTATACTTATTTTTAAACTAATAAGGTAAGCATCTAATCATTCTTTAAAACCACTAAAATTTCCTGATTGAATTTCTTTAACATTTTCTTGCCATAATTTTTGAATATCTCATTTAAATTTAGAATATCATTTTCCCACAACTCACAGATTTTTTCCTGCTTCTTGAAACTCTTTTACTTCATCTAAATATTCTCAAGTTAAATCACTTATTTGTTCTTCATCAAGTTTATTTTTAAATTTATAATCACTATCTATTCTTCCCAAATCATATTTTGGTGGGATATGATCCAAATCCAAACTAACCATATTATCAGACAAATTTCACTCTACATCTTCTAGAATTTTTGTAGGATCTCAATTTTCATTTTCAGCCCATTCTCATTTAAAAAGCTTAAATTCTGGAATTTTAATATCAGGAAAATTACCTATTACAAAATCTCTTGTAGCATTATATAATTCTTCTTTTTCTTCATCACTTAAATTTTTTGAAAATGCTATTTCTTGAAATAAATTTTTATATTTTCAAGATATTAATTCCTTTTTTAATTTTTTTCCTAAATTTTCATTAAAATTACTATTTTTATATTTTTCTAAATCATTTAAAAACTCTTCAGCTAATCATCATTGTTTATTATATAATCACTCTTTTCATTTTATATATTTTTCATAAGATTCTTTTATTTTTTTTATTTCATCTTTTTTCTCCTTATTCTCTTTACTCTTTTCTTCTTTTATATCTATATCAAAATAATCTTTTATAAATTTGTTAAACTCTTTTCAAATTGGATATCAATTAATTTCTATATAATCTAAAATATCATCTGTATTTTCTCAATCTTGTAATTTTTCTAAAATTAAATTATAATCTTTTGTATTTGACTTTGTTTCCAAAAACTTTATAAAATTACCATAATCATTTTCTTTTCAAGGAATTTTTAAAAAATCTAGTTTTTGTTCTAAACTAGCCTCTTTTTGTTCAACATGTTTTTGTTTATCAATTCATTTATTTCAAAATGCTTCACTCATAAAAAAAGTATTATAGTTATTCTATAATACTTTAGCATATTTATAAATATTTGTAAAATTATCATCAAATTATTCTTAAAAGTTCTTTTGCTCATTTAATTTTACTATCTAACTTTTTATTCTCACTATCTAACTTCATTATAACATATAAATCCTTAGTAAAAACTTTATGTTCTGTATCTTTTAGTACTTCTTTAGATAATTTAGTATAGAAATTTGGTACTATTTTTTTCATGTTTCTTATCCGAAGTCAAATTGGTTTTCTAGTTGTAAATTTTGATAAAATTCAATAATACCAAGATGTATTTTTTCTTCAAGAATCTAAAAATTCTTTTTCTCCTTCTAAAACTTCTTGTTTGAAAGTATCATCTATCTTTCATAAAAAAGCTATTTTTGATTTAAAATATCTTTCAACTTTTGCTTCAGCTCATCTTAATCAATGATTAATTCAAGCTTGAGCTACTGCTTCTTCTATTGCTTGTTTTCATTTTTTTAATTCTCATAAATCTCATGACACTCCATTTTTAATTTTTACTGCTTCAAAAATAGCTCCCCAATATGGATTTGACTTTCCAAGCATTACTCAAGGATTATTTTTTTGAAATTCATTATAAATTGCTATAAACTCATCTTGAGCTTTTGGTGATAATTTTGAGATATCTTGAAAAGTTTCAGCTGATATTTTTGATAAAATTAATTGCTCTTTTGTAACTGGTCAATTATCTGCATAATGTGGTAGTATTGATAGATCTATCTTTACTGAAGTTTCTCAGTTTTTCATCATTTCTAAAGCTTGAGAAATTTGTCATTTAATAGTATCTTTTGCTAATTCTGCCAACTTAATTCTTTGTTCTTGAACTTGTGGAAACTTTTGTTCTGCTTCTAATTTTGATAAAGCATCTTGATTTAAATCTGCTGAATGTACTGCCATAATTTTTTAACTTATTTTTAAAATACTTGTATATTATAATAGTTTTTTAAGTTTTTGTCAAAAAAATATCCTCTTGAAAGGATATATAACATTTCTGTTGGATTTATACTTGCTCACATAACTCAAATAAAATCATTTGGATTTAGTGGTGAGTTTTGTGGATTTGTTTTTCAATAAATTAATTTATTTAAGAATTTGATAATATTTTCTTTAAAAACTTGCTCACTATTTGCTTCAAGTCAGCTATTTCAAAAGATTCATTTCTTTAAATCTAAGCTTTTAGGGTTTATATTTAATCATTTTACTTGTAATACATTTGATTTTATTTCTGTAATTAATTCATTTGTAATTTTTTGAGGTATCAAATCAAAACCTATTTTATGTAGAAAATCTAAAGTCTCTTTTTGTTTTTCTTTTGTTTTTACTTGTTTTTCTAATAATTGTTTTATCTGTTCTTTATGAACTCATAAAACTTCTTGTTGTTTTTGTTTTACTATTTTGTTTATTGCTTCTATTTTTGGTTTTATTCTCTCAGCAAATATTTTTATTTTTTCTTCTTGAGTTTCAGCATTTCTAAAATCTTGTAAATCACTAGGATTTATTTGTAAATTTGAATCAATATCAAAATAACTATACAAGTCATCCATTTTTGAAATATCATAATTTTGTTTTGAAAAATTGCTTTTAAAATCTTTTAAAATTTTAAATCAATTATCATAAATTCCATTTAGTTCTTCTTTATTATCATTTGTTATTTCAGCTAATTTTCATTTATCTATTTCATTTTCAAATCAATATTCACTTCAAATTACTCTCATTTTATACATTGGTGGATTTTCTCACAACTCTATATCAACAACTCCTCAATTTTCTTTTTCTACTCAATCTACTATTTCTTTTGTTGATAATTTTTCTCATGTTTCTACAGCTTCAATATCTGGTAAAATACTTGCAAAATCTGAATCAACAGCAATTATTGATTCTCTAAATTCTTCATATTTAGCAGAACCAACTCAACCTAAATCTTTTACTACTGCTTGAAGTTTTTCTGGATTTTGTTTGAATTCTGCAAGGATTTTTAATGTTTCTTTTTTTATTTCATCCAAACTTAAATTTTCTGATATAATTCTATCTGTAAGGTTTCAAAATTCTCTTATAATATTTCAATAAACAGGATGGTTTTCATTTAATCAAACTAAAGAATTATGTACTCTATCTACTTTTTCTTTATATTTAAAAAAATTTTCTTTCTCATCAGATGTCTTTTCTTTCTCATCAGATGTCTTTTCTTCTATTTTTTCTTTTTCTTCTACTAATTTTAAATATTTTTCATATTCATTTTCATTTTGTGATACTTTTTTTTCTACTTCTTTTTTTTCTGTCTCTACTTCTAATAATTCTTTTACATTTTCTAATGTTTCTGCTTCATTTTCAATTATTAACTTTATTTTATCTTTTATGATATTTTTACTTTTAAAATTATCTAATAAAAAATCAGCTACTTTTCATCTTTCATCTAAACTCTTTATAGAACTTTTTTCTAAAGCATTTTCTATATCTCTTGATAATTTTTCTTTATTTTTTATTGATTTAAAATCTATACTTTTTTTTACTTTATTATTTAAAGTACTTGAAAAATCTGTTTTTTCAACAGATTGAGTATTTTCAAGTCATTTATATCATTCTATTCAAGCCATAAAAAAATATTATAGATTACTCTATAATATTTTAACATAATTATTTCTTATAAGCAAAAACTATCATAATTTTTGTGCTGCTTTATCTATTAAATCCTTTAAAATTTGAATTTTTTTTCTTAATTTTTGTCCCAATTGCTTATCTTTTTCTTCCAATTGCTTATCTTTTTCTTCCAATTGCTTATCTTTTTCTTCCAATTGCTTATCTTTTTCTTCCAATTGCTTTAATTCCTCTTCTACTCTTTTTAATTCTTTTTTTAAACCTTTAATACTTGTATCTAATTGATCTAAATATAATTTTTTTTGTGATAATTCTTGTTTACTTTTTGATAATTTAAATTTTTTAACACATATTTTTTCTTTAAATCATTTTATGATATTATCATGATTTAAATCACATTGAGCTAGTAAATCATTTACTTGAGCTTGTGTTCAAGAAATTATTGTTGACATAGCCAAGGCTGCTAAACCTAATTTAGTTTTACTTGATTTTGGAGCTTCTGGAGTATTAGTTTGATTTTCTGGAGTTGTATTATGTTTTTTAGTCATAAAAAAGTATTATTTTTTAAAATACTTATATATTATATCTATTTTTAGTATTTTTGTCAAAAAAATTAAAGATAGAATCTATCATGAAATGCAACTTTTAAGAAATTATTTATAATATCAATATTTTTTTGCTTAAAATAAGTATATATGTTATAGTTATATAAAATATATAATAATAAATATAAAAAAATGTATTCCTATATAATAATTACAATCATAATATTATTAATAATATTTTTAATATTTATCTATTTATTAAATAAAAAAATTGATTTATTAGAATCAAAAATAATAAATATTTTTTCAAAAAGAACAGATACTATATCTGCTCTTTATGAAATAACAAAAGGACAATTGACTAAACATGATGAAATTTTCAAAGATATAATATACCTAAAAAAAGAAGAATTTTATAAAATTGATAATAATAAAGATTTATTTAATATACTAGAAACAGAAAATTTAATACATAAAGAATTAAATTTCATATTAAGAATAATAAAAACAAATAGAAAACTAGCAAAAAATAATAAATTTCTATATATTAATGAGATAATAATAAACAAAAGTTTTGAAATATGAAATACTATTGATTTTTATAGACAGATTATTAAAAAATTTAATAATCTTATAACAATCAAAAACTTAACTATTATATGACTTTTTATTCCTATATATAAAAAAGAAGAAATATAAAAAAGAAATCTGTAACAGATTTCTTTTTTATATTATTATGCTTGTTTTCTAAATCTAACAACAATAAATCCAATTATTAAAGCTGCTATTAATAATAACCATTCAGCTGGTCAAGTTTGTGGTAATTTTTTTGCTTTAGTTCAAGCTAACTCAGCTGTTTTTTTAATTTGATTATTAGATAACTCAGTTCAACTTAATGTAGTTCAAGTTTGTAATTGTTCTGTAGAAGCTGAATTTAATTCAGTTCATGTTGAAGTAGTTCAAGTATTTGTTGTGTTATCAGAAGCTGAATTTAAATCAGGAGTAGCTTCATCAGAATATGTATTTTCTGATCATGTTTGAGTAGAAGAAGATAAATCTCAACTATCAAAATCAATAACACCATCAACTCAAGCATCTATAGTTTCTCAATTTACTCAAGTAAGAGAAACAACAGTTAATGTATATGTTTTATTTGAATCTAATTGGTCAGATAATTTTACTAATACACTACTTCCATCAACAGTTAAAGAATCAATTCAAATTTCTACAAGATTATTATCTTTCTCAGTTATCTTAAATTCTTTATCTTTAGTATCATCTATAGCAACATTAAATCATACAGATAAATCTTTTGAATCAATAACATTTATATTTTCAATTGATAAATTTTTTCACATTTCTGTTTTAAAAGAATATTCTTTTGAATAATCTCCTTCATTTCATTCTCAATCAACAACTCTAATTGCTACATAATAAGTAGTATCTGGTTGTAAATTAGGTATAGTTGCTCATGTAGAATCAATCATATCATCTAAAGATTTATATTTTTTATCATCAACATGACTAACAGAATCATAATAAACAAAATATCAAACTGCTCAATCAACTGGTTGCCATGATATATTCAATGAATCAGGTGTAGCACTATCTAGTTTTATATCTCATTCCAATGATAAAGCATAAGTACTTACAGTAGTAAATAATAAAGCAATTAAGAATAAAGAAACTTTTTTTAGTAAATTCATACACTAAAAATTAAAAATTAAAAAAAAATTTGAGTAGTTATATTTTTTAACTAACATAGCTATATTAATATAAAAATATTTTATTACAAATTTTTTATGAAAAAAAATATAACATGATTTACATTAATTGAATTAATTATTGTTATGACCATTACAGCAATTTTAGCTATAGGAGCAAGTAGAATAAATCTTTCACAAATAGCTGAAGCTCAAAAAGTATGAATATTTTTAAATAAAATCAATTCAAATATAACTACTGCAATAAATAATAGTCTGATTTGAAAATGAATAAATGCAAATATTGATACTCCAAAATTTTGGAAAATCAATATAAACTCCAATTGAAACTGAAATTGATATTGAACATGAAATATTATAGTAAGCTATTGAAGTTGAACTTTTCAAACTGCTAGCTGATTAACTATAAAAGCTCCTAAATTTTATCAAATAACAAATATAAAATGTAGCAATTTAGATAATACAAACTCAACATCTGAAAATAATATAAATTTATATGTACAAAATTGAGATATTACTCTATCATGATGTACTAATACAAATGCAAAAATTCTAAATTTTGATGTTTTATATAAAAATTTCAAAAAACATGTAAAGATAAATTCTGTTAACAATATATTAAATTCAAATTAATAAATTTTATTTTTTAAAAAAGGAGAAAAATGAAAAAAATAGCAATATTATTATTAATAATTTTTCTAAGTTCATGTAGTTTTATAAATCAAAAAAATGATACAAAAACAACAAAAAGTAATGAAATATTAAAAAAAGAAAATAATATAAAAACAAATACTAAAACAAAGAAAATAACAACAATAAGTAAAATAAAACAAATTAAAAATAACAATGATAACAGAATAAAATATGCTACAAGATGATTAATAATAACATGAACTATTCACTTAAAAAATGATGAATATATATTGGCATTAAAAAATTTCTTAAATGCTTATAAAAATAGAAAATGAGATTCTACTTTAGAAAAAAAGATTGCTGATACATATTATATAATGAAAAATTGGAACAATGCATTTAAATATTATGATAAAATAACAAGTAAAAATATAAACTATAAAAATAAATTTATAGATAGTTATTTATATTCATTAGATATAAATAAGCTACAAACAAATACTTGATATCTAAATTTTAGTATAAACAATATAAAAAATATTAAATTATTAAATAATCAAGAAAAATTCTATTATTCAAATAGTTTAGAATGTATAAAGGATTTTTCTTTATGTAAAAAAAATTTTGCAGACTATATAGAAAAAATAAAAGAAAATAAAAAAGACTTAATACCTGAATTAATTAATGTAGAAAAAGCATTAATTGATTACAAAAATTTCAAAATTGATGAATTATATTTTAAAAATACATTGGTTATATGAGCTTTTTTTAAAAATAATAATTTTCCAGTTGTTATAATATTATGAAAAAATATTTTAGAAAAAAAGCCAAATTATAAACCAATATTAAAAATGATATCTCAAAGTGATTTTGAATTATGAAATTACAAAGAAGCAAAAATATATTTAACAAAATATTATGCACTTGATTCAAATGATAAAGATGTATTATACTTATTAGCTTTAATATCACAAAAAACACATGATTATGTATTAAGTAATATATATCTAACAAAAGCAGCTAAATTATGATATCAACCAGTAGAAAATATTTATAGATTACAAGTTTATAATGCTTATATATTAGATGATACAAAATCTATATTACAAAATTTTAATAAATTGATTAACAGTCAAGAAAATCCTTCAAAAAGTGATTTAATATTAGCAACATATTATAATTTAATCAATTCAAATATAAATACTTGAGAAAAATATGCTCAATTATGAATAAAACTTTATCCAAAAATTGAAGATTTTTATTGATTTGAATGATGGATTTTAATAGAAAAAAAAGAGTATAAAAAAGCAAAACTATTACTTGAAAAATGATATTCTATAAATAAAAATAATGCTTTAATTAATTTAAACTTAGGTAGATTAGAAGAAGCTCAAAATAATAATATCATAGCAATGTTATATTACAAAAGAGCAATTCAACTAGACAATTGATGAGAAATAACTAAAATTGCAACTGAAAAATTAAATACTTTAAAAAACAAAACAAATACTTGAAGTGTTATAAATAATAAATAAATTATGAATAATAAAAATAAATCACCTGAAAATCTATCAAATATAGAAAAAGATAAGGATATTTTAAACAAAAAAATAGAACAATTATCATATAATTTTTTAAAAAATTACACTCAAAAAAAAGACATTATTTCAAAATTAATGTCTTTTGAAACATCAAAATGATTGGATACTTTTAAAAAACAAATAGAATCATTAGAAAAAAAATGAGAAATAAATGAAAATGTTTCTATAGAAAAATTATTTTTATCTGTAAAAAAAGCACAAGGAGAAATTCTTAAAATAACAAAAAATAATATTGAAAAATTTAAAAAAGAAATAAATAATAGTGAAACAAAAAAATATAATATATCAAAAAATGATATAACTAATATAATTAATAAAAATCTAAAAAATAAAATTTTACATCCCCAAAATATATCTGATAAAATAATATCAGCTTCATTTGGAATATTAAATAGTTGATATAAAATAATTTTAAGCTGAAAAATATTAACTATTGACTTTATTAAATTAATAACTTTTCAAGTACCATTAAAACAAATAAAAGAACAATTTAAAAAAGTATAAAGTTAACAATTAACTTTATACTTTTTTGATTATATTAATTCCTTAAAAAAATGCATCTTCTCCTCAGATTGCTTTGTCATTGCTCAAATATGAGGAGTAATAAGCACATTTGATAATTCAAAAAGTTCTATTTTGGGGTCATTTGGTTCTTCTTCCCAAACATCAGCAAAAAATCTAGCTTGTCTATTTTCCTTTAAAAAATGAACTAAAACTTTTTCATTTATAATTCATCATCTTGATGTATTTATTATTATTACATCATTTTTTAATAATTTAATCTCTTTTTTTCACAAAAAATCTTTTGTAGTTGGAAGAAGTGGAATATGAAAACTTATAACATCAGATTTTATAAAAATATTATTTTTATCCTCTATAAATTCACAATATTTATTTTTTTCAACATCCTGTTTTTTTAAAAATGGATCAAATATATAAAATTTTTTAACTCAAAAAGCTTTAAATCTTTCATATATTTTTCTTCAAATATTTCAAAAACCTATAATTCAAACTGATTTATTAACTAATTCAAATCACATATATTCAAATCTATCATCTATAAATTTTTCATTCTCAGATTCTAAATACATACCTAAATTTAGATTTCTAACTAAATTCAAAACTCAAGCTAAAACTAAATCAGCAACTGCATTTGCATTTGCTCAAGGAGTATTTAATATTTTAATATTTCTTTTTTTACATTCTTCTAAATCAACTTTATCAAGTCCAACTCAAATTCTTGCTACAAACTTTAAATTTGGATATTTATCTAATAATTCAGAATCTACTTTTATCTTACTTCTAATAATTATTACTTCTATATCTTCATTTTTAAATTTATCTCAATTTTCAAAAATCTGATTATTTTTTTCTAAATAATCTAAATATTCTCTTTTAATTTCTGGAAAATCTTCCAATAGTAAAATTTTCATATCTTTATATTTCTTGTATAAAATAACTAATTTTAAATATAATATAAAATAAATATAAAACAAATAAAAAATAGGAAATAAATCCTATTTTTTTAAGCAAAAATCTTAACTATTCAACATATAATTCAACATTTTTTCTTTTTTACATCTTTTTTTATTTCTTTTTTAACTGATTTTTTTATTACTTTCTTTATATCTTTTTTATTTCATTTTGATTTTTTTAAAACTTTTGATTCATCTATATCTTTTATAACTTTTTTAGTTTCTTTTTTTACTGCTTTTTTAGCAGCTTTTTCAATTTTATCATGTTTTTTATCTAATTTTTTAGATGAAACTTTTTTTACAGCCTTTTTAGTTTCTTTTTTTACTTCCTTTTTAACTTCTTTTTTAGCTTCTTTTTTTATAGCTTTTTTTGTAGTTTTCTTTTCATCCTCTACTTTTTTTACAGCTTTTTTTAAAGATACTTTTTTCTTTTTATCTTTATCAAATAAAGCTTTTACTTTCTTTGAAGGAATATTTTTCAAAATAAGTTCTATATCTGCTTTTGATGCACAATCTAAAACTCTATTTTTTCAATCACTAGCTTCTACTTTTAAAGATTTTATATTTTCTAAAACTTTTTTGTCATTTTTTTCTATTTTTTTCTTTGCATCATACCAATATTTTCTAGCTCTTTTACTTACATCTAATTCTTCCAATACTGAAATAATTGAATAGTACTTTTTATTTCCTTTTTTAGTGAATTTTATTTTATCTCATTTAAGTACTTCTGAAATTTTCATAATTTAAAAATAATTATATTTTAAAGTCCTTTAAAATATAATTATTTTATATATAAACTCAAATTTATAGTCCTATTTTTAGTTTACTTTTTATTTTTTTAGATTATAAATACAATTAATCTTCATTATCTCAATCCAATAACAAAGTTTCACTTCAAGGTAAAGCTTGTCACATGAGGCTTTCTAATTCTCAATACATTCAAGTTACTGCTGAGGTTGCTCTTATTAAATCCATTTCTCTTTTTTTCCAATTTTTTTCCATTGCCCTTCTTTCTGAATCAATTCAATTTTTTAATTGAGAAAAAACATCAACCATCATAGTTATTTTTGAAGAGAATTGTTCACTTGTAAGATATTTATAAAGTAATTCCATTTTTATATCTTTTCATTCCAAAGATTTTTCTACTTTTGAAATTGAAATTAATTTATCTCTAAGCATAGTAGCAACAGGAATTGCAAATTCTGGACTAGCAACCATTACATCATCAAACATCCCAAAATTTATAATTCACTTAGGTAAAATAGTTGAAACTAATATTGCTATGTTTCAATTTACCTTAAGTTTATCATCCTTTAATTTCATAATCCAAGAATCTGTCCAAGATTTTGTATTTTTTGATTCCCAAACAATAATTCAAGCCTTTTGTCATAAATTATCTTTTACTGTTTGAATTAAATCTGCTCATTTTATTCATGTTGGAACATCTTCAACATTATCTATAGGAAAAGCTTGTAATAAAGCATTTTTTATATCATCTTCTTGTATATCTCATTGAATTTGTTGACTTGCTTGTTCTGCTTTTCTTTTTGCATCATCAAGAGATTTTTTTAATTGTTCTTGTTGCTTTTGATACTCAAGTTCTTTTTTTCTAAATTCTTCTTGAATCTTTGCTATCTTATCATCAAGTTGTTTATTTGACTTTTCTTGCATTTCCAAAGCTATTTTTTCTTCTAATTTCTTTTTTTCTAAATCTATCTTTTTTTCCATTTCTAACTCAAAATTCTTTTCTTTTTCTTCTAATTCTCTTGCTTTTTTAAGCATTTCTAATTCTTTTTTCTTAGCTTCTTCTTGTTCTTGTTCTGCCTTTTTTATTCTATCTTGCATATCTTTCATCTCAAGCTCAATTTTCTTTCTCTCTTCTAATGCTTTTTTCTCTGCAAATTCTTGAGCTTTTTTTCTCATCTCAAGAGTTTTCTGTTCAAGCTCTTTTTCAAATAAAACTTTTTGTTTTTCTTGCTCTTGCTTTAATTTTTCTTCTTGAGATTTCAATAACTCTTCATATTTAGATTCAGCAATTTTATCTAAATCTATTTGTGTATTACAATTTGGACAAGTAATTTGAGACATAAAACATATTGTTAATAATTAATTTTTTGTATTTTATATAAAAATAAAAAAATAAAAAGCCTTTATTAGACTTTTTATAAATGATGCTCAACCTCATATTCATATTCTCTATCAAAATCTTTTTTATATTTTTTAAAAATATAAATCAAAATTGGAGTATATGTAAATGTTATTAAAAATACTACATTAAAAACTATAGCTTCCAATTCTTGCATATATTGATAATTTGGAATAGCTGCTGCTATCATAAAAATCATAAGCACTGAAAGTCCTCATCTCATTCATCAAAAAGTTAAAACTGCCCACCATCTTACATTATCAATGCTATTAATTTTTTTAGTAACTTTTGATAAATGAGAATAAAAATACATAAATATTCATCTAACAATTGTAACAAATAAAAATATATAAACTGAAACATCAAAATATTTCCAAACAAAACTATTTAAATCAAATAAATCAACTAAACTTCAAAGAGCAATAAATAAAAAAGCATTTGATAACATAGCTATAAAATAAAGTATTTTTCAAACAAAATTATGATTTTCAGGATTTACTATAGAATCATATTTAACTAATTTATCTTCTTTCCATAATTTTTTAATTTGCTCATTCATAACAAGCATTGAAACAATTACAGCAAAAATTCATGAAACATGTAAAAAATGATCACTTAATAAAAATGATATAAATATAGCAGTTAATACTATAAAAGTTTCTATATAAGCATCTGTTGTACTTGCTAAAAATTTAATTCAAATATATCAAATAATAATTCATACAAAAAGAGATTCTCAAAATAATTTTAAAATTTCAAAACTTATAGATCAAACACTTAAACTAGCTTCTCAAATTGCTATTCAAATAGCAATAGAAAATATAGATAATGCAACTACATCATTTGCTAATGATTCACTTTCCAATTTAAATGATAATTTATGTGGAACTTTAAAATTTGATAAAGCTGCATTAACTCAAACTGGATCAGTAGGACTAATAGTTGAGGCTAATAATACAAGCATTAAAATTCAAATTCAAGGTAAAATTATATTTCCAAAAAATACTATTGCAGCAACTGTAATTAAAACATTTACTACTGCTAATAATACAATTGAAACATAATTTTTCTTAATACATTTCCATGTTATTCAAAAAGTATCACTAGCTATTAAAAATGGTAAAGTAATAAGTACTAAATAATGAAAAGTATGAGCATCAAATTTCAAAAGTTCAGGTTCAAAATGAGCAAATAACAATCACACTATAATATAAAATATAGTACTTGGTAATCATACTTTTTCTTGAAATAATGTAGCAAAAACAACTGCAATTAAAACTATTGCTATAATCTCTATCATATAATAAAATACTTAATCTATAAATTTTTATTATTTTATCATATTTTAATTTAAATATCAATAACTTTTAGTATATCATCATACTTAAATCATTTTCTAATTAATCTTTCTATTATTTTTTGTTTTAATTCATATCAATCAAATTTATCTTGAATCTTTTTTATGATTTTTTTATATTCCAATTTTATTAAATCCAATTCTCAAGTTTTAAAACTTTCTTCTAAAAATTTTTCTATTAATTCTTTATTTTCTTGTCTTTGAAATAATTTTTGTTTTATATACAATTTTGATTTTCATTTATTTTTATAACTTCTTACTTTAGATTTTATAACTTCTTCTTCCTGAATTATATTTTTTAATTTTTCTTTAATTATAAAATTAATTTCATCATCAATTATTCATCCATATTTCTGTCATTTTACTGAATCTGGTCAAAATTTTTGTTTTAATTTCTGAGCTAATTTTTTGGGACTTGGATAATATTTTAAATAATACCAAATAGCATAATCAATAATTTTTTGAGAAATTTTCATAAACATACATTATTAGCTAATTACATAAAAATATTATATAAAATAAAAACTAAAAAACAAAAAAAGAGAAGTAAAAATACTTCTCTTTTCATTATATCACTTGAAGAGCTTCTTGCAAATCAAATGACTCCTCTTTTATCAACTTATCAAAGCAAAAATTCAAAACTCTAGCATAATCACTATCCAAAAGCTTAATAGAAGAAAAATCAATATTTCTCTTACCTTTTTCTAGGATATAGTTAAGTTCATCATTTACACTTTTTACAGAAGGAAAATCCTCAAGATTAAGAGCTATAACAATAGCCTTATCCAAGCCAAATGATTTAGCATCTTTAGATAAATCTGAAAGAGCCTCTATCACCTCTGTTTTATATCTATCCAGCCCTATAAGTTTTGACATAAGAGCCTCCTTTCTTTTAAAGTATATTAATTATACTATTTTTAAAATAAAAGTAAAGTTATTATTATAAAAAATAATATTTTTTATTTCAAAACTACATCCAAAACTTTCAACATCAGATTTTTTTTCCCCATCCAATTATCTTCTGAAATATCAAAAATTAAATCAAGTTTTTTTCAATCTCTTACTCATATTTTTATTTCTTCATAATAATCTCACATATAAAATGCAAACATTTTAAATAAATGTTTTGTTGTAAATTTCAAATGATCTCTTGATTTATTTCAAAGAATTTCAACTTTAAAATCATTTAAATTTTCAACCATAAAAACTGGTTTTGGATTTCACATTCAAAAAGGTTTAAATTTATTTACCTTTCTTAAAAAACTAAATCAAAGTTCATTTAAATCTACTATCTTTGTAATCTCTATTTCTTTTATCTCCTGTGATAAATCTAGCTTATTTACTTCAGATAAAATACTTGATTTAAATTCTACTAATTTATCTTTTGAAATAGAAAAGCCAGCTGCTTGTTTGTGTCACCCAAAAGCCAAAAACATATCTCTTCTTTTTTCAAGAATTTCTATCATAGAAAAATATTCTGGAGCTCTACAACTAGCTACATATTTATCTCCTTCATCTTTTAGTGCAATACAAGGTTTATGATATTTTTCAGTAATTCTACCTGCAACTATTCACATAATTCCATGTGGAACATCTTTACTAATATAAAATAACAAATTATCTTGTTTATTTATCTTACTTTCTGCTTCTTCTACAAATTGTTTTGTTAAAAATTTCCTTTTTTCATTTAATTGTTCAATTTCTCTTAGAGTTTTTTCTACTGAATCAGAATTGTTTAATATAAGGTTTACAGCCTTATATGGGGTATCCATTCTTCCTGCAGCATTAAGTCTTGGTCAAATTGTAAAACCAAAAACATCTGCATCTAAATCAGTATCTAAATCTTCTTCTAAAAGTCTTCTAATTCATCTAGACCTTGAATTTTTTATCTGAGCAAGTCAAAGCTCAACAATTACTCTATTTTCTCAAGTCAAAATCATACAATCAGCAACTGTTCCAATAGCACAAATATCAATAGATTCTATTAAATATTGTCTATATTCATCATAATTTAAATATTCTTTAGCCAAAGCTTGCATAAGTTTAAAAGCCACTCAAGCTCAAGCAAGATTTTTATATGGATAAGTACAATCTTGTCTTTTAGGATTAATTATAGCAATAGCTTCTTCTGGAATTATTTCAGGAACAGCATGATGATCAGTAACTATTATATCAACTCAAATAGACTTTGCATATTTAATAATTTCTACATCTCTAGTTCAACAATCTACAGTAATAATCAAACTAACTCAAAGTTCTTTTGCTTCATCAACAAAATATTGTTTTAATCAATATCAATCTTTTACTCTATGAGGTAATCTATAACTTGCTTTTAATCAGATTTTTGTAAAGAAATGCATTAAAATACTAGTTGAAGTAACTCCATCAACATCATAATCTCAAAAAATAAAAACTTTTTCATCATTATCTTTTGCCTGTTTTATTCTTTCAACTGCCTTTTGCATATCTTCAAATAAATATGGATCATGTAAACTATCCAAAGTATTTGGTAAAAATTCATCTCACTCAAATCTAGAATTTAATATTTCTTCTATAGTTTTATTTTTAGTTTTTCTATCAAATTTTATTATATTTCATTTTATTGATTTTTGTTCTATCACTTTTAATATTTTACTTAAATTTTAATTAAAAATAATTATATAAAATCATAAAAAAAATACAAAAAGAAAAGCTGGGATAAATATCCACAGCTTAAAAACTAACACTCAAAGCATTTCTCTAGCAAAATCTTTAAGTGACTTAGCAACCTCTCTACCTCCTGAACTATAAACCATATTATTTGAATTACCTAGTCTATACCCAGAGTTAGATCCATTAACATATATGGTTCTATCAGATCCACCTTGAGCACTTGGTACTTTAATAAGTTTCTTAGTGTTATCTGATGTATCCATATATTCTTCTATATAAGCCATAACATACCTCCTTATTTTTAATTTTTATGATTTGGCAAATATATTATAACATAAAAAAAATAAAAAATAAATTTTTTTGTTTTTTTTATTAAATAACATATAATATTTACATATTTTTTTGTCCTCATAGCTCAGTTGGAAGAGCACTAGGCTGCGGACCTAGGTTAGTCGTAGGTTCAAATCCTACTGAGGATACCAAAATATAAAAAAAGACTCTAATTTATTTAATAGAGTCTTTATTTTTTATTAAAAAAGTATTAGTTTCTTCAGTTCATATTAATTGATTCAATCAATTAACATATAAATCAAAACTTCTTTTATCTTGTTTAAAAGTATTTTTATTAATTATATTCTCAATTTTCTTTTTAAAATATAAAATTCTATATTCCTCATATACTTCTCTTAAAACTAATTTTACATTCTCAGATAATTTACCATACTCTAAAATAAAAAAATTATATTCTTTCATATTAGGAGAAAACTCTCATTTTCTTATAATTTCATCCAATGGAAAAACAAATTTTTTCATAAAATTATCATGTTCTTCTAGTTCTTTTCTAGTATATTTTAATCATTTTACATCTGTAGTGAATTTTTGTTCTAAATATTTCATATCATTATTATTAATTTATATTTTTAAGTCACTCTTAATACTTCTTCAATAGTAGTATATCACTTAATTGCTTTTAATATACCATCTTCTTGCATTAAAATCAAGTCTTTTCATCTTGCTGATTTTATTATTTCATCAACAGTAGCTCATTCTCTAATCAAATCTCTTAAATTTTCTGTTAATGAAATAATTTCAAAAATTCAAATTCTTCATTTATATCAACTATAATTACATTTACTACATCATTTGGATTCATATAATTTTAATTTATCTGCAGGCATTCATTTCATACCTATATCTTCCATCATATTTTTTATTAAAGCAATTTCTCAAGGAGTTTTTTCTCTTTCTACTTTACAATAAGGACATATTTTTCTAACCAATCTTTGAGCAATAATAGTATCAATTGCTGATGCTATTATATATGGTTTCAATCACATATTTATAATCCTATCCAAAGTATCTGCTGCTGATTTTGTATGAAGAGTTGATAAAACTAAATGACCTGTAAGAGATGCTGAAGTTGCTGTATCTAAAGTAACTTTATCTCTTATTTCTCATACCATTATTATATCAGGATCTTGTCTTAGTAAAGCCTTTAATCATGTTTCATAAGTAAATCATACTTTATCATCAACTTCAGCTTGAATAATTCCCGGTAATTCATATTCTATAGGGTCTTCAAGTGTAATAATTTTTTTATCAGGAGTATTCAATTTTGATATCATTGTATAAAGAGTTGTTGTCTTACCTGATCAGGTTGGTCAAGTAACCAATATTAAACCATTTTTCTTTGAAATAGCTTTTTCTACCATTCTTTTTGTAGTCCAAAAAAATCATAAATCTTCAAAACTAACTATTGCCTTTGATGCATCAAGTAACCTACAAACAACATTTTCTCAATATTTAGTTGGTAAAGTAGAAACTCTTACATCCAATTTAGAATTATTATTTTCAGCTACATTTAACTCATACTTACCATCTTGTGGAACATTTGTAATATTTAATTTTAGATTTGCACTATATTTTAATCTTTCTAAGATTAATTTATATTGATTTAATTCTAACTTAAAAACATTAACTAAAATTCAATCAATTCTGAATCTTACTTCAACTTCATTTTCAAAAATTTCATAATGTATATCTGAAGCTCCTAAAACTAAGGCTCAAATACTTAAATCATATAATGCAGTATCTGTTTCCCTCCTTTTCAATGAATCTTTAACTTGTTTTTCAATCTTTTCAAATTTATCACTAGAAAAACTCTTTTGTTGTTCAGACTCCAAAATTTTTTCTTTTAACTTCTCATTTATTTTTACTTTTATATCTTTTCAAATAGGCATATTGAAATTTTTAATCTTGTATTTTTTATTTGTTTTTATAATATATAAACATTATAGCATAATCATTTTATTAATGCAAAAATCCAATAAAAATGCCTCTATACTTTTATGGGCAATATTTATAAGTATGATTTTATCTATATTATTCTTATCTATAAGTACAAAAATAACTAAAATACTTAAAAATAATGATAATATACTAAATCAAAATAAAATAAATCAAATAATAAATAACAAAGTTAAATCACTTAATTTTAATACAACAAAATTAAAAGATAAAACTTACCTAATTTTTGAAAGTAGAAATCCATTAAGAAGAGTAATTAAAAAAAATTCTAGTTTTACTATTTTATTTAATTCTTGAGCAACTATAAATTTAAAAATAAATAAAATATATTGAGCAGATTTATATTACAAATTATACCAATCAAATGATAAAAATAATATAAATAACTTAGTATGAAGTTGAATTATATCAGATAAATTGGAAACTACATTGCTTGATAGTTCAAATAATTGGTGAAAAATAATACTACAAAATTTATGATGAGAATCAAAAATAAAAATCTATTCTGAAAAAGCATGCAGACCTAAATATATAAATTATAAAATTATAAAAATAATCTGAAATACAAATATAATACAAACTGAAAATAAAAAACAATTATATTAATTTCTTTACAAATATAATTTAAAATATAAACTAAATAAAAAATAATTTATTATAAAGTTATGAACAAAAAAATTATATCATCCATTATAATGCTAAGTATTATATTTTCTATATATAATACTTCTTTTGCAGAAGAAAAAAATACTCTATATGAAGGATATAAAAAAAATGTAGAAACTTATTGTATAAATGCTAATTTTTATACTCAAGAAGATAAATGAAATAAATATATTTATAAATATAAAGAATATCAGAAATACTATCCAACTGTTGAAGAATTAAAAAATAATTCAAAAATAAAAGCATTTCTTAATCAAAATGATTTTGCATTAAAAGCAATAAAACAAATATATAGAGATACTCAAAATGAAATATATAAATGTTGATTAATTTCAGCTCAATATAAATCTATGAAACTATTAGAAAATTTAACAAAAGCAGATAAAACTTGAACATTAAAAATATTAATAAAAAATAAAATAAAACCTAAAATAAAAAGATTGAAACAAATAAATTCTCAATGTAAATTACCTGAAAACAATATATCTATATCAAAAAAAAATATTCTTGATCAATCAACTTTTGAATTATGTAAATATAGTTTTTACCTAGATTATCTAGATTCATATTATTCAAAAATAGATAATATACTTTGAATAGATGAAACAAAATTAAAATGAAAAACAAAAAAAGCATATGAAAATATATCATATAATCCTGATGTAATTGCTGGATTAAAATCACAAATTCAAAATAATATAAGTTCAGAAAAAAATCATAGTTATCAAATATACAAATTAGCTTTTACTGCTTATAGTGAATACCAAAACAACTATCCAATTCATCTTGCCCTATGATTATTAAAAGATAATTTAATCATATATAGAGAGAATTTATATAAAGCAATAAGTCCTATAAATCAAGTTGTATATAAAATAATACATGCAATGAGTAAATAGAAATCAATAAAAAAATAATATAAAGTTTCAAAACTTTATATTATTTTTTTATTAATTTACATAAATATATCAACTTATTGCTCTATTTTTTGAAGAAATTTTTCTATAAGTAACTTCTCACAATCTTCTATAATTCATATCTGTTATAATCAAATCTCAATTTGATTTTATATCCATAACTATTCAAACATGCCCATATCTAGGATTATATCATCTACCATTAAATACAATAATTGCTCATAATTTTGGTATATGTCAAACTTTATGTCATTTCTTCCTTGCATTTCTTATCCAATCTTTTGCATTACCTCACCAATCTACAGTTTTATATTTTGCAACATACCAAGTACAATTTCCCCAATAAAATTTATGATAACTTGGCTTTGGAGTTAATTTATATCTTCAAGAAGCAGTTACATACTTACTTCTAGAAAAAGTATATCAAGATTTTCTATATGTATAAACTCTTTTTCTTGGTTTATATTTAGGTTTAGGTACATATTTTTTAGCTCATGGTATAACTAATATCTCTCAAGTTTTTACAACTTCACCAGTTCAAATTAAGTTTTGTTTTCTTATTTTAGAAACATCAACCTTATATTTTTTAGCTAAGCTAAGTAAAGTTTCTCATTTTTCTACTTTATGAATAACTCAAGATACTGGTGGAATTTTTATTATATCCCCAGGATGTATAACATGTTTTTTTGTAAAATTATTTGCCCAATAAATAGAATTACTAGAAACTCTAAATTTATATGCAATTGATGATATTGATTCTCAAGCTTGAACTTTATATTTTACTATTTCATTAGTTCAAGATAAATCTCTATTATCATCTAAAACTGTTGATACAGATAAAAAAGAATCCTTTGCTTCATATAATTGAGCTCACTGATCTTCTAAATCATTTTTTCAAATTATATATGATCATAAAATTGAACTTTCATCTATATCTCATCTATAAAAATCATAAGCAGTATTATTATAAATTTTTGATGCAAACATAGGATATATAGGCATTAGAAATGCCATAAATATAATAACTATTTTATATCATAATTTATTTTTTTTTAAAATTTGAGTTACTTTATGTTTTAATCACATATTTTCTTTCAACATCCTAGAATGTCTATCTATACGTGCTTTTATATTAACTTTTTGTACCAAATTATTTATTTAGAAAATAAATATAAACTATAAAAATAGTCTATTTATACTTAAATGAAAATAAGTATTTTAAATTAAAAATTTAGCCTAATAAGTATAATAAAAAAATAGAGATTTTCAAAAGAAAATCTCTATTTTTATTTTTTAATTAAGCTATTCAAACAACTTCCATTTTTGTTAAACTTGGTCTAAAACCATTATTTCTCATATATCTTTTTTTAGATTTCATTTTAAAAACTCTAACTTTTGAACCTCTAAATTGTTCAACAACTTTTAATTCTACTTTTGAACCTTTTACTGTAGGAGTTCATACCTTAGTTTCTTTTCCATCTTCATCTGATACTAATAAAGCTTCAACTGATATTTTTTTACCTTCTTCAACATCTTGTCTTTTTACATCAATTACATCACCTTTTCTAACAATAAATTGATTTCATCCTAATTCTATAACTGCTAACATAATTAACTTTTTTAAAATATATAAAATAAGTATTTAAGTATTTTTTTAAAACTTAAAAAAGAAAAGCCCTAATTTCCCTTTTTTCTTAAGTTTTAACTACTTTAGAATCTAAAGTCTATAACCATAAAATAGTTTCACACTACAGATTCTAAATTTTTAAAAATGGTTGGGATGGTAGGATTCGAACCTACGCATGACGGAGTCAAAGTCCGTTGCCTTACCACTTGGCGACATCCCAATAAATGCTTCTAAAATTTCTTTAGCTTGCACATTATATAAAAATAAATAAAAAGTCAAAATAAATTTTGATTTTTTTTGTTAATTATTAATATAAGGCTTACAAAAATAATGATTTTTTATAAAATTATTATTAATATATAATTATTTTTTAAGCTTAAATAAACTATGTTGTGAATAATAAACTTTTTAAAAAAAAGACCAAGTGACTTAACTATTAGAATATGAAGAATTTTATTTTGATTACTATTAGTTTCTACAGCTTATTATAATCTTATATATCAAGGTGATGCAATGGAATCTAGTTTTTGGTGAATAACAATTTCTGATCAAGCAGCACTAATATTAAAATATATATTAATAGCTATGTGAACACTTCCAATTATTGCATCAATAATAAATCATTGTATAGCTAAATCTAAATATATAAGAATTGGACAAATTATATTTGGTATAATACTATTTATATTTGCATGACTTATAAAAGATACTGCAGATTTAGATTTTGATGTATTAGTTATGATATTAGGTTTTTTACCTCTTTTTGCATGAATTACATGAAAATGTATACCTAAACCTTGTTTAAGATATGGTGAAAAAATAACTAAAATTAGAGTTTAATTTAAAATACTATATATAAATATAGTATTTTTTTATATAAAAAAAACAGATTAGTAAACTAATCTGTTAATAAATCTCTACTTGGTTCATAAAAATCTAAATTATCTTTTCAAATTTTATCAATAATATAATTAATTAAATCTTCTTTTTTTACTTCTGTTTGAGTTCCATCAACATTATTTCTCACTTGAAAAATTCAATTTCTTGCTTCCATTATTCAAACCATAACCACATATTTTGCTCATGATTTATTTGCTTTTAACATTTGTTGTTTCATTGATGGAGTTCATAAAGAAACTGAGGTATTTATTCAAGCATCCCTAGCTTCTAAAGTCAAAGGTAAAACTACTTTTTTAGCTTCATCTCATAATTGAACAAAGTATAAGTCCAATTTATCTTTATTTCTAATTTTTATATCCTTTTGTTTTAATAAATCTATTAATTTAAAAACATCTACTGAGAAATTTGAAGCAGGAATTTCTTTATCATTTCATAAACTTAATGATAAAGTATTATATCTATATCATGATGATATAACTTCATTATTAGAAACTAAATCAAATTTCCATACAGAATTATTAATATAAGGATAATCTAAAATCAAAGAAGAATCTTCCATATAAGGAACACTTAATATATCAAGATATTCTTTTAAAAGAATATAATGCTTTTTTGAATCTTTTTTTAAAAATTTTGTAATTTTAGGAGCTTTTTCTAATAAAATTTCTTCATCTTCAGTTTTTGCTTTCAATAAAGCCAAAGGATTTTTTTCTAAATCATTTAAAGATTCTTCAGATAGTAAATGTTTTTTATCTTCATAAAAATTTTGTAATTCTTCAATGTATTTAGTTTGTTCTTTTTTATTTCATACAGAATTTATTCTTATATTTACTTCTGATTCAAGTCAAATTTTTTTTAATACACTATATGTTATATAAATAAGTTGAGCATCTATTATTGGATCATCTTCTCAAATAACATCTCATCAAAATAATCATACAGATTTTATTTCTCAATCAACTTTTGGATAAAATCAATCCATATAATAGGTATAAATTGGTTGATTTTCTTCTGACATATTATTATCAATATATGATTTCAAAGTTAATATTGATGAATTTGGCTTTAAAGCAAATTCTCACAATCAATCTATATCAAAATTATAGGAATATTTATCATAATCATCTCAAAAAATATCTTTTATATATTTTAATTCTATTAAATTTGGAGTTGATAACCTTCTAAATCAATTCTTTCTAAATTCATGTCTAAATACTTTCTTTAAAAAAGTTAGATATTTATGATCATCTTGTCAAATTACTTTTGTTTTCAATTTTGAGTCTTCCATTTTTCTTTTTTCATATTAAAATAATAAGTCTGTGTTTAAGTATATTCTATAATTGTTTTTTTTCAAAAATAATTAAGCATTTTTTATAAAATAAACTTGTAAAATTATAAATTATAAGAATAATAGTTTAAAATTAATAATGATATAAATATATAATATATGGAAAAGAAAAAAAATATTGCATTAACTTGAGGTTCAACTTGAGGACACATATTTCCACTAGTCTCTTTATATAATTATTTAAAAGAAACTGGAAAGTATAATTTTTTATGGTTCTGAGAACAATGAAACCTAGAAGAAGAAATTGCTCAAAAAAATAAAATTCCTTTTTTTGATATAAGTGCTTGAAAACTTAGAAGATATTTTGATATAAGAAATTTTTATGAACCATTAAAAAATCTTACTTGAGTTGTTGAAGCAATTTATTATAGTAAAAAAGAAAACATTGACATAGTATTTTCTAAATGAGGTTATGTTTCATTACCTATGGCATTTTGAGCAAAATTGACATGAAAAAAATTATATATACATGAATCTGATACTGTAGCATGAATATCAAATAAAATAGTATCAAAACTTGCAGACAAAGTTTTTTACAGTTTTGCAAACAAAAAAATAGATTGAAAAAAACATATATTATCTGGACAAATATTAAATCCTGAATTAATTGATTATCTAGAAGATACAACTGTTGTTAATTGAGCAAAATTAAATGTTATTGTTATGGGATGAAGTCAATGAGCAACTAATATATTTAATGCATTATTAAAAGCATTACCAAAACTACAGCATGTTCAATTCCATATTGTATTATGAGAAAAACATATGCACTTAAGACCAGAATTTAAAAAATTTTCAAATACAATTGTTCATGATTTTATAACTCAAAAAAGATTATGAAAGATTTTAAAAGATGTTGATATAGCAATAACAAGAGCCTGAGCAACAACTTTATGGGAATTATATTATTTTTGAATACATAGTTTAATTGTTCCATTAAAATGAAGTGCTTGAAATCATCAAGAAAAAAATGCTCTATATTTTAAAGAAAATTATTGAAGTGAAATACTTGATGATGATGAATTATTATCAGAAAAAATAATTGATAAACTAACAAAATATAAAGATTTAAGAAAAGTATGATTAAATTTAAAAGATTTTTTTAAACCATTAAAAATAATTCAAAAAGAAATAGAAAATTAAAAAATATTATTAATTATTTATTTCTTTTGGCAATACTAAAAATTATATTAAAAAAAATAAGTATGTTACAATAAAAATATACTTATTTTTTTATTATATAAAAATATGAAAATTGTTTTAAATATACCTGATATTATTGTAGCAAAAATAAAATATGTACTTCTTTGAATTTTTATAATTTCAATGATAAGTTATGCATATTTTTTTAAATGAGCAGATTCAAATGTTTATTTATTATTAGCTTGTATTTTTGCAATATATATGGCAATCAATCTATGAGCAAATGATATTGCAAATAATATGGGACCAGCAGTTGGTTCAAAAGCTATAAGTTTAAGATGAGCAATAATAATTGCTGTAATTTTTGAGGCTAGTTGAGCAATAATAGCATGATGAGATGTAGTAAATACAATAAAATGATGAATTATAAAACCTGATTTTTTTATAAATCATCAAATTGAATTTATTGCTATAATGCTAGCAACACTACTTTGATCAGCTATATGGGTAAATATTGCTACATTTCTTAAAGCACCAGTATCAATCACACATTCAATACTTTGATGATTAATCTGAGCATGAATTACTTCAGCATGATTTGAAGTAGTTAACTGGCCAGTTGTTATAAAAGTTGTAATTGCATTAATTATTGCAATATTTATGTGATGAATTATTGCAACAAGTATCTATATATCCATAAAAAGAACAATATTAAAACAAAAGAATAAATGAGAAGCTGCAAAACATTGGGTTCCAATATATGTATCACTTATGGTATTAATCTTTTCTATTTACCTTATACTAAAATGATTTAAACATAAATTATGACCAGTTCAATCATATATAGAAAACATGTGATTAAATTTCATCACTACTGCAGTCTTTATATCTGTAATAATTTCAGTTATAGTTTATACTATATTAATAATAAATTATTGAAGAAAGAAAAAATCATTTTTTGAAGATAGTAAAGACTTTGTAAATGAATTATTTAATCTTCCTTTGATTTTTGCTGTTGCTCTTTTAAGTTTTGCACACTGATCAAATGATGTAGCAAATGCTATTTGACCTCTAGCAGCAATATATGACACAACTATAGATACAGTTTGAAATGTAAATAAAGTTGGAATACCTATATGGATTATGATTTTATGAGCATTTTCTCTATCTTTTTGACTTGCTGTTTTTTGAGCTAGACTTATAAAAACTGTTTGAAAATCTATAACAAAACTTGACCAAACAAGAGCATATTCTATTGCTCTTTCTGCTGCTATAACAGTAATTGTAGCATCTTGATTATGAATTCCTGTATCCACAACACAAATAGCTTTATGATGAATTTTTGGTATATGATTATATAGACAATGGTTAAAACATAGAAAATGAAAAGATAAAAAAGTAATAGAAATCTGAAAATTAAATTGAATAATTTTATCTTGGTTTGTAACTTTCCCTATTGCATGAGTAATTGCTTCAATAGTATATTGAATAATTATATATTACTCAAAATAATATAATAAAAAGTCAATATATTTTATAAAAAATATATATAAAATAATTGATACAAAAAAAATAATATGATAAACTTTAAATATAAAATATTTTCTAAAAATAAAAATAAAAATGAACACAGTTTTTAATAAAGAAGTAAAACAATTTGATAAAATTAGTTTAGATGAATTAAACCAAACTTCTAGCTACTTAAAAAGAATTGATAGAAAATTTTTAGTTACAGCTTCTGACTTTAAAGAAATATTAAAAGATATAGTAAATGATTTTAAAATTCTTGAAATAAATAATAAAAGAATATTTTCTTATGATAATGTTTATATGGATACTGAGGAACATTTATTCTATAAACAACATCAAGCAAAACAAAATAAAAGAACAAAAATAAGAACAAGATTATATAAAGATTCTGATTTAGCATTTTTTGAATTTAAACAAAAAGAAAATTGAATAACTCAAAAATACAGATATAGCTTCCCTATAGAAGAACACTGAACTATGACAAAAGGAAAAAAAAGATTTTTTGAATGAGTGTGGCAAGCTATGTATAACTGAGAAAAAGCACCTACAATAACTCCTTCAATAAGAACAAAATATAAAAGAATAACTTTAGTAAGTAAAGATTGAAGTGAAAGATTAACTATAGATTTTGATATAAAAACTGAAAACTTAAGAAATTTATCTCAAGATGAAGTAAATCTAAAAAATTTAGTAATAATTGAATCAAAATCATTAAACAAAGATTGTACTAGTTGTGAAACAATGAAAAGACATGGAATAAAAGAAGCAAAATCTTGTTCTAAATATTCTCTATGAGTTATATATGCATGACTTGCTGAAAAATATGATACATTTGCTGAAACAATGAATGAAATCAGAAAAATAAGAATGCAAACATTAAAAAATAGATTTAGAAAAACAAAAATAGAAACAATACTAAAACAAAATACACAAAAACAAAATGATAGAAAAAAAAATCTAGTTAAACAATAAAAAAAAGAAATTTATCAATAAATTTCTTTTTTTTATTAAAACTCTGTTTTTATTTCATCCTTTATTATTCTTTTCATATCTTCTTTTAAAGGAGCAACAAACTTATGTTTTTTTCAGTATAAATCTATTTCTATAAAATAAGCATGTAAAGCTTGTCTTTTTAATTGATATAAAGTTGCTGCTTGTTTATTAATTTTTGAATTTCAATAAGTTTTATCTCAAATAATTGGATATCAAATAGAAGCTAAATGAACTCTTATTTGATGTGTTCTTCAAGTTTCAAGTTTAAGCATTATTAAACTATATTTACTATCAATATGCTTTAAAACCTTTCAATATGTTATAGCCAATTTGGGATTAACAGGATTTTTAGTAGTCATCTTCATTCTATCATATGGATCCCTACCTATATAACTTTCAATTTTAAAATTATCTTTAGTTAAAATTCCTGTAACTATTGCTAGATAATATTTTCAAACTTCTCTATTTTTTATAGTTTCAGATAAATAATTCATCATCTTATCATTTTTTGCAATCATTATTGCTCAAGTTGTGTCTTTATCAAGTCTATGAATTATTCATGGTCTTTCTACTCCTCAAATAGATGGTAAATTATTTTTACAATGATATAATACTCAATTAACCAAAGTTCCACTATTTCATCATTCTCAAGGGACAGGATGAACATTTATTCAAGCATCTTTATTTAAAACTAATATATTCTCATCTTCAAAAATAATATCTAAAGGCATTTTTTCAGCTAAAACTTCATCAAGTTTTTCAACTATAATCTCAAAAGATATCTCATCTTTATTTTTTATTTTTACATTTTTATTTATTTGCCTATTATTTACAAAAACTTGTCACTTATCAATTATCTTCTGAATATAACTTCTTGAAAAATCTTTAAAAAGAGCAGATAAATACATATCTACTCTTTTATTTTTCTCTTCTATAAATACACAAAAATTATATCTCATTTATTTTAATTATAATCCTAAACTTTTTTTAATCTCTTCTTCTTTTTTCTTTGCTTCTTCTTCTTTAGCTTTATTTTCTAATTCAGACACATATAAATCTCCTAACATTTTCCATTCTGATTGTTGTTTTTTTAATAATTTTTTGATATCATCAGGATGTTCTCAAGCTAATTCTTTAAATTTTTCTCTTTCTTCTGTAAAAACTTTTGTTAACTCATCAAATTGAAATTGAGATAAAGTAGGAACAGCATCAATAACTCTCTTTTTTTCCATTGTATTTAAAGAAAGACTATGTTTTAATAAATCAAGAAATTTTGCTTCATCAATATCAACTTCTGGAAGGTGTTTTTTGATTAAATCAGATATTATTTTATCAACTTCTTCTTCTTTTATTTGAACTTCTGACATATTAATTATATAATTAATTATAAATTTCTCTTATTATAAATAATATTTTTTATTTTTCAAAAGTTTTTATTATAATAAATAAAAAATTAAACTTTTACTCTTTTTAAAAATGTCATTATTTAAAACTCAAGCAATAATATTAAATCAAAAAAAAATAAATCAGAAGGATTTTATATATACTATATTTACAAAAGATTACTGAAAAATACTAGTAAATAAAAAATTAAGTTCAAAAGAAAAAGTATTAGATATATGATATATAATTAATTGTGAAATACAAACAAATGAAAAAAATGATATACATAAAATAAGAAATATAAAAATAAAATATGAATTTTTAAATCAAAAAAGAAGTTTTTCTGAAATAAACTTATATCTTGAAATATTAAGTTATACTTTAAAAAATATAGCTATTTGAATAGTTTTTTATGAGATTTTTGATATAATAGAATATATAAATAAAACTGAAAAAATTGATGAAACAAAGCTAATTTTAGCAAAATTAAAAATAAAAAATATTCTATGAGAACTAGATATAAAAAACAAAGATACAACTATAAATAAAGTTTTAAAATTCATCAATAAAAATAATATAAAAACTATTTTTAAATTAACTTGAATTGATGAAAATATAAAAATAGGATTAAAAAAAATATAATCATAAAAATCAAATATGCTTAAAAAAATTATAATAATTTTATTATTAATATTTTTAAAAATAAATATAAGTTTTTGATATTATCAAGAAAACATTAATGATAATATTAAAATTTATAATATTTATAAAAAGATACAAAATTTTACTAAAAATAATAATATTACATGAAAAAATTTAGATATTTTTAAAAATTTAATGAAAAAAAAATTATCAACAAAAATAAATAAAAATAAACAATTTAATTCATTTAAAGAATATGCATATTTTAAAATATATAATTTTTTTGATTATTGAGATGTTTTTTTTGATTTTAATAATCAAATTTACTATAATATTTTAAAAAATAAATATTTTAAAATATTAGTTACAAATAAAAATATAAAAATAAATGAGAATTATTTATATGATACAAAATGAAATAAATATATAAATATTATAAAAATTCCTAAGAATCAAAATATTCAAAATTATTTTGAAAAAAATATAATAATAAAAAATTGTAAAATAATTAATAATCCAAAACATTTTATAAAAAATATAAAATATAACTTTTTTATTTTAAAACCTATAAATTCAAAAAATATCTGTGAAACACAATTAGATAACTATTGAATTAGATATTTTATAAAAATAGATAATCAAACAATTATATACATTAATGAATGACAGGATTATAATTGAATAGATTTTGAAACAATACAAATTTTAAATAATTAAAAAATTCTGACAATGTCAGAATTTTTTAATACCCAACTCCTTCTTTTATTCTTTCAAGCATTTGCTTATCCATATCAGAAATGTATTTAGGCATTTTAGTATCAAGTTTAACTATTAAGTTTCACTCCTTTGCTCATTCTTTTTTACCAAATCATTTAACTCTCATTTTTGTACCTGGCTTAGTTCAAGCTGGAATTTTTATAGTTTTTGTTTGTCAATAAACTCATCTAACTTCAAGTTTTCATCAAAGTAAAAAATCAAAAAATGGAACTTCATAAGTTTTTTCAAAATCTAAACTTTCCTCTTTTTTAGGTTCTTGTTTTGTTTGTTGCCCATATTGTCATCAAAATGGATTTCAACTAGTTTTTGTTCTTCAAGTAAAACCTCAAAATAAATCTTCAAAATTAATACCTCATCAAGATCATCATCTTGCTGCTTGTCAGAAAATATCTTCAAATCATCAAAATCAAGAAGTTCAAGTTCATCAAGCTCAAGAAAAAGGATTTCATCAAGCTTTTCAAAACATATCATATTGCTTCCTTTTTTCTGGATTTGATAATGTCTCATATGCTTCTCACAATTCTTTAAATTTCTTTTCAGCTTCTTTTTTATCTCATTTTGCTCTATCTGGATGATATTTCATTGCTAATTTTCTATATTCTTTTTTTATTTCATCTTGGGTAGCTGTTTTTGAAACTCATAATATATCATAAAAATCTTTTGCCATATATTCTTATAATTAAAAAATAAACTCCTCTATAAATCTTTACTCTGAATTATACTCTTTTATTTTAAAATATCAAATCTTTTTAGCACTTATTTTTATAAAGTGCTAAAAAATAAAAAATACTAGGAATTAACTAGTATTTTTTAATCTAAATTATAAAGTCCTGGATTTTGATCACTCATTACTTTTTTATCCTTAAAAGAAATAACTCTTTTTTTCATTGTATCAACTATGTTTTTATCATGTGTTGCTATAATTATAGTTTTTCCCTGTTTATTCAATCATTCAAATATTTCCATAATTCATTTTGCTGTTTGAGGATCCAAATTTCATGTTGGTTCATCACCAATAATAATATCTGGATTTCTAACTAATGCCCTTGCTATACTTATTCTTTGTTTTTCTCAACCTGATAATTCTTGAACAAATTTATCTTTTTTAACAAGTAATCATACTTGCTCTAAAACTTCAGGAACTTTTTTTCTAATAATATCTTCTTTATATCCACAAACTTCCATAGCAAAAGCTATATTTTCATAAACTTTTTTTGATTCAAGTAATTTATAATCTTGAAAAATAACTCAAATATTTCTTCTATATTCTTCAAGAGTTTTTTCACTCATACTTTTATATAAAGCCATTTGATTATCAAGAATAATATCTCATTTCATTGGTTTAAAATCTCAAATCAAAGACCTAATCAAACTAGTTTTTCAACTTCATGAATGACCAATAAAAAATACAAATTCTCAAGCTTGTATATCTAAATTAATATCTCTTAATACAATTTTATTTCAAAAAGCCAAAGTTAAATTATCTATTTTCATTTATTTTATTAATAAAAAAATAACTATAAAAATTATAGTTATTTTTTCTTTTTAAGCAAAAATTATTATTGATATTTATGTTTAACTAATAAGCTATTTAATCTTTTATTTTCATTTTCAGATTCTTCAAGTTGCTTTTTTAATCTTTCAATTTCTTCATCTCTTTGAGAAATAGTTTCATCTCTATTTGAAATAATCTCTTCTTTTTGTTTATTTTCTTTTTTTAATTTTTGATTTTCTTTAGAAATACTTTCATTTTCTTTTTCTAATTCTTTATATTCAACTGAATCTTTGATATCAAATATCTTATTTAATCATTTTAATACTTCATCCAATTTATTAATTTTTAATAAAACTTTCTTTTGCTTTTCTTTATCTAAATCTTGTTTTATATTTTTAATTTCAATTTCTAATATAGAAATAGTCTCTTTTAAATTAGATATTTCTAATTTATATTTCATCTCTTTTCTTTTATATTCTTTTTCTTTTTTTAATAATTCTTGTTTCAATTCTATATCATATTTTTTTTCTATATTTTCTTCTAATATTTTTTTATATTTTTTATTCTTTTCAGGTAAAATTTTTTCTAACTTTTTATTTATTTCTTCTTGTTCTATTTTTTTTCTTATATTTTCTTTTTCAGCTTCTAATCTTTTTATTTTAATTCTTAATCATTTATTTTGAGCAGATAAATCTAACTGACCAGAAGTTAATAAATCAATATTTTTATTTGCTTCTTTCAATAATAAATCTAAATCTGAAATTATTGATTTATATCATGAATTTTCAGCTTCAATATCTTTAATTTTTTTTCAAGAAGAAATAATTTCTTCTGTTTTTCTTTTAGTTTCATCAGCCAAAGTAGATAATTCTAATTCTAATTGATTTTTTCATTTTGATAATTCTTCTTTTTGTTTAGATAATTTTTGTAATTCAGAATAACTATCTTTTAATAATCAAATAGCTATTATCAAATCACTTAAATAATTTTTATATAATCAAACATCCTTAATTAAAAATTTATTTTTTAATCAAAGAAGAGTTTGTTGCAAACTAGAAAAATAATCCTCACTAAAATATAATTCAGGATTATTCTTTATTAATTCTTCTCTATCAGAAAAAGTTTCTTGTCTATTTATTGTCATAATTACAATAATTAAAAATATTTTTTACATTAATAATTATAACATAAAAATAAATAAAAGCAAATATAATTATATTTGCTTTTATTTTCATTCTTTTTGCTTAGATAACATCTCTTGATGCTTTTTTTGTTTCTCTGCTTTTTTCTTTTCTTCAAGTTCTTGTTTTTTTCTTTCCCATTGTTTTTCTTGAAACTCTATATCTTTCATCATCTTATTTATTCTATCTACAACTTTATCTCTAGGTTTAGAATATTTTTCTCTTGATACTTTTAATATCTTTTGATATCTAGCTTCAAAAGCTTCTGGATTTTTTGGATATGGAGGAAATGTAGCAGCTGAAAAAACAGGACTAGGCATTCAATCAATTAATTGTTTTAAATAAATATGATACTTAGCTAAATTTGTTAAATCATCTTCACTTACTCAATTTCATAAAACTTCTTTTAATATAACTGCATCATGATAACCTACTTGAAAAGAAATAGTTGTTCATACATTACCAAAAACAGCTCATTTTACAGATTCTTGCATTTGATCAATATATTGATTTGCCATAACTAAATTAAGTTTATACTTTCTAGCTTCTGACAGGATAGTTGCAAAAGAATCTGTAGCAAAATTTTGAAATTCATCAACATAAAGATAAAAGTCTTTTCTTTCTTCTTCTGGAATATCTGCTCTACTCATAGCATCCATTTGAAATTTTGTAACCATCATAGCTCATAAAAGTGCTGAAGCATCTTCTCAAATTTTTCACTTTGATAGATTTACAATCACAATTTTATTATTATCCATTGCCCACCTAATATTAAATGTATTTTTAGGTTGACCAAGTACATTTCTTAAAATAGAGCTTGATAAAAATTGTCATACTTTATTTAAAATAGGTCAAGCTGCCTCAGTTTTTTGATTTGGAGCCATTTTTGCAAACTCATGAGTCCAAAATTTCTTTACAATAGGGTCAGTTATCTTATTTACAACTTTATTCCTATAAACATCACTTGTAAGCATAAGAGGAATAGAAATAATAGTTGCATTTGGATATTCAAGTAAAGCCAAAACTGTATTTCTCATAATATGTTCCAATCTTGGCCCCCAAGAATCTCAAAATATTTTTTTAAATATTCATACAAAACCAGATGCAACCAAAGCTCTATGTTCTGGTTTTACTCATTCAAGCATATTAAATGCAATTGGAAATTCTGTATCACTAGGATCAAAAATAATTACCTGATTTGTTCTTGATTTTGGGATATGACCTATAACTGCTTCTGCTAAATCTCCATGTGGATCTATAACTGCAACTCATCTTCATTTTTTTATATCATCTATAATCATATTTTCAAGTAAAACAGATTTACCCATACCTGTTTTTCAAATAATATAAGTATGTCTTCTTCTATCATTTGGTCACATACCAAAACTCATATTTGTTCCCCTAAAATTTGTCTTTCAAATAGGAGTTAATTCTGTTTCTGGAGTATATCAATCTGTTAAATCAGGATCAATAATTGGAAGATTTGAAGGTGGTTCAAAAGCCCTAGAACATACCCAATTAATTCAAGGAGTTTTTACATAATCTGTTGGTAAATGTACCAATCAAGATAATTCTTGAGTATTTAAAATAAATCAATTATCAATAATTCTATTTTTTACATCTTTTATTATTTCATTTTCCTTTGTTATTTCATTTAATTTAAAACTATTAAATCAATTTCAAGTAAATATACCTAAAGTTGAAGCTATTTCTTTTATATCTGATTTTCAATTAATTTCATCATCTCAAGCATGAATCAAATTTATACTTGTTTCATATCACAATCAAGAAACTTTTGATGCAAAAATTTTATCTAAAACAATCTTTTTTTCTCATAAATCAATTTGTTCTTTAGATCATTCCTCTTTTAGTTCTTGATTTTCATCTGAAGCATTATCTTTTTTCTTTATGAAAAATAAAATTATATTTATTGGAAAAAATATTATATTTAAAATATTTTTAAAATACTTAAATTTTGAATCAAGTAATATCTTCTTTATAAAATCAGGATAAGAAGAAGTAAGAATAGAAACAGTTTCTGTTAAATTACTTTTCCAAGTTTTGTTTTTTATAGGAGTAAAATTTACCTGAAAAGTATTTAAAGAATAAATACCTGTCTTTCACAATGCAGCAGTTATAGATGAATATGGATCTATACTCTCTGTTGATTCTCATTGAAGTTCTGTAAAAGTTTTTATAGGATATAAAAAGTGTTTTGATAATCATATTTTTCAAACAATAATTTTATCATCAGGAATATTATTTAAATAATCCCCTACTTGATTTATTTCAACATCTTTAAAATGAGCATAAATCTGATTTACCAAAAAATTTTTATATTTTTTAGGTGAAACTAAAAAAAATCTAATTCTATTTCAAATTTTTGTTATTTCCAAAGAAAAATTACTTTGTTTATCAAATTTTTCTCAAATTTTACTTTTTTTATCAAAATCCTCAAATACATTATGTAACACAATCAATATATGTTCAAATATTCAAGGTCATTTATTATTATGTTTATCTACAAGTATTTCAAGTATTACCTTCTTCATATTTTTTATATTTTACTATTTTCAATAAATCATAAAAAGTTCTTTTAAATAAACTTTAAAGATACAAAAATAGTTAATTAATAACTTTAAGATATTTTAACATAAAATACAAAAAAAATCAATAAAAAAATTTGCTTTTTTAAGCTTTTTAAATAAAATCCTTTTGCTTCTGAAATCCTTGTGTCTTTCAAGACATAAGGTTAGATAATATTATTTTCTAGTTAGTCCCGAAAACTGATTTTATAAAATAATATTTTAATCTATATTTTACAAAGGAACTTTTTAAAGTTTATAAATTAATAATAAAATATTATGGCAGGTGCAGTAAAAGGATACATAAAATTACAAATCAATTGAGGACAAGCTAATCCAGCTCCTCCAGTAGGTCCAGCTCTTGGGCAATACTGAGTACCAATTCAAGAATTTACAACTAAATTCAATGAACAAACTAAAGATAAAATGGGGGTTAAATTACCTGTTGTTATTACAGTTTATGAAGATAGAACATTTGACTTCATTGTAAAACAACCACCTATGAGTACTCTTATCAAAAATAAACTTAACCTTAAAAAAGGTTCTGGAGTACCTCAAAAAGATAAAGTTGGTAATTTAACTTTTGATCAAGTTAAAGAAATAGCTGAAGAAAAAATGCCAGATTTAAATGCTAAAGATTTAGCAGGTGCTATGCTTACTGTAAGAGGTACAGCTAGAGCTACTGGTGTTACTACTGATATTGATGGTAAAACATTAGAAGAATTAAGAGCTGAAATAGCTTAATTAATAAAAACCTCACCTAACCTCTCCTATCAGGAGAGGGATAAAATGAGATTTTTTATTTTTATATGCTCCCATCGTCTAGTGGCTAGGACACAGCCCTCTCACGGCTGGGACAGGGGTTCAATTCCCCTTGGGAGTACCATTTATGAAAATTAAGAGATTTAATCATCTCAAACAGTTTACTATCCTTTATAGTAAGCTGTTTTTTATTATCTAAAATAAGTTTGCACTGTAAAGCTCTTATAATTTTTCATTTTTCTTGCTCATTTCAAGTTTTATAGCTTTCTGAAAGGTTTTCTACAAGTTTGCACAAATTTTCTATAATATTTATTATATTATCATCATCTTGTTTTAAAGCTTTATATTTTTCTTCTAATTCTATTTTACTATCTTCTAACTCTTTCTTTTTATAATCATAAGTTTTTTTATCTATATCATTATCTAAAAATTTATCAAATAGACTTTCAAGTCTTTCTTTTGTTTTGTTTAATTCTTTTGTAATTTTTGTTAATTCACTTTTTCTTTGATTTACTTTATCTTTATAATATTCTTTTAAAGTTAATTTTGATAAAGCTATAAAAGATTTTGGAAAATTATAATTATCAATATGTTTTTCAAACTCTTTAAAAAGGTCTTTTTGACTTATATTTATTTTATAAGGTGTTTTAGCTCACTGATGATAATAAATATTTCATTTAGTTTTATATGGATATAATTTATTTCACTGAGTATCAAATAATATTCCTGAAAAATATCTTGTTCAATTTTCTCATTTTTTATATTCTCTAACTCTAGTTATTCAATTAACTTTATCATATAATTCTTTTGAAATAATAGGTCTATATCAAGGGCTATTTAATAATGCTTCTTCTCATCAAAACTTTTGTAATCAATAGTATTTTGTATTTATAAGCATTTTTGAAACTCTTTCACTATTCCATTTTGTTCAAGCTTTTTCATTTATAAATTCTGCAATTTCTTTTAAAGTCTTTTGTTGTGTTCTCATTATAAAAGCTTTTAATACAATTTTAGCTTCTTCTTCAACCACTTCTATATCTTTTTTTCATTTAGGTCAAACATTTCTATATCAAAATATGGCTTGTGAGAGCCATTGTCATTTATGAAGAGCTGTAAGCATTTTTCATCTAATATCTTTACTTCTATGCTCATTATCCATTTTTGAAATTCAAAGTTCTAATAAAAGCATAAATTTAGCATTTATATCATTTGCTAAAAAACTCTTATCAGTTGTTAAAATTCAATTTATTTTATTTGTATCTAATAAATTAATTATTAATGCACTATCTACAATATTTCTTGATAATCTTTTAGTTTCATCAACTACAATATAATCAACTTTTCACTTACTACATTCTTCTATCATTCTATTAAATCAAGCTCTTTTTCATTAAGTTTTAGCACTTATACTTTCTTTAATTTCATCTAATAATAATAAATCATTTTTTTTGATTGTATTATTACAATTATTACTTTGATGTTCTAAAGAATTTGTTTGTCTATCTTCTCTATCAGTTGATTTTCTACAATAAATTATTGCTGTTTCTTTCATAATATCTTTTTATAAATTCAAATATAGTTGGATAAATATATATTGTTATTATAACTATAATTGATAAAAATTCAAAAGAAAAAGAGACTTTTTAGTCTCTTAATCTTCTAACATAATACTCCAAAAATTAAACATTTCTGTTCAGATTTGTTCAATTTCTGTATCAGTTAATTTAGAAAAATCTTCTCACAAAGCTTTTCTAATTTGCTCAATTGTAAGCATACTTTAACAGTACATACAAATCCTTGCTTACATTTAAAAGCTGGCTGGCTGTATTTCTGTAAAAAGGCTCTTAACATTTAATAAGAGTAATTTTATTATATCTTATTATCTAATTTATCAAGTTTTATGTTTTCTATAACTTCATATTTAGTTGTTTTTCATTTATAATTATTTCAAGTTATTTTTGAATTAGGATATTTTTTCCTTATTTCTACAAATTTATTTTCATCTCAAATAAATTCTAATTTTCATTCTAATAGATGAGGGGTTCAATTTTTCTTTTTTAATTTTATTTCTTTATATTTTTCATCAAAAACCTTATCCATTATTAATTCTCTTTTTTCTTCTATTTCATCTAAAATATTTTTCAATTTTGGTAATATTTTTATTTTAATAGATTGATTATTTGCTTTATTTGGAAATCAAATTATTTCTATAAATCAAACATAATAATATGATATGAGAAATTTATCAAAATATATTTTTTGTTTCTTATTAAACATTTTTTCATTTATTTCAAATTTATCTCATAAAACACTATATAAATAAGATAAAGTATTTACAATAATCTTTTTATCATTTTTATATTCACAATCTATTAAATCATTTTCATAATAAGTATAATAAACACTTTCAAAAAGATTATCTATGTAATCTTTATAAAAATGCTTTATAAAAAATTTATAATCAATTCAAGTATTTTGTGAGATAAATAATTTATCTAAGATATTGCTATCTATTTCTAAATATATATTTTTTTCAAAAAACTCTACAATATTATATTTTTCACATATTTCTTTATCTCCTTGTAACTCAAAAAAAGGAAGATAATTCATTCAATAATGATGATAAAAATAAGTAAATTTGTCTTTTGTATTCCAATCAACTAAATCAAAAAAATGTAGAAAAAGACTAATTTGTTTATCAGAAGAAAGTTGAGCATTTATATAAAAATAATTTAAAAAAGTTATTAAATAATGCTTTTCTTTACTTTCTTCAATTAATCTAATTCTTGAAAAATTATTTTTTATTTTTTCTCAAAATATTCTTAAATCTTCAAATCATTTATCAATATTTTTTAAGGCTTGTTCTTTATCTATCATAAACTACTTTATTATTTTTCAAAACATTAAATCTAAATAAGATTTTCAATCTAATTTATTTTCTCAATACCAATCAATTTTGAATACATTATTTCCTATCATTTTTTCTTGTATACTATCATTATTAGTTTTTCATAAATCACTTCAAGGTTTTAATAAGATAAAAGAATTTATTATAATTTTTTTATCTAATTTCTTACTTAAATTAATTTCTATCTTTTTTAATGTTTCATCTTTATTTTTATTTCAAATCTTTGCTTTATCATTAAAACTTCAAGTATTTCTATCAAAAATTCAATCTTGTCATTTTGGGTCAATAAAATTAATATATGTAATATTTTTTTCTTTATTTATAATCCATAATATAAAATCTGGAAAAAATGGATGTTCATCATTTTCTAAATATATTCAAATAGCTTTTAAACTTTCTACATTTCTCATTAAATATAAATCTAAATTAGATTTGGAAAACTTCTCTGAAATATATTCTTGTAATTGTTCTATAAATATTTTTTCTCAAAGATTTAATTTATCAGGAGAAATATTTATATCTAATTTTGTAAATTTATCATCTTCTTTTAATAAAGGAGAATAAATATGTTTATCTATACTTAAATTTAAAGTATTTAATATTTTATTTTTTTCTTGTTCAAGATTTTCTATATATTCATTTTTTTCTTTTTCTGTTTTAAATTCTTTTGTGATAGTATATTCTTCTATAAAATCTCAAGTTTTATTTTCTTCACTTTTTTGTGATAACTCCTTATTATAAACTATATTTTTTGAATTTATTCTATGATTTACTTTGTTTTTTAATTTTTTTAAAAAATCATTGATTATAACTATTAAAGTTTTTTCAATTCTTAAAATATCATTTCAAATATTATTATCATATTTTATTTCATCAATAAAATTAAATACTTGCATATAATCAAAATCTAGTAATTTTCATTCTTTATTTGAATATAAACTTATTTTATTTTCTTTTAGATAATTTAATATAATAGTTTCTATCTTATTAGTGTTTATATAGTCTTTAAATTGCTCTATTTTGTCTTTTATATCATTTTTAATATTAATTCACTCTATTTTTTTATCTAGTCTGTAATCAAGAGAAAAGCTAAAATTTGATATTTTTTCATTTTCTATAATTTGCTTTTCATCAAAGTAAGAATAAATAATATTATTTTCTTCTAAAATTATATTTTTATAATTAATTTCTTTTTTAGATAATTTAAAAATGGGAAGATTTTTTTTATATTTTTCAAATTCTAATTCTTCTCAAGAATTAAGTTTTATAATATTTGGATGTACTTTTATTTTAAAACTATAAGTGTATTTAATCTCTTCATTTACTTTTTTTGTAAAAGTTTCTAAATAACTTTTTTTCACACTTAATACATTTAGTGTTTCTATTTTTCTTAAATTATCTTTATTTTCTTTTCATAATTCAAAATAATCCTTTAAGTGTTCTTTATTCTTTCTTTTTCAATCTAAATTTAATCACTTTAATCTTACTCATCTTCAAAATATTTGAATAATCTTATTTCAAGCATTACTTCATAAGTTTATAAGGGCAATAACAGAAACTCTAAAACTATTCCATCATTCAGCAAATTTTCTACTTCAAATTAGAATATTTATAGGACTTTCTTTTTTATCTATATTTTTAAATAAATATTTATTATCTATTATTTCAATAGACTTTTTATCTATATTTTCAAAATCAATATCATTAAAAAACTTATCTCAACTTCAAACATTTATTATTCAAAAATATTTTCAATCATCTCAAAAAGATAATAATAATTCATCTTTTACAGATTTAATTCTTGTAATAGTAAGTTTTCAAGAAATTTTATAATTAAAAACTATTTCAAATTCCTTTTTTTCTTTTTCAGTTAATCAGGCTAAATATTTAATAATATTTGATATGTCACTTATTTCAGGGTCATCATTTTTCCCATCCTTATTATTTACAGTATTTCACATAAAAGTAATAAGTGGCTTATCTGGAAACATTTTTATATTTCAAAATAAAGCTGTTTGTTCATTACTATCATAATCACTGATTTTACTCCAAATATTTATTTTTTCATTTATTACTCATAAACATTTATCAAGATTTTGTTTTAATTCATTTTCATTTTCTCAAGCTAAAATATCATTTCATACTTGGGTAAAACTAAAGTCTTTTCAATATCAATCTTTATAAAATAAGTTATAATTATAATCATAAACTATTTGATTTTCATACTCTTTTTCTAAATCTTTACTTAAATTGTGATAAGTTGCACTATATTCAAATAAAAAACTATTTTCTTTATTTAAGGCATTTCTAAAATTATAAAAAGCTCATTTATCTTCTTTTTGTTTAGAACTTATTCCTATATGGGCTTCATCAATCAAAATAAGTCTTTTTGTTTTTTTATTTCAAGCTAGATTATAATAATCACTTCATTTATTTGAAAGACTTTGGGTTGTATCTATAATAAATTTTAATTTATTCTTGTATTTTTTAGTATTCAAATAATTTATAAAGGGTTCTATTTCTTCTTTATGTTGGTCAATAAGATTTACTCAAGGAGTTGTTAAAATAATTTGAAAAATATTATAATTTTTTACTTTATCTAAATATTGTAAAATATTTAAGTGCATTACAATAGTTTTTCAGCTTCAAGTTGCCATCCAATAAGCAAGTGCATTTTTAGAAAAGTTATTATCATCAAATATCTTTTCATCTCTATTATCAAAAAACATTTCAGTAAAGTATAAAGCCAAGATTTGATAATATCTTAATTTTACTTCTTCTTTTCAAATTGAAGTCAAAAAAGAATTATAAGTTTTTAAGTAACTCATAATTTTTTTTATATATTTTTCTTCAAATCAAAGTGAATTATCTTTTAATTTTTCTATTTGTGCCTGAATATTTTCATTAGAAAAATCTATATCTTTTTCTAATAATGATTTACTCAAATAGTTGTATAATTTTGTTTCCATTATTTTTTATAATTTTTAAAACTTATTTTAATTTTTTATTTTCTTGTATATCTAAATAATTTTTCTTTGAAATTACTTTTTTCTTTGTTTTTTGTTCAAGCTCCTTTCTAGCATTTCCTGCTACCTTTCATCATTGTTTACTTGCTTCTTTTATCTTATAAAATCATTCACTATCTTGAGTTCTCATTATTTCTGTTGTTGAAGCCTCTCATAACATTGTAAAAATTAATTCTAAATCTGTCATATGGTCTCTTAAATTTTGATTTTTCTTTGTTAATCATTTATATTTTTTATATTCACTTGGAGTCATTCAAAAGGTTGCTCTACTAATTTCTGCTGTTAAAATTCAATATTGCCTATTTTGTATTCATCTTTCATCCCATTCATCTGTTAAATCTTTTCTAACAGCAATTCATCTAAGTCTTTTATCTATCCATTCTTTTGAATATCATTTTTGTTCATAAATAGACTTCATTCTATCCATTGCTAATTCTGGATTTTCTATTTCTTGTACTCTTTCATATCAAACTTGAGCTAACCATTGTTTAAAAGGTTCTGCTTTTTTGCTAGGAATAGATTGAATTATTCTAAAAGCCCCTTTTGTATTAACACAATTCATCTTTTGTTTTCATCATTTTGTATCAATTTCAAGGGTATGTACAATTTGTACCCACCCTTTTTTTAATTCTTCATCTCTTGATTTTAATCTTTGAATATATTGTTTAGGGTCTTTACTATCTGTTAAAGCAAAAACAATATCTTCCAAAACAAACCACCATTCATCATTATAATATATTTTTCTTATTTCTTTTTCTTGAAAAATTGCTAATTTTGTTTCCATAATTTAAAATTATTTATAAATTTATTCTAAAACTGGTCAAATTTGACCAGTTTAGAAATTTTGAACAAATTGTTACTCACAAAACAAACTTTCATCTATTATTTCCACATCATATTTTTTTCATCAAATTTCAAGCATACCAAACTTATCTCTCTCTAAGCTATAAATCTCTACATTTACTTCTAAAGTATCTATATCACTATATTTTCATACAATTTCTTTAATATTTTCTATATCATTTTCAGCCACTTCAATATCTCTCCAAATTACAAGAGTATTTCAAGTTTTAACTACTTTATAATATTTATTATTTATTTTATAAGATTTAATACTTTCTACTTCATAACCTTGCAAATAATTATAAGTTTCAACTAAATCAATTTCAGTTTCAATTTTCTTTTTTCAATAAACATATTTATTACTAAAAGGTTTTCTCAAATCCAAACTAGAACCTAATTTTATTTCTTCTTTTCTATACAAATATTTCAAATCTAATCATTCTGGAAAATCTTCTCTATCAACTTCCAATTTATCAAGTACATCTTCATACTGTTCCAAAACTTGATATTTAAAAATTTGGCTTACTCATTCATTGTTTTCAGGTTTCCCATTTTTCCAATCACTACTATAAACAACCTTCTGCACTCTAGGTTTAGTAACACTATCAAAATATTCCCCCATCTCCACTCAAATATATTTTCTATTTCAAGCATTTTTATATTTTTCTTCTAATTCTTTTACTAATTCACTATTTCAATCTTTTTTAGCTTTTTCAATTTCTTTTAAAATATTTTCTTTTTCTTCTTTATTTAATTCAATAACTGCTTGCTGTGTAGTTCCACTTCAAGAAAAGAAATCTAAAACTATAGAATTACTATCTGTTGCTAAAAATATACTATCTTTTACAAGATGAATTGATTTAGGAAAATCAAATTTTTTACTTCAAATAATATTATTTAAAATTTTTGTTCAATAATCTCCTGCTATATATTTACTATCTTGCCACACAGTTTTAAATCTTTCAGTATTTCTAATTTTTTCAATATCTATTTCTCAATTTTTTAATTTTTTTACTCTTAATCTATTTATTATTTTATCTTTGTTAAATTGTGCATATGTCCATTTTCTTTCAATTCATTTACTATCAATTGGATATATCTCTACTACTCAATTATTTATTTTTATATTTCTTTTTCAAGGATGAAAATTTTCATTACAAATATCTCAAAATCATATAATTTTATTATCTTTTACTAAAATTGGATAAAAACAATTTTTTGCTGTTTCTCTTTCACTTTCTCATCACCAATTTCTAAAATTTTCATATATGTAATCTTTTTCTTCTAATATTTTATTGTTAGATAATAATCATTTTTTAGAAACAGTAAAAGCATATTCATTATTTGTTGAAACAAAACCTCATTGTATTCATTTTGGATTATGTAAAACTGTTATACAGTGTATTTCATAAATTTCAGTATCAAATAAATTATTTAATAATCTTCAAAGGTTTTCTTGTTCATTTTCATCAATAGCAATAATTAAAACTCAATCTTTTGTAAGTAAATCTTTTGCTTCTAATAATCTATTTTCCATCATTGAAAGCCAACTTGAATGTTTGAAACTATTTTTATAAATAAAATTATTTCAAGTGTTATATGGTGGGTCAATATAAATACACTTAATCTTTCATCTGTATTTATTTTTTAGAAGAGTTAAGGCTTGAAAATTGTCTGAATTTATAAGTGTTCAGTTTAATTCATTTTCTAAATTATTGAAATTTGCTAAAACTTTATCTTTAAAATCTTTGCTAAAAAATTTAGTATCTATATTTAAAGTTTGATTATTTTTTAAATATTCTAAATCTAGTTTAGTGTCTTGTTCTATAAATCATAACTTTATCCATTCTTGAATTTGCTCTTCATTTTCTGAAATTTCTTTATAAAAACTTTCATCTATTTTATCAATAGTTATACAATATTCTGAAACTAAAACTTTTTTCTTCATCTCAAAAATATGTTTTTGAAATTCTTCAACTGCACTTAAAAATTCTATTATTTTTGATGAAATATTATTAAAAGTTTTTGCTATAACTAAACTGGTATTATCTATTTTAGCATTTAAAATAGAATTTAGGTCTCATAAAATATTATTTTTTATAAACTTTTCTTTTTCTTTAGTCAAAAATCATTTTAAATCTTTGTGAATAAAAAAATCACTATCATTTCAAATATAAAAACTGTTTAGTTTTTGGTCTAAACTCCATAAATTAATTAAAGTTTTTTCTACTTCATTATTTTTATCTAACTCATCAAAACTTTTAGCTTCTAGCTTTTCTCATTTTCAAAAATTAGTATTATACTTTTTTATTAAATCATCTTTTTTAATTTTTAGCTGACTAAATCATTTAATATTTCAATCTTGTATTTTTCAAAAATCTTTTCATAAACTTTTAAAAATGGCTTTTTTAATTTCTTCTCATTTACTTTTTGCTGTTTCAAAAATAAATTCTTCTTTTAATTCTACACTAAAAATTTCTTTATAAATAGCTTTAAAAATATTTTCTTTTGATGTTGAAGTTTTAGATAAATTAAAAATTACTTTATAATTATTATCAAAAACTTTTTCTATTCTATTTAACTCATAATGTTTAAATTCAGTTTCTCTATTATTATTTTGTGCTGTCTCTTCTGCTTCACTATCATCATTAGTTTCTAAAACAAATTCAATATTTTTTCATTCTAAATCAAATCTTACACTATTAAATCAGTTTCAAGATTTTATATAATAGCTTCATTTATGCTTCCAGTGAAACATAATGTCACTTCCATTATAATCTTCATCATATTCTACTTTATAAGTGTCTAAACTTCTTGTGTTATATCAAAAATCTCCATCAGAATAATATAAATCAAAAAAGTTTAAAATATAGTTATAGATTTTATTTTCTAAATCTCATTCTATATTTCAATTTCTTTGTGATTTTAAAATATTTAATAATTTTTCAGTTTCTCAATTTCATAAAACATTAATAAGTCATTCTATTTTAGAATAATTTCAATTTATATCTTCAAGTAAATTATCTTGACTAGATTTATGTAAAAATAATTTTAACTCTATTAAATCTGCTTTTTCTTCATTATTAGAAGCATTTACTAATTCTTTTTTTACTATTTCTTCAAGGTCATTATCTATAAAATTTTCTATTTCAGATTTTTTTAGTTTAAAAATTTTAAAAATTCAAAAATTCAAATCATTATTTTGAAATTGAAACATTTCTTTTAGTCTATTTTGTAATTGTTGTAAAGAAGTATTGCTTTGCATATTATTTTTTAGTTATTATAAATAAATCATTAGGTTTACATTTAAAAGCCTTTAAAAGCTGTCATATAGTATCAAAACTAACTTTGCTAGTTCTTCATTCTTTTATATTCCAAAGTTGTTGATAACTCAAATTTACAAGCTTTTCTAAATCACTTAATTTAATATTTTTCTTTTCTAATAATCATTCAATATTTATTTTTACTTTCATATTTTATTATTAATTGTTATCTATAATACTATATCTATAATTGATATTTTTTCAATAATAAAAAAGACTTTTTAAAAGCCTTTTTATAAAACATAATTAATTTTTATTTTTTTATAGTTATATTTATTTTTCATTTATATTCTAGTTTTATTTTTTTCCAAAATCAAATTCAATATATAGAAGGTTCTACAATAATATTGTATATATTGTAATAATCACATAATTCTTTAATAGCTTGTTTTCATAATCATTTTTGTATAGAAATCATTTTATCAATAATTATTCTCTTTTCAGATTTTATATTTATGTAAAAGAAAACTTTAGCTTTTCAATTTACTAATAACTTTAAATAAAAATATTTTTTATTAGATTTATCAATTCAAGTTATTAATGCTAATCTATATACAAAAGCTTCTTTATTTTTCTTTAATTCTTTTTGTATTTGAAAATAAGCTAAACATTTATAAAAATAATTTTTAAATGGTCATCATTTAAAAGGTGTTATTTCCATTAATCCTTTTTTATAATTTTCATCCTTACTATCAAAATAAGCATCTAAAATATCTTTAGCTTCTTTTTCAGTAATATCTACTTTTTTAAAAGTTATATCTTTTTTCATAAATTTATATTATAAATAATATTTTCTTAAATAATATCTATAATTTATTTTTTTCAAAACAAACCCATTTTTATTTTTTTATAGTTTGTAATAATCAAACTATGTTTTTGCTTAATCTAACTTCATTTTGGTAGTTATACTTTCATATAATATTTACTAAATACTGTATTTTTTCTAAATCAAAATTAAAATCATATCATTCTACTCTTTGTAATGTAAAAGCTGGTTCAGATGGTTCTAATAAATCAAGACTAAAATTATTTTTATAATCTTCTTTTTTTTGTAAATATTCTTCATACTCTTCTTGAGAGTTATAAACCTTTTCATATTTAGATGGTTGTAAAATATGCCTTGTTAAATTATTTTCTAATTCTACTCATTTTTCAAACCTTGATTTTGATATACAAATATTTTTTACAAGCATTTTTTCTAATGTTCATTCTACTTTATATTCTTTTATTATTTCTTTTTCTAAATCTTCATCATATACATTAGAAGATAATCAGTGTTTAACTGCATTATATTTTATAACTTCTTTTCACTCTTTAGTTTTTACTCATCATTTTAAAGCATTCTTTTTATTTGCTTCTAACTGTTTTTTTGAAATATTTACTTCTACTTTTTTCATAATACTATTTATTAAATTATAAATTAATTATCATTATTATTTGGTAATACTTAAACTATACAAAATTCTATTAGTATTCCTTTTTATAAGAGACAAAAACTTATTCTAATTTTATATCTTTTTTCAAAACAGATGATAACTCTTTCATAACTTTTAAAGTATTTCCTTTACTATTATTTATATATTCAAACAAGGGCTGTATAGTTTGCATTTGCCTGTCTTTGCAGTACCAAAATAGAAATTGAAGATTTTAGAGCTTTCTAATAGTGGATTTTCTGCTACATGAAGCTCTTTTTTAGTGTCTATAAAAAGTTCCAACCTAAGTTTTTGATATTTTTAAAAAATATGTTATAATAACTATATAAAACTAAAATTAATAAATGCCAGAAAGTTTTAATTATATTCCAAAAGTAGAAAATAAACAAGAAAGATTAGATACAAATAATACTAATCTTTCTTTTACTAATGTGGAAAATAATATAAAACAAAACTATGAAATAAATTCAACTATTCCTTGAGCAGATAATTTAGCTTTAAAACAATATAAAATATTTCAAGAAACAAATCAATCAAAAGAAAATAAAGAAACTCAAACATATAAAGAAACCCAAGAACAACTAGATAAAGAAGTATTTAAAAATGAAATGAAAATATTCTTGTATGAAAAATTAGGAATAAATAATAATCAAGAAAATAATTCTAAATTTGAAAACTTTATAAAATGAGTAATAGATTGATGAATACTAGATAATTATGATTTATTAGTACAAATATATGAAACTAATTGAAAAATAATACTAGATTGATTAGAACAATTAATATCTTGGGAATGATTAAAGAAACTAGCAAAAAGCCTAAAAGAAGATTTATGGACTTTGTGGGATTGAAATGCTTATGAAAAATGAAAAGTATCAGCTGAAGTAGTACTATGATTAATAACAGCCTGAGCTTGATTAACAGCAAGTTTAGTAAAAAAATGAGTAAAAGAGTGAATTAAACTAACAACAAAACAAATAGCTAAATTAAGAGTAAATAAAGAAAGATTAGTTCAAAGTTCAGAAGTAAAATGAACTATATCTGATATCAAAAATAAAGTTGATGAAGTAATTCCTAAGCAAGAGATTGATTTAACTAAAGTAGATAAACAATTACAAAAAGAATTAATAAAAGAAAAAACTACTAAAATAGAAAATCAATATAATAATCTAACTACAGATGAAATATTAAAATTAAGTCCTAAAGAAAGATTAAAAGCATCAGAAGATATATTAAATAGAAACTTGTCAAAAGAACAAAAAGATGCTATACTAGAAGCACATAATATATGAAATAGACTTGAAAATTGAAGTTATAGTATTTGAGATTTAAAAAAGAAAGTAGAAATACTCCAGAAAGCTTGATTTGATAATCAAGAAGTTAGAATTTTATTAGATAAATGAATATGTTGAAAGGAGTATCCAAAATTTAAAAATTTATATGAAGACCCTAGATATAGTTTTTTAGAGAAGTATAAGGATATATTAGGTGAAGAATTAAGTGAGAAAGATATTATTTGAGAATGAAATAATTGAATAATATTAAGGCATCCTAATAAAAATAATAAGGTTTTAAAAATTGCTAAAGAATGAGAAAATATAGATAAATTAGATATTGAATATAAAAATCATAGAGAATTTGATGAAATATTATTTCAATTAAAATCTTTATATAAAAATACACATGAATGATTATTATTACAAAAATATTTTGTTCCAAAAATTGATAAAATTAAAAATTGAGTTTTTGAAATGGAAAAAGTTAATGGATTATCATATAAATCTTTAATGCATTTAGAATATCATAAAGATAAACTCTGAGATATAATAAATAAAAAAGATTTAACAGATAATGATTTAGAAAAAATATTAGAAGAAAGATGATTAGTAAAACATCCTTTAAGTGAAACTATAGAAGATGAAATAATGTCAAAAATGACAAATAATGAAGCAAAAAACTTTTTAACTCAAATTTATTGAATAGAAAATTTATGGCATAAATATTTTATAAAAGATATAAAACCATTATTAAATATATTTGAAAAAAATGGTTTTAAACATAATGATGAACATTGGGGTAATTTTATGAAAACATTAGATTGAAAAATTTATATAATTGATTTTTGAAGAAGTAAAATTACTAAAATAGATAAGTAATAAAAATATTATGAAATTTAATGAAATAGTAGAAATAAACTGACAAAATATATTTAAAATTGATGATTATATTTCTTGAAATAAGGAAATAATAGTTTTTGATGTAAAAAAAGATTATGCTCCTAATATATTTAATAGATATGTAAATTATTTATTAAAATGATGAAAATTTAATTTTTTTGATAAAAATAGAAATATTTTAGATTGAGTTTATTCTGATTTTATAGTAATAGAATATAACAATAAGAAAGATAGAGATAATGATAATAATTTAATGGATAATAATATTAATATTATAAATCCTATTAAAAGTGAAGAATTAGATTGAAAAAGACAAATAGCAGAACCTATTTGAAAATTAGACTTAAATTGAAAATATTATTTATTTTTATATCCATATAATTGAACTACAAGTGAAATAAATCCAGAATTATGAATATATAAATGAGTAATAGTAAATCCTGAATTATATTTCTGAAAAATTTGAAAAGAAGTAAGAAAAATAGAAAATAAAGTAGATGATATTTTAGAATAACTTTTTTAACTCAATTAAATCTTCTAAATCTACTTTTCTCATATACTTTTTTAAACTTCCTATATCTAAGCTTTTTTTAGTACCAAAATAGAAAAAATAAAAATCCTAAAAAATTAATTTTTTAGGATTTTTTATAAATTTGAAAAATATAAAGCTATTTGTTTATAATTTTTCTTGATTTCATTTTCCCACCAAGCAGTTTCATTGGCTCATTTAATATTAGTTTTTGCATAAACTAGTAAAATAGTTATTTCTAATTTTTCTTCATTTACAAAAATAATTATTCTATTTCAAGAAGCTTTTGTTGAAACTTTTATTCACTCAATATTAAATTCATATTTAGCAATATATCAAATATCACAAATATGAATTTTATTAACTTTTAAAGTCTTTAAAAGTTTTTCTATATTTTTTAACATAAATTCTATAGTTTCAAAAGTTTTTCACCAAACAGATTTATACTTCTTCTTAAAAGGTTTTATATAATGATTTTTAGCATACTCACCTACTATTACATTATATTTTTTATTATTAATACACATTTTCAGGATCTTCTTGAGTTATAAGTCAATAAGGAATTATTTCCTTATCATCAGCAATAGTCCAGGGTAGTTGATTGTGAGTAAAATCAACTATTTGTGTTGTTGTTTTATCTTTCCATTTATCTGCTATTTTTTTCAAAAAGCTTTTTTCTTCTAGAGTTAATTTAGAAGTATCTGGTCTTTCTTTATTTCAAATCAAAAAAGATTTTCAATCTATATCAATAGAAATTTTTTCTTCTTCTAGCATTTCATCTATAACTCTAAAAAAAGCATCTGGAACTGGTCATTGTTGGATTCTTCTATATTCAAGATTTGTCAAGGATTCTAAATTATTATAATACCATCAAAAATCAGCCAAATAACAAAGTTTTGCTAATTTTGTTTTTGTTACTTTAGGATACTTCTTAGTTTTTATATTTTCCAGAAAAAACTGAATAATTTGTTTATATTTTTCAATATCTGTTTTTTTAGTTTGTTCTACTTTTACATCTTTAATAAAATTATCTATTTCAACTCAAAATAATTCTGCCAATTTTACAGCTTGCCCCAAAGTAGGCTCTATTTTTCCTTTTTCTAATTTTGAAAATGTTTGTCTTGTGATACCTAAATATTTTGCAACTTCATCTTGAGTAAGTTTTTTTTCTTTTCTAAACTTCTCTATATTTTGAGCCATAATATTTATTTTATATTTTAAGTAATTTATGTATCAATATTATATTATTTAAAAGTTTTTGTCAAAAGTTTTTAACATTTTATTAACTTTTAATGTTAATAATTTTAACATTTAAGTTTGACTTATAAATAAAAATAATTAAAATATAAATCCTTATTTTAGTAATTAATAATAATATGTATATACCATGGTGGCAAACATTATTATATTACTTATTAATTTGGCCAATTAAAACTATATCTTGATTTATATTAAAAAATATTATAGCTTGAACTTCAAAGTTTATCCAAAAAATAACTATATCTTCTTTAATGATTTTAATTTGAGCTTGATTTATAAGTTTTATAACAATGTTAGCAAAATAAAAGAAGTAAAAAAATAATTTTTTACTTCTTTTTTATTTCCTAAACACCTCTTATAACACAGCCTTCATCAAATTTTCACTATTTTCTTTTATTTCCAAAGTCTGTTTTTTCAATTCATCACAGAGTTTCATAAGCTCATCCACTTTTTGGACTATTTGTTTTTGTTCTTCAAGAGGAGGAAGAGGAAAAATAAAATTTTCTATAATTGTTTTACTTAATTCAATTTGATTAGTAGCTCATCATATTCAACCATTATTTATAAAATTTTGAATAAAATCAGATTTTAAAAATGTATTTACATATCAATTATCTATAAAATTAGCATTTTCTCTAAGAATTGTAACATGAGAATCTGCAATATATTTATTTTCATAAATATCTTTTACTAAATAACATCTTCAAATAGTTCAAGTTCAAGTAGAATTTAATAAAATATCTCTTTTTTTTATAAATCTGTCTTCTTTTAATTTTTCTATTAATTCTTTTTTATAATATTTAATGTAAGAAAAATCTATTTTTTCCCATCTTATACATTTTTGATTAATTATTCATACATTACTTTTTTCTGAATATTTTGCTGAAGGTCATCTTTGAATATATGTATATACCTCCCCCAACCTACAACACTCCCAACTCTCAGGAATATCAAAAGGGATTTCATCTTGTTCTATTGGTTTTAGTTCTTTTTGTTTTTTAAGTTTTTTTTGTTTGATAAGTTCTTGTTTTTCTTTTTTAATTTTTTCTAGTAAAACAGAAGCTGGTTCTATATCTTGATGTTGCTCTCTCCAAGATTTTGTAAGTTTTCATTCTATTGCTTCTTGGAGGATTTGTTGTTTGAGTTGAATTATGTAGTTTTGGTTGTTTTGGGAATTATCTAAAATAATATTAATATTTAAACTTTTCTTATGTAATTTTAAAATTTTATTTTCAATATTTTTATCAAAATATTCTGTATTTTTTAAATTTCAATTCATTAAATCATTCAAAAAAGAAACAATTTGTTTTTGAATTTCTTTTTTAGGAAATGGAAATTTTAATGATTCTATTTGTTTTCAACTCACATTTGGTTGTGCTCATCAATATCACATACTTTTAACAATATTTTCAACTCATCTAGCAATCCAATACAAATATTCATTATCTACAAGTAATGGATTTATAATTTTAAATCTTCACACTCTTTGATTTAAATAAATTTTTCATAATCATCATTGTACAATTGCTAATTTTCAAATTGTTCATCCTGTCATTGCAATAATTATATCTCATTTATTTAATTCAAATTCTTTATATTTATCTGATTCTTCATAAAATTTAGTTTTATGTTTGTCTAATATTATTTTTCAGTTATTAAAATTTGATATTCTTATTATTGGGATACCAGATTCAACATACTTTGATGCCTTAAATGAATATCATCATTGAACTTTTATATATTTTCATAATTCTGAAAATCAAATTGTTTTTGATAACTTATTATTAATAATTCATAAATAAATACCTATATTTTTATTAAAAATTTTTGTATTATTATTCATTACCCTTTCTTAATTAATTCTAAAATTTCCTTACTTCTTTCTAAATTTTGTTCAATTTTTTCTATAAGTTCTTCTTTGTTGTAAACTATTTCTTCATCTTTTTTATTTGGATTTTTTATATCAAGATTGTAATTATTTTTTACTATATCTTCTATACTTACTTTCCAAGCATATTCATTTTCTTCTCTAGAATTCCACCAAGATTTTTCTAAATCAAATTCTTCAAGTTTGATAGGTTTAGTTTTGTTATATTTTTTGTATCATTCTGGTAAAGGATGTTCAAAATACCAAATTTCTTTTGTTGGAGTTCATTTTGTAAAAAATAAAAGATTTGTTTTGATATCTGTGTATGGACTAAAAACTCCATTTGGGAGCCTTATAATTGTATGAAGATTATGTTCTTCTAGCCATTTCTTCTTAATTTCTATTTCTGAAACTTTTTCACCTGACATAATCCCCCCATCAGGTAAAACTATACCAACCCTACCATTTTGTTTAAGTCTATAAAAAACATAAACTAAAAATAAATAAGCTGTTTCTTTTGTTTGAAATTTTTTGGGAAAATTTGATAAAACTCCATCTTGCACAGTTCATCAAAAAGGAGGATTCATCACAAAACAATCCATTTTATCTTTTTCTTCAAAATCTATTACATTGTAAGTAAGACTATTGTCATGAACTATGTTTTTTGGAATTTCTACACCATGTAAAATCATATTTGTAACAGCTAAAGAATGTGGCAATTGTTTTAGCTCAATTCAAAAAATAGTATCTTCTATAAGTTTTAAGTCTTCTGGAGTTTTTACTTGTTTTTTTAAATGTTCAATTGTTCAAGTAAGAAATCAACCTGTACCACAAGCTGGATCCATTACTTTTTCTCAAAGTTGAGGATTTACCATCTCTACTACAAACTGAGTTACAGCTCTTGGAGTATAAAATTCTCAAGCATTTCAAGCTGATTGTAAATCTTTTAAAATTTGTTCATAAATATCATTTAAAAGATGTCTGTCTTCACTACTATTAAAATCAATTTCTTGTTCAAGTTTGTTTACTACTTCTCTAATCAAAGTTCAGCTTTTCATATAATTGAAAGAATCATTAAAAACTTCTTTTACAATATAAGCCAAACTATTCACATTTTCTGCTTCAATACTTTTCAATCATGGAAAAAGCTCATTATTTACAAAATTTAGCATTTCTTCTCAAGTAATTCATTCAGGATCTTTTGCCCAATTTCTCCATCTTAATTTTTCAGGAATTGGAGAAACATAGTTATCTTTCATAACTTCAAATTCTTCTTCTTTATCATCAATGATTTTCAAAAACAACATCCAAACAAGCTGAGAAATCCTTTGAGCATCTCCATCTACTCATGCATCTTTTCTCATTATATCTTGAATTGATTTTATTAGGGTTGATAGGGGCATATTAGGTTTTAGTTAGTTGTAAAATTAGTTTGTTTATAACATTTCTAGTAAAATTCATTATTTTTTCTCTATCTTCATAAGAAATATATGGATATTCTCAATGTCTATTTTTTTTATTATAATTTTTAAATATTAAACTATAATCTGTTTTTTTAAGAGATAATTTTTTATTCATTTTCTCCCAAGCTTTCTTTTCATTATTTCATTCCTGAAAAAATCCTTTTCTTATAGTTTCTAATAATCTATAACAAAAAAATCAAGTCTGTTTAGGGTATTTAATTTATCTTCTAAAATCTGCAAAAATATCTAGTAATATATGTGTATACTTTCATTTTTCTAGAATTGAATGAATATCTTTTAATTCTAATATTTTTTCTTCATCTGTTTTATTTTGCTGATTATATTCTCATATAACATTAAATGTTTCAGAAAAATTTAATTTTTCACAAAAAACATTAGTAATTTCTACATCATAATTATATGAATTAACAAAACACCAAGTATCTACAATTCATCTCACATATTCATCAATATAATTTTTTAATTCATAAATATTATCAATATAATTTTCCTCTGTTTTAAATATACAAAATATTTTTGAATTTTTGATGAAAATCTTTCATTTTCAAATAATTATGTTTTCAGAAGCAAATTCTATAGGTTGATATGAAAAATTAACTCTTTCTGGGTATACTATTCAAGTAAAAATATATTCATATTCCATAAATCTTTTTATTAACTATTAAATTTTCTTCTACAAATTCATAATTCACAATTTATCATTTTTTAAACCACCTCATAAATCATTTTTTCCACTTCTTTCACTGCTTCAATATATTTTTGTTTACTTCCAAATCTTTTGATAATCTCCAAAGGACTTCATAAACTTCTAAAAGGTCTTACTTTTAAAATATCCATTTCTTCTATTGTTTCAATTCATTCTTCTGCATACTTATCAAGCAGAGCTTCAAGTACTTCCCTTGCTTCTTTGGAATATTTTTCAAAATAATTTCTCTTTTTTACATGGTTTGCTCTTTCTTTTCTTGTCAAAGCTGGCTTATCAAAAGCTATATGACAAATTAAATCAAATGGATCAAGGTCTTTTCATACTTCTTTTTCAAGTTCATCAAGCATTACACCATTTTGCATAAGCTCTTCTATGATTATTTTTTTCTTTTCTGCATTATTCCATTGTTCTAGGAAAAAATCCAAACTTTTAAAATGATTTAAAATATTTTTCTTTGAGTAGTCTTTTAAACTTTCAGTTATAAGTTTTCCATCAGCTCACAGATATTGCACTCTTTCATTTATAATTTTTACATCTACTCCATTTACATATACTTTTCTTGGTTTTTCTTCTCAAAAATCATCTATATTTACATCACCTTTTATCATTTCATAATTATCATTTGAATTTTCTTGTATTTGTTCTTCTTTTGTATCATCTTTTATCAAACTTTCATCATTTTTTGGTTCATAAATTTGAACTGGTTCTCCATCAAAATCTGGATCTGCAAATTTATTTGTAGCTTGTCTAAAATCCATTATTGTAAAAAAATATTTTCAAGCTTCAGGTTTAAGTCTTGTTCACCTTCAAATAATTTGTTTAAACTCTGTCATAGAATTTATATTTGAATCAAGAACTATAAGCTTACAAGTTTTTGCATCTACTCAAGTAGTAAGTAGTTTTGAAGTAGTTACTATTGTAGGATATTTTTCATTTGGATCAATAAAACTATCTAATTCTTTTTTTCATTGTTCATTATCTCAAGTAATTCTCATAATATATTTTGAATTTTCTTTCACCAAATCTGCATTTTCATTTACTAAAGCTTGTCTCATCCTTTCAGCATGATCTATATCTACACAAAATACAATAGTTTTTTGAAATCTATCTCAACTTTGTTTCAAAAATTGAGTAACTTTTTTTGCTACAAGTTTTGTTCTATTTTCCAAAACCAAAATTCTATCATAATCTTTTGTATTATAAATTCTATCTTCTATTTTATTACCATCTTTATCAATAGTATTTACACTAGGCCTCCATCATTCATCTACATCCAAAGCTATTCTAATTACCTTATAAGGAGCCAAAAATCCATCTTCTATACCTTGTTTCAAACTATAAGTATAAATTGGTTCTCAAAAATATTCTATATTTGAAGCTTCTTTAGTTTCTTTTGGAGTAGCTGTAAGACCTATTTGAGTAGCAGAAGAAAAATACTCCAATACTTCTCTCCAAGCACTATCTTCTTTTGCACTTCATCTATGACACTCATCTACAACAATTAAATCAAAAAAATCTGGACTAAATTGTTTAAAAATATTTTTATCTTCTTCATTTCAAGTAAGTCATTGATACAAAGCAAGATAAATTTCATAGGCTTTGTTTACTTTTCTATGTTCAATTTTTGTCATCACATCACCAAAAGGTTTGAAATCATTAGTTCTAGTTTGATCAACAAGTATATTTCTATCAGCTAAAAATAAAATTCTTTTCTTTGCTCTTGATTTCCAAAGCCTCCAAATAATCTGAAAAGCAGTATAAGTTTTTCAAGTTCAAGTAGCCATCACAAGCAAAATCCTATCTTTTCATTTTGCAATAGCTTCTACAACTCTGTTTATAGCAATAGTTTAATAATATCTAGGAGATTTTCAAGTAGAATCAAGATAATAAGGCTCTTCAATTATCTTTTTTTCTTCCTGAGTAATTCATTTTTCTTGTAAATATCTTTGATACAAATTTTCAGGAGAAGGAAAATCATTTAAAGAAATTTCTTTTTCTATTTCTCCATCATCTTTTAGTCTATCATGTTCCAAAAATCCATCTCCATTGCTTGAATAAACAAAAGGAATATCAAGTATTTCTCCATATTCAAGAGCTTGTTGCATACCATCTCATAAACTATGGTTATTGTCCTTTGCTTCAATTACAGCAATAGGAAAATTATTTTTGTAATACAAAATATAATCAGCTCTTTTTTTGTTTAGTCTATAAACTTTTTTTCATTTAGCTACAATCTTTCAATCTGTAAAAGTAACCTCTTCTCTAACTTGTTTTCCTATATCCCAACCTGCATTTTGTAAAGCTGGGTTTATATACTTTGTACAAATATCTCTTTCTGATAGTGATTTTTTGTTAGTCATAACTATTTTTATAATTATTATTTTTTATATTATATAATTTTTTATTGATAATTCAAAGGATTATTCTTATTAAAAAAGACTAAAAATTTATTTTTTAGTCTTTTTTTTAATTATAAAATACATCATCATTTACATCATCAGAAGCTCTTTCCTTTTCAAGTACTTTTATTAAATCAGACTCTTTTAATTTAATTATATCTCAAACTATAGAAAACTGTTGCTTAACATTATTTAAAAGCCATTTTCAATTATATCTAATAAATATATAATATTCTTTAAAAGGTTCTGCTTCTCTTTTTGCCCTAGCCTCATAATCCTTATCTGATTCATTTTTTCTTCTTCTAAGAGTTGATCTTATAAATTTTCATGTTTCTTCATCTATTGTATAATCAATCATAGAAGCTGAAACTTCCATTGCAAACATATCTCAATCTTTTCAAGGAAAATCTCTAACTGACATTAAAGTCATATCATGAATTTGTATATTTTCTAAAATATTTTTATATTTATATGAATCATAACTTTTAAAAAATGATAATTTATTATTTTTATTTAACCTATTAGCCAAAATTTTATTTGCTTTTTCAAAATATGACTTAGTCATTAAATTTTTAACAGGTAATAAATCTTTATTAGACCAAGCTCTTTGATACTTAAAAAACACATTTTCTGTTACTCTTTTTAACTCTTCTAAATTCCAAGTTGAATCAGTAGATAATGCTTTTTCTAAATCTTTTTTTGCTTTTTCTATCATTTTTCTTCTTCTAATTTCATAGATTGCATAGATTAATAAAGCTATTAATGCTCCAATAGCATCTCAACCTCAAGAAGAACTACCACCTCATCAAGCTCTAGCATCAGCTTGTAAATATAAAAATCAAGATAATAAAATAACAAAAAATATAATCTTTTTAAATCTATTCATAATCAAAATTAAATATTAAATTATTAGCTATGTAATACCATAAAATATAAAGAAAATACAACTTATATTTTAATTATTATTATTTTTTCTCCAAAATTAAAACAGTATTTTCATTTTTTCAAAAATTATTAAATTTTTTAATTTCAAAATCAAAATTTTCATTACAGAAAGTAAAATCTGAAAAATCTATTTTTCAAGATTCTGTTATATATATTTTTCATCATTTTCTAAGCAAATTATATGCTTTATCCAAAACTTTATAAGGATCTACTTGTGGTTTTGTTATAGTATGATTTATAAAAATAATATCAATTGATTCATTTTCTATATCTGATATTTCCTCTGCTGGAATAGGTAAAATAGTTATATTTTTGTGAACTAATGAATCTTCTGATAAATATTCCTTTTCCCAAGAACTTAAATCACTTAAAATATTATTAAATTCATTATTTAAACTATAAAAATAATCCTGATTTTCTCAATTTACATATGCATCATAATTATAATCATCAAACTTTTCTATTAACTTAAATATTTTATCTCTATTTCTAGATATTTCTTTTTTTACATCTGATGAAAAAATAGGATCAACAACTGTGATTTTTTCAGCTAATCAACTTAATAAAAAAGGAAATCAAGTAAAACCTCATCATATATCAAGTATTTTTTTAGCTTTCAATTCTTCTAAATTTAATCATATTTTTTCTAGTAATGTTTTCACTGATAAATTAATAGCTGTATTATCTTTAGGTCTAAATTCAGTTGATTTTGGATCTAATATCTCTCAAGATAAAACTTTGTTTACATGATTTTGTGTATAAGTTCTATTTTCATTTTTAGTAACAAGTTCTAATTTTTTCTTAGTAAAAATATCTCATAAATTTTTTATATCTTCATTCATAAAAACTACTTTTAATAATTTTAAGCTAATCATATTTTTCTAGCAGCATGCCAAGGTCTCCAAGAATTTCATGATTCCTTATAAATCTTATATGCTAATTTAGTATTAATTTCAGGATTTTTCCAATTATATTTCCTTATTTCAGGATGATATTTATCATTGATTTGAAATAATCATAAATCATTTCATCCACCTGGATTTTTATAATATTCTCTTACAGCATTAGTATCAAATCAACTTTCAAAATATGCAACCAAAATTGCATTTTTTACTTCACTTCTTGGGAATATAGCTTCTATTGTCCTTTTTATATTATCTGGAACTTTATCTAGAATATGCTTTACATCAATTTTTCTATTATTTAGTCAAAGTACTTTATATTTTTTTTCATATTTTATAAATTTTGGTTTATTTCTATCATTAATTATATGTAAAATTTCTTTTCTTGTCTTTCATTGTTGTTCTAAAATCTTAATACTATAATTATGTTCTTTATCTTTACCTAAAATACTTTGTTTTAATTTTAAATCTTTTTTAGCATCAATAATAATATCTTGAATATCTGTATTTTTAAAATTATTTTCTTTTTCAACTAAAATAACTTTAGATTGAAATTTTTTTAACTCTAAAGATTTTTTATTTATTATCTTTCTTTTTTTCTCCAAATGTTTTTTTAATACTCTCTCAATATGTCTTCTATGTTTTCTAGTTGAAATTAATCACTCAGGATTAAAATAAATAAATTTCTTTTTATCAGGAATACTTCAATTATCAGTATTAAAAATACTTAAATCTGTTTTACTATTTTCTACATTATTTTTCTTCTCTAATTCCCAAGGAGATGAAGCATTTATAGTATTAAAAACACTTAAATCTGATTGCTTGTTTTTACTTTTAGGCTTTTTACTTTCTTCCCAAGGAGCTGGTCAATTATAAGTATCAAATGACATATAATTTTATTACACATTTAAAATATATGTAAATAATAACATATTACTATATATTTTACAACAATTTAAAAAGCTAGATAATTAAAATAATTATCTAGCTTTTCATTATTCAAATTCACTCAATTATCATATTATTTTCATTCATTATTTTATCTACATCAAAACTCAAAATTTCTTCTTCAAATTTTTCAAACTCTCATAAGTTATTTAAATCAAAATTTATCAAATAAGTTCTATTACTAAAATCTATAGGATTAATAAACTTTATTACTAATTCTCATTTTTTTAATTTTAATATCTTATAAATAAGTTCATTTTTTACTTCTTGTAAATCTTTTAAAATTCAAACCATTGTTCATACTTTATGAAATGGAGAAAATATGCTTGACCTATCAAATAAATCTATAAGTAACTTTTCATAAGTAGAAAATTTTTCTCAAGCAAATTCAAGAATTGAATTTACAGCTACTTTTTCCTCTTCAATTAAATATTTTATTTGAAAATCCAATTCTGAATAATTTGAAAAATCTATATTTTTATCTGTGGAAATAATATTTTTAATATATGAATCATAAATTTCTTTATAATCCTTTATTCATTCTCTTTCTAATGAATCATTGAATTTTTCTAATCTAAAATATTTGTATTTTTTTTCTTCATCTAACTCTTTAAAAGAAGAAAAAACTTTAATTCTTGAATTCATAAATACTATTTATAATATATATTATTTTAATTCTTCTCTTCAAAAAAGAATATTTCTCATAAAATCCTCCCTAACTCTTTCTAAAAGTCTTTTTTTGTTTTTCAAAATTAAATTTAAATCACTAATTTCTCTTCTCATTTTTTCATTTCAATCATTTAATTTAGAAACATTATATTTTATTCAAAAAATTAAAGCCTCTAAATCCTTATATTTTCTAGTTAATTCTAATAATTCACTATAAATTCAATCATATTCTACCTCTAATTTATTTAATTCATTATTTTTAGTTAAAATTTTATCAAAAGTACTTTTATTTTTTAATAATTCAATTTTCTTTTCCAATTCACTTTTAATTAAAGCAAGTCTATCAATTTCTTTTTCATAATTTAAAAGTTTTTTCTCTTTAATTTCTATATTAGCAGTATAACTATAATTAGTAATATTTTGTTTTTCTAATCTAGATTTTAAACTTTTTAACTTTATTTCTAAAGTTTTTATATCATCAATTATAGATTTTATTCATAAAAATATATTTTTAACACTATATTTTCATTCTATTTTTTTAAAATCTCTTATATTAAATTTTGAATAAATAAATTTCTTTCAATCTTCTTCAATTACTTCTCAATTATATTTTCAAAATAATTTTATTAAATCATCTATATTATTTTCCAATAAAGAAAATATAGCATCAGATAATTCCTTTATATTTATGTTTAAATTATTATTTTCTATCAAATAACCAATTGTTCATTTCAATAGCTCTGAATCTATATTAGTATTATCAAATTTTTTAAAATATAACTTTAACCTATCTTGAAAATTAATAAGTATATCATTTGTAAATTCATCTTCTATTTCTAAAATAGATTGTTTATCAGAATCAAATCAAGATAAAAAATGTATAATATTATTAAAATGAAAATTAATATTTTCTTTTAAATCAGTACTATGATTACTAAGAATTTCATCTAAAATTACTTTTGGAATATCTGACATCAATTTATGTCATGCTATTTTATGTATATAATCAAAATTATCTCTATATATTTTTCAAGCCATTGCTTTAATAAATAATTTTTTATCTATAATTCATTTTTTTCACTCTAAAAACATTTTAGAAACATTATTATTTTTATCTAATAAAGCTTCAACTTCTTTTAATATATGAGAATAAATAAATTGTTTAAAATTTTTTCATGTATATTTTTCAAATGATTCATCAATTCAGTAAATAACTTTATTAATAAACTTATATATTTCATTATTATCTTTTAATAATAAAATATTAAAAATAAATCTATCAACTTCAGCAGATGTAAATCAAGAATATCTTCTATTATTTGATATATTAATTAAAATAAAACTTTCTTTTCATTTTTCTGAATTAAAAATAACTTTATATTCTCATTTATTCTTATCTAATCAATAAATTTTTAATATAAGTTTTGTAAATTCTATATCAGTAACTAAATCTATAAATTTATCTTTCAGAATTGGTTTTAAAACAGTAAAAACAAAATTAGTCAAATCTAACCTTTTATTTTTTTTATTATATTTATTTAAATTTTTATAAATATAAACAAATGATTCAATATCATCTTTATAATCACTAAAATCAAGTAAAGAATCAATTTTATCTTTAACTTGATTTTGGCTAGAATTAATATCTTTACTTATTAAAAAATTATCTATTTTTTCTTTAGATATTCAAATTAACTTATGAATCATTATTATAATAATTATAATATAGAATACATATATTATAAAATAATTATTATAATGTCAATATTTTTATTTCTATCATTTATAGATTATTTAAATATTTTCTTTAAAAATAAATATATAAAAATAAAAATCATTCAGACTAAAAATCCAAGGATTGTTTCAAAAACTAAAGATGGAATATAGTTTATTTTATCATACAAATGATGAATAAAAACAATATTATGAGTAAATAAATTTCCTGCAACAACTAACATTGCCCAAGTTCAAACTATTGATAATATTTTGATAATTATAGGAAGAGATTTTATAAATAAATTTCATAATTGATTAAAGTTTTTTCTTTTTAACCAAAATCAAAAATCATCAAGCCTAACAATTAAAGCTACTATTCAATAAACAAAAAAAGTAGCCAATACTGCAACAATTGAAACTATAATTATCTGAATTAATAGTCAATATTCTAAAACAGTTGATAAAGCAACCATTATAATTTCTATACTCAAAATAAAATCTGTAAAAATAGCTGATTTCACTTTTTTATTTTCATCTAAAACTAATTCTTCTTTTTTATCATTATGTTTTATTTTAAAAAATTTTTCTAAAATAAACTCATAAATTTTTTCAGTTCATTCAAAAGCTAAATAAGCTCATCCAAAAACTAAAATTGTAGGAATTACCCAACTTGGAGCAAAAGCAGTTAATAAAAAAGCAAATGGTAAAATAATTACTTTATTTATCAAAGCTCATTTTGTTATTTTTATCAAAACAGGTATTTCTCTTGAAGCATTATATCATGATGCTTGCTTTGCATTTACAGCTAAATCATCTCAAAGTATTCATACAGTTTTTTGCATAGATACTTTTGTCATAGTTGCAGCATCATCAGCAAGCATAGAAATATCATCTAACAAGGCAAGTAATCAAACAGACATTATAAAATAAATTATAAAATATAAATCAAAATAAATATATATAATATAACAAATAAAGCAATTTTTGAAATTATATATTTATTATGTTAAAATAAATAAAATATAATAAAAAATAAATATGTGATTTAAAAATAAAATAGAAAATGCTTATTATGAATTAATAGCTCCTGAAAAACAAGAGCTTTTTTCAGAATCTAATAAATTAGAAAAAAAATCAATAAAAAACAGTCCTATAGATTTAGCTATAAATAATTTAGATGAAAAAATAAAACAATCTAGAACAGGAAAAGAAAGATATATATTAGAAAAACAAATAGAACAATTAAGAAAATTACAAAAATTATATAAAGAATATATCAAAATAAATATTACAAATAATACAAAAAAAGAAATAAATAAAGTCTTCTCATCTATAAAAAATCAAATTACTCTTACAAATAATAATTTAGCAAATGATTATAAAATAATAAATTCTAAATTAGAACAAGAAAAACAACAATTAAAAGATACCATTGATATTTTTTCATATTGAACTATAAGAGATTTAGTAGAAGATAATATAAATATTCTTTGAATAAGAGAAAGTATCAGTCCTGAAAAATATCAAGATTTTTTTGATATAGCAACTATAGAATATATAAACATTTTAGAAACAAGAATAAAAAGAAAATTAAATAAAAATGATATAAAAAGCATTTTAAAACAAGAATGATTGATACTAACTCAAAAAGAAATTAATATTTTTTCTCAAAATATTAATAAAAAATTAACAAAAAATTATAATTTTAAATATAAAGTCAAATTATATAATGATGATTTGATAGAATTAAATGCAAAAAAAGAAGAAGCAAAAACTAAAGATATTAATATAAATCAACTATTTAAAGAAACAACTATTCCAAAGACAAAAACAAATATTCTAAAAAATAAAATAAATACTGAAATAAAAAAAGTAAAACTTGATAATTATGAAAAATTATCAACATCAGAAAAAATGAAAGATATTGAAAAAATAATAAATAATCCAAAAAATGAAAAATTTTTATTAGCAGTAATAAATAAATTAGAGAATAAAGTTATTTCAGTAGATCATAAAAAAATTAAATTAACTAAAGAGTTTATAAATAAACATAAAATAGAACTTCTAAATAATTTAAAAGCAATAATTCTTATGATTATTCATATTGAAAGTGATTGAAATTATAAAGCAAAAAATACTCAAAAAAGTAGCTGAAAATGATTATGACAATGGTTAGATTGAAACTGACACTTTAATGAAGAATATTATTATAAAGGAAAATGGTATACAAAAGATAAAATTAATAAAATAAATATAAAAAAACTAAGAAAAAGAAATGCCTGGCATACTAGTTCTTTTGAAACAAGTTTAAAAAATATTTATTTTAACTATCCAAATAAATTATTAAATAAATTAAATTTTAATATACCTACAAATTACAATAAAAAATTAGATATAAATCCTCTTGATTTCACATTAGAACAACAAATTCAACTATTAATATTAGATATTTGATCAAATACAAAAAAAGTTAAAAATAGATTATGACAAGAAGTATGAATAAAAGATTATATATGAACTGCTTTACTATGAAATACTTGGGCAGTTAAAGAAATTTATAAAATTTTCCATCATACAAAACCTGATAAAAAAACTTTAAATAGAATCAGAGAAATATCTCCAAAATATACAAAAAGATTAGTTAAATTATATAACTAAAAAAATACTTTATAAATTATAAAGTATTTTTTTTTACCAATCTTTTTTATTTGAATTATTTCAAAATTCATCATTATCAAATATACTTCATCAATTAAAGAAATTATCAAATCAATCAAAAGGATTAGATTGTTCTTTATAAACTTTTCAATAATAATCTCATAAATTTTGTGAACTTTGAGCAACTCTATTTTGATAAGCTTTTAAAAGTTGTTTATCATGATTAGATAATCAAGATTTATTTTCTTCTCATTTAGATTGTTTATTTTGTTCTTGATTTATTGATTTTTGTTGATTATTTCATTTTTTATTATTTTCAGTATTATTTTTATTTCATTGTGTATTCTTCTTAGAATCAGTATTTCATCATTTTGATTCTCAACTATTCTTTTCAGAATTTTTTATATCATTAGAATTTTTACTTCTCTTATCACCTCATTTATTATTAGAACTTCATTTTTTATCATTTTCTTTATTTTTATTACTATTCCCCTGTTTATTAGAATTATTTTCTTTACTATCTGAATTTTTATTTTCAGATTTTTTAGAGCCCTTATTTTTAGCTGAATTATTATTAGTTCAATTTCAAGAATTAGATTTTTTAGAATTATTCTTCTGTCCTTTTCAATTATTATTATTATTATTATTATTATTATTATTTTGCTTATTATTTTCTTGATTCTTTTTTTGTGCTTGTTTTTTTCTTTCTTGCTTTATTTTTTGTAAAATAAATTCTATATTCTTTTTTGTTCTATCATCATACCTAATATCCAAAGCTTTTTCATAAAATGAAATAGCTTTTACCCAATTATCTATTTTTTTCTTAGAATCTTTTTCTAAAACTCAAACTTTATAATATGAATTTCAAATATTATAATCTAAATCAAAATTTAATTTTTTAAGATTAAAAATACTTAAGAATACATCTAATGCTTTATTATACTCTTTTTGTTTATATAAAGAAACTCCTAAATTATATTTTCATATAAGAGAATCTTGTTTTTTAGATATTTCTTCAACCTTTTTATATTCTCATTTTGATTCTAAAATCTTTGCATATGCACTATAAATAAAATTCTTTATAGAAAAAATATTTAAAAGAATAAATCATAATAAAAATACAATTATTATTTTTTTATTTAATTTCATAGTTTCATCTTTTTATTAAAAAATTACTAAAATCCCAAAACATATAAATTAAAAATAATATAAATGAAATAAAAACAAATATTCTAGTTAAATCATTTTTTTCTCAATTAATATTGGAATTTAATATTTCTTTATCTAGCTTATTTAAATCTCAACTTATTTTATTTAAATCTCATATATTTTTAATTTCAACATATTTAGCTCATAAACTACTAGCAAGAAGTTCAAGATTATTCCTATTTATTTTTGATATAACATATTTTCAATTATATTTTTGATATATTTGCCTTCAAAAAACATCATTTCATTTAATAATCATTCATCATTTATCAGTTCAAACTCAAACAACAAAAAATTTAATATTTTTATATTTATTTTTTAATTGTTTAAAATAATCTATATCTATTTTATAATCACTATCTGCTCAATCAGAAACTATAACTACAACTTTTGATCTATTATCATTTAAATCAAATCTATTTACAGCCATTTTTACAGCTTTTTTTAAATCAGTTCATTGTTTTAATATATTTCTATAATCAACTCATTTTAAAAAAGTTAAAAAAACATCATGATCAAGAGTTAAAGGAACACTTGAAATAGCATCTCAAGCAAATATAACTAATCAAAATCTATCTTCCTTATATTTTGAAACAAAATTTCAAATAGCATTTTTTACAATATCAAGTCTTGTATAATTATAATGATTATCACTTATATCTGCAACATTCATAGATTTTGAAACATCTAAAGTAAATACTACATCAATTCATTTTGCTTCATTATTATTTTTTAATTCTCATCATTTAGGTTGAAAAATAGTTATAAGTACTAAAAAAAATGATAAAAACAAAAATAAATATTTAAAACTTATTTTCCTTGTAAATAATAATGATTTATCTGAAAGATTTTTAATTTTATTTATATATAAATAAATTATATAAAATAAAACTAGCAATATAACTAAAAATAAAATCAAAGTATATATATTAAAATTTCATAATTCCATTTTTTTTTATTAATTTTAAATAAAATAATTATTTATTTTTCTATTTTTGCAAATACTAAAAATATATAAATACTAAAAATAAATAATAATAACATTGCAAACTTATAGTATTCTTGAGAATATTGTTTTTTTATCTCTACTTCTATATCATTTGATTGTAAAGTTTTTAATTTATCAAATATTCTTTGAAAACTATAATTTGAATCTGCTCTAAAAAATTCTCATCAAGTAACTTGTGCTATTTTTTTCAATGTAGTAGCATTTAGAGGAGGAATAATTCATAATCAACTAATAAATAATGGTTTTCTTCATCATATTCAAATAGTATAAATTTTTATTCAATCATCACTAGCTGCTTTTGCTGCTATAATAGGATCTATTCAAACATTTGAATCTCCATCAGTTACCAAAATAATAACTTTTTGTCTTTTTTTAAAGTCCTCTTTTTTTATTTGCTTCTCAAAAATATTTTTTGCTAATAATATTGAATCTCAAATATTTGTTCAATTCAATCTTAAGGTTTGAGTAGTTATATTTGAGATTGTTTCTTTCAAAATATTGTAATCAAATGTTAATGGAATAGAGGTAAATGGTTTTCAAGAAAAAACAACAAGTCATAATCTATCTGTTTTTGCATTTGAAATAAAATCTCATATAACTTTTTTAGCTACTTCTATTCTACTAGGTTTTAAATCTGGAGTATCCATACTAGGAGAAACATCCAATAATAACATTATATCAATACCATTCTTTTTTATATGTTTATCTGTATTTATACTATTAGGATTTGCAATAATTAGTACCATCAAAGATACTAAAATAGAAATTAAAAATAATTTAATGTAAAAAAATAAACTATTTTTTCTAAAAACTTTTTGTAAATCATCAAAATAAGAAAATTTTATATATTTCCTTTTTTTATAATACAAATAAATAAATAAAGGTATTATTATAAGTAATATAAAATAATACTTATTCAAAAATTCTATGTTACTAAATATATTCATATATTGATTATTTAATTATATTTTTTATTTTTTCTATTAATTTTTTTCTCTCATCTAAATTATCATCTAAAGAATTATCTGAATATTCTTTATAGTACAAACTAGAAATAATCTTATATAAATTATTATTTAATTTTAAACTTTTTAATTCATCAAGAGTCATCTTAGTAATATGTTTTCAAGTTTTATATTCTAAATAATCTCTTAAAATTCAAAGTAATTTTGAATAAAATAATTCTCTTTGTGCAGATAAATATTTTTCATATAATAAATCTAAATCAATAGAAAAATCTCTTTTATTAATTATAGGACTATTATCTATTACACTAACTTTAATTTTATTTTTTTCATAGATATAATATAGAAATAATAAAATTAAAATTATAACAATAAGATAAATAAAACTTATTTTATAATTAATAAAATTATCTAACAATAATGGTTGTATTCCATAAATATCTGTCATTCAAGTCATATTTTATATTTTTTATTTTTAAATTTACCTTCTAGAAAAAAATTCTAAAAGTTTATTATAAGAATTATCTATATTATCAATTTTTAAATATGAAACTTTATTTTTCTCCAAAAAAATCTTATAATCTCATATTTTTTTATTTCTTATTTGCTTATATTCTAATATTTTTGTTTTATTTGTTAAATCTATATCCAAAATAGAATTATTAATTCATAAATTTAATTCAATATTTTTTAAATCAATTCATGGAATTTCTAAATTATTTTCAAAATAATCAAATATATTTATATAAATAATCTCATTTTCTTCTCAAACTAATCTTAATATATTACTATTTTTTATACTAGTATCTGTAGTTAAAACAAAAATTAAATTTCTCTTTAATTTCAAATCTGATATTTTTTTAAAAGCATCTAGTGTATAATTAGATTTCTTATTTTTATTATTAATTTTTGTATTTTCATCCCATTTTTCAATTATTTTATATATTTGAGAAACTCATTTTTTAAAATTCAAAAATTCTAAAAATCATTTATCATCATAAAATAAAGATCATATATTATCATTATTTGCAATTGCACTATAAGCTAGACTGTAAAAAACTTCTTGAGATATATCTTTTTTAGTTTTTTTAGCTGAAGTAAACTCCATATTATCACTTATATCTAATAAAAATAATACATTTAAATCCCTTTCTTCCTCATAAATTCTAGTTTGCATCTTTCATGTTCTAGCTGTAGTTTTCCAATCAACATGTTTAATAGGATCTCAATAAGCATATTCTCTAAGTTCAGCAAATTCCATTCATTGTCATTTAAAATTTGTTTTATATAATCATAGTAAATCTGCTCAAAGATTTTTCTTAAATTTATACTCTAATAATCTTATTTTTTTATTTAACTTTCACATTTTGTAAAATATTATCAATTATTTGTGAACTTGTAATATCCATTGCAACAGCTTCATAACTTAATACTAATCTATGAGCTAATGCCATTTTTGCCATCTTTTTTATATCCTCAGGTATAATAAATGTTCTATTTTCAATTAATGCATTAGCTTTTGCTGCATTTATAAGTGAAATTCATCATCTAGGTGAAATTCAAAAATCAATATATTTTTCAATTCATGATAAATCATAATCTTTAGGATTTCTAGATGCATCAATTATATCTGAAACATAATCATAAATATTTTCAGAAACATAAATATCTTTTACTAATTTTTGTAATTTAAATATATCTTTTTTAGTAAAAATTTTATTTATTTTAACTTTTTCATCTGAAGTTATCTTTTTATAAACTTCTTTTTCTTCTTGTTTTGTTGGATAATCAACATCAACTTTTAACATAAATCTATCAAGTCATGCTTCTGGTAATTTATAAGTTCATACTTGTTCAACTGGATTTTGTGTAGCCAAGACAATAAAAGGTTTTTCAAGCTCAAAAGTATTTTTTGCAATAGTTATATGTCCTTCTGCCATAGCTTCCAACAATGCAGATTGAACTTTTGAAGGAGCTCTATTTATTTCATCAGCTAAAATAAAATTATTAAATATAGGTCCTTTTTTAATATCAAATTCTCAAGTTTTTTGATTATATATTTCAGTTCATATTAAATCACTTGGAAGTAAATCAGGAGTAAATTGAATCCTATTAAATCATAATTCCAAAGCTTTACTTAAAGTATCAACAGTAAGAGTTTTAGCTAATCAAGGCACTCATTCAAGTAATACATGACCTTCAGATAAAATAGCAATTACTAAACTTTCTATTAAAAAATCTTGTCAAACTATTTTTTTATGTACTTCATTTTTCAATTCTACAATTTTATCTGAAGCCTCCTTTACTTCTGCTTCAAATTTATTATTATTTTTTATTTCTTTATTTTCTTTTATTTCTTTTTCCATTTTTTTATAATTATATAATATAAATTTTTACATATCATATGACCAAGTTCATATAACTTTTTTATTTTTTCAATAAATATATCAAAAATCTACATGTTTTTCATATATATCTGAAAAAATCTTTTTTAAATCCTTCTTTGTTAAATTATATTTAATATATAAATTATAATTTATCTTATGTCATAATATTTCCATTATATATCTTTTATTAATTCTAAAAGTTTATTTTTATCCAAAATAACATTTGAATATTTTATTTTTACTAATAAATCTACTACATCTTTAATTTCCTGTTTATTTCAAGTCTTTTTTAAAATTTCTTCATATGTTAATCAATATATATTTCAAATTCAAAATTTAGATTCTAACTTTTTTCTAAAAATTTCATCTATTTTATTATTAAAGTCTATATCATTTATCTCAGGATAACTAAAAGTCTTTTCTATTTCTTCAATATTTACTTCTTTTATTTCATCTTCATTATCTGTAATCTTTTTTTCATCTTTTATATTATTATTTTCAGTATCAATATTATTATCTTCTATTTTTTTTATACTATTATCAAATAATAATCATTTTTTATTTAAATAAAATAAAGTTCAAACTATTCATATAATAATCAATAAAAAATAAATAATATTATAATCATATTTTTCTATAGTTTTTTTTCTTAGAGAATTATTTACTCAACTATTAACAACATTATTATTAGAAGTATTATTAATAATAGGAACATCTGTAACATTTACACTAACACTATTAGTTTTTATATCTTTTCAATTCTGATTTATAATAGCAGGTCATAATTCAAATTTTCATTTATTTTTAGCTTGTAAAACTAAATCTAAATCATATGTTGTTATACTTTTTGATTTAGTTTTTCAATTTTCAACAACAATCTGTGTAGCAGAACTACTTGATTGACTTTTTCAAACAATATTAAAATTGTTTATATTTTTTATATCCTTTATAGATATATTACCTCAAGTTGCAGTTTTAACTTCAAACCTCAAATTAAAAGTTTCTCATAATCATACATTTGTTTTATCTACTTGCATTTGAGCATCAAAAGCAAAAGCATTTCAAATAATATAAACAAATATTAATATAAAAATAAATATTTTAAAAATCTTCTTCATAAATAATAGTTAAGAAATAAAATTTAATTCTATTATAATAACTAAGTGTCAAGAAAATGTCAAGATTATGTTTTTATTTTGTTAAAATTTTAAAAAACTAATCTTTAAAAATTTCAATTAAATCAATGAATTCTTTAGGATGTGGTATTTTCTTTAAAATAAATACTTTTTCATGATAAAATATACTTATATCTCAATAATCAAATAATTTTCAAAAAAAACTTTGATATAATTGTATTGTATTTATTTTACCAATTGTAAATGACTCTGATTTTTTAAAAAATAATCAATTAGTATGAATTATTTTTCATAATTTTACTTCATAAAAATCAATTATCCATAATATAAATAAATATATAAAAAATAACAAATGAAAAAATAAGGCTAATATAAATATATTTTCTTCAAATGAATACATATTAAAAAATCAAACATTTTTTATATCAATATAATCAACAAAACTAAAAGATAATATAACAATAGTATCTATAAAAAATGTTGATAATAATATTTTAAAAAATAATAATATAAATGTTTTATTAGTTTTTAAAAATATTTTCTTTTTAATCTCTTCTATTGTAATGTTAGTAGACATATAATTATTAAATTAAATAATATAATTAATAATTATTATATTAATATTATGTCAAGAATATGTTAATATTATGTTATTTTTTAAAAATTTAATTGTATTATTTACAAAAAAAAATAATATTGATTATATAATAATTAATTAAAAAATTATATGAAAATATTATTAGTAGAAGATGATAAAATAATCTGAGAAAATATAAAAGAATATCTAGAAGAAAATAATTTTTTAGTTAAATGGGAACAAGATTGAGAAAGTTGATATAAAGAATCAAAAAGAAACAAATATGATTTATTCCTTTTTGATGTTATGCTACCATTTAAATCAGGATTTGAAATTGCAAAAGAACTTAGAAAAGAAGAAATAAAAACTCCTATAATTTTCCTAACAGCAAAAGAAGATTTAGAAAGTATAGAAACTTGATTTTTAGCAGGTTGAGATGATTATATAACAAAACCATTTAAACTAAAAGAATTACTTTTAAGAATAAGAGCAATTTTAAAAAGGGTAAATAATATAGAATCTATAAATACAATAAAAATTTGAGATATAGAATTAAATCTTGATTTAAAACAAGTAAAAAGAAACTGAAAACTTATAGAATTAACACCAAAAGAATTCCAAATATTAGAATATCTAATGAAAAATAAAAATAAAGTAATCCCTAAAAAAGAATTACTAGAATATATTTGGGGAATAAATAATGATATATGGTCTGATGTAGTAAGAAGTCATATACAAACATTAAGAACTAAAATAAATACTTGATTTAATTATGATCCTATAAAAACTATAAGATGAATATGATTTAAATTTGAAGAAAAATAAAACTTAATAATTTTTTATGAAAGCAAAATTTTGAATAAAACAAAGAGTATTCATATGATTCACAATTTTTATAATAATAATAGTAAATATATTTTTATTTTTACTATATTTTCTTATTCAAACAAATACAAAATATACAATATATAATAATATTTTAAATGAATATAGTACAATAAAAACCTTTATAAATATAGAAAAAAATAATTATTATGTACAAATTCCAAAATATGAAATAGAAAAAATAAATAACTTATGATTTTTTCTATACATATGAAAAAATGATAAAATAATACAAGCAAAATATAAAAAATGAATTAATATATCAAATGATAATTTAATTTTTAGATGAGACTATAAATGATATAATATAATACTTGAAAAAAAACTTATAGAATCAAAAATAATTAAAAATGACTTTTTTAAAATATTATTAATACTAAATTTATTTTTAATTTTAACTGTTTTAATTTTTATAAATTATCTTACAAAAATATTTTTAGAACCATTAAATATTTTAATTAATTTTCTAAATAAATATAATAAAAAAAATAAAAATATATTAGTAAAAAATAATTATTGAAACACAGAAATAGGACAATTAACAATAGCTATAAATAATTTTATAAAACAAAATAATGATATACTAGAAAAACAAAAAGATTTTATTCAAGATGTAAGTCATGAATTAAAGACTCCTTTAATGCAAATAAATTCAAATATAGAAATATTGGAAGAAAAAATAAATGATGAAAAAGTATTAAATAAACTGATACAAATAAAAAATTCAACTGAAAATATAAATGAAATAATTAAAAATCTGAGTTTTATTCTAAGATGAGAAAATCTAAATCTAAAAAAAGAAGAAATAGATATTGAAAATTATTTTCAAGAATTAATAAAAAAATATACCCCTATAGCAAAAGAAAAAAATATTATTATAAATTTAAAAATAATAAAGAATTTTAAAATAACAAATAATAAATATTATTTAGATAGATTATTTTGAAATATTATAAATAATGCCATTTTTTATAATCAAGGTAATAATACAATAGAAATCTCTATAAATAAAAATAAAATTAATATATGTGATCAATGAATTTGAATAGAAAAAAATGAAATAAAAAAAATATTTAATAGATTTTATAGAAATAAAAATTCAGGCTTATATTATAATAATTGAAATTGACTTTGATTAACCATAGTTAAAAAAATTTGTGAATTATTTAATTGGAAAATAGAAATCAAAAGTGAATTATGAAAATGAACTTGTTTTACTATAAAAGACTTATTATAATAATAAGTCTTTTTTTATTTACATCAATTTATATTACTATCATCATAAGGATCAATATGCCAAACTATATGCCAATTATACTTAGGATTTATTTTTTTTATTTTTTCTTCTATCTCATCTCATATTTCATGTGCTTTTAAAATAGTTGTAGAAGGAGACATTACAAAATGAAATTCTACAAACTTATCCTTACTTCATCCAGCTCTTGTCTTCAAACAATGATAAGATTCAAATTTATTTTTTCATAAATAACTATCTATAATCTTTTTTACTTCTTCATGTTCTTCCAATGCCCTATCCAAAAGTAAATCAATTCATTCTTTTATAAGTCACCAAGCTTCATGAATAATATATACTCATATTGATAATCATACTATTCAATCTATCCAAGTTAAACTTGGTATAAAATAAATAATTCACAATGTAGAAATAACTGCAATATTTGTATATAAATCCATTTTATAATGAAGACTATCTCATTTTATAACTAAATTATTAGTTTTTTTATAAACATAAGATAAAAAATATACCAATAATCATGTAGCAAATATACTTATAAACATAACTATTAATGTCCAATCTATATATTCTATAGTCTTAGGATTAAATATTTTATGTATAGCTTCATATATTATATATAAACCAGATAAACTAATGATAGTTCATTCAATAGTTGCAGCTATCCCCTCTATTTTTCAATGTCAATAATTATGCTCTTCATCTGGATCCTCTCAAGCAAATTTTATTGCAAAATAATTAAACACACTTACTCCACTATCAAGCAAACTATCCATAGCTGAAGATAATAAAGCAACTGATCATGATAAAATTCATACTATAAATTTTATCATAGCCAAAAAAATTGCTACTCACATAGCAACAATAGGAGCTTTTGATTCTAATGTATTTTTTTTAATCATTATTATTTCTAAGAAAATATTATTTTTATAATAAAAAAATTATTATTTAATTCAACTTTTATATCAAAATTATGTATCTTTATAATTTTTTTAACTATATTTAATCATAATCAATATCAATTTGTATTTCTAGAATTATCTGCTTTATAAAAAGTATTAAAAACTTTAGATATATCTAAATCTTTTATATCTTTTGATACTTTATTTTTTATAATTAATTTATCTTTTTCTAAAAAAATATTTATTTTTTTAGGTCTTCATCTATACTTTATAGTATTCTCAAATAAATTTTTTAAAAGTAAATCAAAAAGTTTTCTATTAACTTTAATTTTTCAAATATATTTTCAACTTATTTTAAAGTCCTTTTTATATTCAGAAAAATATTTTCAAATAATATTTTTTATCTCTTCTTTTAAATCTATAAAATCATTTTGTATTACATTATCATTTTCACTTAGAAACAATAATGAATCAATAATTTCTTGCATAAATAAAGATTCTTCCTGAATAGATTTAATAATATCTAAATCTATTTTTTCACTTAAAGATAATAATTCTAAATCAGATTTTATTACTGATAATGGTGTTTTTAATTCATGAGCAACATTATAATTATACTCTTGAAGTTTTTTATTTGCCAACTTTATATTTTTAGTTGTTTTATATGCAAGTTTTAAACTTATAAAATATAAAATAAACAATGAAAATATTGATAAAATAAATGAAATTAATATCAACCTATGAATAGAATCAAAAATATAATCAATATTTTTTCAAATAATAAGAGTAATAGTTTTTGATTTTAATTCATATGCCAATATCTTATCTTCAGGAAAACTAAAAACTTTTATTTGTTTATTTTGTAAATTATTAATAATTTTATTTTTTATATCATCCTCTATAAAAATTCATCTTTTAAATTCTTTATTTCATATTTTTACATAAAAATTTCTAAATATTTTTTTATATATTGTTTTTCAAAATCAATAATGAACTCAATTATGTAAATTATCTCACTTAATAAGATTTATTATATATTCAGATGGAACCGATTTAAGATTTTCTAAAAATAAATTTTTTTCTCTTTTTAAAGCTAATTTATAATTTAAAACTATAAAAATACTAAAACTAAAAATCAATAATAAAAACAATACTATTGTAATTTTTATTGCCAATTTATTTTCATAACTTATTTTCATAAAACTAAATTTTTATTACTCAATAATATATCATGATCATTTTATAGTTTTTATAAAATTTTTTCATAATTTTTTTCTAATAACTGAAATATGAGATTCCAAAGTTGTTGAAGATAAATTTAAATTTTCCTCTGCTTCCCCCCAGACTTTTTCTAAAATAGAATTTTTTGATTTTATTATTCATCTATTTCTAGCAAGAAATTCTATTATTAAAAAATGTTTATTTCAAAAACTTACTTCTTTATCATCTTTAAAAATTTTATGATTATTTAAATCAATTACAATAGAATCTATATTTATTTGTTTCTCTATTTTCTTATCTTTTCTTTTTAAAATTGCTTTTAATCTTACATCTAATTCTTTAAATTCAAAAGGTTTAGTTAAATAATCATCAACTCAAAGATTAAACATTTCAAGTTTATCATCAAGCATAGAATTTGAAGTAAGAGCTATAACTGGTATATTATCTCATTTTTCTCTTAATTTCTTCATAAGTTCTCTACCTCACATTATAGGCATATTTACATCAAGTATGATAATATCATATTTATTTAAAGATATCTTTTTTAAAGCTTCTTCTCAATTAAAAGCTCCTTCTGCAATATAACCAGAAATCTTTAAAAATTTAATAATATTTTCTCTTAATTTTGGATGATCTTCAACAACAAGTATTTTCATAATAAAAAAGTTATTATATTATTGTTAATATAATAACTTTTTAGTTTAAATAAAGTTTAAAAATTTAATAAATCATTTATCATTTTTTCATCATCTGGAGTTAATTCAATTGCTCCACTATTTACTTTTTCAACACTACCAGTTTTTTCTAAAACTTTTTTCTCATTTACTTGTTTATTTACTTGATTTTTTGCTCAAGTATTATTTTTTTGATTATCTAGCTTTATATTTGAACCACAACTAAAAAGAAATAAACTAGCAATAAATACTATAATATATTTTTTCATATTTTTATATAATTTAATTAAATAATTTAACTAAATTATATTCCTTAAAAATAAAAATCAATCTTTAAAATTATTTTCTACTTGTAAAATTTATTTTAATAATTCTAATATAATCTATTTAAGTATATTAATTATAGTATTTTTAAATTTATTTTTAATATTTCTAAGCATACTCAAATGTTCATCTTTAGTTTTTCAATAAGTAGCTTCAAATAACAATGCAAATAATATAAAAAATATAAAAATTATTATTGCTAATAGATTTGAATTATAAGTTCTATACAACAAAATAAATAAAGCTAAAAATGTAATTCCAGTAGAAAAAAAAGTAATGTAAATATTAGCATTTATCTCTTTATGAATTCTTAATGCAGCTAAATTTACAAATGAAAAAATCAATAAAAATCAAATACTTGCAATAATTGCAATAGATGATAAATCAATCAAATTTGCCATAAAAACAGATAATACACCTAATATAATAACTCAAAAATATGAATCATCAAATATCTTCTTTGAAAAATATTGAGGCAATTCTCTATCAATAGCTAAACTATATCAAAGTCTGGCATTTCAATAAATTGTTGCATTTATAGCTGATAAAGTAGCTAATATTGCAGCAATTCAAACTAATTTAAATCACAATATTCATAAAGCAGGTTTTGCTGCTTCAGCTAAAGCATAATCACTAGTTTTTACTATGACACTTTCAGATAAAGTTCAAACAGTTAAAATAGCAATCAAAACATATAAAATAGTAACTCATATAGTTGATATATAATATGCCTTAGGTAAATTCTTTTCTGGATTAATTACATCTTTTGCTGAATTTGCAATAAGTTCAAATCACTCATAAGCAACAAATATAATCATTCAAGCAACAATAATTGAAAAAGAATCATGTTTTGCTATATCAGAAAAATGACTAGGATTTATATATCAAAATCAAAAATATAATATTAAAAACAAAATTCAAATTTTTATTCATACAATATAAAATTCAAATTTAGCAATTACTTTTGCATTAAATAAGTTTACTACAACTACAAACAATATTGCAAAAGTAAGTAATATATGCTTCAATAATTCATAATTCATAAAATCTTTAGGAAAAAATGTTGCTCAATAAGAACCAAAAGCTAATACATAAAGAGATATAGTTACAATATAGCTAAACCATAAAATAAGATTTAAACTTTTTGTAAAAAAATTATTTCATAATCATTTAAACAAAAAAGTAACTGTCCCTCATTCAGAAGGATATTTTACTGATAATTTGGCATAAGAATATGAAGTTAAGATTGCTATAATTCAAGCAATAGCAAAAGCAATAGGAGTAGCAGAATGTCCTAATAAAATTGCTTCTCATAATACAGCAAATATTCATCCTCAGACCATTCCTCAAACTCAAATTGAAACAGTTTCAAATAATGTTATTTTTTTATTCATTTTTTTATCATTTTATTATAAAAGGTATAATCAAGAAAATTACTCATAAAATTATTAGGTAATAAATATTAGTAATAAAATATGGAAAAACCATCAAAATTATTCAAGAAGTCAAGGCTATATAATTTTGATCTTTTTTTCAATAAATAAAATATCACATACCTACTGAACTAAATAATAATCATATTAGTAATAAATTAGTATCAAACATATAAAATTATATAAAAAAATAAAATTATTAATATTATTTCTTAATCTTTCTCAATTTTATTCAAACAAAAAATCAAATAATTGGAAAAATAATATTAGTTATAATCTTTGGTAACCAAGTAGCATCATAATGATGTATAGTATATGTTTTATCAGTAATAATCATATTCTTTTTATCTTCATAATATGCATATGGATAAAAAAAATGTTTTGGATATATTATTATATTATTAAGTTTTTGTATATTATCATTATATTTTTTAAGATTATATTTCTTTTTTAATAGTCCTGTTATTAAATTTGGAATAATAATCCTAGTTTTTTTATTTTCATAAATATTTAATATATTTTTCAAAAACTTATGTTTCTCTATACTTCATATAATTCATGCTCAAATACTGAATACATCTTGAAATCAAATAAAAAAATCTTCATTCAAAAATCAATCTAAATTTTTTAATATTTCCATATCAGTATCTAGATAAATTCATCAATTCTCATATAAAACTTTTATTCTAGCATAATCTGAAGCAAAAGCATACATTCCTTTATCATAAAATTTTTTACAATAATAATTCTGTGATATATCAAAATTATCTTCATTCCACTCTATGATTTCATAATCAGGACACTTATTTCTCCAAGATTCTAAAATTTTATTAAATCATTCTGGCTTTTTTCATTTTCAAAACCATATATAATGAATTTTTTTAGGAATTTTATTCATAAATCTTTTTAATAATAAAGTTTGTTAATTTTCTAAATAAAAAATAAAAAACTACAAAACTTATAAAAATAAAAGTAATAAATAATAAAAAATTATTATTGTCCTTAAATAAATATCAAAAATTATAACCTATACTTGTTACTATTACAGCAGAAAAAGTAGATAAAAAAAATCAATTCTTTAAAAATTTCTGTAAATTAGTATTTATATATCATAAATAAAACAATCCTATACTTGTAATAGGAGGAGTATATTTTATTATGATCATTTCATCTAATAAACTTTTCTTTTTTAATTTATCTTCTATTTTTTTTATTACTTTAAAATCTTTCTTTATTATTTTATTTTTAGAAAATTTTCAAGCAAAATAATATAATAAATCTCAAACAAAATCTCAAATAAAAGCTAAAATAAAAATTTCTATAAAATTTATACCTATTTTTGGAGCCAATAAACTTATAGTCAAAATTGTTATTGGTCATTCTATAATAACAAGTACTACTAAAAATATATAAAATATTATAGTATGTGTTACATATAAATGTATAATATAATCAAACATATAAAAGTATATTTTTATTTAGTATTTTTCTTTTTATATAATATATAATAAATAAAAATTAAGACAAATATTAAAATTAATGTAATAATAGTAATCTGTTTTAAATATTGATTTATTAAATCCTGATTTTTCCCTAATATATAACCTAATAAAGTTAAAACAATAACCCAAATTCAAGCTCATAATCAAGTATATACACTAAATTTTAATGCTGACATTTTTGAAAGTCCTGCAGGAAAACTAATATATTGTCTTATTCAAGGAATAAGCCTTCAAGTAAATGTACTTATATGTCAATGTTTATCAAAAAAATCATCAAGCTTTTTTATTTTATTTTCAGAAATAAATTTAGATAAAAATTTTCTACCAAATCTTGATGCTAAAATATAATTAAACCATGCTCATGACAATGATCATAATATTCAAGTAATTATAACTATATATAAATTCATATCTCACTTAAAAGCAAGATATCAAGCAGGAGTCATAATAATTTCTGATGGAAAAGGGAAAAAACTACTTTCTAAAAACATTCATATAAATATTCATATATATCACATATGACCTATTATACTAACTATCCAATTTATAACTTCATGTAATAATTCCATATATTTTTATAATTTAATAAAACTCATAACCTTTAAAATAAATTCATTTAACTTTAAAATATATTTATTTTTAGTATTTTTAAATACAATAATAACAGCAATAACTCATAAAATAAATCATACAAATATATCAAAAAACCAATGTATTCCTCCAGCTATTCTTGAAAAATTCATCAATAAAACAAAAGGTAAAAATAACCAAAAAGTCTTTTTATATCAAGATGCATACAAAGCAAATAAAAAAGAAAAACTCACTGTAGCATGATCAGATGGAAAACTATTATCTGGAACATGAGCTAAAATAGGTTTTATAATTCATTCTGGTCTATGTTCAAAAATAAATATTTTTAAAAAAGTATTTAAAATCAATCAAACAACTACTGAGTAAAAAATAAATAAAATATTTTCTTTTTGCTTATTATTTTTTTCTTTAAAAGTCCAATATAACCATGCTCAAAGCAAAAATACAGGTAAAAAAAAGATAGGAGCATCTGAAAAATATCCAATTATTTTTTCTAAATGATTATTTGTAACAAAATTATTTAAATAAATTGCTATACTATTATTTATATCCCAAATTAAATTCATGCCTCATTTTTTAATACTAATAAAATTATTTTTACAATTATATGTTTTTTATCAAAAAATCAAAAATATATAAAAATAAAAAAACTTATTAAATAAATTATTTAATAAGTTTTTCATTTTACATAGGAATTTCTTCATCTATTTTACAAGAAGTATCTACTTTTCTACATTCTATATTATCATATAAAAATATAGGTATAACAATTAATGTTAATAATGCAGATGCTGATAATCACCATACAATTGACCATCAAAGACCTCACCATACAGGATCTCATAAGATAGTTAGAGATCATAATACTGTTGTTAAAGAAGTTATAATAATTGCTCTCATTCTTGTACTACCAGCATTTATCAAAGCATCTCATTTTGATAATCATTTATTCAATAATACATTTAAATATTCAATAAGTATTATTGCATTTCATACCACTATTCATGCTAAAGCTATCAATCAAATCATACAAGGAGAAGTAAAATAAACATCATTTAAAAAATATTCTAAACTAAATCAAGGAATTATTCAAAATAATCATAATAAAAATGTCATCATTACAACTAATGCAATTCTAAATGATTTAAATTGAGCAACCATTAAGAAATAAATTGCTAATAATGCCATAAGCATAGCTATTCATAAATCTCTAAAAGTATCTAATGCTAATTTTCTTTCTCATCCCCAAGATATTTTATATACTTCTCAATCTTTTAAAGATTTTATATTAACCTCATATAAATTCCAACTAATAACTTTAAAATCATGGTGCCAAAACTTATTATTTTTTAAAGCCATAGTTGTATGTAATCCTGAATAAAATATTGAATTATGATCAATTTCTCAATAAATATATACACTTCTATACTTATCTTCACTATATTCTTTATGTCATACTTCAACAGGAACAACTTTTGCAAATTGTTTTAAATAAATTCTAGCTCATTTTTTATTTAAAAAACTTATATTATTAAATATATTTGCAACATATTTTTGTTTTGGTTTTACACTTAAATAAATATTTATAGGTTCTTTTACATGTTTATCATGAATAAGATCTACATTCATTCATTTAAATATATTATATATTGTATAAGCTACTTGCTGTACACTTAATCAATAAGAAGATAATAATTGATGATTTATTTCTATCTTATAATTTGTTTTTTTTGTATCTACAGTTGTATATAAATCAACTACATTATCTTTCTTTAAAATTGGTTCTAAATTTTTTCTAAGATACTGAGCTAATACCTCTAAATTTTTATATGGAATATCTCTTTTTCATTCTACTTTCAACATATATGCACTTCTAACTGGAGGTCAAGCAGGATCTTCTAATACTCTTATTTTAACATCTGGATATTTTGACCATAATTTTTTTTCAATATAAGGCCTAAGCTTAGTTGTAAAATCAATACTAGATAAATCTCTTTTAGTTTTATCTAATAAATTTATTCTAAGAGAAACTTGATTTGGCATTTTTCTAGAAGTAACTCACCTAAATGCATTTGCAAAATCAATTATAGGAGCAATTCACACTGAATAATCAACATTTTTAATTATACATAAATCTTTATTTTTTTTCTGACAATTATCATAATAATATGAAGATAATAAGTTATTTGTATAGTCTGCAACTTCTTTTGATTTTTTAACTGTCCAATTATTTTCTCAATCAAGCCATATATATATTTGGTTTCTATTGTCTTTTGGAAGCATTCACATTCTAAAACCTCAAATAGCAGAAAAGAAAAATGCTATAAAAATCAAACTTGCCCAAAAAATTATCTTAAAAGTCCTTCTTCTAGTTTTTCATGATTTAGATAAAAAATATCACATCATTTTTTCATATTTTAAAACTAATTTTGTTTTCTTTTCTTCTAATTGTTCTTCTTCTTTTTCTAAATTCTTTTTAAGTTTCTCTCCTTTATAAAAATGATATGCTAAAAATGGATTAATACTAAAAGCTACAAATAATGATATAATTAATGCAATAACAACATATTTAGGGACTCATCACATATATTGTCAGATCATTCAAGTAACAAAAAACATTGAGACAAGTGCTAAAATTCTTGTAATAGTAGCTAAAGTAACACCTGTTCAAACTTCTCATACTCAATTAAGTATAGCTTGTTTTATACTTGTATTTTTATCTCTTAGTTTTATATGTCTAGCAATATTTTCAATAACAACTGTAGAATTATCTACTAACATTCATAATGCTAATACTAAAGCAAAAAGAACAATTCTATTTATATTATCATGTACAATTAAAGCAACTAAAAAAACTGCTAATAAAGTAATAGGTATAGCAACAGCATTATTTATTGCATCTTTTTTTCATAAATAAAATAACAAAACTATAAATACAATAATTATACTTTCTACTAAATTTAATAATAATGAATTTGTTGCATTTTTAGCAACAACTCACTGATCTGCAACCTCAACAATTTTATAATTTTCTGGTAAAGTTTTTGCTATTTTAAATAATTGATTTTTTATTTGTTTAGTTAATTTTACAGAATTAACTCATTTTTGTTTAGCTATTCATACATAAACAGCACTATAAGAACTTAAACTTCCAGTAGATGACTTCTTTGTTAAAAATTGATAATTATTTTTCTCAGCTACTCATCTAAATATTTTAGCTACTTCTCATAAATATACAGGTTTTCATCTATAATTTCATACAACAAGTTTTTTTAATTTATCTAGTGAATTTATATTTCAATCAATAGTAATAGAACTTTCAGTTTTATCTAATTTTAAATCTCATCAAGGAAAAACAATATTATTAGATTTAATAATATTATAAACATGCATTATATTTATATTCTTTGCTTCTATTTGCTTTAAATCTAATAAAATATTTAAATTATCTTTATCTCATCAAGCTATATAAAAAACACTAGTTCCATTTATAAATTTTAATTTATTTGATAAATCATAAGCTATTTTTCTTAATTTTATATTATCACCTCATTTTTTATTAATTACTGCAAAATTATATATAGGAAAATCATCTGGATCCATTTTCATTATTATTGGATCTTTTACTCACAATGGTTTTTTATCAGCATTTTCAAATATTTTGTTATATAACAAAGTTGTTGCATCTTCTTTATTAAATCCAACTTTAAAACGTAAAGTTACAACTCAATAATCTTTATTTGAAATTCAATAAATATGATCCATTCATCTTATTTCAGAAACCTTATCTTCTAAAGGTTCAACCACTAAATTTCTAACTTCTTTAGCAGAGAATCAAGGTGATGGAATAATTATACTAAATGCAGGAACAGGTATATCAGGATTATATTGCTTTGGAATTATTAAATATGATCAAATACCTCATAATATAATAACAAGAATCATAACTATTGTTACTTTTGAATTTTCAATCCAAAATTGTGCAAACTTTTTAATCATTTTATTTATTAATAAATTAAATTAATATTTTTACTTTATAATATCATTTTTTTCTAATCATTTTTTAACAATACAAAAATCATCATTACATTTTCATAATTTTATATATGTTTTTTTATATTTTTTCCCATCATTACTTTTATATATATATGCTTTTCAGTATTCATAATATATAAAATTTTGAGGAATAACCAATCAAGTAAATTTTGAATTTGCCAAATAACCAGTTATAAACATTCATAATTTCCAATTTTTAGGAATACTTTTAATATCTACATCTATTGGAATTTTTTTACTTAAATGATCTGCTGAAGGATATATGACAGATACAGTTCAAGTTAATGTTTTATTTAATCATTCAATAATTATTATTTGTCATTTTTTTATTTTTTCTACATCTTCTACAGGAATATAAAAAACTCATTTTATTTGTTTTGGATCAGAAATTGAATATATAGGTCTTCCAGGTCATACAACTTGTCCTACATCAGCAATTTTTTTAGTTATAACTCAACTATATGGTGCATATAATTTAATATTTCATAAATCAACTGCTGCTAAATTTTTATTTCATTTTACTTGATTTATTTGTGTAGAAATTTGGCTTAATTGAGCTTTTTCTTTTTCTTTTAAAGCTTGTAATCATTTTTTAATTTCTTCATATTGTTTTTTAGAAACATTTAATTTAGTATTTACTTGATTAATTTTTCATTGAACAGTTGCCTGTGCTTGTTTATACATTTGCTTTACTGTATTAAGTTGACTTTGAGCTAATTCATATTTTTTTTGAGCTAAATCAAGTTTCATTTCTTTTTGTTTATTAAGATTTTGAATAGCTTCTATTGATCATTTTACTCATAACAAAAAGTTTCCTTGTGTAGTTAAAAGTGCTTTTTCAATATTTTGTTGAAATGTTGTTACTTTAGATTTATAAGAATTGATAGTTTGTTGAGTAAAATGTGTATTTGGAATAGAATCATCTAATGCAGAATAAATTTTAGAAAATAATTCTCTTGAACTTATTAATAAATCTTTAGTCTCTTGTAAATTCTCATAAATTCTTTTCTTTAAATCCTCATCAGATAATAAATCACTTGAATTATTAATATCAAAAAGTAATTTATCTGTTTTTTCTTGCCATTTATTCTTTTTATCATTTAAAATAGGCCAATCATTTTTTATTTCATTCTTTAGATTAGAATCTCTAGCACTTAAATAACTATCAAATTGTTTATTTGTATATTTATTCTTTTCTGAGATTGAAAATAATTGATCTGAAAAAATTAAAAGATTATTTAATAAAATCTTACTATTTGCCATAGCAGTTTTACTATTTAAATATACATTTTCTTCATTTTGCTTAAAAATAGAATTCAAATTATCTAATGCTTCTTTTGCTGTTTCAACTCAAAGTTTTGCTTGTTTTATCTTTTTATCTATAGTAATTAAACTTTCATCAGTTATATTTTTAGTATCTATAGCTCAACTTTGTACTCATTGAACACCATATTCAACTTGTTTTACTTTTTCTTGCATTGCTTCAATTTGTGAATCAAATGCTTTTTTAGTACTTGAATATAAATTATTCAATGAATTAATCATATTTAATGTTGTAGTATATTTTGTTTTTATTTCATTACCATCCAAAACTCATAATAAATCTCATGCATTAACAAAATCCCCTTCTTTATGGTATAAGTCTACAATTCTTCAAGGCATCTTAAAACTAAGCATTGCATTATTTTTAGATTCCAAAACTCAAACATATTTATCATCAGAAGAAATAGATCAAGAATTTACTTTATAAGTTTTTTGATAATCATCAATACTTGTATACTCAACATTATTAGAAGAACAGCTAAATAATGTAAATAATAATAAAGTAAATAAAAATATTTTCTTATTCATTTAAACAAAATTAAAAATATAAAAAAAATATTATATCAATATTTGTTGATATAATATTCCAAAAACTAATTTTTGTCAAAATTTTAATTTAAAAAACTCATAAAAATTTTTTATTAATTTGTTTTTTAATAACTCTTCCTGTAAACAATCTTAAAAAAATCTCTGTTAAAAAAGCAAAAATTAAACTTCAAGTAAATAAATATCATATATTATTTATATATTTAGAAGTATAACTATAAGCTAAATAAATAGTTATTGAAATAGTTATAATTGCAAAATAAATTAATATTTTTGATGCTTTTGTATTTTTTATAACAAATAAATGCCCTATATGGACTAATAAATGTATAAAAAGCATTGCAATTGCTCATATACTAGCAATTGCTCATAAATTAAAAAATAATATAAATATAGAAATAATTATACTACTTATAATTAAACCTTCTGTACTATGAAAAACTCAAGTTTTAAATTTTTTAGGAAGTTGCCCATTCTTAGCCATATCATAAGTAACATTTGTAACAGCATATAAATTTGCATTTATAGAAGAAGAAGTTGAAATTAAAGCTGCTATAGCCATTATAGTAAATCATATTTGTCAAAAAACTGGCTTAGCTGCTTCAGCTAAAGCATAATCTTTAGCTTTTTTAATTTCATCTAAAGGTAAATTTCAAAATACAGCAATACTTACAAAAATATATAAAAACATAACAAAAATTATAGCAATAGTCATTGACTTTAACATTAATTGTCATGGATTTTCCATATCTTCAGCAGTATTTGTAATTACTCTAAATCCTTCATAAGCAAAAAAAGTTAATCAAATAGCTGAAAATATATTTAAAATATGATAATTTTTAACAATTTCTAATAATTCAGGTTTTATAAAAAAACTAATAGCTACTGAAAAAATTATTATTATAGATAATTTTATAATAACTATAATATTTTCACTTTTTGCAACTAAAGAACTTCAAATCAAATTAATTAAAACAAATATAATTAAAATTCATATTGAAAAGATATTTGTATAAATCTTTGGATCCAATCAAAACATTACAGAACTATAAGTTCAAAAAGTTTTTACAACCATTCAAAGAGCAACTAAAGCTGCAAAATAAAATAAAATTGATATAGTTCAAGAAAAAATTCATTCTCAATAACATTGAACTAAATATTCTACAATTCCCCCTCTACTAGGGTAATAACTAGCTAATTTTGCCAAAGAATATCAACTTAAAAGAGCAATAATTCATCATAAAATAAAAGAAATCCATACTAAATTTCATGCAATATCTCAAGCTTCACCAAGTAAAACAAAAATTCAAGCTCATACCATTGATCAAATACCTAAAAAAACAGCACTCCATAATCAAAAACTTTTTTTCATTATTATTTTTTAATATTATAATATAATTCAAATACCTCTTCAAAATCTTTTTTTGATGCAGAATCCATTAATTCAAAATTTTTTCTCTCTTCTGATTCATTATCATGTAAGTATTTACTAATCTTTTCTTTTACTTCAATTTTATCTACATCAGAACATTTTATATCCAATTTATTAATTATTTTTTGTAAATAAGAATTACTACAAGTTTTTTTAGAAGATAATAATATATCTTTTATATTTATAGCTGTTTCTTCTGGTTTATTTATAAATGTCATATCAATTGTTCATAATTGTTCCAATCATCATATAGTAATTATTTCTATAGTTCCTAAATCAAGAAAACCATACAAAAAATTATCTCCATATTTTCAATCAATAGTCCTTATAATGTCTGCTTCTATAGTTTTTACTTCTGAAATAAATCATTTTTGACTTATAAAAAACATTTCTCATGGTATAACCATATCATAAGTCATATCAAAATTTATCATTCTTCTTCTATAATGATTCATTAATAATATTTGAATAATAAATAAAAATATATTTAAAACAACAAAAAATATTTCTTTTACTCAACCTATTTTTCAATAAGAATATAAAAATATAATAATAGAAACATAAAAAATAGTAGCAAATATAAATATAAATATATTTATAGTAACATTTGAAAAAAACTTCTTAAATAATTTATCTCCTATCTTTACTTCATTTATAACTGAATCAATATCTTTAGTTGCATTCAGATTTCAATATGTCCTCTTAAAATGAATTAAAAATAAAACACTATTTAAAATCAAAGATACAATACTATATATTATTATTCAAATAATGATATATAGTAAAATACTAGTTTTTATAAAAACTGATAAATCATATATAGCTATTATATTAAAAATACCTATAGTTACAGTTACTAATAAAACCCAAGAAATAAGTAAACCAAAAATCCATGATTTTTTAATTATCATCAATTGAGTTACTCCATCATTTTTAAGTTTACTTAAAATATTATAATCTTTTTCAATTATAAATCATTTAAATAAAGTTTTATATATATTATAAATTATATCTTTCATAATTTATTTTATTAGTTTTTAGATAATTTTTCTACAATAAGTCCTTGAGGAATTGACAATAATGCCATAATTAACAATAATATTATTGAATAACTAAAGCCAAAATAAGATATTAATACAGGAGCCCATTGTAGTTTAATGCCTCTATTATATAAAAAGCTTGCTAAATATCTATTTTTTATTCACTTTTTTTGTAAATCTTCCATCAAAGGATACCAAGCATAAACTGGTCAAGCTGATAAAATTCAACCAAAAATAGCTATAAACCATCATTTCAATCAAGATTCTTCTCACATATATTTTTTTAATATTTCATTACTAACAAAATAATTAACTAAAAACATTAAAATAAATACAAAAAATAATACTGGTATAATGCTAAACATTAGTTTATAAAAACTATACCAAATATTTAAAAATATCTTTTTATCAAAAAAGAAAATAACTAAATATAAAATAATTACAATAGCTAAAAAATACCACTTTCAATAATTTGATTTTTTGGTTGTCATTATTTTATAAAATTATAAATATAAACTGTGATTATTGCTACTAAAATTGCCATAAAAAATGCAGAAACATTTCTATAAATAGCAAATTTCTTTCATAAAACCAAACTTTCAGCAGGAAGTTGAACAATTCAAACAGTTGTCCAAGCTACTAAAAAAGATGTTACTGCTACCAAACTTATTCAATTATCTAAAAATCATTTTCACAAAATATATCAAGTAATTGGATTTCAAGTTAAAGCACTTCATAATCAGGCTCATATAAAAGAATCTGCAAAAATATTTCATATAAATATTTTATTAAAAAAACTTTTAGGAACTATATTATTTATAATACTTACAAGCAAAATAATCCCTACTAAAATAGGGATTATATCAGTTAATCATTTTAATGATTTTACAGATGATATTTTAATTTTTTGAGTATTCATTGGATAAAAATAAATCATTAAAATTTTCTAAATATTTATCAACTTTTTCATGATTAATAGAATATTTTACATTTAATCATTGTTTTTTTGAAATAACAATCTCTTCATCTCTAAGTTTTTTTAAATGATGAGAAACAAGGTTTTGAGGAATTTGCATAAAATCCACTATTTCACAAACACACTTACCCCCACTTTTTAAATAACATAAAATTTTTAATCTATTTTCATCAGAAATAGTTTTCAAAAATGGTATTATTAAATTTATATTTGTACAAGATTTTTTCATAAGAATTATTATTTTATATTAATTATCTTTTAGAATTTCAAAATAAGCTTAATAATTCAAGAAATATATTAATAAAATCAAGATATAAACTTATTCAAAAAACTATTTCTAATCTTTTATCTCAAGTTTGAGCCATTTGTTTTAAAATTTGTAAATCCCAGGCTGTAAGACCTAAAAATATTAACAATCCAATAATTGATAAAGCTAAATCAAATCAACTAGAATGTATAAAAAATATATTAATCAAAGTTAAAATAATAATAGATATCAATCCAACTATCAATATAGTTCAAAATTTAGTTAAATCAGTTTTTGTAAAATATCAATATAATGACATTAGTACAAATAATAATGAAGCTCAAGCAAAAGCATTAATAATAGAAGATGAATCATAAATTGCCAGAATTCAAGCTATTCAAATTCATTCTAAAACAGCAAATAAAATTGCTATAATTGCTAATGTAGCATAATTCATTTTTTGATATCACCAAGTTATAGCAATAACAAGAATAAGTCCTAAAATAGCACTAATCCAAAAAGATATTGTATACTGTCCTGAAGAGATAATTCAAGAATTTAATAATCCCAAAATATAATATCAAGAAGCAAAAACTATAGCAGTTATTAAAGCAAGCCATAAAAATGTTTTTTGAATTAAGCTTTGAGTTTCATCAAAACTAACTCTACTTCAACTAGCTAATTCAGATTGTAAATTATTTATTAATCATCTTTTTAAATGCATATTATTTTTTTTTATTAAAATAAACTAATTTTTTAAAAATTTATTAAAAATTTTTCAAGTCATAAGTAAGGAAATTCAATCAAAAAACAAACTAATTCATACAAAAATTCAAATTAAAAGCCCTAAATCACTACCCCAACTATATATAAAAATCACACCAAGTCAAAAAAGTAAAATAGCATTTATAAACCATATCCAAGCTCAATTTTTAAATCAAGCAGCTGAAGCTAATAATAAATTTATAAATCAATCTATAAAAAAATAAAAAATAAAAATTATTCATAAAACTTGTATTCAAAGTTCAGGTTTTATTACAATAAAAATTCAAGAAAAAAGTAATACAAATCATTTAAGATAACCAAGCCAATCTTTTTTGTTAGAAAGATAAGTAAAAGAAAATATACTTATTCAAGCAAAAATCATTAAATAAGCAACAAAACCTAAAGTTGCAATAGTCATAAAAGATGGTAAAAATATTCATACTAATCATAAAATAATTAAAATCCATCAAGTTATTTTAGAAAATTTAGAAACTTTTTCTACAATAGTTTCAGGAGAATCAAATATAATTTCCTCTCATTTAGTTTTTAATGTCCACATAATTATTTAAATTAATATATAAAATATTCCCTATTTATTATATTTATTTATTTAATAAATCAATATTCAAAATGCTTAATTATAGAACAATATTAAAAAAGTATCAAAGTATAATTACAAAAAATCATACTAGACCAAAAAATGTAAATAATAATCTTAATTTCATCACTTTTTTCAAAATAAGAAATTCAGGAAAACTAAGTCCAACAACTGCCATCATAAATGCAAGAACCATTCAAAGAGGGATTCATTTATCAACTAATGATTGCATAATTGGGATAATTGAGGTTGCATTTGCATACATTGGTATTCATAAAATAACTGACAAAGGCACTGCAAATGGATTTTCTTTTGTGATGTATGTTTGAAAAAATCATTCTGGGACATATCAATGAATTATGGCACCAACTGCAACTCAAACCAACACATAAAGTATAATCTTTTTTGTAATAGCTAATCACTCTTTTGAAGACTCTTTCCAGATTTCTTTCCAAGATTTTTTTACTTGTTCTACTTGAATAGCATTATCCACATTTATATTCCAAATAAAATCTGCAACATATTTTTCCATTTTTAGCTTTCAGATGATATATCATCCAAGCATTCACAAAACAATTCAAGAAATCATATAAATTGCTGTAACTTTTAATCAAAAAACTCACAAAAATACTGCTATTGCAACTTCATTTACAAGAGGAGAAGTAATTAAAAATGCAAATGTAACTCAAAGAGGAATTCATCATTTTAAAAAACCTACAAAAAGAGGAATTGAACTACAACTACAAAAAGGAGTAATAGCTCCAAAAATTGAAGCTAAGAAATATTCAAATCAATAAAGATTTCTTGTTGCTAAAAAAGTTCTAATTTTTTCTACTGGGAAAACTACATTTATAAAGCTCATTATTTGAGTAATAGCCAAAAGCAATAAGACTATTTTTGTAGTATCATAAATAAAGAAATTTACTGAATTAGCTAGATGTGTTCAAGCAGTTAAACTAAATAAATTATAAGTGAAATAATCAGCTAATGCTTGTAGGGGGTAAAATATGTCCATTTTTATTTTTTTATAAATTAAAATTTATTTCAAACTAAACCATTTTTCTATTTTGGGACTAAATTTTAAATAAATCATCAAAAATGGTGCTTGAAATAAAGACATTATTGCTGGAAATACAGCTAAATATTGTCATTCTTTTCAAAATACAGCTATCAAAATAGCAATAGTTAATGCAATATTTTTTGCAACAGAAGTAAAAATAACTGACTGATGATGTCCATATTCAAAATTAAATATTTTTTTATTTACAAATAATAATATTAAAACTAAAAAACTATAAAATAAAGCAGCAACTGGCAATAATAATAAAATATTTTTATAATTTTGAATTATTAAATCTGCTTTTGAAGCAAAAATAACAAATATAAGTAAATACAAAGCTATTAAGGTAATTGTAGAAAAAATATGTTTAATTTCTTTAAATTTTTCTCATCAATGTTTTCTTTCTATATATTCCCTAGTTATTATTCATAAAATAAGAGGTAATATCAAAATCAATAATAAATTTTTTAATATAAGAGAAATAGGAACTTGTATATTTGATCATAGTGCAAGATAATGACAAGCAAGTGGATAAACAAAAATAGAAGATATAAAAGCAAAAGCAACTATTATTGCTCATGTAAGCATATTTCATTTTGCTAAACCAATATAACCAAGACCCATACTTGAAGCAGGAGACAATGCAAGCAACATCAATGCAATTGATATTTTAGGATCCAATCAAAATATATAAGTTAAAAAATACATAAGTATTGGTGCAAATAGAAAATTTACAAACATTGCCTCAACTAGTGGCTTGCTAGATCATTTTATTTTCTTTAAAGCTGTTAAAGAAAGATTTATCATCATTGGATAAATCAATAAAAAAACAATTGGCAAAACTAGTTTAGACAAAAAAGTTAAATCAAATATTTTTCATAAAATTAATCAAGAAATGATAGCTAAGAAGGTATAAGCTATCATATTTTTTGAAAGATTTTTGTTTAGTTTGTGTAACATTTTTAAATTTATTTAATAAATTAACTACATTTTTCCTCTTCTAATTGCAAAGAAGTATGATGAATTTCAAAGTTATCATGTAAATATCTATTGATTTGCTTTATAAGCTCATCTTTATTAATATTTTTATCAACAACTAAATGAGAACTTAAAAATATATCATTTGAATCAATACTCCAAATATGTAAATCATGAACTTCTTTTACTCAATTTAATTTTGTTAAATAATCATTAATTTTATCAACATCCACATTTTCAGGAGCTCATTGCATAAGAATATGTAAAGAGTCTTTTAATAATTCATATCAAGATTTGATAACAAATACAGAAATAACAATAGATGCAATAGGGTCTAGTAAATACCAATTTGTAAAATAAATAATAATTCAACAAATCACTACTATAAAAGTAGAAATTGCATCAAAAAATATATGCAAATAAGCTGCTTTTTTATTTAGATTATCATCTTTTTCTTTAAATAAAAACAACAAAGAACCAAAATTACCAGCAAATCATATTAAACCAGTAACTATCATAATGTAAGTGTCTATCTTATCTCAACCTCATAATATGATTTGAGTAGCTTCATATATAATGTAAAATCAAATTAAAACTAATGCTATTGAGTTTAAAAAAGCAATAATTACTTCAGCTCTTTTAAAAGCAAAAGTATGTTTTTTATCTCCTTTTTTCTTTCATAACAATTCTCAAATGTAAGCCAATATCAAAGAAATTACATCAGATAAATTATGTATTGCATCAGAAAGCAAAGCTAAACTTCAAGATATTATTCACCCAATAAATTCAGCTATTACTATCAAACTATTTAATATTATTGAAATAAATAGCCCCTTTTTATTAGAGCTACCTATTCCATGATCATGATGATGTGCCATTTTTTTAAATTATTTTATAAAATTTTCTTTTATTCAGTTTATCATTTTTTCAAATTCTTTTACTTTTTCTGGATTTGGAACTTGAAGCATTGTTATAAAAAATTTATCTTCAAATTCAGCAAATCAAATACTTCTTGGTTTGATTGCAAGCATTTCAGGAATAGCAATATCTACTCAACCACAAAATACAATATTTTTTGCTGCAATTATTCCTTCATAAATATTTGCATTAGGATTTGTTTGTTTTGACCAAGTATAATGATCAAAAATATCAATAAGTTTTGCTTTTTGAGATATTTTTTCAACAAAAGCATTTATAATATCATCTAATTTAACATCTTCTTTTAGTTCAGATTTTAACCACTGAGTTTTCATAATAGGATATAAATCCTTTAATATCATTTTTTCCATAATAATTTGAGTTAATATATAAATTTTTTTAGTTCCCACAATTACAACAACATCAAGAATTTCAGTTATTTTCTTGATTAGAATTTCCAGATAAAATTTCTTTTAATTCTCATGTACTTAAAACTTTTCAAGATGAAATAACTTTTTCATCAATTACAAGTCAAGGAGTTCACATAACTCAATAAGCCATAATAGAAGGAATATCTTCTACTTTTTCAACACTAGCTTCAATTCATAGTTCTTGCAAAACAGTCTTTACATTACTTTCTAGTACTTTACAATTAGCACAACCAGTTCATAAGATTTTTATAGTTTCCATTTTCATTTTTTTAAAAATATAAATTATTTAATTATTAATTACAAATTCTTTTGAAAAATTTTTAATTTCATCTCTTATTTTTCTAAAAAAATTTATTTTTTCATCATAATTTCATTTGAAAGAATCAGGATCTTTAAATGATTTATGTATCCTTTTTCAATTTCAAGGGAAAAAAGGACAATTTTCCTTTGCTTTATCACAAACAGTTATGATATAATCAAATTTTTTATCTAAAAATTCATTTATGTGTTTTGATTTTTTATTAGAAAAATCAATTCAATCTTCTTTTAATACATCTATAGTTAATGGATGTATTCATTTGGGATTTATTCAAGCACTTACAACATTAAATTTTTCTTTTCAAAAGAATTGTAAATATGCTTCTGCTAATTGACTTCTGCATGAATTTCAATTACATAAAACTATAATATTTTTCATTTTTTATGAATTATTTTATTAAATTCTTAGTCAAAACTTTTGCTAAAGGTCCAGCTAATCACATTCAAACAGGAAAAACAATAAGAGTTAATATTCAGAAATTTTTTATTAAAACTAAAAAATCTATATTTTGAAAATTCACTCAATCAAATCTATAAGAAAAAACAAAAGTAAAAATAGTTATAAGTAAAAACATACCTGTTATATGTCTCTTCTTTCATTGTAATTTTAAAGGTTCAAATAAAAATGGTCTAAATATAAAACACATAAAAGTATATGCTATCATGGCTACCATCCCCCAAGTTTTCATCCAATTAATAAAATAATTAGTGTCATAACCAACTTTCCAGTAAGTTACAATTGCAGTCATAAACATAGTAAGAAAAAATATTCTCATAACAGATTCACTATATTTCTCCAAAAAAGTCATAATAATATATAATAAAAAAATAAATAGTATATCAATACTTATTGATATACTATTTATTTTTTTATATAAATCAAATTTTTTAACAAAAAAACTAAGTTTTACACTTAGTTTTTCTAAAAAATTATTGTCCTACAACTTCATTTAAAATATCATTAGTATCAGAATCAGATGTATTTAACATACTTAATTTATCATTTATAGTATCTTGTAATCATTCTAGAATAGATAAAAGTCTAGTTTTATGAGTTTCAGATAATCTTTTATTATCTTCAACTTTTTTATAAACTTTAGCCAATCTTTCATTTAATTTTTTAAGTTTAGCTTCTGACATTCTATCAATTTTATCTCAAACTTTTTTAATTATTAGTTCTTTATATTTTTCAATCATTGCACTTCTTTGTGCTCTAAATTCTTTTCTTTTTTCAGAAATAGAATCTCTTAATTCCTTATTTTTTTGAAAAACTGCTTCTCTTATTTCTACAAGTTTTAAAGCTTGAGGATTATTTGCTAAGTCTTTTTTTATTTGTTCAAATTTTTGTTCTCTTAATTTTTCTAATTCTTCTCTTGCTTGTACTTTTTCAGCAAAAGAAAGTGATTTATTTTTCATTTTAGCAATTAAATCTTTAGCTTCTGTTTTTAATTCATCTCTTGTTTGTTTTAATGCTTTTTTAACTTCAGGTGAAATTTTTTTAAAAGCATCTTTCATTTGTTCTTTATAAGAATCTCTAAAATCTTTAATATTTGTTTTAATATTAGTTTTTGTTTCTTTTACAAATTCTTTTCTTTCTTCTTTTATTTTTTGAATTCCTTCTTTTCTCATTTCTTTTGCTTGATTTCTAATTTCTTTCACTTTATGTTCTGTTTGTTCTTGCATTTTTTCTCATTGTTCTTGCATTTGTCCTGCTTGATTTTGCATTTGTGATGCAGTAGAAGACATAGTAGAAGTAAAAGATGCATTTACACCATTAGTAGAAACTAATAAACCTGTAGCTAAAATTCATGTAGCAATAATTTTTTTTGTTCTTTTCATAATTTTTTTAAATTAGAAATATAAAATGTAATTGAATAATAATATTCAACTTTAAATTAACTTTAAAAAATATATTTTTGTGCACAATTTTTTTAAAGCAAAATAATTGTATCATTATTTTTTTTATTTGACAAATATTTTTTTTATTTTTTTATAAATCTATTTCAAACCTATTTTCTTCCCCTATAATAATCCTATTAATTACATTAAAAATGTCCTCTTTTTTAGTTTCTGGTAATTTATTATTTAATTCTACTTTTCATTTATGAAAATCTGTATCTACTATTTTAGGATTAATTAAAAAAACTTTTTTTCATTCATTTTTCAATCATCAAGCTAATCATCTTATCCCAAATTTTGATGCTTGATATACTGCTGCATCTTTCATAAATTTTTTTGAAATAATTGATCATATAAAAATAATTTTTGTATCTTTTTTAATATTTTCTTCTAAAAACTTCAATATTCTAATATTTGCTATCAAATTTAAATTTATTATATTCTCTAAATCTTTTAAATTCAAACTTTCAAATTTTCAAAATTCTCAAATTCAAGCATTCAATATTAATATATCTATTTTATTAATTCAAATATCATTTTTAATTTTTTCAAAAGTTTCAAACTTAGTTAAATCAAAATTATTTGTTCTAGAATATCAAAAAATATTATATTTTTTTTCTAAATTATCTTTTAAATATTTTCAGATTCACTTACTATCTCATGTTATTAAAATATTTTTCATTATTTTTCATCTAAACAAATAAAACACTTTTTATCCAATTCACTAAATAAATTATAAAAAAAATCTCTCATTTCTTTTGGTTCTCTTATAAATAAATTATCTTGCTGTTTTAATCTATATAAGACATCAAGTTTAGGATATTTTTTTAATATATTATTATAATCATTTTTTGTATATAAAAGCCCTGAAACAAAGGTTGAACTAATTTTTGATATATCAATTTCTTTTTTAATATACTCTACAAATTTAGAATAAATTTCTTTATAATTTTTTACTGGCAAAAGAGGTAAAAATCTAAGTCATACTTTATATCATTTTTCAAGTAAAATATTTACTGCCTTAATTCTATCTTCTAAACTAGAAGTGCCTTTTTCATATTTATCAATTAATTCCTGAGGATTTAAAGAAAAAGCAAATTTAGTATTGTTAGGAATAAATCATAAGTCTAAAATAGGTTTAATATTTGCTGATTTAGTTCTTATTTCCATCATAGCATTATCAAATTTTTCAAAAAAATCTACAAATTCTCATAAAAATCCTGAAATATTATCCATTCATAATATATCAGAATAATCAGAACTATAAAACCAAATTTTATCTTTATAATCTAAATTTTGTTTTAATTTTAATTCATAATCCTGCTCTGCTCCTTTCTCCCTCAGGGAAAAAGGTTGGGATAGGGGGATTTTTTTTATTTTATTTAAAATTCCCTTTTTTATATCCTCATAATTCACAAAATAAACAGGAATATCATTTTTAAAAGCTCACTTTAAAAAACAATAAGAACAATCAAAAACACAATTTAAACTTGTTTTTAAAAAATAAGCTTGTTTATTATTATGGCCATATCAATCTGGTGCTTTAGTTATAGAATCACTATTTAATTTAGCAACTATAAAAGAAGGCTTTAAACTAATATTTCCAGCCACAATTTTATCAAAAATATTTTTATAATTATCTATCCACAAAATTTTAGAATTTTTAAATTTTTTCAAAATCTTCTCAGTTTGAGGATAATCTTTTGCTTGTTTTTCTATATAGATTAACATATTCTTCAAGTTGCTTTATTAATATTATTATCTACAAACTTATAATCTCAGTCTTTTATATGAAATTTTATTACAGAAGTAGATTTTCTATATTTTAAAATAAAATCTTTTGAATAGTTATTAACTATTGCTTCAACAAAATCCACATACTTTCTTGCAATAATATTATTCAATCAGTTATTATTATTTTTATTAATTAAATATGAAGTAAAATATTCATATCATTTTAATGGATTTATAATATTTTTTGTAATATTTAACATTTTATATCATTTTTCCCTTTGTTTTATTAATTCAAATTCATAATCAGAAACCTCTAAACCATATCAATTTAAGATTGACTTTGAATCTTCAATAATATCTAAAAAAACTCATCAATATATTTTTTTAGGTTCATCTAAAAAAATTATAGGATTTGTATAATTCCAAACTCTTTTAAATCACTTAACTTCAATATATTTTAAATCATTAGAATATATCTTTCTATTTAAAGTTTTATTCCATCATTCAGCTCATAATAATGAGCCATATCAAAAAATAATTTTTTTCATTAATTATATATAGTTCAATTTATAAGGTAATTAATTTCTTTTACTATTTCTTTTATTTTAGATAAATCCTTATTATCTGGATCTTCTATATCAAAAATAAAATATTTTTTTCCTATTTGATCAAGATATTTCCATAAAGTTTTTCAATAAATTAAAACATCAGTATCAATCTTTTTGACATTCTCTAGATTAAATAAAAAATAAATATTATCAAGTTCATTTAAATATCTTTTTATATCACTTGGATAATAAACAACTTGATTGGAAATATCAATATTATATTCATTATCCATAATTTCAGTAACTGTTTTTTCTGGTTTATAATTATATTTTTCCTTTCTTGCTTCAACTGAAGCACAAGATATAACATCTTTTCATAAATTTTTAGCAAATCACTCAGCAACTTGACTCCTTCAAACATTTGCCCAACAAACAAATAAATCCATTTTAATTTTTTTAAATAATATTTTTTAATCTTTTTAAAAATTCTTTTTTATCTAAATTTTTATTTTCTTCAAAAAATTTTTCTATATCTCATAATTCTAAAACTAAAAATTTATTAATTTCTTTTTCTAGAATTACTTTTTCTGAAAAAGTCCACTTATAATAAGTTAAAATTTTATTTTTTAATTTCTCTTCTTTTTTATCAAATAAATTTAAATTTTTACTTTCTAAAAATTCCTCTAGTTCACTCATTAATTTCTTATAATCAATATTTTCTTTTAAAAACTTTTTAGCTTTTACAAAATCAAATTTTTTAGTTTCTTCTCAAATTTCATCAACTGGAACTTTTAAAATAATTCTAGGTAAATTATATTTTTCAGCTACTAATTCAAATCAATAACTTTCCATATCTACAAAATTTTCTTCTTTTATTTCACTACTATTATATACTATATTTTCACTACAAGCAATACTTTCTATCTCAGCAAAATTTAAAAAATTTGGAATAATTTTTTCTTTATTATTAGCTAAATTTTTAATTCTTCAAATTTGAATTACTTTTTTAAATTCCCAGTCCTGAAGGAGAGGCATAGAATGAAAACTATAACCACATACTCAAATATTTATTATAAAATCAAAGTTATTATTTTGTTCTAAAAATTTAGTCAAATTAAAAATAGTATTATAATTTCAGATTCAAGATTCTAAAAAACTAATTTCTATATTTTTAAAATTTAATTTTTTTATTTCTTCTTTCACAATTTTTAATTCAGCAGATAAAGCTGATACAAATAAGATTTTTGTCATTTTTAATAATTAATTCCAAATAATTTTATCAAATATATAAATCAATAATAACCAATAAATACAAAAAATATTGTAAAAAATAAATTTAATCACACATTAATTAAAAAATATTTAAAATTTCAAGCATCAAGTAAGAAAAAGGATTCCATTGCAAAAGTTGAAAAAGTGGTTAGTGCTCATAAAAAACCAGTAACTATAAAAGATTTTAAATAAATATTTACTGACATCAAACCAAAAATTCAAAATAAAATTCATATAATCAAACTTCAAATAACATTTGAAGCAAAAGTTCAATAAGAAAGATGATTATGAGGAATTGTAGTATTTACTAAATTTGTTAATGAATATCTAGAAATTGCTCATAAAAATCATCAAAATCAAATAGCTATAATAGTATAAAATTGTTGCATATTAAATAAAAATTAAAATTAAAATTAAAATCACATCATATTTCAAGTTTCTTTCATCATATTTGATGGAGCTTTGATTGACTTTTCAAATCAAGAACTTATTCAATTTCTTAATATATTATCAAGTCAAAAATTTATATTAAATTTAATATTTAATACTACTCAAATAATAATTCAAACAATAAGTAATAAAATTCAATATACAAAATCTTTCATATTTTTTAATAATTAAAATAAATAATATTTACACTTCCTTAACATCAATAACTTTATCTGAATTTTCAAAAATAGTTTTTACCATATTTTGAAATTTTACAGGAAAAGTTTTTTTATCAAATTCTGTTGCATCAGGTCATATTGCACTTTTTAAAATTTTCATAGGATTTACTATTCTTCAAGGTCTATAATTTACCTCTATACTTTTTCAAGTTATTAAATCAGTAAATCTAACATCAGATTCAATATTTACAGTATAAAAAAGAGTATTTCTTCTATTAAATTCTCATGTAGGAATTCATCAAAAACCATAGTTTGTAGTAGCTCAAGTAATATTTGATAACACACATCATATAACTCAAGCATTATCATCTGTTGGTTCTTTTTTTATTTCAACCTTTATTTGTCCTCTATTTGGTAATTCATCTCAAAATAAAGCTTTTAATCATTTTTGTGCTATAAGATAAGCTCCTGCAACTGTTCAACAACTATGCCCAGATGTTTTTACTATATCTGTATAAGAGAAATCAATAAGTCAATCATTATTTACTCATAAAAAAACTAACAAATCATCTTTTAAAACTATTTTCTCTATACTATCAAAAAAACCTAAATGTTTCATATTTTCCTTTTAATTAATAAAATCTACAAATAAGTATACTTAAAAACTAAAAAAATCTAGATTTATTTCTAGATTTTTACTTCACAACTTTTGGTCTTCTAAAAGCTTTTTTTGTATAAATAGCTTTTAGTGTTTTAATAAATACTATAAACCATAGAGTTATTGCTAATAACCAAATAAATCATACAACTGGACATAACCAAGCACAACTTAAATCTATACTTAAAAATTTCAGTCAAATTCCAAATGCTGCAACTGGAAAGACTAGTGCCCACCAACCTAAAGTAAATGGAAATGATTTTTTAATTAAATAATAAGACAAAATCATAAGTGTAATCACAAACCACCAAACTCAAAATCAAGCATATAAACTAGAAATAATTTGTATAAAACTATGAACAAAATCTAAATTCCAATTAAATAAATTATTTTTATCTAAAACTTTTCAAAAAGTATTAAGAGCAATAATTGAAACTCCTACTGGAGCAAGTCAAATCACAAAACTTGGAGCAACTTCAGGAGCTGGAAGAGAATGAAATTTTAGTCTTGAATAAATCATAGAAGTAACCAAAAAAGTCAGCATAAAACTCATTCACATATAAAAAATACTTACATAAGGTATCCAATTTTACCAAATTCCATGTAAAGCCATAAAGTTTCAAGCAAAAACTAAAACAAATATTCCAACTGGTGGCAAAAACCAAATACCAATAGCATGTTTAGAATCAACTTTTTCTGAAATAGTAAGTATAAAAGGAACTAAAACTGGTATAATTGTTCCTAAGACTAAAGCAATAATATAAAATATTTTTGAAACTAAAATAGCATTCATACACCATCCTAAAGGAATTAAAACATTCCAAATAATTGTAACTATAACAGCTGCACTTATAAATATTCAAGCAAAAAAGTTAGCAGCAATAGGATGAGAAAGGTCCTTTTTTACTTCTCCTGGAAATTTAAAAATTCTTAAACTAAACATTATTACAAATAATATAAAAAATATTATTGCTAAAAATGCTAAAATTCAAGCCAAATATTTTAAAAATAATAAATTTAGTTTAGCTCCAACTATCATTGTAAGCATTCATACAGCTCAAGTAGCCATACTACTCATAACCCATCTTGGTTCCATAGTTTTTACTATATCCCAAAATCAAATTTTTTCTTTTGTCATAAGATTTTTTTTAAAGCATAAATTAATTATTTGTTATTTCTTCCAAAATCCAATTAGACATTTTTTCATTAGCTTTTTCTTTTGGAGCTTCTAAAAAAGTGATTACAAATTTATCCTCAAATTCTGCAATAGCAATATTCCTAGGTCTAATCCCCATAACTTCAGCTTTTGGTAATTCTTGTCAAAAACAAAAAACTAAAATTTTTCCATCTATAATATTTTCATTTATTTCTCCTCAAATATTTTTAGTATGAGAATAATGATCAAATACTCAAATAAAAACTACAATTTTATCATTTTTAATTTTTTCTTTTATTTTAGAAACAAATTCATCTGTATTTTTTATATCAGTTTCAGTCTTTAAAATTTCTTTTCTATAAACAGGATATTTATCCATTAAACTTATTTTTTCCATGTTCTTTTATTTTTTAAAATTTAAAATTATTATGAAATATATTTCATAACTATAAAAGATATTATATTGATTTTTTATGGATTGCAAGAATTTTTTTTCAATAAAAAATAAGCTAATACTAGCTTATTTACAATTATGACTCCCATCAGTTTTATAAATTCTAATTCACTTACCATTTACAAGTGCATCAGTTATTTTTTTTGTTGCAGATTTTACAAGTCTGTTAAATGTAGAAGCTGAAACCTGCATTTTTTGAGATCATTTTTCTTGATTTAACTCTTCCAAATTAAAAAGTCTAAGAGCTTCTAATTCAGCAGCAGATAATTCAACTCTTTTTAATTTAGATTTTGGAACTCAAGCAGGTTTAAAACAAGTATATTCTACTTCTTGTTCAATATTTCTAGGTTTACAAGGTCTAGACATAATATTTCAATATAATTAAATAAATTTTTAAATATTATACACAATAAAACTAATAATCCAAGCAAAAATTATTGGATAAACAAAAAATATGGCTCACCACTTATTTCAAAGCTCTGCCCTAGCTGTAAAAACTGATCAAATACAACTTGTATAAAGTAAGATAAAAATTAAAAAACTTATAGCATTTTTATAATTTATAGTTTTGTCATTTTGTATTTTTTTTACAAGTCTATCAGTATCAGAAGTATCATCAAGATAATATAAACTTCAAAGAGTTGAAACAATAATTTCTTTTCAAACAAGTCCAGAAATTACAGAAATAGACATTTTATCATTAAATCAAAGTGGTTCAAAAACTACTCATATAGTTTGTCCTATTTTTGCTCAATAAGTGTTTTCTATTTTTTCTCCTGAAGGATAAGAAAAAGCTAAAGTTAAAATAACTGAAAATGGAATTACAAAAACTGAAATTTTTACTAAAAACTCTTTTAAAACAAGAAGTATTTTATAAAAAATATTTTTTAAATTTGGAATTTTATAGTGAGGTAAATTTATTACAAATTTTTCTGACTTATGTTTTAAAAATTTTCTTAAAATATAATTTGAAATAAGTCCAAAAATTATTCAAATAAAATAAAGAGAAATTAAAACTACTGATTGAAGGTAAGCAGGAATAAAAGCTGAAATAATTAAAACAAAAACTGGTAGTTTTGCACTACAACTTATAAAAGGAAGCATCATAATTGTAAGAATTTTTTCTTTTTTGTTTTTTATAGCTTTTGTAGACATTATAGCTGGAACAGTACAGCCAAATCCCATAAACATAGATAAAAATCAAGTTCATGAAAGCCCTATTTTTCTCAAAAACTTATCAAAAACATAACTTATTCTAGGTAAAAGTCCTGAATCTTCAAATAAATACAAGAAAAAATACAAAATAAAAACATTTGGAATATAAATAAATACCCCCACAATTCATCAATAAATAGCATTTACAAATGTATTTTTTATTCAAGTTAAACTAAAAAGATAATTAAAAAATATATCCAAAAAATTTGCTATAAAATTTCCAAAAGTAAAAGTTATTTCAAAAACTATAAATAATAGTACAAAAAATAATGGTATTGTTAGTTTAGATTTTGTAATAAATTTGTCTAAAGTCTTTTCAAATTCAGAATAAGCTTTTTGTTTTAATGTTTGTTTAATTTTATTTATCATTTTTCTTAATATTTATAATAATGTTTACAAGGCCCTAAAGGAACCTTGTTAGTAGCATAATAGTTTTGTAATTTTTTATTCAGAATTTTAGTACACTAACAAGGTGGCTTTAGCCCCTTGTATACTATTTCTTACATTCCTCACACAATCCCTCCAAAGTTATAGAATGAGCTAAAAGTTTAAAATCATATTTTTTTGCAATTTCTTCTAAATCTTTATGAATTATCTCATCATCAAATTCAATAATCTTTCCACAATTTTTACATTTCATATGCTCATGATGATTATTTTTATCAATATATTCATAAATTAAAACTCAGCTTCTATTACAAATATTTTCTAAAATTCATATTTCCAAAAACAGATTAAGAGTTCTAAAAATACTTGCTCTTCAGATATTAATTTTTTTTCTTTCTAAAAAATCTTGTAATTTAGAATAGTCAAAATGATGTAATTTTTTTATTACATTAAAAATTATTTCTCTTTCTTTTGTATAACTTTTATTATGTTTTTTTAATATTTTTTTAAATTCCATATTTATAATATTTGATACTAAATCTCAATTATTATATAATTTATTTTTTTTAGTCAAGGAAAAACAAAAATTAACTATATAAAAAAATTCAAATTTTAAGAAAAATAACTATACTCTAAAAAAAATACCTATTAACAACTAAATTAACAATCAATGAATTATTTGTTTTACATTTCCCTATTTATTTTCTGAACTTTATTTTGAAGTTTTTGATCTGTACTTATTTATAGATTATATTCTAAAGAGTCAGGAATTTTAAATTGAAGAAGTCACTGTGCAAAATGTAATCATCAATTATGATTTTGGGATTTAATACCTATTTTTTCTTGGGCTTCAAACTTATGAAAATGTAAATATTGTAAAGAAAAAATAAGTATAGTTTATCCTTTACTTGAATTATCAACTTGAATATTATTCAGTCTAATATGATATTTTTTAATAGATTACAATCTAATTATAAATTTAAATATAAATGAGGTAATAAAACTTATTTTTTGGTTAATTATATGATTTATAACTATATTATATACTTTTTATGACTTATTATTCTTAGAAATCCATGAATGAATGATGCTTAGTTGAATTATCATTGCTTGTTTAACAATAATATTCCAATCATTATGAATAATAAATATAATAGATACAATTCCTTATAATATAAATATATGAAATAATTATATTGCAATTATAATATTTATAATAACTATTATATCTCTATATATAATAATGTTAAATAATTTTAATGAATTTATTGATATAGCAATATTAATATTTATAGTAATACTAATCTTTACATTTAATAAATATTTTGCAGAAACTAATATAAAAAATTATACTAGTTTAAATGCTTTATTCTGAAGTTTAATTATTTTTATTTTTTTCTTTATTCAATATATTATTTGAGTTATCTTACATATAATAGAAAAAAGAACAAAAAAGAAAGAAGAATATAGATTTGAAGATTGAATTATATGATGAGGAGATTTAAGAATAGCTATTTTAATATGATTATTATTATGATATACCTATAGTCTATCTTGATTAATGTTAACATATATAGTATGAACTATTATATCAATAACAATTATAATAATATGAAAAATAAGAAATAAAGAAGTAAATAATCAAGTACCATTCTGACCATTTTTAGCTATATGATTTTTTATAACAATTTTCTATCAACAACAAATAAATACTTTATTAAAAATATACTTTTAAATTTTGTAAATAGATTTTCTTTTACTAAAAACAAAAAAAACAATATAATATATTATATACATTAGATATAATTAAAATAAATATGAAAAATAAAAAAACAATTATTGCAATTAATGATTTTATAGAAACAGCAGAAAAATCTATAAAAAATGCAAAAAAATTACTAAAAGATTTAATAAAACAAGAAAATTTAGATCTAACATCAGAAGTAAATATAAATACTCAAGGTTTACATTCTTACAATGATTGAGATAATAAAATAGTTGAATGAGTATTTACATGAGAAGAAATGCTTGATAATGAATGAAATAGATACCCTGTCCCTGCAAACTATTCTTCTAAATCAAAACTAGTTCAATGAGACAGATTAAAACTAACTATTGCTCAAAATTGAAGAATGACATATAAACAAATAGCTCCAATACAAAGAGAAACAAAAGTTTGATTACTAACTGAAGATAAATGAAAATATCAAGTTGTAATTGATTGAGAAACTTATGATGTCTTAACTGCTGCTGTTACACATTTTAAATGAAATATTTGAGATAAAGTTACAATTATCTTACCAAAATGAAAACCAGCAAGTTTTGCTGCTATTGATGCAATAATTCCTACCTAAATTAAAAGAAGTTGCCTAAGCAACTTCTTTTTTAGTTAAATAAATATTTAAACACTTTAATTGCAAGTTCTTGATTTATAAAAAAAGGTGATGTAGATATAGTAATGACAGATGCTTTTTTAGCAATATCTAAAATTACTTTCTTTTTTAAATCATAATCAATAAAATCCAAATCAGGTTGAAAAAAATCTAAATCAATATTTAAAATAATATTATTTTTATATTTATTTTTATTTTCTAAATAATTTTCTAAATTCATAGTATTTCTAATCTGAATAGTTTTTCAAATCAATCCTTCTTTTTCTGCTGGAATTATATAATTTCATACATTTATATCTGAAAAATTTGTATATTTAAAAATATTCTCTAAATCAGTTTTTTCTAAAGTGATTCAAGGATCTCTATAATCTGCATGCTCATCAATATGATATAAAATATTTCATTTTTGTTTTATTAATCAATTTTCTTTGGCTAAATACCAAAAAAAAAGTGCATGATTATGATTATCAAATAAATAGATTGGGCAATTATTTCCCCCCTCCAAAGGAGAGTTAGGAGGGGATATTTCATAAAAATTTTTAAGTCCATAATTTGTTGATAATTTATCTTCAAAATCAAAATCTTCAAAAGCTATTTTTTCTTTATCTTCTTGCAGTTGTATTTCATTGAAATTATTAATTTTTTTTAAACTTGGAACCCAAAGTTGTTTATTTTTCCTTTTATCAAAAGAAAAAAAATTATTTCCTATTTTTTCAGTTATATAAAATCATTTATTATACATTTGAATTTATTAATTATATTTTTATTATTATATAAATATTAATATAAATTAAAAATTAAATGAATAAAAAAGATTTACCATTCTTGGCTAGTAAACTTAATGAAATGTTTCCTAATGCTAAAACTGAATTATACTATACAAATAACTTTCAATTATTAATTGCTATATTAATGTCAGCACAAGCAACAGATAAACAAGTAAATATTATAAATAAAAACTTTTTTAATTTTTTAAAAAAGCCTGGTGATGCAAAAAAATTATGACTTGAAGAAATAACAGAATTTATAAATTCTATTTCTTTTTTTAACAATAAAGCAAAAAATATATTAAAAACTTGTGAAATACTTGATAAAAATTATTCTTGAAAAGTTCCAAATACTATTGAAGAATTAACAAAATTACCTTGAGTATGAATAAAAACTGCAAAAGTATATTTAGCTGTTACTCAAAATGCTCCATATATTTGAGTAGATACACATGTTCATAGAGTTTTAAATAGATTATGACTTGTCAAAACCAAAAATCCACTTGAAACTGATAAAGTTATTTCAAAAGGATTTACAAAAGAAAATCATGCACTATTACATAATACTTTAGTACTATTTTGAAGATATTATTGTACAGCTAGAAATCCAAAATGTGATACTTGTCCTTTTAAAGAAAAATGTAATTACTATAAAAAAAATCATTCAAATTAATTTGAATGATTTTTATAAAAATAATTTTTCATATTCATTTTTTATTTTTTCTCCATCAAGGCTAAATTTACTATTAATTATAGCATTTTGTCTTGATAATTCATCTTGAACAACTCAAGAAGATATAACTGAAAGATTTTCTGATAAAATAGATGCTACCTTTTCTTCATAACTTTTAAACTGTTCTATAAATCTAGGATCAATATCAGCTCTTATTTTATCCATTTCAGATAAAAATTCATCTAATTTTTTTTGATTTTCAAAACTAGAGTTTAATACTTCAGAATCAGTTCATTTTGAAAAATTATTGTCTTCTGATCTCATTTTTGTTTTTGTTTTATTTTCTAAATTAATTCTCCTTTTAACTTAAATTTTTTTCCAATTTTGCTATTTCAATAGCATTTCTTATTTTAGATACAGCATCTCAAACTAAAATTTCTTGTTCAAGTTTTATATTTTCTTGTAAGTTTAAAATATTAGAAATTATATTATCAAAATTATCTAAAACATTTTGTTTTTTTTCTGGTGGTAATAATTGAAAAATTTGATTTATCTCATACCTATCTTTATCAGATAACTCATATTTTTCAAAATATTTTTCAAGTAATACATTCATATTTACTATATTTATATAATATCATATTTCATTATATTCAACAAACAAAATATGACAATTTTTTTATTTTTTACTAGACAATTTTTTATTTTATTGTAAGTGTCCTTTTTTTAATTTCACAATACTGCTAACACTTCTTCTAAGGAGGTTTCTCATAATACTACTTTCAATAAAGCATCTTCCTTAATTGGAACCATTCAATCTCAAATAGCTTGTATCTCAATCTGAATTCTTGATGCATTTTTTAAAATTAATTCCTCAATTTTATCAGTCATTTCCAATACTTCATATAATCATATTCTTCATTTATAACCTGTATAATTACATTTACTACATCATCATTCATGAGCCTTATATAATTTTAATTCAGATTTATTTTTTATATATCTTCAAACTTTTCATACTATATAACTTCTAATTTTTTCATTTGGAATATATGCTTCCTTACATACAGGACATAATTTTCTTGCTAATCTTTGTGAAATAATAACCCTCAAACTAGAACTAATTAATAATGGATCAATTCATAAATTAACAAGTCTTTGTATAGTATGAGCTGCACTATTTGTATGGAGAGTAGAAAAAACAATATGTCATGTAATTGAAGCCTCAATTGCCAACTTTGCAGTTTCTTCATCTCTTATTTCTCATACCATTATTATATCAGGATCTTGTCTTAATAGACTTCTTAATCATCTAGCAAAATTAAAATCTATTGAGGTATTTATTTGTGTATGATTAACTCAAGGAATTCTATATTCAACAGGATCTTCCAGAGTTGAAATATTTTTTTCTTCAGAATTATACTGACTAAGTAATGCAAATAAACTTGTTGATTTACCTGATCAAGTAGGTCAAACAGCTAATATCATTCAGTAAGGATCTTTTAAATGTTTTTTTATTTTTACCATATTGTATGGTAATATTCATAAATCTGATAATTTTGGAGGTTTTGAATTTTTCTTAAGAATTCTAACAACAACTTTTTCTCAATAAATTGTTGGAATAACAGAAACTCTCATATCAACTGTTTTTCATCAAAATAATTTATAACTTATTTTTCAATCTTGAGGTTTTCTATGTTCATCAATTCTTAAATATGCCATAATTTTCAATCTAGCAATCAATGGATCTCTAAATTTTATATCTAAATCTTTATATTTCACAAAATTTCAATCTACTCTAAATCTAACTTGTACTTTTTTTTCTCTCGGCTCAATATGTATATCAGAAGCCTGTTTTGTCATTGCTTTTAAAAATATATCATTAACTATTTCAATAATTTGAGTATCATCACCTGCTTTTCAATAAATTCAAAGATATAAATCTGAATCCATTTGAGGAGAATTTAATTTATTATTTGAATTTGAAGAAACTGAAAATAAGTCCCCAACTTTTGTATTGGAAGATTCCTTATTTTTAATACTAGTTTTATGACTAGTTTTTTTATTTTGAGGATTTTTATTAAAAAATTCTTTTAAATTCACCTTTATAATAAATTAATATGTATTAACTATATTAATAATATCATATTTAAATAAAAAACTCTAAAAAATATATATTTTTAGAGTTGACTTTCTTTTTATTTATTTTTCATATTTTCTAAACCAAGTTAATTGTCTTTTTGCATAGTTTCTAGAATTTTGTTTAATTTTTTCTTTTGCTTGATTAAAATCAATTATTCAATCTAAATATTCTATAACTTCAGAATATCAAATAGTTTTCAATCAAAAATCATTTTTATTATATTTTTTTAATAAATTTATTACTTCTTGTTCTAATCATTGTTCAAACATTAAATCAACTCTTTTATTTATTCTATCATATAATTCATCTCTATTATCATCATAAGGAGTCAAAAATAATATATCATATTTTGGGATTTTTTTCTGAATAAATTCAGATTTTGATTTTCATGTTAAAAGTTTAATTTCCAAAGCTCTAATAACATATTGAACATTATTTGGATGAAGAGTTTTTGCATAATCAGGATCTAATTTTTGTAATTTTTTATATAAAAATTCATTTCCAAAATTTTTTACTTCTAATTCTAATTTCTCTCTTAATTTCCAATCAGCAGGAATTTTAGGAATATTGAAATTATATATTAAACTATCAATATATAAACCAGTTCATCATGCTAAAATAGGAATTTTATTTTCAATAAATAATTTATTTATAATTTTTTCAGCTTCTTGTTTAAATTCTCAAACACTATACTCTATATTAGGTTCAATTATATCAATCATATGATGTCTTACTCAATCCATTTCATCCTTTGTGATTTTTGCTGTACCTATATCCATATCTTTAAAAATCTGTCTACTATCAGTAGATATTATTTCAGTATCTAACATTTTTGCAATTTCAATACTTAATGCAGTTTTTCAAGATGCTGTTGGTCAATATACTACAATAATTTTTTGTTTATCTGATTTATTATTCAAAAAATTATTAATTTTATCTTGGAATAACATTGTTTTTTGTTATTATATAAACATATTATTAATATAATTAACTTTTAAATAAAATCAAAAATGAATAAAATTTCTATATGATTATGATGATTCTATTATTTCAACTTTACATTACTTGAAAAATTAAATTTTATAAAACAATTTAAAAATTTTAATTGAGTTGAAATACATGTAAATCATTGATATGTTTTTTCTACAGAAGAGTTAAAACAACTAAAAAAGTACAAATATAATACAATACATCTATTATGATATAATAAAAATAAAGATAAAAAATGGTTAGAATATTGTACAAAAACTATTCCGAATTTTAGACATTTTGTTTTACATCCTGATATTATACAAATATCTGATATAAATAAAGATATAGAAAAATATATATCTTTTGAAAATATGGATATAAGAAAAAAAACTTATAGAACAGCTAAAGAGATGAATGAATTATTTAAAAAATTACCAAATTCAAAATTTACATTAGATATAAATCATCTTGAAGAAAATAATATAAATATAAAAGACTTCAATATAACTAAAAGACCTAGTCAAATACATTTTTCTATTGTAAATAAAAATTTTTATAAAGATTATAGTTATATAAATACTCCTCATGCATTAGCTATTTTAGATAAAAAATGATTTCATTTTGAACTTAAAAAATATAATGATTGTATAATAACAACTGAGTGAGTATATATAAAAGAAAAACCAGAATTAATACAAAAAGAAATAGATTTAATAAATAATTTATTACAAAAATAAATTATTTATTTTTCTTTTAAAATAAACAAAAAAATAAAAATATTTATTTTTTTTAAAAAAAAATTTGACTTAAAAAGTCTTTTTTATAAAATACATCCTGCAATTAAGAAATGCCAATTTAGCTCAGCTGGTAGAGCATTCGCCTTGTAAGCGAACGGTCATCGGTTCAAATCCGATAATTGGCTCCATTGAAATTATAAAAAAGAACTTAGAACTATATCTAAAAATAAGTTCTAAGTTCTTTTTAAAAGGGCAGATTCCAGAGTGGCCAAATGGGGTGGACTGTAAATCCACTAGCTTCGCTTTCGGGGGTTCGACTCCCTCTCTGCCCACCATTTTTTAAAATAATGAAGTTAAAGGTTTTTAACTTTTTATTTGTATTTAAGCCCAAGTGGTGGAATTGGTAGACACGCTGGCCTTAGAAGCCAGTTCTTAATCGAGTGAGAGTTCGAGTCTCTCCTTGGGCACCATTATAAATTTTATATAGGTTATCCGTACTATGGCGGAACCAAAAAACTAGAAAAATATGAAAAAAGATATACATCCACAAACAAATGAAATAGTTATTGAATGTTCATGTGGTGCAAAATTCAATGTAAAATCTACATTAAAAGAAAATACAAGAGTTGAAATATGTTCATCTTGTCATCCATTCTATACTGGTGAACAAAAAATTCTTAAAACTGGTGCTGTTGATAAATTCTATGCTAGAATGAAAAAAGCAGAAGAACTTAAGAAAAAAGCTAAATAAAAATCTGGATTTATTCCAGATTTTTTTTATTATAATATATAATACTATTATAAAAATATTATGAAAAATAAATTTATTAAATTAATATGAATTATAGAAGATGAAATTGATATTAATAATAAAGCTTCTCAAAATATAAAAAATATTACTAATCTAAATAATGATAATAAAATTTTTATTGAAGTATTAGATAATTATACAAATTTAATTTATAAATTTTTTGATATACCTGAAGAATCAAATGATATACAATGAATTGATCTAATCTATAATAGTCCAAAATTAGATAAAAAAATATATATAGATATAAAAACTCAAACAAATATAACTAAGCATTTAAATATATATTTAAGAGAATTTAATAAAAATAAAATAGAAAATAGAAACTATATAATATTTAATAAAAAAAATAATAAACTAAATTGAAAAATATATTTTATTGATTCTAAACTTATAGAAAAATTAAAAGAAAATATTATTTTTAAAGACTTTATAAAAAAAACTCAAGAGTTTTGAGAATTAAATTATAATATAATAGAACAAATTCCATCAAAAAATAAACTATTTAATGAATATAAAAAAGAATTTAATAATAAAATAATTAATATTGATAATATAAATATTAAAATAGTTTTTCTAGAAGATATAAGAAAAGATAAAAACAATATAACTTGAAATACAAATTTCAAAGAAAATATAAAAATAGAATTTTTTTTATAAAAAAGTTTTGACTTATATATTTTTTTTATATAATAATGTCACTTTCTAATATTGTAGACAGTAGGCATAAATAAGTCCTACCGAGATAAAAGAAAAGAAAATAGTTAAAAATAATAAAACTAATTCTCTTTTTTTATCACAAAAAAAGAGAATTTTTTCTTTATAGATATATTACATAACATAAATAACTATGGCTCTTACAAAAGCACAAAAAGTTGAGGTATTAAATAACCTAAAAGACTTAATTAAAGATGCTAAATCAGTTGGTTTTACAACTAATACTGGTTTAACAGTTGAAGAAATAACAAATTTAAGAATTGGCTTAAGAGAAGTAAATGCTACTTTTACTCTAGCTAAAAAAACTCTTATAAAACTTGCATTTAAAGAAGTATTTGATATAGAAATAGATGATAGTTTATTACCAAATCAAATTGCATTAGTTGTATCAAATGAAGATGCAGTATCATGATTAGGAAAAGTAAATGATTTTAGAAAAAAAGTTGAAGATAAAATTGAATGGGCTGGTTCTTATTTTGAATGAGAATTAAAAAATGCTGAAGAAACAAAAGTTATTGCATCTATGCCTTCAAAAGAAACTTTACTTGGAAGACTTGTTGGATCAATGCAATCTCCTCTTTCTTCTCTTGCAAGATTCTTTGATGCAGCTGCTAAAGATCTTGAAGAACAAGGAAAAACTAAAGTTGGTGAATTAGAATGAAAAAAAGAAGAAAGTGAAAATAAAGAAGAAGAAAAAGAAGAAGCTAAAACAGAAGAAAAATAATTAATGTTTAGTAGACTAATTCCTTATAACTAAGGAGTTAGTAACTAGCTATTAATTAGTTAGAATTATTATAGAACTTGATTCAGTATCTTAAAAGAAACTGAATCTTAAGATATTGAAATAATTTCTATAATAAAAATTAAATTTATTTTATATTTGTAATATTAAAAATATTATGGCTGAATTAACTGCAAATGCTGCAAAAATTATGGACTTAGTTAAAGAATTAACTATTGTTGAATTAAATGACTTAGTAACTGCTATGGAAGAAGAATTTGGTGTTTCTGCTGCTGCTCCAGTTATGGTTGCAGGTGCTGCTGAAGGTGGTGCTGAAGAAAAATCAAGTTTTGATGTTGAATTAACTAATGCTGGTGGTTCAAAAATTGCTGTTATTAAAGTAATTAGAGAATTAACTGGTCTTGGATTAAAAGAAGCTAAAGGATTAGCTGATAATGGAGGTACTATTAAAGAAGGTGCATCTAAAGATGAAGCTGAAGAAATTAAAGCTAAATTAGAAGAAGCTGGTGCTTCAGTAGAATTAAAATAATTTTTCAAAAAAATTATTTGATTATAAAAAGTGAGTTTATATAATAAACTCACTTTTTTATTTATTCTGGGTTCGCCAAGTGGTAAGGCTGAGGACTCTGAATCCTCCATCATAGGTTCGAATCCTATACCCAGAACCATTTTAAAAAATAAAAAAAGAATTTTAAATTAAAATTTAAAATTCTTTTTTTATTTTCAATATTTTTCTACATATTTCTTAAATAAATTTCCTTTTTCTATATATGATTTCCATGGCATAACTCAAACTCATTTTGCATTAAAACTTGGGGCTCAAGTTGATAAAACAACAAATTCTCAAATATCAGTATTATTATAAGCAAATTTTACTGCTTTTTCCATACTTTTTGTTTTATATAAATTTGTTTCAAATTCATCTTCTAGATATTTATATTTTTTATCAAAACTCATATCTTTTGAAAAATCTCAAAAAAGCTTTTCTCAAGTTACAGGAAATAAAACTATATTTTTTATATTATATCTTTTTATGGTATTTTTTAATTCTTCTAAATCAAATCAAGAATCTTCATTTCAAATAAAAATTGTTCAAATCTTATTTTGAAAAGTCTTTATAGCAGCTATTGCACTTTCTGGAGTTGATGCTATTGAATCATTTATAAAAGTTATTCATTTATAAACTCAAATATTTTCTTGTCTATGCTCCAATCAAGAAAAATCTTTTAAAACTTTTTTAAATTTATTTATATCAAAATCAGGATTAATTATATCCAGTATTCCTAAAACTCAAGATATGTTTTTTTTGTTATGTTCTCAAAATAATGCTATATTCTTATCTTCCAATACTAATTTATCACTTATATAAAAAGCCTTATTTTTATAATAATATTTTCAAGTTAAACCAAAAAATATTTTATCATCTTTATTTTTAATAATACTTTTTAATTCTGATCATATTAATTTATACTTAGCATTATTAAAAATATTAAATTTTGCATTTTGATAATTTTTTCTACCTTCATGCCAATCTAAATGACAATCATATATATTATTTAATAATCAAATATATATTTTTAAGTCTAATCATTCAAGCATAAAACTAGATAATTCATAAATAATAAAATCATACTTTTCATTTGATAATAAATCAATTTCATCAAAAACAGGATTTCAGATATTTCAAACTAATTTTACTTTATATCACAACTCTTTTAAGGCTAAATAAGTCAAAGTAGAAGTTGTTGACTTCCCCTTTGTTCAAGTAATTCAAATAATTTTTCATTCAAAATTGTCAGCTAATATTTCAGCTTGAGAAATTAATTTTTCTTTTACTTTTTGTAATTCTTTTAGATTATAAGGACTGATTCAAGGACTTTTAAAAATTAAATCATATTTATCTAATCAATCTAAATAATTATCTCAAGAAATACTTTTTATATTATTTATATCTACTTTAGATTTATCTAATATTGTAATATTTCAAGTTTGTAATCATAACTTTAATAAAAAATTCAAAGTAGATTTACCTTCTCTTCAATATCATAATATTGCTATTTTTTTATTTTTTAATTGTTCTAATTTCATAATTTTTTTATTATATATCTGATTTATTTATCATTTCTATTGCTACTTTTATTTCAAAATATGAAATATTTTTTTCTCAAATATCTTCTAATTTTTCTTTGATAGGCTTTAATTTATCTGTTTCTCATCATAATTCATTATTTATAACATCTTTTATCTTTTTTATATCTTGTAAGTTTACAAGTTTTAAAATATCAAACAAAGTTAATTCTCAATCACTATATAACCTAACAATATGAGATTCTAAAGTCATTCTCTTCAGTTTTCTTTTAGTCTCTAATTCTTCAATCAATTTATCAAATCATAAATCAATATTTTCTTTTATTAATTCTAAACTCTCTTTAAATGTATCCTGCTTAGAAGTTCAAGTATTTTTTCATCATTTAGTAGCTTTATTTTTCTTAAAAATATTTAATCAAACTTTTCATACAACAAATTGATTTAAAACATCTAAATTTTCTTTTAAAGCTTTATCTCTATATATTACAGCTTTTCATAATTCAGTAATTCATAATAAAGGATACATTCCATCCTTTTTATATAAATATCATTCAAAAACTAATGCATCAATTATAGCATGTATTGCATCTTTTGAATAATCTTTTAATGCAGCAAAATATTCATACTTATCAATTTTTTTATCTAAAATCTTTTTTTCTTTTGATCACATTAAAATTCAAGCAATAATTCATGTTCAAAAATTTTCATCATAATTTTTTATAGTTTCAAGTACAATTGAAAAATTTGAAATAG